>Ga0154364_1017_pt1 | contig 18314 bp, 17 predicted proteins | sample RifGroA2_FD_115892 | JGI IMG/M metagenome (GOLD analysis project Ga0154364, IMG submission 115892) | Candidatus Rokubacteria bacterium GWA2_73_35 | reverse complement strand
GCCCCTCGGCCAGCTCGTCCAGCGTCCGCGGCGTCCCGATCGCCCGCGGTGCGGCGGGCGCGGGCGCCGGCCGCGGGGCCGCGGCGGGCGGCGGGGCGCCGACGATGAAGAGCTTGCCGCGCGTCGCCGCGACGGCCAGCGCGCGCCCGAACGACTGGACCACGGTGTCCTCGAGCGCGGCGAACCGCTCGTCGTCGAGCTGGTCGCGGCTCTCGATCAGCTGGAGCAACGCCGTGAACGCGGGCGTGCCCCCGACGAGCGCCTCGGGATCGCCCTTCTCGAAGGCCGCCGGGTCCTCGACGACGCGTCGGATCTCGTCCGCCCTGGCCTTGCACTGCACGAGCGCGGTGAGGTTCGGGTCGTCCTGGTGGGAGATCGCGCGCACCCGGTCGAGGACCGCGAGGACCCGCCGCCGCGCCTCGGCGATCGCCCGCCGCTTCTCCTCCGCGGCGAGCGCGTCGTGCACGGCGCGGAGCAACGGCTCGAGCGCCTTGAGCCCCGTGACCTCCGCCGTCGGGGGCAGGGCGAGCGACAACGAGCGGGCCGCGTCGAGGATGCCCGCGCGCAGATCCGCCAGGTCGGCCCGGGCGGCGCCGACCTCGTCGAGCAGGGCGTCGGCGGGCGGCGTGCCGGACACCTCCAGTTCCCGCGCGGCGGCGGCGAGACGCCCGGCCAGGCCGGCGAACCGCTCCGCCAGCGCCGCGAGACGTCTGGAGAAGGCATCGACGTTCGAAGGCATGGGTGAAGCCGATTCTAGGCGTCGCGGCCGGGACGTGTCAAACGCGCCCGCCCCGGGCGGCTGCCTAGTCGGTGGTGACCCTGAGGACTTCTTCGACCGTGGTGGCGCCCTCGAGGACCTTCTGGATTCCGGCCTCGCGGAGCGTCTTCATGCCCTGCTTGCGGGCCACGTCCTGGATCTCGGCCGTGAAGCCGCTGTGGAGGATGAGACCGCGGATCTCGGGCGTGACGCGCAGGACCTCGAAGAGGGCGCTCCGGCCCTTCATGCCCGTCAGGTGACAGGTCGCGCAGCCCCGGCCGCGGTAGACCGTGCAGCGGCCGAGCCCCGCCGGCGTGTGGCCGTACGGAACCAGGCTCTCCTCGTCCAGCTCGTAGGGCTCGCGGCAGTCCGGGCACACCCGCCGGACCAGGCGCTGGGCGACGGCGAGGCGGAGGGAGGAGGACACGAGGAACGGCGGCACCCCCATGTCCGACAGCCGCGCGATCGTCGAGGCCGCGTCGTTGGTGTGCAGCGTGCTCAGGACCAGGTGGCCGGTGAGCGCCGCGCGCACGGCGATCTGGGCCGTCTCCTCGTCGCGCATCTCCCCGACGAGGATGACGTCCGGATCGTGGCGCAAGAAGGAGCGGAGCGAGGCGCCGAAGGTGCGGCCGATCTCCTCGTTGACCTGGACCTGGGTCACGCCCTTGAGGTCGTACTCGACCGGATCCTCGACGGTCACGATGTTCCGGTCCCCACGGTTGATGGCGTGGATCGCCGAGTAGAGCGTCGTGGTCTTGCCGGCGCCGGTGGGGCCGGTGATGAGGATCATGCCGTGGGGCGCGTCGATCGCCGCCTCGAACTCGCCGAGGCTCGGGGCGTCGAAGCCGAGCTGGCCCAGCTCCACCCGGAGCGCTTCGCGGTCCAGGATGCGGAGCGACACCGATTCGCCGAAGATCGTCGGCAGCACGGAGACGCGGAAGTCCACCTCGCGGTTGTGCTGGCGGAGCTTGATCCGGCCGTCCTGGGGCAGCCGCCGCTCGGCGATGTCCAGGTTCGCCATGATCTTGATGCGCGACACCACCGCGGCCTCGACCCGCTTGGGGGGCGTCATGACCTCGTGGAGGAAGCCGTCCACGCGGAACCGGATCCGGAACGACGCCTCGCACGGATCGAGGTGGATGTCGGAGGCGCCTCGCTTGATCGCGTCCAGGAGGACCGAGTTGACGAGTCGGACAACCGGCATCTGGTCGGCGGAGGAGCGGAGCTCGTTGAGGTCGAGGGGCTGGAAGGTCTCGCGTCCGTCCACCACTTCGACGTCGGCCCCCTCGGCCTCGAGCTCGGTAAGCACGTCGGCCAGCGCCGCCGGCCCGGGCTCGTAGTAGCGGCCGAGCGCCGTCCCGATGACCGACGCGGCCGCGATCACCGGCACGACCTTCAGGCCGGTCATGAAGGCGACGTCGTCGAGCGCTGAGAGGTTCGTCGGGTCCGCGACCGCGAGCGTGACCGAGCCGATCGTGCGCCCAATGGGCACCACGCCGTACTTCCGCGCGATCCGCACCGGGATGATCTTGATGATCTCGGGCGCGATCGTCTCCGGGAAGGTGACCTCGGGGATCCCGTACTGGCGCGAGAGGAAGTGGACGAGCTGGCCCTCGGTGAGGAGTCCCAGGCGGACCAGGATCTCGCCGAGCTTCTCGCTGGTGCGCTTCTGCTCGGCGAGCACGCGGTCGAACTGCTCCTGGGTGACGAGCCCGTCGGCCAGGATGAGGTCCCCGAACCGGCGCCCGACGGGCCCCTGCGTGGCCGAGCGTCCGTTGAGGGCGGCGACCTTCGCGCGTGCGTCCTCGGGGGACCCGTCCTCGCCGCGCCCCGTCTCGAACAACCGCCTGATCTCAGCCGGCCGTGTGGTTCTCATGACCTTGCGCGCGCCTGATATCGCAAGCCCGGTGCCAGTGCCGTTACGGCGCAGGCGCCTCGTAATCCCCTGAAACGCAAGGGTTCCGAATAAAGCCCCCCTGGCCAGGGGTTGACCAGCGGTCACTTTCCTGGCACATGTGGCACAACCGTGGCACAGCCGTGGCAACTTCCGTTTCGGTCGGCTAGACTCCACGCGTGAGCCTGCCCCTCGACGGCATCGTCGTCGCCGACCTCACCCAGAACGTGGCCGGCCCCTTCTGCACGCAGATCCTCGGCGACATGGGCGCCGAGGTCATCAAGGTCGAGCGCCCCGGGCGCGGCGACGACGCGCGCGCGTGGGCGCCGCCGTTCTGGGGGGCCGAGAGCGCCTCGTTCATGGCGATGAACCGCAACAAGCGGAGCCTCGCCCTCGACGTGAAGCACGAGCGCGGGCGCGGGGTGCTGCGGCGGCTCGTCGCGCGGGCGGACGTCTTCGTGCAGAGCCTGCGCGCGGGCGTGATCGAGGAGCTGGGGCTCGACTTCGCCGGCGCGCGCGCGCTGAACCCGCGCCTCGTCCACTGCTCGATCACCGCCTTCGGCGCGCGCGGCCCGCTCGCCGACCGGCCCGGCTACGACCCGCTCATGCAGGCGTACGGCGGGCTCATGTCGGTCAACGGCCACCCGGGCCAGGAGCCGGCCCGCGTCGGCACCTCCATCGTGGACATGGGCACGGGCATGTGGGCCGCGCTCGGCATCGTCGCCGCGCTCCGCGAGCGCGACGCGACCGGCCGCGCCGTCGCGGTGACGACCGCGCTCTTCGAGACCGCGCTGATGTGGGTCTCGTACCACGCGATGGGCTACCTCGGCTCCGGCGAGGTGCCGCAGCCGCAGGGCTCCGGGACCGCGATGATCGCGCCCTACCAGGCCTTTCCGACCGCGGACGGCTACGCGATGATCGCGGCCGGGTCCGACGCGCTGTTCGCGCGGCTGGCCCAGGCGCTCGGCGCCCCGGCGCTCGCCGAGGACCCGCGCTTCGCCGACAACCCCTCGCGGGTCCGGCACCGGCGCGCGCTGATCGACGCGCTGGCGGCGCTGACGCGCGAGCTGAAGGCCGCGGACCTGCTCGAGCGCCTGCGCGCGGCCGGCGTGCCGTGCGCGCCCATCCTCACCATGGACGCGGTGCTCGCGGAGCCGCAGACCCGGGCGAGCGGCATGCTCGTGCCGGCCCCGCACCCGCGCCTGCCCGACTACCGGAGCATCGGCCTGCCGCTCCTCTGGGATGGCGCGCGGCCCGGCGTGCGCCGGGTGCCGCCGCTCCTCGGCGAGCACTCGACCGACGTGCTCACCTGGCTCGGCTACACGCCCGACGACGTGCGCGCGCTGCGCGCCGAGGGAGTCATCGCATGACCGCGCCCTACCGCCACCTGCTCGTCGAGCGCTCGGCCGACGGCTGGGTCGTGACCGTCACGCTCAACCGCCCCGAGCAGATGAACGCGATGAACACCGCGATGGGCGAGGACCTGCTCGCCTGCTTCGAGGGCTTCCAGCGCGACCGCGCGGTGCGCGCCGTCGTGTTCACCGGCGCGGGCGACCGCGCCTTCTGCGCGGGCGGCGACCTCAAGGAGCGCAACGAGATGACGGACGCGGTCTGGCGCGCCCAGCACGTCATCTTCGAGCGCGGCGCCTTCGCCCTGCTCCGCTGCCCGGTGCCGGTGATCGCCGCGGTCGAGGGCTTCGCGCTCGCCGGGGGGTGCGAGCTGGCGCTCCTCTCGGATTTCATCGTGGCCAGCGAGACGGCGGTCTTCGGCGTGCCGGAGACGACGCTCGGCATCTTCCCGGGGATCGGCGGCACCCAGCTCCTGCCGCGCATCCTCGGCGCGCCGCTCGCGAAGGAGCTGATCTTCACGGGCCGGCGCATGAAGGCCGACGAGGCCCGGGCCGCCGGCCTCCTCAACCACCTGGTCCCCGCGGGCCAGGCGCGCGCGAAGGCGCTCGAGATCGCGCAGACCATCGCGCGGAACGGCCCGATCGCGGTGCGCCAGGCGAAGAAGGCGATCGCCTACGGCCTCGAGACCGACCTGGACACGGCGATGATCCTCGCGATCGAGGCGTACAATGCCACCGTGGTGACCGAGGACCGCCTCGAGGGCGTCCGCGCCTTCAACGAGAAGCGCAAGCCGCAGTTCAAAGGGACGTGACGATGGCCACCATCAACCTCGCGCTCAGCGAAGAGCAGCGCGCGCTCCGGGCGGGCGTGCTCGAGATCTGCAAGCGGTACCCCGGTGAGTACTGGCGCGAGCTCGACGCCAAGCGCGAGTACCCGGAGGCCTTCGTCACCGAGCTGACGAAGGCGGGCTACCTCGCGGCGCTCATCCCCGCGGAGTTCGGGGGCGCGGGCCTGGGCATCCGCGAGGGCGGGCTGATCCTCGAGACCATCAACTACTCGGGCGGCAACGCGGCGGCCTGCCACGCCCAGATGTACATCATGGGCACCGTGCTCCGGCACGGCTCGGAGGCGCAGAAGCGGCAGTACCTGCCGAAGATCGCGACCGGCGAGCTCCGGCTGCAGGCCTTCGGCGTCACCGAGCCGAACTCGGGCTCGGACACGACGAAGCTCCAGACGACCGCCGTGCGCCGCGGCGACCGCTACGTCGTCAACGGCCGCAAGATCTTCATCTCGCGCGTGCTCCAGTCCGACCTGATGCTGCTCCTCGCGCGCACGACCCCGGTGGACCGGGTGCAGCGCAAGACGGACGGCCTGTCGGTCTTCCTCATCGACATCCGCGACCTCAAGGGGCTCGAGGTCCGGCCGCTCCGGATGATGATGAACCACTCCACCAACGCGCTCTTCTTCGACGACGCGGAGATCCCGGCCGAGAGCCTCGTGGGCGAGGAGGGCCGCGGGTTCCACTACATCCTCGACGGCATGAACGCCGAGCGTATCCTGGTCGCCTCCGACTCGCTCGGCGATGCCCGCTGGTTCATCGAGAAGGCCGTCGCGTATTCGAACCAGCGCGTAATCTTCGGCCGACCGATCGGCGCCAACCAGGGCGTGCAGTTCGCGGTCGCGAAGGCGCACGTCGCCATCGAGGCCGCCGAGCTCATGCGCGACAAGGCCGCGGCGCTCTTCGACGCGGGCCAGCCCTGCGGCGGCGAGGCGAACATGGCCAAGTACCTCGGCGCGGAGGCCGCGTGGGAGGCGGGCAACGCCTGCATCGACTGCCACGGCGGCTACGGGTACGCCGAGGAGTACGACGTCGAGCGGAAGTTCCGCGAGTGCCGCCTCTACAAGACCGCGCCGATCAACAACAACCTCATCCTCGCCTACGTCGGCGAGCACGTGCTCGGGATGCCCCGCTCGTACTAGCCGTTGAGCTCGCGCACGAGCGCGGCGAGGCGCGGGTCGTCGAGCGGCGGCTGGCAGGCGGGGTAGAACTCGACGCGGTCGCAGAGCCCCGCGTAGCGCGCGCGGAGCTTCTCCGCGACGCTCGCCCACGTCGCCGGCACCGCGAAGTGCTCGAGCATCTCGTCGCTGATCAGCGCGGCCATCCCCTGCCAGTCGCCCTCGACCGACTTCCGGTGCAGGTGCGGCAGGAGGTCCGCCCAACCGTGCGCGGCGAGCACGGGCGCGTACGTCCGTGTCGAGGCGTAGAAGGCGATCTGCTGGCGCACGGCCCCGGTGCGCCGCGCGACCTCCTCGTCCGTGTCGCCGAGGATCACCATCGCCGCCGCGCGGTAGCCGAACCCCGCGGGCGCGCGCCCGGCGCGCCGCAGGCCCTCCGCGACCGCGGGGCGGACGACCTCGCGGAGGTAGGTCGGGCTGTGGAACGAGTGCACGTGCAGGCCGTCGGCGATCTCGCCGGCGAGCCGGCACATGGACGGGTTCACGCCCGCCGTCCAGACCGGGATGCGGGGATGCTCGATCGGCCCCGGGTCGAAGAACGGCGTCATCAGGTCGAAGCGGTAGTGCCGGCCCCGGAAGTCGAGCTTCGTGCGCTGCTGCCAGCAGTCCCAGATCGCGCGGAGCGCCTGCACGTACTCGCGGAGCCGCGGGCCCGGCGCCTCCCACGCCACGGAGAAGCGGCGCTCGTTGTGGCCCTTGACCTGCGTGCCGAGACCGAGGACGAAGCGCCCGCCGGAGGCGCGCTGGAGGTCCCACGCCGTGTGGGCGACGAGCATCGGGCTCCGCGGGAACGCCACCGCGATCGCGGTGCCGAGTCCGAGCCGCGTCGTCGCCGCGGCGGCGACGGCGAGGGGCAGGAACGGGTCGTGCTTCGTCTCGGAGGCCCAGAGCCGGCCGTAGCCGAGCGCCTCCGCCTGGCGCGCGTACGCGGCGAGCGCGCGGAGGTCGGCGCTGGCGAGGCCCACGTCGAGTCGCACGCGGGCGATGATACCCTGTCGGTCCCAAGGAGGGCCAATGCCCGTGCGGAGCCGCGCCGCGGCGGCGATCGACGCATGGGAGGCGTTCCTCCGCGCGCACGGCGTGCGCGAGGCCGTGCTGGAGCCGCTCAGCCTCCGCTAGGCGTCAGCGCTTCGCGCCGAAGGCGCGCAGCATCCACGCCATCTTCTCGTGCTTCTCCATGAGCCCGGTGAGGAAGTCGCTCGTGCCCGCGTCGTGGCGCTTCATCGCCGTCTCGAGGTCCACCCGGAGCTGGCGCACGATCGTCTCGTGGTCGCCGAGCAGGTCCTCGAGCATCCCAGGGGCGTCCGGGTAGGTGGCGGGCCGCTCCTTGAGCCGGGCGCCCTGCGCCAGCTCCGCGAGCGTGCCGAGCGCCCGGCCGCCCAGCGTGCGCACCCGCTCGGCCACGTCGTCCACGATCCCGTCCAGCGCCTCGTACTGCGCCTGGAAGAACTTGTGCAGGTCGTTGAACTGCGGGCCGACCACGTTCCAGTGGTAGTTCCGGGTCTTCGTGTAGAGCAGATACTCGTCGGCCAGCAGGGCGTTGAGGATCTCCACCACGGCCTTGCGGTCGCCGTCGCCGATCCCGAGGCTCGGATTCATCGTTGTGCCCTCCCTGGACTCGTTATACTCGGCTTCCGGTCGGGGTGCGGCGGGTCCGGCGGGGCTTCCGGTCGAACGTGCTAGAGTCGTGAGCAATTCGAGGGGCGGAGGACGCCATGAAGCTGCCGGCGCGCGTGACGATCTGCGAGGTCGGGCCCCGGGACGGGTTCCAGATCGAGCCCGAGTTCATCCCCACGGACCAGAAGGTCGAGGTGGTCGACCTGCTCTCGGCCGCGGGGGTGCCCCGCATCGAGGTGACGTCGTTCGTCCACCCGAAGGTCGTCCCGGCCCTCCGTGACGCCGAGGAGGTCGTGGCCCGGATCCGGCGCCGGCCGGGCACGCGCTACGCGGCGCTCGTCCCGAACGAGAAGGGCGCGGTCCGCGCCGTGGACGCGGGCGTCGACGCGATCCACACCGTCCTCTCCGCGAGCGAGAGCCACAACCTCGCCAACGTCAACATGACGGTGGCCGAGTCGATCGAGAAGCTCCGCGGGGTCATGCAGGTGGCCGAGCGCGCGCGGGCGCACGTCGCGTGCGGCATCTCGACGTCGTTCGGCTGCCCGTTCGAGGGCGACGTGCCGCTCGCGCGCCTCGAGAGCGTCGTCGGGCGCCTGGTGGACATCGGCGCGCGCGCGATCGGCCTCGCGGACACCACGGGGATGGCGAACCCGCGTCAGGTCGGCGAGGTGCTCGGCCACCTGATGCCGCGCTTCCCGGGGATCGAGTGGACGCTGCACACGCACGACACGCGCGCGATGGCGATCCCGAACGTCCTGGCGGCGCTCGCGTGCGGCGTCACGCACGTCGACGCGTCGATCGGCGGGCTCGGCGGGTGCCCGTTCGCGCCGGGCGCGTCGGGCAACGTGTGCAGCGAGGACCTGGTCCACTGCCTGCACGCGATGGGCGTCGAGACCGGCATCGACCTCGACCGGCTCCTCGCCGTCTCCCGGCGCGTGCAGGAGATCGTCGGCCGGACGCTGCCCGGCCAGGTCGTCAAGGCCGGCACGTTCCGGCGCCGCTACCCGCTGCCCGACGGCGTCGGGGCGCGGCTTCCCGCCCGCGCATGACCAAGACCGCGCGGCGGATGCTCGCGCTGATGGACCGCGCCACGACGCTCTGGCACATCCCGGTCGTCGGGCGGGCCAAGGGCCGCGTGATCCGCCGCGTGATCGAGCGCCACGGGTGCACGCGCGGGCTCGAGATCGGCTCGCTCTTCGGCTACTCGGCGATCCTCATCGCCGGCGCGATGCCCCCCCGCGGCCGCCTCACGTGCATCGAGGCCAACGCCTACCTGGCCCGGTTCGCCGGGAGCAACGTGGCCATCGCCGGGCTCGGCCCGCGCGTGAAGATGATCGTCGGCGACGCCCTCCGCGTGATCCCGCTGCTGGCGGGCCGCTTCGACTTCGTCCTGATCGACGCCGCGAAGGAGGACTATCTCGACTACCTCCGCCAGGTCGAGCCGAAGCTCGTCCCCGGCGCGGTGGTCGTCGCCGACAACACGGGCATCTACCGCCGCGACGTCGCGCCCTACCTCGAGTACGTGCGCCAGCCCGGCGGGCGCTTCGCGTCGCGGGCGCACGCCTTCGACGACGACGCGATGGAGGTCTCGGTCCTCCGTGGCTGACGCCGCGCGGCGCGCCGCGTACGTCGTCCCCGGGCGCGACCTCGGCGTCGCGGTGGACCTCGCGCGCCGCGCCGAGGCCCTCGGCTACGAGAGCGTGTGGGTCACCCACGGGCTCGGCCGCGACGCGTTCCTGGTGCTCGCGGCCTACGGCGCCGCAACGACGCGGCTCGGCCTCGGCGTGGGCGTGCTCCCGATCTACCCGCGCCACCCGGTGGCGACGGCCCAGGCGGCGCTGACCCTCTCCGAGCTGACGGGCGGCCGCTTCACGCTCGGGCTCGGCGTGAGCCACCGCGCCTCGATGGAGCAGATGCTCGGGCTCGCCCTCACGGCGCCGCTCGAGGTCATGCGCGAGTACGTGGAGGTGCTCCGCGGCGCGCTCGGGACGGGCGCCGCCTTCGCGGGGCGCCACTTCAGCGTCCGCTGGAGCCTCGGCGTCCCCGTGCGCCCGCCGGCGCCGCGGATCGTCCTCGCCGCGCTCTCGCGGCGGATGTGCGAGCTGGCCGGCGAGATCGCCGACGGCGCCGTGCTCTGGCTCTGCCCGCCCGCCTACGTGCGCGACGTGGCGCTCCCGGCCCTCGAGCGCGGCCGGCGGCGCGCGGGCAAGACGCTCGAGGGCTTCGAGGTCGTCGCGGCGGTGCCGCTCGCGGTCACGGGCGACCCGGCGGCGGCGCTCGGGGCGTTCCGCGCCGAGCTCACGCGCTACGTCGCGCTGCCCTTCTACCGCGCCATGCTGGAGGCGAGCGGCCTCGGCGAGGGGCTCGCCGCCTGGGACCGGAGCGGCGAGGTGCCCGAGGCGCTCGCCCACGCGCTCGGCGCCGTCGGCGACGCCGCGTCGGCGCGGGCGTACGTCGACGCCTACCGGCGCGCCGGCGTCACGCTCCCCGCGATCCGCCCCATCACGTTCCCGGACGCGCCGTGGTACCGCGCGACGCTCGAGGCCGCCGCGGCGTTCTGATCCGCGCGGCTCTGGCGCTCGCGCTGCTGCTGGGCGGCTGCGCGTGGGGCCGGAGCGAGGCCCCCCGCGCGCTGCCCGCCGACCGCGACGCGCCGCTCGTGTACGTGGCCCTCGGCGACAGCACCGTGGAGGGCGTCGGCGCGTCGAGCCCGGAGGCGAGCTACGTCGGGCGCCTGCACGCGCGGCTCCGCGGGGTCTACCCGAACGCGCGCCTGGTGAACCTCGGCGTCGCCGGCGCCACGTCGGCCGACGTGCTCGCGGGCCAGCTCGAGCGCGCGATCGCGCTCGGCCCGCACCTGGCGACGCTCTCGATCGGGCCCAACGACGTCACCGGGCGCGTCACCCTCGAGACGTTCGAGCGGAACGTCGGCGCGATGCTCGGCCGGCTCGCGCGCGAGACGCGGGCCGTCCTCGTCGTGAACCTGCTGCCCGACCTGGCCGTCACGCCGCGCTTCCGCGCGAGCGCCGCGCGCGACCTGGTCGGCCGGCGGACGGTCGAGTTCAACGGGGCGCTCGGCCGCGCCGCGCGCGCGCTCGGCGTCGAGCCGGTAGACCTCTACGGGCCGAGCCGGGAGGAGCTGCCCCGGCGGCCGGAGCTCGTGTGGTCGGACGGGTACCACCCCTCGGACGCGGGCTACGCGCGCTGGGCGGAGCTGCTCTGGACGGGCGTGGCGCCGAGGATCGCCGCGCGGTGAATGCCGGGCGGCGCCGCGGCGTCGTAGGAGGCAAGATGACCACCACGGTCGTGCTCGCGCTCGCCCTGCTCGCCGCGGTGCTGGCGGGGCGCCCCGGCGCCGCGGAGGCCGGCGGCGTCAGGATCGTCATCGGCGGGCCGCCGTTCGCGGGCCGCCCCCACCACGTCGTCCGCCCGCACCCCGGCAGGGTGATCGTCGTGCCCCGGCCCGTGTACCTGGCGCCGCGCCGCTGCCTGGCGCCGGGGGCCTGGACCTACCAGTGGGTCCCGCAGAGCCAGGTCGCCTACGCGTGGGTGCCGGCGCACTACAACACCGACGCCCTCTGGGTCGAGGGCCAGTACGTGCCGCAGGTCTTCCAGTCCGGCTACTGGCAGCCGATCTGGATCGAGGGACGCTGGGTCGACTGTTGACCCGCCGCGCCGCGTGCGGCGGGAGGGAGGGAACGCCGCGATGCCGGACGACCGCGTGCTGCTGACCGTGCTGCTGCGCCACGACCAGTCCAAGACGCTCGACGAGATCATGGCGCACGTGAAGACCACCGGCTTCTACCGCGACTTCCCGCCCGAGGGCGTCGAGGTGGTCTCGTGGACCGTCGCGATGTCCTACGGGTTCGTCATCCTCGTGCGCGCCCGGCCGGACGCGCTCCGCGCGATGAACCGCTGCATCGAGCAAAAGGCGTGGGGCGCGTTCCGCTACGAGGTCTTCCCCGCGTACGACTTCGCGCCGATCGCCGCCCAGCTCAAGCGCGACCACGCCTAGGCCGTGATACAACTGTAGGCCCATGCGGGCCTACATCGCCTCGCGCCTCGCCCAGACGGCGCTCGTCGTCTTCCTCTCGCTCTCGGTCGTCTTCGGCATGGTGCGCCTGTCGGGCGACCCGGTGCTGCTCTTCATGCCGATGGACATCCAGGCCAAGGACGTCGACGAGTTCCGCCAGCGCCTGGGGTTCAACGATCCGCTCGCGGTCCAGTACGCGCGCTTCGTCGCCGGCGCGGCCCGCGGCGACTTCGGCGAGTCGCTCCGTTACCAGCAGGACGCCATGGGCCTGGTGCTCGAGCGCGTGCCGGCCACGCTGCTCCTCGGCAGCACGGCCCTGCTGCTGACGCTCGTCGTGGCGGTGCCGCTCGGCGTCGTGTCCGCGGTGCGGCGCGACAGCCTCCTCGACCACCTCGGCACCCTCGCGACCGTCCTCGGCCAGGCGACGCCCGGCTTCTGGCTCGGGCTCATGATGATCTACCTCTTCTCGGTCCAGCTCCGCTGGCTGCCGACGGGCGGGAGGGGCACGCTCGCGCACCTCGTGATGCCCTCGATCGTCCTCGCCGCGTTCTTCGCCGCGCGCATCGCGCGGCTCACGCGCTCGGCGGTGCTCGACGTGCTCGGCGAGGACTACGTGCTGACCGCGCGGGCCAAGGGGCTCGGCGAGGGGCGCGTGATCGGCAAGCACACGCTGCGCAACTCGGCGATCCCGATCGTCACGCTGGCCGGGCTCGAGGCAGGCCAGCTCCTCGGCGGCGCCGTCATCACCGAGACGATCTTCGCCTGGCCCGGCCTCGGCCGGCTGACGGTCCAGGCCCTGCTGAACCGCGACTTCCCGGTCGTGCTCGCGGCGGTGTTCCTGATCTCGGTGCTCTATACGCTCATCAACCTGGTCGTGGACCTCCTCTACGGCTGGCTCGACCCGCGCGTGCGCCTGCGGTGAAGAAGTACGCGGGTGTGGGCCTGACGCTCGCGGTGCTCCTCGTCGCCGTCCTGGCGCCGTGGCTCACGCCCGACGACCCGCTCCGCGCCGACCTGGTCCAGAGCCTCAGGCCCCCGGGCACGCCCGGCCACCCGCTCGGCACCGACCAGCTCGGGCGCGACCTGCTCGCGCGCGTCCTCCACGGGGCGCGCCTCGCGCTCTTCATCGGCGTCTGCACCGTGCTCCTCACGGCGGTGGTCGGCGGCCTGCTCGGCCTCGTCGCGGGCTTCGTCGAGCGCTGGCCCTCGGCCGTGCTCATGCGGATCGCCGACGTGCAGCTCTCCTTTCCCTTCATCCTGCTCGCGATGACGATCAACGCGATCGTCGGCCTCGGGCTGCGCAACATCATCCTCAGCCTTTCGGCCGCCGGCTGGGTCGTGTATGCTCGCGTCGTGCGCGGCGAGGTGCTCTCGGTGAAGCAGCGCGAGTACGTCCAGGCCGCCGCGGCGCTCGGCGTCGGCCGCCCGCGGCTCCTGTTCCGCCACGTGCTGCCCAACGTCGCGCCGTCCATCATCGTGGTCGCGAGCCTCCAGTTCTCGCAGTTCATCGTGGCCGAGGCGGCGATCAGCTTCCTCGGCTTCGGCGTCCAGCCGCCCACACCGGCCTGGGGCAGCATGCTCTCGGAGAGCCGCGACTTCCTGTACGTCGCGTGGTGGCTCGCCGCGTTCCCCGGCGCCGCGCTCGCGCTGACCGCGCTCGGCGTCAACCTGCTGGGCGACTGGCTGCGCGACCGCCTCGACCCCAAGCTCAGGGTCTGACCGGAGAGAAAAGGAGATCCGTATGCGTGGCCTCAGAGCCGCCCTCGCCGCCTCGCTGGCCCTCGCCCTGCTCGCCGCGGCGCCCGCCGGCGCCCAGGACCGCGCCAAGAGCAAGGAGATCGTGATCGGGCTCGGCGCCGAGCCGCGCACGATGCTGGCGGTCACGATCGTGGACTGGACGACCAACACGCAGCTCGAGCACATCTACGACCGGCTGCTCGACCGCGACGCCAGGACCTTCAAGCCCAAGCCGATGCTGGCGGAGAGCTGGCGGATCGTGAACGACACGACCTGGGAGTTCAAGCTCCGCCGGGGCGTCAAGTTCCACAACGGCGAGCCCTTCACCGCCCAGTCGGTCAAGGCCACGATCGACTACGCGCTCGACCCGGCCAGCAAGAGCCACTTCGCCTCCGCGGCCTACTGGGGCCTCGTCAAGGAGGTGCAGGTGGTGGACGACTACACGGTGCGCTTCGTCACGAAGCAGCCGTGGCCGAACCTGGTCGACAGCGCCTCGCTCACCAACTCGCTCATCATGCCGGCCAAGGCGCTCCGCGAGCTCGGGCCCCAGAAGCTCGCGCAGCAGCCGATCGGCACCGGCCCCTTCAAGTTCGTCGAGTGGAAGCGCGACGAGCGGCTGGTCCTCGAGCGCAACCCCGACTACTGGCAGGGCCCCGCCGACGTCGCCCGCGTCACGTTCCGCTTCATCCCCGAGTTCAGCGCGCGCATGGCGGCCCTGCTCTCCGGCGAGATCGACATCATGAAGGACGTGCCGCCCCACGTCGTCGAGGCCGTCGAGCGGAGCGGCCGCGCGAAGCTCCGCGCCACGGTGTCCTCGCGCATCAACTACCTGGCGCTCGTGAACCTCAAGCCGGGGCCGATGCAGGACGTGCGCGTGCGGCGCGCCCTGAACCACGCGGTGAACGTGGAGGAGCTGATCACGCAGGTGCTCAAGGGGCGCGCGACGCGCATGTGCGGCCCGCTCGCGCCCGCCAACGTGGACTACGCCCCGGCCGAGTGCTACAAGCACGACCCTCAGCGCGCCGTCGCCCTCCTGAAGGAAGCCGGCGTCGATCCGGCGAAGCTCCAGCTCACGCTCGACACGCCGTCGGGCCGCTACCCGCTCGACAAGGACGTGTCGCTCGCGATCGCCGCGCAGCTCGGGCGCCTCGGCCTCAAGGTCAACGTGGTCGTCAACGAGTGGGGCACGCACCTCGACAAGATCAAGAACCGGAAAACGGGCGACATGTTCTTCCTCGGCTGGGGCCCGGCGCTGCACGGCCAGGGCACGGTGCAGCCGCTCTTCCTGGCCGACCAGACCTACTCGTCGTACGGCAACAACCCGGTGCTCAACGAGAAGATCAGGCGGGCCAGCACCCTGCTCGACCCCAAGGCGCGCGCCGAGGCCTACGCCGAGCTGCAGCGGCTGATCCGCGACGAGGCCCCGTGGGTGTTCCTGTGGCAGCAGCACGACCTCTACGGGGTCGCGAGCCACATCGAGTGGACGCCGCGCGCCGACGAGAAGGTCTGGATGTACGAGGCGAAGGTGGTGGCGCGCTAAGGAAGAGCGAGGGCGAGAACGGGTCTCAACAACCCCTGAACTGAAGAGGGGTTTATGCCAGCATGCCGTTAGTGGCTCCCACTGCGTAGTGATGTCTATCTTGATCCTACCAAACGGCGAAGATTTCCCGGCCGCCGCAAAGAAACATCTCGATGATGTAACCGCGTTAATCGCCGCTACGCGCTTCGACGGCGCAAGCTATCTTGTGGGCTATGTTGTCGAGTGCTGCCTGAAATCCCTGATAGTTCTTGAACTCGGGAGTCGAAACTGGGGTCCGAGGGAAGGGCATGATTTTCATTGGCTCTCCAGCGAAGTTCGGCGCCTCGCACTCATTTCGGGTTCTCGCTCAGCCCGATATCTAAGCGGTCCAGTTTCTTCCATCCTAACAGCCAGCGTCGCCACCTGGATGCCTTCGCTTCGATATCGAGCGGACGGGACCTCAAACGCCGTGACCACCAACACCTGGTTTACTGAAGCGCAGAACTTGTTCAAGGCAACGATAAGCGAGATGATTCTCAACGGAGAAGCTTAGTGTCTCGCCAATTCGTTCACTTTGACGAAGCTCGCCACCTTGCCCATACTCTTCTGAAGTCCCTTGTGGAAACGCATACGCCTATTGAGCGCGCTGTTCTAATCGCGGATCTCTTCGGTAAGCTTCGGGTCGTTCTCTGGGGCCCTGAGACCGCCGTAAATCCCGTTCGAGAGCGTCTCCTCGAACTCAAGGAGAGCGCTGCGCCATGGTGGTCGGGAGACGTCTGGCTGGGGGACTCCGGCACCGACACAGATCGCCTCATATACAGACGAGCCTGGGACGAAGCCGAAGAAGTTGGTGATTCTGGGAGGTTTCGTATCTTAGAGCGCCATAGGACCAGGGGCGCGTGGTCCATTGACATAGAGGAAGTCATATGGAGCGCTCCTGGCAGCGAGAGCCCTAGCGGGCCTCCTGTTGTCGTGTTCTATTCATTCAAGGGAGGCCTGGGTCGTAGCACCGCTCTTGCGGCCTTTGCGATCCAGAGGGCTCGCCTCGGCGAACGCGTAGTGGTCGTCGATTTCGATCTCGATGCGCCCGGCATCGGCGGTCTACTCAGCGTTGATGGCGAGGGACGAACCGCGGCATGGGGATGTATTGACTACCTCCTCGAACGGCCCTTTGGCCCAGTACCCATTGATGACTACTATCATGTGTGCCGTAGGGAGCCGATCACGGGGCGTGGGGAGATCTTCGTTGTCCCATCAGGCAGGCTCAACGACGATTACCTGCCGAAACTAGCGCGTCTCGATCTTGAACCGCCGCCTGAGACTAATCGCCTTCCACTGCTAACGATGCTGGACGACCTCCGGCATCACATTTCACCAGCATGGATCCTTCTCGACGCACGAACAGGTTTTTCTGAATCGGCCGGCCTGCTCTTGAGTGGGTTCGCCCACCTCCATGTACTCTTCGCTGCACTTTCTGAGCAGAACTGGGAAGGACTGCGCCGAATCCTACGCAGGCTCGGTGCCTCCCGTCTCCTTCGTGAGAGATCACAAGCTGAATGCTTGCTTGTCCAATCTATGGTCACGAATCATCCGGAGCTTGCGAAAATGGCTGTTGAGAGGTTCCGATCCAAGGCTCAGGATGAATTCTCCGAGAACTATTATGCTGAAGCACCGTCGCCGCCAGAGGAGGATCGTCTCTGGCATGTTGGGGACCTCGACTCCGAGGATGCCCCACACGTCCCGATCTCTCTAACCTACGAGCCTCGATTGACTACCTTCGGCGATTTGGCTGATGTAGCGGACTTCCTTGCTGAGTCCCCTGACTACCGGAGGTTGGGCGATCGAATTTCAAGTCGATTCGCTGACATATCTGAGGAGGATCCCGCTTGAGTGCGCCCGTCCAGGAAACGCGCCTCTCTCTCCTTCGAGATCTTTCTCAAATCGGGGGCCGGGGCAGAGCTGAGCATGAGTCCGTGACACGGATTCGTGAGGTTTTTCACCCGGTGGCGGAACACCTCCGTGCGCTCGACCCTGAAGTGGTTCTAATTGTCGGACCTCGCGGTGCAGGAAAGTCTCAACTTTTTAAGGCCATTACGGACGCTGGCCTTGTGCCAGCGATCGCCCGTCATGCACCTAGCCTCCAACGGCTCCCATCGGATCCTACTAAATCCAAATGGCTGAGTGGCTATCGGCTCGAAAAGCAGGACTTCGATCCACGCGGTCTCCGGCGGTTTCTCGACAAGTTCGGCCAAGAATCCGAGACTGTCGCAGACCTTTGGTTCTCATACCTCGTGCGCGTTCTCGCAGAACGACTTGACGAACATGCAACCGAAAGGCTTAAGGGCGTTCTTCTCCCTCAAGCCGGCGACCCAGAAGCGGTTTTTCTGGCGTTTCGGCAGACAGAAGGAGACCCCTTGCTTGCTCTCGACCGACTAGATGACGCCCTTGAGAAACGGGGCGAATACGTTTTTGTCGCCTACGACGAACTCGACACGCTTGGAGGAACAGACTGGAACGCGATGACCGTAGGCATCCAGGGCTTGGTTGCCCTGTGGGCCACTTACTCGAGGAGATGGCGCAGGATACGCGCGAAGATCTTCCTAAGGACTGACCTCTTCGAGCGCCATGCAACGTCTGGAGGCGCGGACCTAGCCAAACTCGCCGCTGGCCGTGTTGATCTCTTCTGGAGCGAGCGAAGCCTCTATTCGATGCTGCTCAAACGCATCGTGAACGCGAGCCCGAGATTGGAGGAGTATCTCCTAGGCGCTCGGCGTAATTCTTGGTCGCATGATTCAGATCTCGGGTGGATCCCGACTCTCCAGCGCTGGGAGGATGCCCGTCCGGCCATCGAGCGGATAATCGGCCCGTACATGGGGGTCGGAGTAAAGAAGGGCCGGACGTATCGATGGCTGATCGATCACGTCAGGGACGGCAGAGGTCGGGCTCTGCCAAGACCTTTCGTGAGGTTGATTGAGGAGGCCGCATGGATCGAAGCGGACGCGCCTCGCAGCGTGAGGTGGCCGAGGATTATCCATCCGACCTCACTACGCAGTGCTCTTGACAAGGTATCGGATGAGTACGTTGAGCACGCCAAGGCCGAGTGGCCGTGGCTCCAAGGGATCAAGGAACGCGTCAAGGGCGAGCAGGTTCCTTGGGAGCGGAGGCGCGATCTGGAACGACTCCTTGAGCCAAGCAGGGGTGGGGGTGAGAACCGGTTGGGAAGACCTCCCTTCGACGATCCGCGGGAACTAGTCGAGTATCTCGTCGAGGTTGGCGTCTTTCGGCGAAGGCCCGACGAGAGGATCGACGTGCCCGATCTTTTTCTTGGTTCATCCGGGTATTCCGTGGGTCGCCGGGTAGAGATCGAGGCCTCCACAGTGAAAGTAGATGG
>Ga0154364_1093_pt1 | contig 18877 bp, 23 predicted proteins | sample RifGroA2_FD_115892 | JGI IMG/M metagenome (GOLD analysis project Ga0154364, IMG submission 115892) | Candidatus Rokubacteria bacterium GWA2_73_35 | reverse complement strand
TGCCGAAGGTCCAGGAGGCCGTCAAGCAGCTCTTCGCCCGGGAGCCGCACAAGGGCGTGAACCCGGACGAGGTCGTGGCGGTCGGCGCCGCCGTGCAGGGAGCGATCCTCGCCCGCGATCCGAGCGTCGGGGAGATGGTCCTGCTGGACGTGACGCCGCTGTCCCTCGGCATCGAGACGCTCGGCGGCGTGACGACCGTGCTCATCGCGCGAAACACGACGATCCCGACGAAGAAGAGCGAAGTCTTTACCACGGCGGCCGACAGCCAGACGTCGGTCGAGGTCCACGTGCTGCAGGGCGAGCGCCAGATGGCGCGCGACAATCGGACGCTCGGCAAGTTCCACCTCGTCGGCATCCCGCCGGCGCCGCGGGGCGTGCCGCAGGTCGAGGTCACGTTCGACATCGACGCGAACGGCATTCTCAACGTCGTCGCGCAGGACCGGGCGACGAGCAAGCAGCAGAACATCACCATCACCGCCTCGTCCGGTCTCACCAAGGACGAGATCGAGAAGATGGTGAAGGATGCCGAGTCGCACGCCTCCGAGGACGCCAAGCGGCGCGACGAGATCGAGGTCCGCAACCAGACCGATTCGCTCGTGTATTCGACCGAGCGCACGCTCGGCGAGCACGGCGCGAAGCTCGGCGAGGCCGATCGGAAGACGGTCGAGGACGCGCTCGCCGAGGCCCGCGAGGCGCTCAAGGGCGAGGACGTCGAGCGGATGAAGCGCGCCCAGGAGAGCCTGACGCGCGCCTCGCACAAGCTCGCGGAGATCATGTACCGCGAGGCGCAGGCCCAGCCGGGCGGGGCCGGCGCCGCCAGCGAGCAGGGCCCGGCCGGGCCCAAGGAGGGTGAGGTCGTGGACGCGGACTTCGAGGATCTGGGGGACAAGAAGAAGTAGGTCCGATGCGGCGGGACTATTACGCAGTCCTCGGCATCACCTCGACGGCGGGGCCGCGCGAGGTCCGCCAGGCATACCGGCGGCTCGCGCGGCAGTACTCGCCCGACGTGAACTTCTGGGACGCGCAGGCTCAGGCGCTTTTCGAGGAAATCGCCGAGGCGTACCGGGTGCTCAACGACCCGGCCGCGCGCGCGATGTACGACCGGTTCGGCGCCAGCCTGGCCCGGGGCGAGGCGCTCGGCGCCGGGCGGCGCGGCGAGGACGTGCACGTCTCGGTCGACCTGCGCTTCGCCGATGTCGCGCGCGGCGCGCGGATGCGCGTCGAGGTGCCGCGGTACTCGGCGTGCGCCGGCTGCCGCTGCACGGGGCAGGTCGGGGGCGGGCGGTGCGACGCGTGCCAGGGCCGTGGCGTGCGCCGTGCGGTCGAGCCCGTGGAGGTGGCGGTCCCCGCTGGCGTGGACTCGGGCATGCAGATCTGCGTGCCGGGCGAGGGGAGCGCCGGCCCGCTCGGCGGTCCGCGCGGCGATCTGATCGTGAGCACCCGGGTGGCCGAGCATCCGTTCTTCACGCGCAAGGGCGACAGCGTGCACTGCGAGGTGCCAATCAGCGTCTGGGAAGCGCTCCAGGGTGCCCGGGTGCGGGTCCCCACGCCGTCGGGCGAGGCCGCGCTGGTCGTCCCGCCCGGCACCTCGGGCGGCGGGATGTTCCGGCTGCGCGGCCAAGGGCTGCCGAAGCTCGCGGGCGACGGCACCGGCGACCTCTACGTCACCGTGCGCGTCCAGATGCCCGCCGGGCTCGACGCGCGCACGCACGAGCTGGTGCGGGAGCTCGCGCGCCTGCTGCCGCTCGATCCGCGCACGGGGCTCGCGGCCTATCGGGGCGGCGCGGCGTGAACGACCGCGGCAAGCCGCTGTACATGATCGGCGTCGTCGCGGAGATGCTGAACGTGCACCCGCAGACGCTGCGCTTCTACGAGAAGAAGGGGCTCGTGCGCCCGAGCCGCACCGTGGGCCGTACGCGGATGTACTCGGCGGAGGACGTGGACGAGCTCGCGCGGCTGCTACGCCTCACCCGCGACCTCGGCGTGAATCTCGCCGGGATCGAGATCGTCCTTAAAATGAGGCGCCGGATGCTGGAAATGCAGAAGCAGATCGAGGACCTGCTCGCCTACCTCCGCGAGGACGGTGGCGAGGTGGGCGACACGGCGCGCCGCGCACCGCGCGAGGCGCTCGTCCGCGCGGCGTCGGGCCAGCTCAAGCCGGTCGATCTCTTCTAGCCCGGAGCGTCTTGAGGAGCAAGCATGGCTGACACGTCGAGCGAGAGCGACCTCCAGGTGCCCGATTTCCTCGGGATCTTGCCGCTGCGCGGGACCGTCATCTTCCCGAGCGCGGTGGTCCCGCTCGGCGCCGGTCGCGCCGCGTCGGTGCGCCTGGTCGAGGAGGCGATGCGGGGGAGCCGTCTGATCGGCGCCGTCATGCAGCGCGACCCGTCCGAGGAGAGCCCTGACGCCGCCGGCCTCCACCCGGTCGGCACCGTCGTGGTGATCCACAAGGCGGTCAAGCAGGCGGACGGCACGCTGCGCCTCGTCGTGCAGGGGCTCTGGCGGTTCAGGCTGCTCGAGCTGATCGAGACGACGCCCTCTCTGCGCGCGCGGATCGAGCGGCTCGAGGACGAGGCGCCCGCCGCGCCGCCGGTCGAGGTCGAGGCGCTCGCGCGCAGCGCGACGTCGCTCTTCCAGAAGGTCGTCGAGCTCTCGCCCATGCTCCCCGACGAGCTCGCCGCCGTCGTGACGGCCGCCGAGGGGCCGGGCGCGGTCGCCGACCTGATCGCGGCCTCCCTGTCCACGCTGCCGATGCCCCTGAAGCAGGAGCTGCTCGAGACCGTCGACATCGCGCAGCGACTGCGGAAGCTCGTCGGCGCGCTCAGCAAGGAGGCCGAGGTCCTCGAGCTCGGCTCGAAGATCCAGTCGGAGGTCCAGTCCGAGGTCTCGAAGACGCAGCGCGAGTACCTCCTGCGCGAGCAGCTGAAGGCGATCCGGAAGGAGCTGGGCGAGGGGGACGAGCGCACACAGGAGATCGACGCGCTCCGCGAGAAGATCGAGGGCGCGGGGATGACCGAGGAAGCCAGGACGGAGGCGTTCCGGGAGCTCGACCGGCTCGCGAAGATGCCGCCCGCGGCGGCCGAGTACACCGTGGCCCGGACGTACATCGACTGGCTCGTCGCGCTGCCGTGGCAGCAGGCGACCACGGACAACGTGGACATCGGGGCCGCTCGGGCCGTCCTCGACGCGGACCACGAGGGGCTCGAGAAGGTCAAGGAGCGCATCCTCGAGTACCTCGCCGTGAAGAAGATCCGGCCGTCCGGCAAGGACCCGATCCTTTGCTTCGTCGGCCCACCGGGCGTGGGCAAGACCTCGCTGGGCCGCTCGATCGCGCGCGCCCTCGGGCGCAAGTTCCACCGGATCTCGCTCGGCGGCATGCGCGACGAGGCCGAGATCCGAGGCCACCGGCGCACGTACGTCGGCGCCCTGCCGGGCCAGATCGTCCAGGGACTGAGACGCGCCGCGACGAAGAATCCGGTGTTCATGCTGGACGAGATCGACAAGCTCGGGATGGACTTCCGGGGCGACCCGGCGTCGGCGCTCCTCGAGGTGCTCGATCCCGAGCAGAATGCGACGTTCCGCGACCACTACCTGGACGTGCCGTTCGACATCTCCCGGGTGCTGTTCATCACGACGGCCAACGTGCTCGACACGGTGCCGCCGCCGCTCCGCGACCGGATGGAGATCATCCCGCTGGTGGGCTACACCGAGGAGGAGAAGATCGCGATCGCGCAGAAGCACCTGGTGCCCAAGCAGGCGCGCGAGCACGGCCTCGAGCCCGACCGCGACGTCGGCTTCACGCCCGAGGCGCTGCGGCTGCTGGCGCGCGGGTACACGCGCGAGGCCGGCGTGCGGAGCCTCGAGCGCGAGATCGCGAGCGTCTGCCGGAAGGTGGCCCGCCGCCGCGCGGAGGGCGACACGGCGGCGGTCACGGTCACGCCGGACCTCGTGACGTCGTTCCTCGGCGTGCCGCGCTTCGAGTTCGAGGAGCTCGAGGAGCGGACGCGCGAGCCGGGGGTCGCGATCGGGCTCGCGTGGACGCCGGCCGGCGGTGACATCCTGTTCATCGAGGCCACGCGGATGAAGGGGAATCACACGCTGACGCTCACCGGGCAGCTCGGCGACGTGATGAAAGAGTCCGTGCAGGCGGCGCTCTCGTGGGTGCGCTCGCACGCCACGGAGCTCGGTATCGCGGACTTCTGGGAGACGTCGGACATCCACGTCCACGTGCCGGCCGGCGCGATCCCGAAGGACGGCCCGTCGGCGGGCATCACGATGGCGAGCGCGCTGGTCTCGCTGCTGAGCGGCCGCCGCGTGCGTCCCGGCCTCGCGATGACGGGCGAGGTGAGCCTCGCCGGGCGGGTGCTCCCCGTCGGCGGGATCAAGGAGAAAGTGCTCGCCGCCCACCGCGCGGGCGTGCGCACGGTCATCCTCCCGAAGCGGAACGAAAAGAACCTGCTCGAGGACGTGGCGGCCGAGGTGCGCGACAAGCTGACGATCTACCTCGTGGAGTCGGTGGCCGACGTGATCCGGCTCGCGCTCGAGGAAAGCCCGCAGCCGATCGGCGCCGCGCCACTATCGGTCGCGTCCTAGTTTCTGGAAGCCACCGCCCGCGAGGCTTGACAGTTCGCCGCGCCCGCCCGCTATGATGGTCTCGTGCCTCGCCTCGTCCTCATCCTGTGCGCGGTCACGGCCGCGCTGGTGACCGCGCCCCCCGCGCGCGCCGAGACGTACCGGCTCGCCGCGCCCGACGGGACGGTGCACTTCACGAACGCGCCGACGGATCCGCGCTACCAGCGCATGCAGACCGGCTCCGGCACGGCGGCGGGCTGGCTGCGGCTCGCCGCCGGCGCCACGACGCGCTACGCGGAGGAGATCCGCGCGGCCGCCAACCGCTACGGCGTCCCGGAGAAGCTCGTGGCGGCGGTCATCCGCGCGGAGTCGTCGTTCGACCCGCGCGCCGTCTCGCCCAAGGGCGCGCGGGGCCTCATGCAGCTCATGCCCGAGACTGCGTCGATGCTCGGCGTCCACAACAGCTTCGACCCACGGCAGAACATCGAGGGCGGCGTCCGCCACCTGCGCCGCCTCCTCGACCGCTTCGGTAGTAACCTGCCCCTCGCGCTTGCCGCCTACAACGCGGGCGAGCGCGCCGTCACGACCTACCGCGGCATTCCGCCGTACACCGAGACCCGCGAGTACGTCGAGCGCGTGCTGCGCTTCTACGACGGCGACCCGGGCGCCGCCGTGCGCACGGTCGTCTACCGCCGGGTCGAGGACGACGGCACGCTCACCTACACGAACATCCCGCCCCGGGGCCGCCGGTAGGCGCCCCCCGGCCCGCCGCGCGCGGGCCGGCACCGCTCACTTCAGGAGCGTCGACACCTCGCGGAACGCCTCGTGGTCGGAGGTGCCGAGCCACTGGAAGACGATCGTTTCGGTGGCGCTGACGACGGCTCCGGCCTGCCGGGCCTGGGCCAGGCCGAGCTCCAGGCGCGCCGCCGTACGTGAGCACACCGCGTCGGCGGCGACGGTGACGGGCACGCCGGCGGCGAGGAGATCCAGGGCCGTGAGGAGGACGCAGACGTGCGCCTCCATCCCGCACAAGACCACGCGCTCGGCGCCGAGCCCACGGAGGCGCGCGGTGAACCCGGGCGCCCCGGCGCAGGAGAACGCGGTCTTCTCGAGGGGGGCCAGGTCGCCGAGCAGGGCGCGCAGCTCGGGCAGCGTGCGCCCGAGCCCCTTCGGGTACTGCTCGGTGAGGACCGCCGGCACGCCGAGCCGCCGCGCGGCGGCGCCGAGGATCTTGAGGTTGGCGATGACGCCGTCGCGCCGCTCGGCGTCCATGGCGGCGAAGAGGCGCTCCTGGACGTCGATGATCACGAGCGCAGATTGCGGCATCGGGTCTCCCGGTCTGATCGGTCGCGCTGTATTCTCTCACGGCCGCCCGGCGCGGTCGAGGCCGTGGTGCCGGTCGTGGCGTGAACGCCCCGGAGCGGCGGCTGACCCGCGGGCTGCTCGCGCCCCGCGCCTAGCCCGCTCGCACCATCGAAATGAGACGCGGGCGTCATTGCCCCGGCGCGGCGGCCGGCCGGAGAATTAAGCAGACTTAATTCGATCAATTAGGATCACCAGCGCCAATCGCGCCGGGCGACCGTCGCCCCGGGCGCCGCGGCGAGCGGACCGACGAACGGAGAGCGGGGATGAGCAGAGCGGCGCGCGTTCTGAGCGGAAGCGGCGTCGCTGTCGGTCTCCTGCTGGTCGCCGTCGTCGCGCCTGCCGCGCCGGATGCGTCGCCGGCCCTCTGGCCAGACGTCGTCCGCGAAGTCTCGGGCGTCCTCGAGCGCGCCGCGAAGGCCTACGAAGCGAACGACCCGAAGGGCGCGCAGGAGCTCGTCGGTGAGGCGTACTTCGGCGCGTTCGAGGAGCGCGGCATGGAAGCCGCGGTCCGTCGGGAGATCTCGGCCAGGCGTGCAAGAGACCTGGAGAAGATGTTCGGGGAGATCCGCCGGGCGATCGGCACGGGCGAGCCGGCGCCGGGGGTGCGGCGGCGGATCACGACTCTGCGGGAGGCGCTGGACGAGGACGCGCGGGAGCTCGTCCGGGTCGGCGCGACGGCGACATCCCTCGCCGAGAAGGAGGACGGTGTGGGGCCCGAGCCGGAGGCGGCCCCGCGCGTGGTCGCCGCGAAGGCCCTGACGACGCAGATCGCCGCGCGCCTCGACGAGGTGAGGGCGCGTCACCGGGCCGGCGACCGCGAGGGAGCCAAGGCTCTCCTCGCGAGCACGTACTTCGATCTCTTCGAAGGCCAGGGCCTGGAGGCCGCCGTCGCGGCGCGCGCCCCGCGGCAGAAGGCCGAGATCGAGGCGGGCTTCGTCTCTGTCCGGGGCCTGATCGTCGCCGGGAAGCCGGCCGAGAGCGTGGCCGAAGCGCTGGAGGCGCTGAAGGCCCGCATCCGTGACGCGACGGCACTCCTGGACGGGGAGCGCGGCCGCTGGGGGGCCTTCTTCAACGGACTGATCCTCATCGTACGCGAAGGCTTCGAGGCGATCCTGATCGTCACGGCCCTGGCCGCGTACCTGCTCAAGTCGGGTCACGCGGACAAGGTCGGCGTGGTCTACCGGGCGAGCCTCGTCGCCCTCGCCGCAAGCGCCCTCACGGCGGTCGCGATCCGAACCCTCTTCACCCTGAGCCCCCGCCACCAGGAGACGCTCGAGGGCGCGGCGATGCTCCTGGCCACCGCGGTGCTCTTCTACGTGAGCTACTGGCTCACCAGCAAGGCGGAGGCCGACCGCTGGCAGCGGTACGTCAGGACGAGGATTCAGGCGGCGCTGGGAACGGGCAGCCTCGTCGCCCTCTGGTCCGCGGCGTTCCTCGCCGTCTACCGGGAGGGCGCCGAGACGGTCCTGTTCTACGAGGCGCTCCTCGCCGGGAGCGGCCCCGCCGAGCGCGCGGCCGTGCTGGCCGGCTTCGGCGTCGGGTCGCTCGCCCTCGTCCTGGTCTTCTTCGTCCTCCGATCCGGCGCGCTCCACATCCCGATCCGGCCGTTCTTCACCGTCACGTCCGCGCTGCTCTATTACCTGGCCTTCGTCTTCGCCGGCAGGGGCATCCAGGAGCTGCAAGGGTCGGGCGTGGTCGGCGCCACCCCGGCGCCCTGGATCCCGACCTGGGAGCTGCTGGGCCTGTACCCGACCTGGGAGAGCGTCGGGCTCCAGGTCGTCCTGGTCGTCGCCGCCGCCGGCGCGCTCGTCCACCTCCTGTGGCGGCGCGGACGGCGGGTGGGCGCCGAGGTCGCTCACTCGTGACGTCGAAGAAGGAGACGTCCATGGTGAAGTCTCGACCTCTCGTCGTCGCCGCCGTGATACTCGCGCTCGTCGCGAGCCCCGCGCTCACCAAGGAGATCCCGGTCGGAGACCCGCAGGTAGTCGGCGCGGCGGGCCTGGAGGTCGCGGTCGTGTATCTCCAGCCGATCGAGATGGAGCCGGCCAGCTTCGAGGGCAGGCCGCTGTACCTGCCGCGGGCGAAGTCGGACATCCATCTCGAGGCGGACATCCACGCCGTGAAGGGCAACAAGCAGGGATTCCGTGAGGGCGAGTGGCTGCCGGCCCTCACCGTCCGCTACGCGCTGAAGAACCTCGACAACGGACAGGAGCAGTCGGGGATCCTCCACCCGATGATGGCCAACGACGGCCCTCATTACGGCGCGAACATCAAGATGCCCGGGCTCGGCAACTACAAGCTGACCTACGTCGTCGAGCCCCCGGGCCGCGGAGGGGTGGACGCGCCGGTACGACAGGGATTCGGACGGGCCTCGGGAGCGCCCTGGTGGCAGCCGTTCAAGCTGGAGTGGACGTTCAAGTACCTCGGCCCGGGCAAGAAGGGCGGCTACTAGGGGGTCGACGATGACGACTGCGAAGACGATGCTCGCTCGGGGCTCGCTGCTCCTCGGCCTCCTCCTGGGCGTGGGCCTGCTCGATGTCTCGACCGCGATCCCGAAAGAGGCGCGACTGGAGCCGCTGGCCAGGCCCGAGGCGGGCATCGCCATCACCCCCGTCTCCCAGCCGCCCCTCGCCGTGGAAGGGACGGACGCGGCGGGCCGCCCGCTGTTCGCGTCGCCCGCGGGCGCGTCGCTGTTCCTGGCCGTCGACGTCCGAGCGCTGAAAGGGAACAGGAACGGGTTCGGGGCCGGCGAGTTCGTCCCGTACCTCTCGATCGCCTACCGCGCGCGGCGGCAGGACGGCGGCGAGACGGCGCAGGGCCGGCTCCATCCGCTGGTCACGCGCGACGGGATGCGCTACGGCAACAACGTGAGGCTCCCCGGCCCCGGAGCCTACACGATCACGCTGACCATCGACCCTCCGGTGAAGGTCGGGTTCGGGCGGCACACGGACCTCGAGACCGGCGTTGCGCGCTGGTGGAGCACCATGCAGGTGGAGTGGACGCTCAAGCACTCCGCGCCGAGCGGGAGCCGCTGACATGAAAGCTGACCTGAAAGCTGACCTGAAAGCTGACATGGACGCTGACATGAACGAAGCGGCGCATCCAGCGATCCTTGTCGCGCCGGAACGAGACGAGGACGCGGGACTCGCCGCGCGCATCGAGCTGGCCTTCCTGCGGCACCCCCGGATCCTTCCGGGGATCCACCTCTTCATGATCCTCTTCTACCTGATGCTGATCCTGGTGCCGCCGTTGCTGCCCGCGCCGCCCGAGAACGCCACGCCCTTCACGAGCTTCGTCCGCTTCTCGCAGTTCGTCTTCTGGTACCTCTGGTGGCCCTTCGTCGTCCTCTCGATGATCGTCTTCGGCCGCGCCTGGTGCGGCTTCCTCTGCCCGGAGGGGGCGCTGGCCGGGTGGGCCGCGCGGTTCGGGGGGGACCGACCCATCCCGCGCTGGATGCGCTGGGGCGGGATTCCGCTCGTCGCCTTCGTCGGCATCACGATCTACGGCCAGCTCATCGGCGTCTACGAGTACCCGGGGCCCCAGCTCCTGATCCTGGGCGGGTCGACGGCGCTGGCGATGACGTTCGCGCTGATCTACACGCGCCGGGGCTGGGTGTGGTGCCGCTACCTGTGCCCGGTGAGCCTGCTCTTCGGCGTCTTCTCGCGCCTCGGAGCCATGCACTTCCGGGTGGACCACTCGCGCCTGGCGGCGTGGAGGCCGTCACCGGGGGAGGACGGGAAAAAGGATCCGTGCCCGGTCTTCATCTACCTCCCGAAGATGGCGACGAACCGGTACTGCCTCATGTGCTTCCGCTGCGCCGGCTGGCGGGACTCCATCCACCTGCGGTCTCGCCGACCGGGAGCAGAGCTGCTCAAGATCAACACCGCCGAGCCGCTCTTCTGGGAGGTCGTCTTCCTTTTCGGCGCGATCGGCCTGCCGCTCGGCGTCTTCCACTGGACGGTCAATCCCCTGTTTCAGCAGCTCAAGCAGTTCCTCGGGGGCCTCGCCCTCGCCTCGGGTCTCGGCGGCGTGGTCGGCTCGAGCGCCCCCTGGTGGCTCCTGTCCAACCACCCGGACGCCGGCGAGGTGTTCAACCTCCTCGACGGGATCAGCATCGCGACCTTCTTGCTCGGAGCGACCCTGCTCGCCATCGGCTTTCTCTCGACCCTCACGTGGCTCTCCGCCCGCGTGGTCCGGTCCACCTTCCGCGAGGAAACTGCGCTGCAGGAGATCTTCACCCGGATCGGGTACCTCTACACGCCCCTGAGCCTTCTCTCGCTCTTCCTCGGCCTGAGCCAGCTCACCTTTGGCTATCTCAAGACCGTCGGCTTTCCGGGGCCGGCGACCGACGTGATCCGGGGCGTGCTGCTGGTCGGCGGTCCGCTCTGGAGCCTCCACCTCGCGCGCCGGATCCTGGCGCTCCAGACGGCCGACCGCCGACGCGCCAGGCTCGCGCTCCTGCCCCACCTGGCCGGTGTCGCGCTCATCATCGCCGCCTGGGTTCCCGTCTTTTACCTCTGGTGAGCCGGCCGACGATGGACTGGCTGCCCCTGGCGACGACCGACACGGCCCCCGCTCGGAGCCGCCTGACCGAGCGCCCACGGCGCGAGTGCCGCTGCGAGTGTGGCAGCCTCCTCGCCCGCCTGTCGGCGATCGGGATCGAGCTGAAGTGCCGGCGCTGCAAGCGGGTCGTGATCCTCCCGCTCCCGGTCCCGCCCGGGGGTCGCCGAAGCCCTCCGTAGAGCCGTCTGCTCGTCGCCTCGAGCGGCCAGCGGCCCCGCGCCCCGCGCCCCGAACGGCAACGTCACGATCACGAAGGAGGAACCGGGATGCGCAGGGCCTGGACCGCGGGTCTTCTGGCGATCAGCCTGCTGATCGTGCTGCGCGCCAGCCCCGCCCACGCCGGGGGTGAGGACAAGCTCGCGCGGCTGCTCATCAAGAAGGGGATCATCACCGCGCAGGAGTACGCCGTGCTCAAGCGGGAGGTCGAGGAGGCCGCGGCCGACCCGCAGCCGACCCCCCAGGACGTGGCGGAGGCGCTCCGAGACGAGGTGCGCCAGGAGCTCCGGCGACCCGACGAGGCGGCGATCGGCGTCACGCTGAGGGTCGAAGGGGAGGGACGCTGGCGCGCCCACCGGGACGCGGGAGACAAGCGCAGTGGATCGACGTCGGACCTCTTCCTCCGGCGGGCCTCGGTGGGAGTCGAGGCGAGGCCCCTGGACTTCGTCACCGCCCGGCTCGTGCTCACCTCGGAATGGCTCGGGGCGCAGACGACCGATCAGGGCCAACCGGTCGACGAGAAGGTGACGGTCGACGAAGGGACGCTCACGCTGAGGGACGACGGATTCCCCGTCTACGGGGTCTTCGGTTTCCGGACCCAGCCGTTCGGCGCCTTCTTCCCGCGGCTGGTCACCGACCCGATGACCCAGGACGCGTACGAGGTCAAGAAGGTCGGCGCGACGCTCGGATGGAAGCCCGGGCCCTGGGACCTGGACCTCTCCGCCACGGCCTACCGGGGCGAGGAGCAGATGGCGCACCTGTTCGTGTCCGGGTTGTTCGATTCGGCGTCCGTGCTGCGCTCGACCGACGCGGGGCTCCGAGCCGAGACCGACGACGTCGGGTCGTGGATCCTCGCCGCCACCCTGTCGCCGCTCAAGGATCTCGTCGCGGGCGCCGCCTTCGTCTCGGAACCGGGGGACGGGCGGCGCAACCGGACGCTGACGCTCTGGACGGGGTACACGCTGGGTCGCGCGACGGCGGAGGTCGAGTTCGCCACGGCGCTCAGCCGGGAGCGCTATGTCCTTGAGGGCTCCGGGGAGCGGTTGTCGCGCTCCTTCGAGGAGACGATGGTCTCGCTGGGGCTCGGCTACAACCTGACGAAGCCGCTCCACGTCGCCGCGAGACTCGAGCGCTTCTGGGACGGCGGCCTCGCGCGGGCGGCGGAGATCTGGTCGGCCGAGACCCGCGTGAGCGTCGGCGCCGGCTACACGCTCTACGAACAGGAGGAGACCAGCGCGCGAGTCCTCCTCGAGTACCGTCTCACCGGCTACCGCAGGGGCGGCGCCGCCCGCGCCGTCGCCGCGCCGGAGCAGGGCGAAGCGTTCGCGAAGCTCCAGATCGGCTACCGGTAGCCGACGCGTCGCGCCTCATGATTTAGCTTGACCGTAGCATATGACTTAGGTATACCTAATCCCGGATGGATGCGATCTGCCTCGGAGTGCTCGACGGCCGCCAGCGGGACGAGAAGCTCGAGCTGCTCGTCCGGACGACCGCCGCCGGCGCGGCGGAGGTCGAGCTCCGTCTCCTGGCCTGGGGGGAGGGGATCGGCTGGTACCCGCAGCGCACGCTGCCGCTGCCGGGGGACCTGGCGCTGCTCCGGGCCCTGCTCCGCAGGGCGGAGCGCCTGAGCCGGCCGGGGGCTCCCGTGGCCGGGCGCACGCGGGTCGTCTCGCCGCCCGCCTGCCTCAGGGCCGACGAGCCGGCTTCGGCATGACCTCCTTGACCGCGACCGTGACGGTCTTCTGGCCCAGCAGCAGCTCGAACTTCTCGACGTCGAGCCGCTCGTCCTGGACCATCTCCTCGACGAAAAGGCGCAGGGCCGCGTCGTCCATGACGAGCGGTAGCGCCTCCAGGTAGGTCTTGTGAGCCTCGCGCTCGAGCTCGAGCCCCTGGCGGAGCATCTCGGTGAGATCCGTGGACTGCTTGATCGGCGCCGGCTCGACCGTGGGGAGGCCGTTGAGGAGCACGATCCACTGGCCGACCTTGTGCGCGTGCTTCCACGAGGCCTCGCTGCGCTCGCGGAAGAAGCTCGCGTGGAGCTCCCGGTGTGGCCCCTGGACCAGCGCCGCGTCCTGGAGGAGCTGGATCACTGCCGCGTACTCGATGCTCAGTCCTCGGTTGAGGATCCCGATGACCGCCTGCGTGTCCATCCTGGCCGCCTCCTCCGCGCGTGAGTGACCCGCCGAGCGATGGCCCAGACTACCCGGAGCGACGGCACGAGGGGAACCCACTTACGAGTGGGGGTGGCGCGCCCGACGTCGAGCGCGTACGAGCTCGGCGCGCTCGCTGAGCGGCTCCGGGCCCTGCGCCTCGCGCGGGGGCTCACGCAGTGGGAGCTCGCCGAGCGCGGGCTCAGCTACAAGTACTACCAGCGGATCGAGGCCGGGAGGGCCAACGCGACGATCCGGACCCTCGCTCGCATCGCGCGGGCCCTCGGCGTGCCCCTGCACGAGATCTTCCGCTCCGCGACCGGCACCGCGGGCGCTCTGCGCCGACGCGCGCCGAAGAGGAGATAGGTCATGGCAGCCGGTATCCTCATCACGATCCGGGAGGGCCTCGAGGCCTTCCTGATCACGGGAATCCTGCTCGGCTATTTGAGAAAGGTCGACCGGCGCGCGCTCGCCTGGTACGTCTGGGCCGGGACCGGCGCCGGCATCGTCGTGAGCGTGGGGCTGACCCTCGCGTTCCAGGCGCTCGCCGTCAACTTCGAGGAAGGGCCCGGGGCGCCGCTCTTCGAGCTGGCAGCCTCCGCCGTCGCCGTGCCCATCCTGAGCTACATGGTGCTCTGGATGCAGCGGCAGGCGAGGGGCATCAAGGCCGACATCGAGGCGCGGGCCGCCGCGGCCATCTCCGCCGGGCAGCTCCTCGCCCTCGCTTCCATCGCGTTCATCACGGTCCTGCGCGAGGGGCTGGAGACGGCGGTGTTTCTGTCTGCCCTCGTCAGCCGGGCCTCCGAAGCGGGGGTGCTGCCGGGCGCCCTGATCGGCCTCCTCGCGGCGGCGGCGATCGCCTACGCGTACTTCGCGCTGAGCGTCAGGCTCGACCTGAGGAAGTTCTTCCTGGTCACCGGTGTCCTCCTCATCCTCATCGCGGCCGGGCTCTCCGCGCACATCTTCATGGCGCTCCACGAGTTGGGGGTCCCGGTCGTCGTCGAGCGGGTCTGGAGCACCAAGTGGCTGCTCGACGGCGAGAGCCTGGCCGGGCGGATCCTCCACGCCTTCATCGGCTACCACGACGAGCCGAACCTGCTCCAGGTCCTGGCGTACTTCGGCTACCTCGCCGCCATGGGCTCCGCGTTCTTCCGGGCCGTGAGAGCCCCGGCGCCGCCGCCGGCGGAGAGGGGCGCTCCCGCGGAGGTGGGGGCGAGATGAGCGCGGGACGCCATGAGCCGTGAGGCCCGCATGACGGTCGAGGCCGAGCCCCGGGAGTCGAGCGACCCCGAGACGCCGCGCCGGGTGCAGAGCACCGCGCTGTTCCGCGGCGAGCGTGAGGTCGTGATCGTCCATCGCGGCCAGGAGTACCGGCTGCGCATCACGCGGATGGAGAAGCTGATCCTGACCAAGTAGTCGTCAACCAGCCAGCCACCGAGAGCGGGCTTCCCCCCGAGGCAGCTAGCGACCGAGCAGGCGCCGCCGACCGCGCGGCGCCCGGCAGGAGGTCACGATGCTGCGCTCGACCGACGAGACCGCGACCCCGACGACCACCGCCGCAACGACCACGGACGGGCTTGCCGCATCGCGAGCGGACGCCAGCCGCCCGCGGCCCCGCCCCGCCCCGCGCCGCCTGCGCCCGAATCTGCCCCCGCTGGCCGAGCGCATCGCACGCGCGCTGGCCGAGCTCTGCGCCGCCGCCCGCCGCGCGGGGAATCCGTGAGCGTCGTCGTCTCCGGCCCGCGGCGGGTCTACGTCCTCCTCCTCTTCTGGCAGCGGCTCGTGGACGCATGCGCCACGTGCCCTCGTGCCCTGTCGTCGGCCGGGCGCGCCCTGGGCGCGGGCGACTCGAGCCATGTCACCCCCGACTGCGGACCTCTCTGCCGCCTCGTGCTTGCTGTGAGGCTCCAGCGGGTTCTCTGGCGGCGTCTGATCGGCGTGAGGCTCCTCGTGCTCGACTCCGGGCCGTCGGCGGGAGTCGAGGTGACGCTGACCGGAGATCCTCGATGACCCTGATGCGGATCCGGGAGATCACGTCGTGCCGCAACCATGGACGGACCACGATCGTCCTGGAGGATCCAGCCCAAGAGCTGACGCTGACCTTCTACGCCGACCCGGAGGAGGCTCGCCGCCTGACCCGGGAGATCGCGCGATCGGGATGTGCCTGCCACCCGATCTACGACTTCGTCCAGTCGCTCCTGCTCGCGCTCGACGCGGACGTGACGAGGGTCGTGCTCGAGGACGTGAAGGGCCAGGGGATCGGCAGCCGGGTCTACGTGCGCTCGGGCGGGGACGAGCTGGGGGTTCCGTGCTATCCGCCGGACGCCCTCGCGCTGGCCCTCCGCGCGAAGGTCCCGATCTACGCCACGGCGGACGCCCTGACCCACGCCCAATGCGTCGCGCCATCAGCGGATGCCGGCGGCGGGCCGTGCGTCGCGGACGAGCGGCGCGAGGTCACCCGCTGGCTCGAGCGGGTCCAGCCAACGGACTTCTCTTCCCGGGCCGGCCGAGAGGGCTCGTAGCGCGGAGGGGCGCCGCCGGCGAGGCCGGCACCCCCGGGCGGAGGCCGGCGCTCAGCCCTTCACGGCGCCCCGGGCGAGGCCCTCCACGTAGAACCGCTGCAGCGCGAGGTAGAGCACGAGCGTGGGCACGGAGGCGATCAGGGAGGCGGCCGTCAGCATCGGCCACTGGATCACGAACTCTCCCACCGAGAAGGCGACGGCGAGGGTGACCGTGCGCTTGTCGTCGATGGAGATCAAGGCACTCGCCCAGAGGAGATCCTGCCAGGCCAGGAGGAAGGCGAAGAGGAAGGTGGCGACGGTGCCGGGCAGGGCGATGGGCATGACGATGCGGAGGAAGACCTGGAGCCGCGAGGCGCCGTCCACGCGGCCCGCCTCGTCCAGCTCCCGGGGGATCGAGTCGAAGTAGCCCTTCGACATCCAGGCGGCGAAGGGCAGGCAGATCGTGACGTAGGCGACGACGAGGCCGGTGAGCGTGTTGTACAGCTCGAGCGCCGCCAGGATCTGGAAGTACGGCCCGATGACGAGGACGCTCGAGATCATCTGGGTCGCGAGGAACCCGCCGAGGAGCGTCGCCCGGAGGGGGAACGCGAAGCGGGAGAACCCGTACCCGGCCAGCGCCCCGAGGGCCGTGGAGAGCAGCGCGGTGAGGCCCGACACCAGCGTGCTGTTGTAGAAGTAGGTCGCGAACGGCTTGAGGGTCCACATCTCGACGTACGCCCGCACCGTCGGCTGCTGCGGGATCCAGCGGACGGGAAGGGCGAGCGCCTCCGCTTCGCTCTTGAGCGAGGTCGACAGCATCCACGCGAGCGGCAGCAGCGCGTAGAGCGCCGTCAGACCGAGCAGCGCGTACGACACCAGGGCGCCCAGCCAGCGCTCACGGCGGGTGGAGCCGGCCCGCCCGCCCCTCACTGGTCCCGCCCCACGAGCCGGATGTAGGGCGCGCTCAGCACTAGGAGCACGGCGGACATGAGGATCGCGACGGCGGAGGCGTACTCGAAGGAGAAGAACTGGAAGTAGGACTTGTAGACGAGCGTCGAGAGCACCTCGGTGAGGGTGCCCGGCCCGCCGCCCGTCATGATCAGGACCAGCGCGAACCGCCGGAACTCCCAGACCATGTCGAGGGCGAGCGCGACGAGGATGAGCGTGCGCAGGCCGGGCAGCGTCACGTGCAGGAAGCGACGGAGGACGCCGGCGCCGTCCACCACCGCCGCCTCGTAGTGCTCCCGGGGAATCGCCATGAGCCCCGCCAGCAGCATCACCATCACTAGCGGGTAGCCGCGCCAGACGTTCGCGACGATGAGGCTGGGGAAGGCGAGCCGTGGGTCGGACAGCCAGACGAAGTCCGGCAGGCCGGGCGCGAGCGTCTGGAGGAGCGCGTTGAAGCTGCCGTGCACCGGGTTCAGCATCCAGCGGAAAGACGATGCCGACGACGACGTCGGGGATCGTCCACGGGACGAGCGCGATCAGCCTGAGCGCCGTCTGGCCGGGCAGGGCCTGGTTGAGCGCGAGCGCCAGGCCGAGACCGAGGACGAGATGCCCGGCCAGGCTCCAGGCGACGAAGGCGAAGGTGTTGCGGAAGGTCTGGGCGAGGACGGGATCGACCAGGGCCCGGCGGTAGTGGAGCAGGGTGAAGGACGTGCTGGTGGCGCCGGCGCCCTCGGGCGAGAGGCTCAGCTTGAGGGTGACGGCGGCGGGGAACACCAGCACCCCCAGCAGCAGGAGGGTGGCGGGGAGGACGAACAGGAGCCCGGCGTGCCGCTCGCGGAGGGCCGGCGCCCGCCGCTTCCGGCCGGCCGGCACCGGGCGGGGTGGGGCGGCGCCGGGCGCGGCCGGAGTCGGCACGGCGCCGCCCACCCGATCGTCGCCTACAACCCGGGGGCGCGGTTGGTGGCCGCGTGCGCGTCGCGCAGGGCCGGCTCGGGGGCCTTGACCCCGGTGACAGCCTCCTGCACGGCCGTGGTCATCGCGTCGCCGATCTTCGGCCACTCTGCGAGGAGCGGCTCCCACTTCACGTAGGGCGTCTGCGCCGCGAAGACCTGCGCGAACCTGTCGCTCTTGACCTCGGGCGCGCTCTTGACGTCGAGTCGCGTGGAGAGCACGCCGGCGATCCGGTAGTTGCGCAGCTGCTGCTCACGGTCGTACCAGGTGCGGTAGACCTTCCAGGCGGCGTCGGGGGTAATCGCCGGCCGCGCCCCACAGTCAGGGATTGAAGCGCATGAACAGCCCCTCCTGGCGGGAGCCGATGATGCCGACGCCCCAGCGGTCGATCTTGCCGTCGCCGTCGGTGTCGCGGGTCAGCTTCCTGGCGTACTCGAGGAACTGGGCCTACGTCGTGGGCGGCTTGCCGGGGTCGAGGCCGACCTCCCGGAAGTGCTGGGTGTTGTACATGAGCACGAGCGGGTTCAGGTCGTCAGGCAGGCAGTAGAGCTTGCCCTTGTAGCGGCACATCTCCAGGGCGGCCGCGTCCCACTGGGCGAGGTACTTCGCGCCGCCCTCCTTCTGGACGAAGGGCGTGAGGTCGAGCAGAAATCCACGGCCGCCCAGCGGGCGGATCGCCCGGTAGCTGACGTGGGCGATGTCCGCCGCCGCTTTGGCCTGGGACTGGGTGATGAAGACCGACTCCTTGTCGCCGTACCGGCTGTCGTCGCGCACCACCTGGATGCCGGGGTTGGCGGCGTTGAACGTCCGCTGGAACTCCTCGAGCGACTTGACCCAGGGGTTCTCCCCCTAGTGCCCGGACTGGAACCGGATCTTGGTCTGGGCGTCCGCCGACCCGGCCGAGAGGAGGACGATCCCTCCGGCCAGGACCGCCCCCGCCGCGCGCGCCCACCGTCGCCTCGCCCCGTCGAACCCCCGGTACATCTCCGGTCCTCCTTGACTCGTGTCTATCGTGGTCCTGCGCTCCAGCCGAGGCTCCCCGAGATCGCCCGTGTCTGCTCGCGGAGCAGCGCACCCAGCTTGAGCGCGCGGGTCAGCGACACGCGCGACACCGGCGCGCTGATGCTGACGGCGGCCACCGGCAACCCGTGGTGGTCGAAGACGGGCGCCCCGACGCAGCGGACGCCGTCCTCGTTCTCGACGTTGTCGAGGGCGAAACCCTGCCGGCGGACGCGGGCCAGTCCGCGCTCGAGCGCGGGTCGGCTCACGATGGTCCGGGGCGTGCGCCGGGGCATCCCGTGCTGCGCCAGGATGGCGTCGACCCGCGTCGCCGGCAGGAAGGCGAGCACGGCCTTGCCGAGCGCGGTGCTGTGCATCGGCATGCTGGCCCCCACCCGCGACTTCATGACGAAGGGTCCGGCCCCCTCGATCTTGTTCAAGTACACCATCCGCCCGCCCTCGCAGACGGCCAGATGGATCGTCTCCTGGCAGCGTCGGTGGAGATCGTGGAGGACGGGCCGAGCCGTCTCCAGCAGATCGACGCCCTGGAGGACCCGGGAGCCGAGGTCCAGGAGCTTCAGGCTGAGCCGGTAGGCCCGGTTGCCGTCGACG
>Ga0154364_1018_pt1 | contig 19681 bp, 12 predicted proteins | sample RifGroA2_FD_115892 | JGI IMG/M metagenome (GOLD analysis project Ga0154364, IMG submission 115892) | Candidatus Rokubacteria bacterium GWA2_73_35 | reverse complement strand
GTTCCGGGAGTACAAGCAGCTCAAGCTGCTCAAGACGCCGATCAAGGGCATCTACATCCTGCTCTTCCTGCTCATGACCCTCATCGTCGTCTTTTCCTTCAGCTGGTTCGCCCTGTACCTGGCGCGCGGGATCACCGGCCCGATCGCCGAGCTCGCCGAGGGCACGCGCGAGGTGGCCGCGGGCAACCTGCGCTACAAGGTGCAGGCGCGCGCCGACGACGAGATCGGCGTCCTCGTGGACTCGTTCAACCGGATGACGGACGACCTCGGGGAGTCCAAGCGCCGCCTCGAGGAGGCGTACCTCGACCTGTCGGACAAGCACACCGAGCTCGAGGACCGGCGCCGCTACATCGAGACCGTGCTCGAGGCCATCGCGACCGGCGTGGTGTCATTCGACCCGCTCGGGCGCGTCACGACGATCAACCGCGCTGCCGCCCGGATGTTCGGCCTCGCCGCGGAGACGTCGCTGGGGCGGCTCCTGGAGGAGGTGTTCGCCGCGCCCGAGGGCAAGGCCGTGACGACGCTCCTCGGGCGCACGCGGCGGCCCGAGACGGGCGCGGCGGAGCTCCAGCTCCACCTCCGGCGCGGCGGCTCGGCGCTCACGCTCCTCGCCTCCGCCACCGCGCTCCGCGGGCCGGACGGCGAGTACGCCGGCGCCGTCGTGATCTTCGACGACCTCACCGAGCTCTTGAAGGCCCAGCGTGTCGCCGCCTGGCGCGAGGTCGCGCAGCGCATCGCGCACGAGATCAAGAACCCGCTGACGCCGATCCAGCTCTCGGCCCAGCGGCTGCAGCGCCGCCTCGGGCGCATGGCCGGCGAGGAGCGGCAGCTCGTCAACGAGTGCACGGAGACGATCGTCCAGGAGGTGGACGGCCTGCGGCGGCTGGTCGACGAGTTCTCGCGCTTCGCGCGCATGCCGGCGCTGACGCCGCGGCCCACCGACGTGCGGCAGCTCATCGAGTCGGTGGCGAGCCTCTACCGCGACTCCCACCCGGCGCTGACGCTCGTGATCCGCCACGCCGAGACGCTGCCGCTCCTCGAGGTGGACCCGGACCACATCAAGCGCGCGGTGCTGAACCTGGTCGATAACGCCGTCGAGGCGGTCGGCGGCGCCGGCACCGTGGTCGTCGAGACCGCGTACGTGCCCGAGGCGGGCACCGCGCGGATCGTCGTCGCCGACGCGGGCCCCGGCATCCGCCCCGAGGACAAGGAGAGGCTCTTCCTGCCGTACTTCTCGACGAAGGCCGCGGGCATGGGCCTCGGCCTGCCGATCGTGCACGAGATCGTGTCCGAGCACGGCGGCACGATCCGCGTCGAGGACAACGTGCCGCGCGGCAGCCGGTTCGTCGTCGAGGTGCCTGTGACCCGCGCCGGCGCGCCGGTGGAGGCGTAGGTGGCGGGCGAGCACATCCTGATCGTGGACGACGAGCCCGCGATCCAGGCGTCGCTCCGCGGCGTCCTCGAGGACGAGGGCTATCGCGTCTCCGCCGTCGGCAGCGGCGCCGACGCGCTCCGCTTCCTCGCCGACGAGCTGCCCGACCTGACCTTCCTCGATATCTGGATGGAGGGCCTGGACGGGCTCGAGACGCTCGCCGGGATCAGGCGCCTCCGCCCGGACGCCGTCGTCGTCATGATCTCCGGTCACGGCACGATCGAGACGGCCGTCAAGGCGACGCGTCTCGGCGCCTGGGACTTCATCGAGAAGCCGCTCGCGCTCGAGAAGACACTGGTCACCGCCGCCCGCGCGCTGGAGCACGCGCGCCTGGCGCGCGAGAACACGGCGCTCCGCGAGACCCTCGGGCAGCGCACCGAGATCATCGGCGAGAGCGCGGCGATCCGCGGCCTGCGGGAGCAGATCGCCACCGCCGCGCCGACGACCGGCCGCGTGCTCGTCCACGGCGAGAACGGCAGCGGCAAGGAGCTGGTGGCGCGCGCCATCCACGCCGGCTCCGCGCGGCGTGCCGGGCCGTTCGTCGAGGTCAACTGCGCCGCGATCCCCGAGGAGCTGATCGAGTCCGAGCTGTTCGGCCACGAGAAGGGCGCCTTCACCGGCGCGCTCGCCCGCCGGCGGGGGAAGTTCGAGCTGGCCGACGGCGGCACGCTCTTCCTCGACGAGATCGGCGACATGAGCCTGAAGACTCAGGCGAAGGTCCTGCGCGCGCTGGAGGAGCAGGCGTTCGAGCGCGTCGGCGGCAAGGACACGATCCGGGTGGACGTGCGCGTGATCGCCGCGTCGAACCGCGACCTCGAGGGCCTGATCCGCGACGGGCGCTTCCGCGACGACCTCTACTATCGCCTGAACGTGATCCCGATCGAGGTGCCGCCGCTGCGCGAGCGCCGGGACGACGTCCCGGCGCTCGTCGACCACTTCGTCGCGCTCTTCTGCGCGGAGAACGGCAAGCGGGCGAAGGCCATATCGGGGGAGGCGCTCGCGTACTTCCTCGCCTACGACTGGCCGGGCAACGTGCGCGAGCTGCGCAACATGGTCGAGCGGCTCGTGATCATGGCGCCGGGGGACGTCATCGACGCCGACCACCTGCCGGCGCCGCTCCGGCCGAAGGACGCGCCGGGACCGGGCGCCGAGCCGCGCGAGCGGTCGCTCCGGGAGGCGCGCGACCACTTCGAGCGCTCGTACATCCTGGCCGAGCTGCGCGCCAACGACTGGAACATGACGCGGACGGCCGAGCGCCTCGGGATCGAGCGCAGCCACCTCTACCGCAAGATCAAGGCGTACGGGATCGCGCCGCCGAAGTAGCGTGCCCGCCTGGAACTTCGTCCGGAAGAGCTTCTACCGGGACTCGGTCACGCTCATGCGTCTGTCGCGGGACCTGGAGGCGGTCCCGGGCGTGACCCGGGCGGCCGCCATGCTGGGCACGCCGGGGAACCGCGCCCTCCTCCACGACGCCGGCCTGCTCGCCGCCGAGGGCGAGGCGGCGGGGGCGGCGGACCTGGTCATCGCCGTGTGCGCCGACTCCTTCGCCGCGGCCGACGCCGCCCGCGCCGAGGCCGAGGAGGCGCTCGCGGCGCGGCGCGCGCCCGCCGGTGCCCCGCCCGGGCCCCGGCCGCGCACGCTCGCGGCGGCCTGCCGCGCGCTCCCGGACGCGACGCTGGCGCTCGTCTCGCTGCCCGGCGCCTGGGCGGCCGACGAGGCGCGCCGCGCCCTGGAGGCCGGCCTGCACGTGATGCTGTTCAGCGACAACGTCGCCGTCGCGGACGAGGTCGCGCTCAAGCGGCTCGCGCGGGCGCGTGGCCTCTTCCTCCTGGGGCCCGACTGCGGGACCGCGATCCTCGCGGGGGTGCCCCTCGGCTTCGCCAACGCGGTGCCCCGCGGGAGGATCGGCGTCGCCGCCGCGTCGGGCACCGGCCTGCAGGCGGTCACCTGCCACGTCGCCGCCGCGGGTGAGGGCATCTCGCACGCGATCGGGGTCGGCGGGCGTGACCTCTCCGACGAGGTCGGCGGCCTCATGCTGGAGCCGGCGCTCGATGCCCTCGCGGCCGACCCGGCGACGGCGGTCGTCGTCGTGCTCGGCAAGCCGCCGGGCCCCGCGACGCTCGCGAGGCTCCGGGCCCGGGTCGCCGCGCTCGCCAAGCCCACGGTGCTCCACTTCGTCGGTGACCGAACGCTCAGCACCGCGGCAACGCTCGAGGACGCCGCGCTCGCGGCGGTGGCGCTGGCCCGGGGGCAGACGCCGGCGCCCGTCGAGTTCGGTGCCCCGCCCGGCGAGATCGCAGCGTGCGTCGAGGCCGCCGCGCGGGCGCTCGGCGAGGGCCAGCGGTGGGTCCGGGGCATCTACGCGGGAGGCACGCTCGCCTGGGAGGCGCGCGAGCTCCTGGCCGCGCGGCTCGCCGACGTGGCGCCGGGCGTGGACGGCGGCGCGAGCGGCCACCGGGTCGTGGACTTCGGGGGGGACGCCTTCACCCTGGGCCGCCCGCACCCGATGCTCGACGGCACGATCCGGCGCGAGTGGATCGAGCGCGAGGCCGCCGACCCCGCGGCGGCGGTCCTGCTCCTCGACGTGATCCAGGGCTTCGGGGCGCACCCCGACCCCGCGGGCGAGCTCCTGCCGGCGCTCCGCGCGGCGCGGCGCCGGGCCGAGGCGGAGGGGCGCGCGCTCGCCGTCGTCGCCAGCGTCACCGGCACCGAGGAGGACCTGCAGCCGCGCTCGACGCAGGTCGCGGCGCTCGAGGCCGCGGGCGTGCTCGTGATGCCCTCCAACGCCCAGGCGGCGCGGCTCGCCGCCGCGATCGCCGCCACCAGGGCCTGACGCCACCTGCCGGGCCGCGCGCGGCTCACCGCTGCGCGCGTGGCTCACTCCGGCCCGAGCACCTGGCTCACGATCCGGCGGATCTGCTCGGCGTCGAACGGCTTGTCGAGGCTCGGCCGTCCCGTCGTCTCGATGAACTCGGACACCTCCGCGCTCAGGGCGTCGCCGGTGAGGAAGATCACGCGCCCGGCCAGGGCGGGCAGGCGACGCTCGACCTCGCGGTAGAACCCGCGGCCGTCGAGGTTCGGCATCTTGATGTCGCTCAGCACGAGGTCGTAGGCGCGACGGCTCAGCCGGTCGAGCGCGTCGAGGCCGTCGGTCGCGGTGTCCACCTCGTGGCCGTCGGCCGCCAGCAACTCGGCGAGGACCTGGCCCACCTCCGCCTCGTCGTCCACGACCAGGATCCTCCCGCGCCGCGCGAGCGGCGGCCGCGCCGACGCCCCGGGCTCGACCGCGGGCGGCGCCGGCCCGCCCGCCGGCAGCTCCACGACGAAGGTCGCGCCGGGGCCCCCGCTCGCGACGGTGATCGTCCCGCCGTGGCCCTCGACGATCCCCTGGCAGATCGAGAGGCCGAGGCCGGTGCCCTGCCCCAGGGGCTTCGTCGTGAAGAACGGCTCGAAGACGCGGGCGCGCATCGCCGACGGGATTCCCGGCCCGGTGTCCGCCATCTCGAGCCGGACGCGGCCGTGGGCCGCGTCGGCGCGCGTCGTCATGACGAGCCGGCGCGGCGGAGCCGTGTCGCGCATCGCGTGGTGGGCGTTCGTCACGAGGTTGACGACCACCTGGTGGAGCTGGTGGGGATCGCCCCAGATCGGCGGGAGGTCGGGGGCGAGGTCGAGCGTCATCTCGACGTCGTCCAGGTGGAGCGGGTAGGAGACGAGCTCGACGGCCTCGAGGACGACCTGGTTCAGCCACACCTCCTGGCGGGTCGGCGGCCGCTGGCGCGCGAGCGCGACGAAGTTCTTCACGATCCGCGCGCAGCGCTCGGCGGCGTCCGCGAGCTTCTTCACGGTCGACTCGTGGAGCCCGCCCGCCAGCGCGCTCCCGAGCATCGCCGTCCGGGCGATCACGACGGTGAGCGGGTTGTTCAGCTCGTGGGCGACGCCCGCGAGGAGCTGGCCCATCCCGGCGAGCTTCTCGCTCTGGTAGAGCGCCTCCCGCTGCTGCCGCAGCTCCTCGTCCAGACGCTTGCGCTCGGTGACGTCCTGCTTGACCGCGATGAAGTGGGTGATCCCGCCGCCGGTCGCCCGCACCGGGGTGATGGTCTGCTCCTCGGTGTAGAGCATGCCGTCGCGGCGCCGGTTGACCATCTCGCCGCGCCATGGCTCGCCCGCGAGCACGGTCGCCCACAGGTGCCTGTAGAAGGCCTGGTCGTGCCGGCCCGACCTCAGCAGGCGCGGCGTCTGGCCGACGACCTCCGCCGCCGGATAGCCCGTGAGGCGCGTGAACGCCCGGTTCACCCACACGATCCGGCCCTCGCGGTCGGTGATGACGATCCCATTGGCGGCGGCGTCGAGCGCGCTCGCCTGGACCGCCAGCTTCTCCTCGGCGCGCCGCTGGGCGGTCACGTCGCGCGAGTTGATGACGCCGATCGCGGCGCCCGCCTCGTCCACGAAGACGTGCCCGACGGAGTCGATGTGGCGCCACGTGCCGTCGCGGTGGCGGGCGCGGAAGGCGAGCGCCTGCGGCGTGCCGGGAGCCCGGAAGCCCTGCGCGAGGCGCTCGACCACGCCCGGCAGGTCGTCGGGATGCACGACCGCCACCGACGACCGGCCGATCCGCTCGTCCGGCGTCCAGCCGAGCACGCGCGTGATCGCCGGGCTCTCGTAGACGACCACGCCCGCGGCGTCCACGACCGTGACCATGTCGAGCGCGTTCTCGAGCAGCGAGCGGTAGAAGGCCTCGTTGCGCCGGAGCGAGGCCTCCGCCCGGCCCCGTTCGCTGCTCGCGTCCTCGAGGGCGCGCGCCACCCGCTCCACCTCGAGGATCGAGGACCGGGGCCGTTCGAGCGCGGCGCCGCGCCCGACCACGGCGGCGGCGTCGGCCAGCCCCGCGATCGGCGCCGCGATGCGCCGGCCGACGCGGATCGCGAGCCAGGCGCCGCCGAGGAGCAGCACGAGCCCCGCCGCCGACACGAGCGCGATCGCACGGCGGACCGGGGCGTTGACGGCCGCCGCCGGCGCGGCGACGGCCACCGTCCAGCCGGACACCGTCGAGCGATGGAGCGCCGCCTGCACCTCGAGGCCCTCGGGCGTCGTGCCGCGCCAGACGGTGTCGGCGGCTCCCGCGTCCCGGCTCTCGAACATCGGGCCCCCGGGCCGGCCGACGAACCGCTCGGCGCCGAGGGTCCGCGCGACGATCACCCCGCTCCGGTCGACGACGGCCGCCAGCCCGCCCGCGGGGACGCGCTCGGAGCCGAGCAGGGCCTGGATGCGCTCCGGCGAGGTGGTCGAGGTCAGCACGTACCGGACCCCGTCGGCGCGCACGACGGGCACCGCGAGCGCGATCACCGGGCGCCTCGTCAGGGAGCTCAGGAACAGGTCGGAGACCGCGGGCTGCCGGGTGGCGATCACCCGGGCGATCAGCTCCGGGACGCCCGTCCGCGGCAGCGGGGACCCGTAGGGGACGCGGCTGCTCACGAGCTGCTCGCCCCCGGGGTCCACGAGCATGACCGCTTCCCACGCCGGCGAGGCCTCGACCGCGCGGGCGGCGAGCGCGTGGAAGCGGCCGAGGTCGCGCCGGTCGAGCTCGTCCGCGGTCGCGAGGATCTGCAGGGAGCGGACGTGCGTCTCGGACTCGCGGTGCAGCGCGAGCGAGAGGGCGCGCGCCGCGGCCCGCAGCTCGCGCTCGGTCTCGACCCGCTCGCCCCGCGCGAACAGCGCCGCGAGGACGACGCCGAAGACCAGCACGGGCAGGAGCGCGGCGCACACGAGGACCACGAGGTGGACCCGAAGCGGTCTCGCCGGTCGGCTGGTTTTCATCCGCCGATGTCACTAGTGTACCCCAGCCCGTGCGCGGCCCCCTGGTTCGGGGGGCATGGCGCCGGGCGTAGGATAGGGCCGTGCCCGGGAGCCCCCGCGACCTCCTCCGGACGCCGCCTCGCGTCGTCAACGTCGGCCTCGAGCTGTTCGCCGACACGCTCGCCGCGCTGCGCGTGCCGGTCGTCCACATCGCGTGGCGGCCGCCGGCCGGCCCGCGCGCGCGCGCGCTCCTCGCTCGCCTCGACGCGCGGCGCGAGGCGGTCGAGCGCGCGAACGCGGTCGCGTTCGACCGGCTCACCGGCGGCGATCCCGTGCTCGTCGACTGTCGTCCGGCGCGCGAGGCGCTCGAGCTGCCCGAGCGCACGGTGCTCCACGCCGGGCCGCCGATCGACTGGGCGCGCATGTGCGAGCCGATGCGCGCCGCCGTGCTCTGCGCGCTCCGCTACGAGGGCTGGGCCGCCAACGACGACGCCGCGGAGGGCCTCGTGCGGAGCGGCGGCGTCCGCCTGGCGCCCTGCCACGACTGGCGGGCGGTCGGCCCCATGACCGGGATCGTGACCGCCTCGATGCCCGTCCTCGTCGTCGAGAACCGCGCGCACGGCAACCGCGCCCACGCCACGATCAACGAGGGGCTCGGCCGGGTCCTGCGCTTCGGCGCCAACGACGACTCGGTGATCGCCCGCCTCACCTGGCTCGCGACCGAGGCCGGGCCGCTGCTCGGCGCGGCGCTGCGCGCCGCGCGCGGGATCGGGCTCAGAACCCTCATGGCCCAGGCGCTCCGGATGGGCGACGAGATGCACCAGCGCAACGTCGCCGCGTCCGCGCTCCTCGTCCGCGCGCTCATGCCGCACGTCGCGCGCGTGGGCCAGCGCCACAACGCCGTCGCGCGGCTCGCGGAGTTCGTCGCGGGCAACGACCAGTTCTTCCTGAACGTCGCGATGGCGGCGGCCAAGGCGCTCGCGGACCCCGCGGCGGGCGTGCCGGAGGCGACCCTCGTCACCGCGATGGCGCGCAACGGCGCGGACTTCGGCATCCGCGTCGCCGCGACGGGCGACCGCTGGTTCACGGCGCCCGTCGAGATGCCGGCGGGGCTCTACTTCCCGGGCTTCGGCGCCGGCGACGCGAACCCCGACCTGGGCGACAGCGCCATCGTCGAGACGGTCGGCCTCGGCGGCGGCGCGATGGCGGCCTCCCCCGCCGTCGCGCGGTTCGTCGGGGCGGGCGGCCTGGCCGAGGCGCTGGCGGCGACCGAGGAGATCCGGGACATCTGCCACGGCGAGCACCCGTACTTCGTGATCCCCACGCTCGACGAGCGTGGGGCCCCCGCCGGCATCGACGTGCGGCGCGTCGTCGAGACAGGGGTCACGCCGCTCATCAACACGGGCATCGCCGGCCGCACGGCCGGGACGGGTCAGATCGGCGCGGGGACCGCCCGCGCGCCGCTCGCCTGCTTCGAGCAGGCGCTCGAGGCGCTCGTCGGATGAAGCCGCGCGTTCCTGGAGCAGGCCACCCGCGGCGCGAGCCGGCCTCGCGGACCCCGCTCCAATCGGCGCCGGGGCGCATCTCGATCAGGCCACCCACGGCGGTGCCGGCCTCGCGGACCCCGCTCCAATGAGCCTGCTCGTCGTCGCCATCGGCGGCAACGCCCTCAAGGGCGACGAGAGCGGCTCGGCGACGGAGTGGTTCGAGGCGCTCACGCGCTCGCTCCCGCCCCTGCTCGACGTGCTCGCCGCGGGCCACCGCCTCGTGCTGACCCACGGCAACGGGCCGCAGGTCGGCGAGGAGCTGCTCAGGATGGAGATCGCCAAGCTCGTGATCCCGGCGCTCACGCTCGACCTCTGCGTCGCCGAGACGCAGGGCAGCATGGGCTTCGCGATCCAGCAGGTGCTCGGCAACCTCCTGCGCGGGCGCGGGCTGCCCGCCCGCGTCGCCGCCGTCGTCAGCCAGGTCGTCGTGGACCCGGCCGACCCCGCGTTCGCGCACCCGACCAAGCCGATCGGCACGTTCTACCGGAAGGCGCAGGCCGCGCGGCTCGCGAGGGAGAGCGGCTGGCGGATCGTCGAGGACGCGGGCCGCGGCTGGCGGCGCGTCGTGCCCTCCCCGCGCCCCCTGCGGGTCGTCGAGGCGCCCCTGGTGCGGGCGCTCGTGGACGGCGGCATGACCCCGATCGCGGTGGGCGGCGGCGGCATCCCCGTCGTGGAGACCGACGGCGGGCTGCGCGGCGTCGAGGCGGTGGTCGAGAAGGACCTGGCGAGCGTCGTGCTCGCGCGCGCGCTCGGCGCCGACGCCGTCCTGTTCCTCACCGGGGTCGAGGGCGTCGCCGTCGGCTGGGGCACGCCCGGGCAGCGCTTCCTCGGCCGGCTCACGGTCGGCGAGGCGCGGCGGCTCCTCGCCGTGGGCGAGTTCCCGCCGGGGAGCATGGGGCCGAAGGTCGAGGCGGCGGTCGAGTTCGTCGAGGGCGGCGGCCGGGCGGTCATCACCTCGCTCGACCGTGTCGCCGAGGCCGTCGCCGGGTGCGCAGGGACCGCGATCGTGCGGGGCGAGCCGTGACACTGGCGACCTGGAACGTGAACTCGATCCGCATCCGTCTGCCGCGCCTCGTGGCCTGGCTCGAGCGCCGCCGGCCCGACGTCGTGTGCCTGCAGGAGGTCAAGGTGACCGACGAGGAGTTCCCGCGCTCGGCGCTCGAGGCGCTCGGCTACCGGGCACTCGTCGCGGGCCAGCGCACGTACAACGGCGTGGCCATCCTCTCGCGCGCCGAGGCGACGGAGGTCGCGCGCGCGCTGCCGGGCGACGGCCCCGACGCCCAGCGCCGGCTCCTGGTCGCCGACGTGGGCGGGCTCCGGGTCCTCAGCGTCTACGGCCCGAACGGGCAGGAGGTCGGCTCGGAGAAGTACGCCTACAAGCTCGACTGGTACCGGCGCTTCCGCGCCTTCCTCGACGCGGGCGCCGACGCCGGACGCGCCGTCGCCGTCTGCGGCGACCTCAACGTCGCACCCGAGGACCGCGACGTGTGGGACCCGGAGCAGTGGCGCGGCCGGATCATGGCGAGCGAGCCCGAGCGCGCCGCCTTCCGGAGCCTGCTCGCGTGGGGGCTCGCGGACTCGCTCCGCCTCCACCGCCAGGAAGGCGGCCTCTTCACCTGGTGGGACTACCGCGCCGGGGCGTTCCACCGCGGCTGGGGACTCCGCATCGACCACATCCTCCTGACCCCGTCCGTCGCGGGCGTCTGCACCGCGGTCGAGATCGACCGCGACGAGCGCAAGGGGGCGAAGCCCTCGGACCACGTGCCCGTCGTCGCCACGCTCGCCGGGGCCTGACGGGTGCACGACCTCGTCCTGCGCGGCTGCCGGCTGCCGGACCGGCTCGAGCCCGCGGACGTCGCGATCGCCGGCGGCCGCATCGTGTCGGTCGGCGGCGCCGCCGGCGCCGCGCGCGAGACGCTGGACGCGGGCGGCCGGCTCCTGACCCCCGGGCTCGTCGAGGCCCACATCCACCCGGACAAGGCGCTCCTCGGCGACCGCGTCCGCGCCACCGCGGGCACGCTCGAGGAGACGATCCGCCTCACGGGCGAGGCCAAGCGCGCGTTCACCGCGGACGACATCGCGGCCCGCGCGCGGCGCGTCCTCGATCTGGCCGTCGCCGCGGGCACGACGGCGATGCGCGCCCACGTCGAGGTGGACCCGCTCGTCGGCCTCGCCGGGATGGAGGCGATGCTCGCGCTCCGCCGCGAGTACGCGCCCGCACTCCACGTCCAGCTCTGCGCCTTCGCCCAGGAGGGGATCCTCGGCGCGCCCGGCACGGAGGGCCTCCTGCGCCGGGCGCTCGCGATGGGCGCCGACCTCGTCGGCGGCTGCCCGTACGCCGACGCCGACGGCCCGCGGCACATCGAGAGCGTCTTCGCGCTCGCGCGCGAGTTCGGCGTGGACGCCGACTTCCACGCGGACTTCTTCGACGAGCCCGACCACCTGCACGTGCTCGAGATCGCGCGGCAGACGCTCGCCGCGGGCTGGCAGGGGCGCGTCGCGGTCGGCCACCTCACCGAGCTCGGGGCGTTGCCCCCCGCCGAGCAGGACGCGATCGTCGCGCGACTCGCCGCGGCACGGATCGGCGTGATCAGCCTGCCCGCGACCGACCTCTACCTGATGGGCCGGCGCGACGCGGTGAACGTGCGCCGCGGCCTCGCCCCGATCCGCCGGCTCCTCGCGGGGGGCGTCCCGGTGGCGCTGGCGACCAACAACGTGCGGAACCCCTTCACCCCCGTCGGCACCGCCGACCTCGCCCACATGGCCTTCCTCGCCGCGGTCGCGGCGCACATGGGGACGCCCGAGCTGCTGCGCGAGCTGGTGGCCTGCGTCACGACGCACCCCGCGCGCATCCTCGGTCTCCGCGACCACGGCTGCGCCCCCGGCGACCGGGCGGACCTCGTGCTGTGGGAGTGCGCGCGCCCCGAGGAGATCGTGACCGCGCTCCCCGCGCGGCGCCTGGTCGTGAAGGGCGGGCGGATCACCGTGGAGCACGAGCGGCGGACGGTCGAGCGCTGGCGCGCCTCGCCCGCCCTCAGTTTGAGGTTCGGCAAGGCACGCAACCCCGACCTTGGCCCATAACGCAGGAGCCAAGCCCGATCGGCGGCATGCGATTTTCCTTAGAGGACGTCGGATACCGCACCGGCGTGCACGGGGCGCGGCGAGCTGGCCCAGTGGACGAGGGCAGGCGGTCCTTGACAACCTTTCAAGCCGATCCTATATTTCCCGTGCGTCGCGCCCGTGACCGTCCTTGGGTGGGGTGTCCATGGCTCAAGACCCGGTACCCGAAGGACCTCTTGGAGTCCTCGTCAGTCGCAGAGGCCAGCGGGGGCGCGCGCGTCAGCGCCCGAAAGGCGTTCCCCCCAGATCGCTCGGTGCCCTTTGTTGTTGCTTCTTTCTCACGTTCTTCGGCTCATCATCCTTCGGCGGCGACAAGGACGCCGGAACCGCGTTCAACCTCACCCTCAGGGGGCTTGAAACCGTCGGGGGATTCCCGCCACCACCGGCGTGGGCGCCCTACTACCCCCCGTGGTGGGGCTGGGGGTGGGGCGGTCCCGGACCCTATCCGCCCCCGCCGTACCTCTCGCAACCGTACCTGCAGCCCGGTGCTCCGACACCACCTGCCTATCCGCTCCAGGTCAAGCCGGCGGGACGCCTCGTGGTCCTCACCAATCCCATCGACGCCGATGTGTATGTGGACGGTGTCCGCCTCCAGCAGCAGCCAAATCTCTCGTACGATGTGGGGCTCCTCGCGGGTCCGCATCAGGTCGACATCCGGAGGGAAGGGTTCAAGCCGTTCTCCTACAAGGCAGATATCCCGCCAGGCGGAGGGATCGTTCTCCCCGTCGAACTGGAGAAGCAGTGAAGGAGGCGAGACCGATGAGGAGGGCCCGGCGCGCGAGTCGAGTCGTGCTCATGGGGTTGTGTCTTCCTCTGATCGCGGGGTGCGCCGAGCTGATGCAGCCCACCGCTCGGGTGACCAGCTCGACGGGACCGGACATCCAACAGGCGACGCTGGAACCATACGACGGGCCCAAGGCGCGAATCGCGGTATCCCGGTTCGCCGCAAAGGCAGCCAAGGCGTCAGGCGCTATCGGGGATGGGCTTGCCGATATGCTGGCCACGGCTCTCTTCCAGTCCAACCGATATGTCGTCCTCGAGCGGCAGGCACTCAGCGACGTGCTCGCCGAGCAGGACCTTGGCGCTTCCGGGCGAGTCAGGCCGGAAACCGCAGCCGCGATCGGTCGGATCGAAGGTGCCGAGCTGCTGGTAGTCGGAACGGTGAGCGAGTTCGACCCCGGGACCGCCGGGGCCGGCGCCAGCGTCGGGGGTACGGTGGGGAGCACCGTCGGCTCCGCTGCGGGCGGATGGGGCGGTGCTGTCGGATACATCTTGGGGACGCTTGCCGGCTCGGTCCAGACCTCGCACGTTGCCATCGATTTGCGCATCGTTGATACGCGCACCTCCCGGGTCGTTGCGGCTACCAGCGTCCAGGGGAAGGCCACGGATATTGCGGGGCTGGGCGCGATCTCCGGCCCCGACCTGGGGGTCGGGTTGTCCGGCTATTCCCGAACTCCGATGGAAAAGGCGGTCCGCATCGCGATCAACGAAGGGGTGAACTTCGTCGTGAGCAAGACCCCGGCCCAATACTATCGGTATACTGAGCCCGCTTCCACGACCCAACCGCCGCCCCCAGTCACCGTGGGCCCGACCCAAGCCCCACCTCCGGTTCCTCCTATTCCTGCAGCGACGGCACCGGTCGCGCCGCCGTCTCAACCTGTGGCTGCGATCCCCCCGCCTTCAACACCGCCGCCGGCGTCCGAGACCACGCCCATCCTCTACGTGAAGACGCAGTTCGCCAACATGCGAGCCGAGCCCGGCAACACCGCGAGAGTTCTGGCCATCCTCAAGAAGGGAATGAAGCTCACCGTCCTGGACGAGAAGAGTGAGTGGTACCGGGTGAAGCTCGAGGACGGAAGAGAAGGCTGGGTGGCGCCCTCCGTCGTTTCGATTCAGCCCGAGTAATGCGCCTCAGGGCGCAACACGGTGGAGCCGGACCTATGGCAACAGGAGTCGCAGGAATCCCACGCAGCGTCTGTTACCGACCGAGGCTTGCTCCCGCTCGATTCGCGGTTCCCATCCGGCGCACCGCTGCGGCGGTGCTTCTCGTCGCATTGCCCGCGCTCGCGGCCGGCGCCCACGCTCAGGCCCCGCCGTCTCCCTATCCGCCCCCTCCCAGCCAGTGGCCCGCGCCTGTGGCCCCGCCTCCGCCTCCAGGACAATGGTCACCTGCGCTTCCATACAACGTCCCTCAGATCCCGGTCCCTGGCCAACCGCCGCAGATCCCCGGCGCTCCAACGATCCCGCCCGGCACCTCGTGGCCTGCTGGATCAACCGGCGCGCCACAGACCCAGCCGCCGTCCCAACCTTACGGTCAAGGCCCGGAGTGGTGGGAGCGGGTACGCCAGCCGACGACGGTGACGCCGAGTACGCCACCTGCCCAGTCACCCGGCCGGGTCCCGTCGACGTCCCGTCCGCCGGGGACAGCCCCTCTCTCCACTCCCACCATTCCGCGCGTCACCGACCCAGACTGGGGGAAGCCCCTTGAGGAGTACCGCGGCGTTCGGGCGTTCTCGCGCGGCAACTGCACTGGAAACCGGCCGGGCATGTCGCCGAACAATGTGCCGTGCGAGGAGGATCTGCAGTGGCAGTGCGTCGACTACGCAAAGCGCTTTTACGAAGAGGCCTACCGCCACGTGCCACAGGTCGTGTCTGAGGTGGTGAAGACGCAGTGGGACACCGCCTGGGCGTTCTGGCTTCGCCCCAACTACATCACGCTCGATCGCTTCATCAACGGCAAAAGCGTCGAGCCGCCGCAACGCGGCGACATGCTCTTCTTCGCGGAATCGAAGTCGAGGCCGGGTGGACACGTTGCCATCGTCACCGGCATTACCGGCGCCGCGGTCAACGTGATCCAGCAGAACGTGAGCCGGGACTCGGCGCTAGGGAGCGTCAGCCTCACGAAGGAGGCCAGAGGGTACGTGGTTGGCAGCGTCGCCGGAATGCCGGCGGTGGGGTGGCTGAGGCCGGCAGTAGCACACGCGAGCCAGGCCGTAACTGTCCGTGTCGAGTCGGCCGAGACGGTGCCGGGAAGTGCAAGGGTGGGGCAAGCCGTGACGCTGCGCCTACGGTTCACCAATACGAGCACCACCCTGCACACGTTTATTGCCGGGGCCAGCCTCTGGCGGCCCAATGGGGGGCGCCAAGATTTTGAGAGACCGGTCACGCTTTCGCCCAATCAGACCACGGAGGTCACCTGGAGTTATCAGGTAGCTCGACCTGGGAACTGGAGCTATCAGTTTGCGGTCTGGAGGCAGAAGCCTTTTGTCGCAGGAAACCTCCTCACCAAGATTCCCTCGCCCGTGGGTTCCTTCTCTGTAAGCGCGGCCGCAGCGCAGCCGCAGCCTCAAACGCCGGATGTCCGGCTGCCACTTCTGCACTGGCCTCTTCTGGGGAGCCGCGCCTCTCGAAACGTGGCGCTCGGCTATGGGGCCGACTGGACGTGGACCGAGTGTGCCGGTAAGTCAAAGCAGCACACCGGAGTCGATTTGAGCGCAAAGGCAGGCGAGAGGGTCTTGGCGGCGGCTGACGGGATCATAGGAGAGACGTTCACCGTGTCGTCAACCCACGACTGGGGCCAGGGGATCGTGATGGACCACGGTTCGTTCGTTACTGCGTACCTTCACGTAGTCCCTCTCAAGGCGGGAGGCCAGGCCCGGGCGGGTGAAGAGATTGCGACCATCTATTCGATGCCAGGGCCTCATCTGCACTTCAACGTGGTGAACCGCGCGTACTTGCAGGTCGCTGGCGTTGCTAAGAGAGGCGGCCTTCCCCGTGCGCGTGGCGCGTCCGACTACGAAGCTGGAAGGTTCACGGGGTGTAAGACCGATCCACTGTTCCCAGAAGGACCCTTTGTCGATCCGTTAAATCTGGCTTATCGCGAGTCAGCGACTTCATCGCCTCTCGTCGCGCCGCCTCCTGCCGGTCCAGACCCACGGCTCCTCGCTCAGCTGGAGCAAGCCCGGACCGCTTGGCAGGGTCTCAACGCCCGGGCCAGTCAACTCCGATATCCGACGGACGCTGAGCGAGTGGCGGTGAGCCAGGCCCTCCAGCACGCAGGCAAGGCTCTGGACGCGGCGGAGGCCGCGGCGCGGCGGGGAGATCGCGCCACCGTACAAGCCGAACTGGCCAACGTGCAGCAGGTCTTGAGCGCTACGAGCCAGCGCCTCGCCCAAATCGCCCAGCGGTCGACCCCGGTGCCACAGCCGGCGCCGTCGCAGCCAGGCCGGCCAACCGCAGCGGCTTCGCCCGCGCAAACCGTCGCCCCGCGCGTCGCCGTCATTCCGGCGTCTGGCGACCGTGGCACGTTCTTCAACCAGCCCGGAGAAGGGTTCACGCCGAACAGCACCGTCAGTTTGTACTTCCGAAAGCCAGATGGGAGCCAGTACGCGGCCTTGAAGAAGAGCACCGATGCCGTTGGGCGGTACAGTCACGTGTGGACGGCTCCACCCGGGGCCGTCGCTGGCCGGTATCAGTACTGGGCCACGGACGACCGCACTGGGAAGCAGAGCAACGTGGTGACGTTTGCTGTTACCGTCGCATCCGCAAGCCCTGTCCCGCCGCCCGTGGCGGCGGCCCCACCGCGCGCCGTAGCGACCCCTGCACCGCCGCCTACCCCACCAGACGCACCATCGACCTTGGCCGTAGCGAACACGGGCGGCCTGGGACTCCGCCTGCGTGCGAACCCGACGCTGAAAGCATCTGTCGTCGCTACACTTCCAGAGGGCGCCCGAATCACCGTGACCGGTGGACCGGTCCAGGCTGACGGATACACCTGGTGGAAGCTTTCAGGTCCTCTTGGAACGGGATGGGGTGCTGTCGGAACCTGGCTCACGCCCGCGCCGGTCGTTGGCGGCACGGTTACCGTGGCCAACACGGGTGGCCTGGGGCTTCACCTTCGCCGCGATGCGTCAGCCAGGGCTCCTGTTGTCGCGACGCTCGGGGAAGGAGCGAGCGCAACGGTGGTTGGCGGCCCAATTCAGCGCGACGGCTACACATGGTGGCGGATCAGGAGCGCCTCCGGAACCGGGTGGAGCGCGATCGGCAACTGGCTCGTGCCCTGACGAGCAACAGAAGGGCGGCCGCGGTTGGCGTGGACCGCCGCTCACTCGCCGCGGGCCTCGTCGGCTACCGCGAGCCGCTGACGCCCGCGCGCCCGCGCCTTACTCCCGCGACTTGTCGGACACGCGGCACTGGGGGACGCGATCCCAGTCGTCGCGACAGTACTTCCACCGTACGCGCTCCCCGCACACGATCCGGCTGAAGAAGTCCTTGGTCTCGCACGCGGCCAGCTCGCGCGCCATCGCGGCCCACCGGCCCTCGGGCGCCGCCGATGGCGCCGCTTCGCGGGGCGGTGCGGGACGGCGCTCCTCCTTGCCGGCGGGCGGCGGCGCGGGCTCAGGCGGTGGCGTCGCCGGTGTGACGGCCTCGGCCGGCGGTTCCGCGGGCCGCGCCGTCTCGACCGGTCTGGCCGGTGGCTCGGCTGCCGGCGGCAGCGCCGCGGCAGGCGCCGGCGGCTCGGGCTCGCGCGTGGTCGTCGCCGGCGGCCCGGCGGGCCGGGGCCGTGCGACGGTCGGCATCGCCGGCAGTGTCGTCGGCCGTGCGGGCGATGGTACCGTCGCGGCTGGGCGCTGCGGAGGTTCCGGGACGACGACCGGGTCGGTGGGCGCCGGCAGCGGCGTCGTCACCGCGGGCGGGGTGCCGCGCTCGGGCGTCCGGGGGCGATAGCCGACATACGCGGCCGTGCCGGCAGCGACCGCCACCGCCACCCCGATCACGAGGCTCTGGGCCGGGCGCCAACGTCCCGGCGCTGGCGGCACACCGCCGACGTCGCTCCCGCGAGGCGGCGGCTCGGCTGCGCGGCCCGGCTCTGCCGCGGGCGGCAGCGGCGCAGCGGCGGCGGACGCCTCTGCCGCGGCCGGCAGCGACGGCGCGGGGACGAGGGGAAACCCGGTGGAGGGCGACGTGGGCGCAACGGCGGCGTGCACGTCGGCAGCGCGCGAGTCGTCGGCGGCCGCGGTGCCGCAGTGCCGGCAGAAGTGCGCCCGCTCGGGCAGCGCGGCGCCGCACGCCCGGCATATCAGCGCCGCCGACGCGGTGAGGGCGGCGCCGCACCGCCGGCAGAACCGGGCGCCCTCGCGATGTTCTGCTCCGCAGCGACCGCACGTCATGCCGGGCTGCCGCTCACTCCTGGTCGGCGCTGCACGCGGGGCAGAAGCGCTGGCCGGCCGGCATGCGCGCGCCGCAGGCCGTGCAGAACGTAGGGCTGTCGGTCGACCGCCCGCCCGCCGCCACTCGGCCGGTGATCGGCTGCCGCTGGTCCACCGCGGCGGCATAGGTGGGGGCTACGTGCGCCTCGACCACCGCACGATTGGCAATGTCGACCGCGCGCAGGACCTTATCGAAGTCGGCCGTCACGTTCTCGATCAGGCTGCGTTTGAAGCCGCAGCTGATGGTCGTCTTGCCCGACTCGACGGTCAGGAACATCCGCTTCCGCAGCCAGTAGACCCCCAGGCACACGGCTGCAATGGCCCAGAACCCGATCACCGCCGCCAGGTCGTAGAGGATGGACGTGCGGCTACTCGACCGCGGCCAGTCGCTGCCCGCGGATGGCCCGGCCACCAGTGTCGTGAGTCCGAACAGGCCGAGGGCGATCGCCACGAACAGGAGCCAGATCGGGCGCGCGTAGCCGCCGCGGACGACGCCGACGTGCTGAAGCGGTGCGACCTCGTACACCTCGCCCGAGAGGGCGTGCTGCTTCAGGTACGCCTCGGTACGCGTCACGCGGAGCGTCACCTCCGGGTTCCAGCCCAGGCGCGTCAACGCCCAGCCGATGAAGCCCGACTTCCGGCCGACCAAGTCCACGAGCACGCCGTCCGGGGGACGGTCGGACACGACGAAACGGCGCAGGACCAGGATCGGCCCGGGAAACCTGAACTTCATCGTGTTCTGGAACAGCGCGACCGCGAGGACGACCAGGACGAGGACGAACAGGAGAGCGGAGCCGCTGGCAACGGAGGGCAGGGTAAACATGGCCAGTCACCTCTCGGTGGTGCTTCGTATCGCCGCGACGCTGATGCGAGACTTAGCGCCAACGATGGAGCTCTGTCAATGGCCTTGCCGGCTCGCCCGCCCTCAGTTTGAGGTTTGGCAAGGCACGCAACCCCGACCTTGGCCCATTTTCAAGACCCACCTGGGCGTGCGCGGGCTGCAGTTGCGCGCCCGCGTGGCGGAACGCCTGGGACGCCTGGTGCACCGGTTACCGGTGTTTAGAGAGCTCCCGGCGAGCCCTCGGCCCTCCGCTAAACTGAGGGTGGACGAGGGGCAGGTGGTGGGCTACTTGCTACTACTACCGAGGGTCGGCGGCGGTTGACAGCGGCGCGCGCCCGCATGTAGAGTGACGTGGTAGTTCGTGCGCGCCTTTCCTTTAAGTGGGCCCCGAGAGGCCCGTAAGGAGAGCAGTGTGAGCAGCCCCGCCCGGCCCTCCCGGGAGAAGGCGCAGGTCCTCGACGAGGCCGCGCTCGACCGCGCGTTGACCCGCATCGCCCACGAGATCCTCGAGCGGAACGGCGGCGCCGCCGACCTCGCCTTCGTGGGCCTGCGCACCCGCGGGATCACCCTCGCCCACCGGCTCGCGGCCAAGATCGCCCGGATCGACGGGGCCGCCCTGCCCGTCGGCACGCTCGACATTACGCTCTATCGGGACGACCTCGCGATGCGCGGCACCCCGGTCATCCGGGGCACCGACATCCCGTTCTCCATCAAGGGCAAGACCGTCGTGCTGGTGGAC
>Ga0154364_1192_pt1 | contig 19981 bp, 19 predicted proteins | sample RifGroA2_FD_115892 | JGI IMG/M metagenome (GOLD analysis project Ga0154364, IMG submission 115892) | Candidatus Rokubacteria bacterium GWA2_73_35 | reverse complement strand
ACGAGCGGGTCCTGCGCTGCCTCGGCGTCGGGCCCGTAGCCGCGGCGTTCGAGGAGGCGAAGGACGCGCTTGCGCACCGTGACGAGCGCACCCCGACGTCTTCAACATCCTTTTGCAGGTTCTCGAGGACGGGCGTCTGACCGACGGGCAGGGACGGACCGTGGACTTCCGCAATGCCGTGGTCATCCTCACCTCCAACGTGGGCTCCCGTTGGATCCAGGAGCTCGCGGGAAAGGGGGAAGAGGTGATCCGCGAGCGCGTGATGGAGGAGCTTCGCCGCGAGTTCCGGCCCGAGTTCCTGAACCGTCTCGACGAGATCGTCCTGTTCCACTCCCTCGGGAAGGAGGAGCTCTCCCGGATCGTGGACATCATGGTGCGGGAGCTGAACGACCGGCTCGCGGAACGGAAGATCGCGATCGCCCTCACCCCGGCGGCGAAGACCCGGATCGCGGAGATCGGCTACGACCCCGCCTACGGGGCCAGGCCCCTGCGGCGCGCCCTCCAGAAACGAATCGAGGACGCTCTCGCGATGCGCATCCTCGAGGGGGAGTTCCGCGAAGGGGACTGGGTGACGGTCGACGTCGACCCGAAAGGGGGCTTCACCTTCACCCGTTCCACCACGTAGGCGAGGCGCCCCCGCCCGTCACGTCACCGGGGCCGGGTTGAACAGGGCCAGGGAGTTGTGAAGCCCGAGCCGGTCGGCGGCGACCCGCTTTCTTCCGCTCGCGACGTCGAGAATCAGGCGGAACAGCTCCCAGCCTACGTCGGCGATGCCCGCCTCGCCGGTCGCTATGCGTCCAGCGTCGAGATCGATGAGGTCTCCCCAGCGGTCGCGAAGCGGCATATTGGTTGAAACCTTCACCACCGGGACCATCTGCAGGCCATAGGGGGTGCCCCGGCCGGTCGTGAACACCTGCAGGTTCATGCCCGCCGCCAGTTGCAGCAGCGTGCCGCAGACGAAGTCGCTTGCCGGGGTCGCCGCGAAGACCAGGCCTTTCCGCCGCACGCGCTCGCCGGGTCCGAGCACATCGACGATCCGGCTGCTGCCGGACTTGACGATCGAGCCGAGCGCCTTCTCCACCACGTTCGCCAGGCCACCCTTCTTGTTGCCCGGCGCCGGGTTGGCGCTGCGGTCCGCCCCGCCGCTCTCCAGGTAGCGATCGTACCAGGCCATTTCGCGCAGCAATGCCCGTCCGACGGATTCGTCGAGCGCGCGAGGGGTGAGCAGGTGGATCGCGTCGCGGACCTCCGTCACTTCCGAGAGCAGCACGGTGCCGCCCGCCCGACGATGAGGTCCGCCGCGTACCCCACCGCGGGATTGGCCGTGACGCCCGAAAACGCATCGCTGCCGCCGCACTGCACGCCGACGACCAGGTCGGAGGCGGGACACGGTTCCCGGCGCCGGCGATCCATCCTCGCCAGCCGCTTCTCCGCCATCTCCATCATGGCGGAGACCATCTCCCCGAATCCGTGGAACGATTCCTCCTGGAGGCGCAGGACAGGCGGATCCGGGGGTTCCCCCGCGACGGTCCGGTTCCTCTCCGCGGGTACGAGCCGCTCCGGCTCCAGTTTTTCGCAGCCGAGGCCGATGATCATCACCTCTCCGCCGAAATTCGGATTGCGCGTGAGGTTCTGCAGGGTGCGGATCGGCACGACGGCGGCGGGGGCGTTGATCGCGACGCCGCAGCCGTAGGTGTGGTTCAGCGCGACCACGTCATCGACGTTCGGATAGCGGGGCAACAGCTCTTCCTTGATGCGGCGGACCAGGAGGTCCGTGACGCCGGCGACGCATTGCACGCTGGTGGTGGTGATGCCCAGCACGTTCTTCGTGCCGACGGAGCCGTCCTCGTTGCGAAAGCCGTCGAAAGTGTATCCGTCGAGCGGCGGCGGTTCCGGCGCCGGAGACGTCGCGAGCGGAAGATCGTCGAGCGAGGGGGGCTCGGGCAGCAGAACGAGGGACTCGTCGATCCAGTTCCCGCGGGCGATCGTCCTGGCCGCGCGTCCGATCACCTCTCCGTAACGCACGACCGGCGCGCCTTCGGCCACGTCGGCGAGCGCGACCTTGTGGCCTTGCGGAACGGTGTTGACGACGATCGCGACGTTGTCCCGATCATGGACCTTGATGGTGAACGCCCGTTCCCCCATCGTCAGGTCGTCCCGCGTTCCATCACATGAAACCCGATGTCGACGATCCGTTCCACGGGCCGGCCCTCGATTCTTCCCAGCAGGGACTCCGCGGCGCGCCGGCCGATGGCGGGCCGGTCGATCCGCACCGTCGACAACGGGGGGGAAGTGTGCGCCGCGAAGTCCAGGTCGGCGAAACCGACGATGGCCAGATCCCCCGGCACGGACAGACCGCGCGCCTGCGCCTCGATCAGCACCCCGTGGGCAAGCGTGTCCGAACTGCAGAACACCGCCCGCGGGAGGGATCCGAGTTCAAGAAGGCGAGCGAGCCCTTCGCGGCCGAGCCGGAAATTGGACGGCGCCGGCACGGGGACGGTCTGCACGTCGTCGAGCCGCTTTTCCCCGAGAACCGAAAGAAAGCCCATTCGCCTCACTTCCGCGCGCGCATCGTCGGCCGTTATCACGCCGAAACGCCGATGCCCCCTGCCGACGAGGAACTCGGCCACCGCCTGTCCGACCTTCTCATGGGAGAACCCGACGAGCATGTCGATCGGACTTGGAGTGAGGTCCCACACTTCCACGATCGGGATATTCGCCACGGCAAGGCGTCGACGGCTTTTCAAGGAATGCGAAATGCCGGTGAGGAACAAGCCGTCGGGGCGCCTGCTGAGAATGGCGGCGAGAAGGCTTTCCTCGCGGGACATGGGGTAACCCGATGTCCCGAGCAGCACCTGGTAGCCGCTTTCCCATAATCGATCGGTCAGGGACTGGATGGACTCGGAGAAGATCTGGTTCGAGATCGCAGGCACGATCGCGGCCACGAATCGGGTTCTGCGGGAAGCAAGCCCTCCGGCCACCAGATTCGGGACATACCCGGTGCGTTCGATCACCCGGCGCACATGCTCCAACGTGCCGGTCGCCACCTTTTCCGGCCGGTTGAACACGCGCGAGACGGTGATCGGCGATACTCCCGCCAGTTTGGCCACATCCCGGAGCGTGAGGATGCCTGTCGATCGCCTTATGGCAAAACCTCCGCGAAGAGTCGCATGGAATCCACGATGCGCCCGTCTACGATGATAGCGATATCATAATTTCATGTCAACCAGCGGCAGCACAGATCAGGACAGGATACTTAAAGGCTTATGCTGCGCAGCGGATTTTGCCGCTCCGGCCGGGGGAAAAATGTTGACACCCGTAAATGATAACGCTATCATTTATTCGTTCGGGTCATTGGATATCGGACATTCGGCCGGGTGTTGAGGAGCGATACCTGAACACCGATGGGATCAAGGAGATTTCCTCCAGAGCACCGGTCGTTACCGGAATGCAGGTCATCCCGGTCGCCGGCCGGGACAGCATGCTGCTCAACCTCAGCGGGGCGCACGGCCCGTTTTTCACGCGAAACATCGTCATCCTGGAAGACAGCGCGGGCAACACGGGAATCGGCGAGGTTCCCGGCGGCGAGCGGATCCGTCGGACGCTGGAAGATGCCCGGCGGCTGGTCGTGGGCCGTCCGATCGGGACCTATCACGACATTCTCAATACCATGCGAGGCTCTTTCGCCGACAGGGATGCCGGTGGGCGCGGACTCCAGACCTTCGACCTGCGCACGGCGATCCATGCCGTGACCGCAGTGGAAGCCGCGCTGCTCGACCTGCTGGGGCAGTTTCTCGGCGTGCCCGTCGCCGCGTTGCTTGGGGAAGGGCGGCAGCGCTCAACGGTGGAGATGCTGGGGTACCTGTTCTACGTCGGCGACCGGCGCAAGACGGATCTTCCTTATCCGGACGCCCCCGGCGAGAAGGACGACTGGCTCCGCCTGCGGAACGAAGAGGCCCTGACGCCCGAGGCGGTGGTCCGGCTTGCCGAGGCGGCCCGTGCCCGCTACGGGTTCAACGACTTCAAGTTGAAGGGCGGCGTGCTGCGCGGCGACCAGGAAATCGAGGCGGTCGTGGCGCTGGCGGAACGGTTTCCGGACGCGCGCATCACCATCGATCCGAACGGCGCCTGGTCGCTGGAGGAGGCGGTCCGCCTCTGCAGCGGCCTGCGGCACGTCCTGGCGTATGCCGAAGATCCCTGCGGAGCGGAGAACGGCTACTCCGGGCGCGAGGTGATGGCGGAGTTCCGTCGCGCGACGGGCCTGCCGACCGCCACCAACATGATTGCGACCGACTGGCGCCAGTTGGGGCACGCGATCCGGCTGAATTCGGTCGACATCCCGCTGGCGGACCTCCACTTCTGGACCATGAACGGGTCGGTCCGTGTCGCGCAGATCTGCCATGAATGGGGCCTGACCTGGGGCTCCCACTCCAACAACCACTTCGACATCTCCCTCGCCATGTTCACGCACGTGGCCGCCGCCGCCCCCGGGAAGATCGCGGCCATCGACACGCACTGGATCTGGCAGGACGGCCAGCGGTTGACCGTGGAGCCGCTGCGGATCGTCGGGGGGAAGGTCTCCGTCCCCGACAGGCCAGGCCTCGGCGTGGAACTGGACATGGAGCAGATCGAGAAGGCGCATCGGCTGTACATGGAGACGGGGCTGGGCGCCCGCGACGACGCGAAGACGATGCAGTACCTCATCCCGGGCTGGAAATTCGACAACAAGCGTCCCTGCCTGGTGCGCTGAAAGGGAACGGCCATGGAGACGGGTTTTGTCCGTGGGGTGATCCCCCCCATCATCACCCCGGTGGACGGCGACGAGCGGGTGGATGAAGGTGCGTTGCGGAGGATGGTCGATCACGTGATCTCCGGGGGGGTCCACGGAATCCTCTCGCTCGGAAGCAACGGCGAGTTCTTCGGCCTCGATCGCGAGGAGCAGCGCCGCGCCGCCGCTCTGACCCTGGACCAGGCCGCGGGCCGCGTCCCGGTCTACGTGGGCATCGGCGCCATCTCCACCAGGGAGTGCGTCCGGACGGCCGCGATGGCGGGATCGCTTGGGGCGCAGGCGATCACCATCCTCCCCCCCATGTTCCTCTCGCCCAGCGACGAGGAGCTGTACCGCCACTTCCTCGCGGTCGCGGAATCGACCGATCTGCCCGTCCTTCTCTACAACAACCCGGACCGGATTCGGGTCAACCTTTCGGCGTCCCTCGTGGAACGCCTGGCCGACGTGCCGAACATCGTGGGAGTGAAGGACAGCAGCGGCGACCTGGTCCTGACCGCGGAGTATATCCGCAGGACCCGAAAGAAAGGATTCCGGGTCATGGCCGGCAGGGATGTCATGATCCTCGGGACTCTCGTGTACGGCGGCGTCGGCTGCGTCGCCGCCACGGCGAACATCGTTCCGGCCCTCGTGGTGGAAATCTACGAGAAATTCCTTGACGGCGACCTGGAAGGGGCCCGGGAGGCGCAGTTCCGCCTCGCACCCCTGCGGATGGCGTTCAACCTGGGGAGCTTCCCGGTGGTGACCAAGGAGGCCCTGAACCTGTTGGGGTTCCAGGTCGGGGAGCCGATCCGGCCGAATGCCCGCTGTACGGAGGCCAACCGGGCGAAGCTGCGTGGCGTCCTGGTCCAGTTGGGTGCGCTGAAGGGGGAAGGGTGATATGGCCCGTGCGGAGAGGATCTCCTCGGTCGCACTGGTCGTCTTCGGCGTCTTCGTGGCCGCCTATTCCCGCCACTACCTCAGACTCGGACTCATGATCACTCCGGATGCGGGGTTCCTCCCGTACGGCATCGGTATCGCGCTGTCCGCATTGGGAGCGATCTGGTTCGTTTCCACCTTTCTGACCGGAATGGCTCATGAAGCTGGCGGCGCGGAAGGCGGAGTTGGCGAGGCAGGCGGTGAAGGCGCCCCGGACCGGGCACGGCGGCTCTCCGGGATGCTGCCGGGCGTTCTCATCATCATCCTGTACGCCTGGTTGTTCGAGCGGCTGGGCTACCCGCTGTCCACCGTTCTTTTCATGGTCTGCTGGCAGAAAATCGTCGAGCGGGAGGGGTGGTTGAAAACCGCCGCCATCGCCCTGCTGTCCGCCGCGGCCATGTACATCCTGTTCGTCTACCTGCTCAGGATCTACCTGCCGACAGGCACCTGGTTCTCCTGAAAGGATCAAGGGGCGCGTCATGGAGATCTTTTCGGGACTGATCAACGGCTTTTCCGTCGCCCTGACCCCGGTGAACGTTCTGTTCGCCTTCCTCGGGGCGATCCTCGGCACCGCGGTCGGGGTGCTCCCCGGACTGGGGCCCGCCGCCACGATCGCCCTGCTCCTGCCCGCGACCTACGCCATCAGCTCGCCCGTCACCGCCATCATCCTGATGGCCGGGATCTTCTACGGCTCGCAGTACGGCGGCTCCACCACATCCATCCTCCTGAACCTCCCCGGCGAAGCGTCGTCGGTGGTCACCTGCATCGACGGGTACAAAATGGCGCAGAAGGGCAGGGCCGGGGCGGCGCTCGGCATCGCCGCCATCGGCTCGTTCGCCGCCGGCACCGTCGGGATCGTGGGCATGACGCTGTTCGCCCCGAAGATCGCCGGGTTCGCCCTGAGCTTCGGCCCCCCGGAGATGTTCTCCCTTGCCTTGGTGGGGCTGCTCATGGCGGTGACCCTTTCGGGCGCATCCATCGTCAAGGGGCTCATCATGATGGCCATGGGTCTCCTCCTGGCCTCGGTGGGTCTTGATCCCATCTCCGGCAAGACGCGGTTCTCCTTCGGCGTCATCGAGCTGCAGAGCGGATTCGATTTCGTGACCCTCGCCATGGGGGTCTTCGGGCTGGGGGAGATCTTCACGGGACTGGAATCCGCCATGAAAAGCGAGGCGGTCACCACGAAGGTCGGCCAGGTCTGGCCCACCGTGAAGGATTGGGTGGACTCGCGGATGGCGATCCTCCGCGGCACCCTGATCGGATTCGTCGTCGGGATCATCCCCGGCGGAGGCGCGGTCATCTCCTCTCTCGTCTCCTATGCCGTCGAGAAGAAGGTGTCGAAACGTCCCGAGGAGTTCGGCCAGGGTGCGATCGAAGGGGTGGCGGGGCCCGAATCGGCGAACAACGCGGCGTCGAGTTCGTCGTTCATCCCGCTTCTCACCCTGGGCATTCCCGGCAACGCCTCCATCGCGATGATCTTCGCCGCCCTGATGATCAAGGGGGTCACCCCCGGGCCGTTTCTCATCCAGGAGCACCCGGAGATCTTCTGGGGTGTGATCGCTTCCATGTACGTCGGAAACGTCATGCTCCTCGTCCTGAACCTTCCGCTCGTGGGGCTCTGGGTGCAACTCGTCCGGATTCCGTTCGGGATCCTGGCCCCGGTCATCATCCTCTTCACGGCCATCGGCTCGTACAGCATCCAGGGACAGGTGTTCGATATCTACTCCCTGATCGGGTTCGGGCTGTTCGGGTACCTGCTGCGCAAGCTGAAGTTCGAGCCCGGCCCGCTGGTGCTCGCCTTCGTGCTGGAGCCCATGATCGAAGGGGCCATGCGGCGGTCGCTCCTGATCTCGGGGGGGAGCTTCTCGATCTTCGTGACCCATCCGATCTCGATGGCCCTGATCGGAATGTTCGCCCTGCTCGTCCTCGGCCAGACCGTGGTGATGTTCCGTAAAAAACCTCTGATCAACAACTGAAAGGAGAAGAGAGATGAAAAGAACCGTCACTGTCCTCGCAGCACTGCTGTTCGTCGCCCTCATGCTTCCCGTCGCATCGATGGCCGAGGACGCCTATCCGGCCAAACCGATCACCGGCGTGGTTCCCTTCGGACCGGGCGGGTCCACGGACCTTCTTGCCCGGACCGTCGAGAAGATCTGGCCGAAATATTCGAAGCAGCCGCTGGTGATCGTCAACAAGCCCGGCGGCGGCGGCGTGGTCGGGACGGAAGGCGTAGTCCGCTCCAAGCCGGACGGCTACACCCTGTACTTCGGGTACGGCTCCGGGCACGACATCGTCATGCCGTCGCTCCAGAAGATGCCGTATGATCCGCAGAAGGACCTGATCGCCGTGGCGCGGCTCTCCGTCCACTCCGTAGCCATCCTCACCGGCACGAACTCCCCGTTCAACTCGGTGAAGGAGATGGTCGCGTGGGCCAAGAAGGAGAACAAGCCGATCACCACCGCCGTGGCCGTCAAGGCCGGCGCGGTCGATCTGGCGCTGACCGCCTTGGGCAAGAAGGCGGGAATCCAGATCGTCACGGTTCCCTTCTCCGGCGGCGCGGAGGCAACTACCGCGCTGGCGGGCGGGCACCTGATGATCGGCGGCGGCCATCCCGCGGAAATCCTCTCCCACATCAAGGCCGGCCGGTTCAAGGTGATCGGGGTGGCCCTCCCGCAGCGCGACCCCGCACTTCCCAACGTCCCGACGCTCAGGGAGCAGGGGATCGACGTGGCGACCTGGGGATCCGTGAAGGGCGTGGCCGCGCCCGCCGGAACGCCGAAGGATGTGGTCCATTACCTCGAAAGCACTCTGAAAAAAGTCACCGAGGACCCCGATTTCCGGAAGGCGATGGAGAACATGGGCCAGCCCGTGATGTTCATGGGCAGCGAGGAGTACACCAAGTTCATCAAGCAGGCGACCGCCGATTACGCCAAGATCATCAAGGACCTGAACATCAAGATCAACTGATCCCCCCTTCCCGCGGGGAGGATCGACGGAAGGAGACGCCGCGATGAAGATCGGCTTTATCGGCCTGGGAATCATGGGGAAGCCCATGTCGAAGAACCTTTTGACGGCGGGGTACCGTCTGGTGGTTTTTGACGTCAACGCCGCCCCGATGAAGGAGCTTTCGGCCCTGGGCGCGGAAACGGCGGCGTCGCCGAAAGAGGTCGCGGCGAAGTGCGATGTCGTCGTGACGATGCTTCCCAACTCTCCCCATGTAAAGGCGGTCGTATCGGGACCCCGGGGCGTCATCGAAGGCGCCGGCCCGGGCAAGACCGTCATCGACATGAGTTCGATCGCGCCCCTCGCCAGCCGCGAGATCGCCTCGCTGCTTGCGGAAAAAGGGGTGGAGATGCTCGACGCGCCGGTGAGCGGCGGCGAGCCGAAGGCCATCGACGGGACCCTCTCCGTCATGGTCGGCGGGAAGAAGGACGTCTTCGAACGGTGCTACCCGCTCATGAAGGCCATGGCGGCGTCCGTCGTGCGGGTGGGCGATACCGGCGCGGGCAACGTCGCGAAACTGGCCAACCAGATCGTCGTGGCGCTCAATATCGCCGCCATGTCCGAGGCGCTCGTTTTCGCCGCCAAGGCCGGGGTGCGGCCGGACCTGGTCTACCAGGCCATCCGGGGGGGGCTGGCGGGAAGCACGGTGCTCGACGCGAAGGCGCCGCTGGTCATGGATCGAAAATTCTCCCCCGGGTTCCGCATCAATCTGCATATCAAGGACCTGGGGAACGTTCTGGAAACATCCCGCGAGATCGGGGTGCCGCTCCCGATGACCGCGGCCGTGATGGAGATGATGCAGGCGATCAAGGTCGACGGCCTCGGGGACGCGGATCACTGCAGCCTGGTGCGGCATTATGAGAGAATGGCCCACATCGAGGTGAATCGGTAGAGATCCATCCTCCGGGAGGGGCGCCCGAAGACGCCCCTCCCGGCGTTGCCTTTCGCGCCCGCCATACACCCTGTTTCGGATCCCACTCTTGTTCACGACCTCGAGCTACGCGACACTCGCGAAGTGCTCTCAGGACACGGCCCTGCGCGACATCCTGGCTCTCGTGGAACGAGGTCTCCTCGTCCGCGGCCAGGGAGGAGGCCGGAGCACGAGCTACACCCTCGCGCAGACCTCTCAAGGAGACGACCGGTGAGACCGTTCCCGGTTGCCGCCGGCCCGTGCCCGGCGAGGCCGGCCCGAGTGCCGCGCAAAGCAGCACGCCGCACGCGCCGTGCCGGCGAACCGCGCAGCCCGAGCCTGCCCACGATCGCGGCAACCGCCCGCTAAGTCCCTCTCCGGCCTGACGCGGCGGCGCGCGTCCCGCCGCTGGCACGGCGGCTGCACTTGCACGATGGCGGCGCGAGTCCACGGCGGACGCGCGCACACCCAAGCGATGGCGCTTGTGCCTCGGTTCGAGGCAGGGCGCCATTTTGCGTTCAGGAGGGCGGATGACGGTCACGCGGCGCGAGTTCGTCAGGCTCACCGGGGCGGGCGCGCTCCTCGCCGGCCTGCCCGCCGGCTGGGCCGGCGGCGTGTACGCCGGCGAGGGGCCCGAGACCCCGAGGATCAGGATCGGGATCATCGCGCTCACCGACTGCGCCTCGATCGTCATGGCGCACGAGCTGGGGCTCTTCAAGAAGCACGGGATCGAGTCGACGATCTCGAAGGAAGCCTCGTGGGCGGTGATCCGCGACCGCTTGAGGCTCGGCGAGAACCAGGCGACCCACATGCTCTACGGCATGCCGTACGCCTCGACGATGGGGCTCCAGGGCGCGCCGGTGACGCCGATGATCATCCCCTTCGCGCTCAACCGGAACGGCCAGGGGATCACGCTCAAGAAGGAGCTGCTGGCGCGGGGGATCAGGACGCCCCAGCAGCTCAGGCCCCTCGTGCTCGAGGCGAAGGCGAAGGGCGCGCCGATGACCTTCGCGATGACCTTCCCGCCGGGCACCCACGCGATGTGGATGCGCTACTGGCTCGCCGCGGGCGGGATCAACCCCGACCGCGACGTCACGCTGATCACGATCCCGCCGCCGCAGATGGTCGCCAACATGAAGGTCGGCAAGATGGACGGCTTCTGCGTGGGCGAGCCGTGGAACGCCCGCGCGATCGCCGACGGGATCGGTTTCACGGCCGTCACGAGCCAGCAGCTCTGGCGGGACCACCCGGAGAAAGTGCTCGCCTTCACCGAGGCCTTCGCGGCGAAGAACCCGAAGACCGTGCGCGCGGTGCTCCGCGCGGTCCTCGAGGCGAGCCGGTGGATCGACCAGCTCGAGCACCGCCCGCGGATGGCCGAGGTCGTCGCGCGGCCGCAGTACATCAACACGGCGCCCGACGTCATCCTGGGCCGCCTGCTCGGCGACTACGACTACGGCGACGGCCGCCGCGCGAAGGACAAGCACTACATGACGTTCTTCGACGGGCAGACGAACTTCCCACTGAAGTCCCATGGCGTGTGGTGGCTCAGCCAGTTCCGCCGCTGGGGGATGGTGAAGGAGCCGCCCGACTACAGGGCCGTCGTGGACCGCGTCCACCGGCCCGACATCTACCGCGAGGTCGCCCGGGAGCTGGGCGTCGAGACCCCGCGCGAGGACTCGCGGAAGGAGACCCTCTTCGACGGCGTGCCCTTCGACCCGGCGGACCCCGAGAAGTACGCGCGGAGCTTCGCCGTCCACTCGATGGCGTAGGGAGGAGCCATGGCGCAATCCACCGTGCGGGCGCTCGTGCTGCCGCTCCTGGGTCTGGCCGCCGTCCTGCTCGCCTGGACGGCGCTGAGCCAGACGGTCGCGCCGGACCTGCCCTCGCCCCTCCGGACGTGGCAGGAGTCGCGCCGCTACGTCCTCGAGCCCTTCTTCAAGGACGGCGAGATGAACCAGGGCATCCTGCGGCTCGCCTTCTACTCGCTCGTGCGGGTGGCGAAGGGGTACCTGCTGGCGCTCCTGCTCGGCACGCCCCTCGGCTTCCTCCTCGGACTCTCGCGCACCTTCCACCAGTCGTTCGACCCGATCGTCCAGTTCCTCCGGCCGATCTCGCCGCTCGCGTGGCTGCCGCTCGGGCTCGTGATCTTCCAGAAGTCGGAGCCGGCGGCGGTCTTCACGATCGCCCTCTGCGCCATGTGGCCCACGGTCATCAACACGGCCGTCGGGGTGCGGTCGATCAGCCAGGACTACCTGAACGTCGGGCGCGTCCTCAGGCTCTCGCGGGCGAAGATGCTCAGCAAGATCATCGTCCCGGCCTCCCTGCCGTACGTCTTCACGGGCTACCGCCTCTCGCTCGGCCTCGCCTGGCTCGTGATCGTCGCTGCCGAAATGCTCACGGGAACCCCCGGCGTGGGCGGCTTCCTCTGGCAGGAGTACAACAGCCTCGTCTACTCCCACATCATCCTGAGCGTCGTCACGATCGGGGCCGTCGGCCTCGCGCTCGACCGGCTCATGGGGCTCGTCGAGGCGCGCATCAGGGCGTCGTGATGGCGTACCTCGACGTCCGCGACCTCCGGCGCTCGTACGTCACGCCGCGCGGCACGGCCCACGTGCTGGGCGGGGTGAACCTCGCGCTCGACGAGGGCGAGTTCGTCGCGATCGTCGGCTACTCGGGCTCGGGGAAGACCACCCTCGTCTCGCTCCTCGGCGGGCTCATCCAGCCCGATCACGGGGAGATTGTGCTGGACGGCGCGCCGGTGACCGGGCCGGGCCCGGAGCGCGGGATCGTCTTCCAGCAGTACTCGCTCCTGCCCTGGATGACCGTCCACGAGAACGTCGCCCTCGCGGTCGACGCCGTCAATCCGGGGCGCCCCGCGGCCGAGCGGCGGCGGATCACGGACGAGTTCGTCGCGCTCGTCGGCCTGACGCCCGCGGCGTGGAAGCGCCCGTCGCAGCTCTCCGGGGGGATGCGGCAGCGCGTCGCGGTGGCGCGCGGGCTCGCGATGCGGCCGAAGCTCCTCCTGCTGGACGAGCCCTTCAGCGCCCTCGACGCGCTCACGCGCGCGACGCTCCAGGACGAACTGCTGAGCATCTGGGGCGCGCACCGCTCGACCGTCGTCCTGATCACGAACGACGTCGACGAGGCGATCCTGCTCGCCGACCGCATCTACCCGATGACCCCGGGGCCGGGCGCCGTCCTCGGCCCCGCGATCGAGGTCGGGCTCCCGCGCCCCCGCGCGCGCCGCCACCTGAGCCTCGAGCCCGCGTACCAGAAGGCGCGCCAGGCGATCGTCGACTTCCTGCGCGCCTGCCGGCGCCCGGCCGCCTGAGCGCATGCCGTCCTTCGTCGAGATCGCGCAGCTCGGCAAGACGTACGACACGCCGTCGGGCCCGGCCGTCATCGTCCGCGACTTCACGCTCTACGTGGACGCGGGCGAGTTCGTCTGCCTGGTCGGCCACTCGGGCTGCGGCAAGACCACGGTCCTCTCGATCCTGATGGGTCTCGCCACGCCGACGACGGGCGGCGTCGTCATCGGCGGGCGCGAGATCGACGGCCCGGGGACGGACCGCGGCGTGGTGTTCCAGTCGGCGACGCTCCTACCCTGGATGACGGCCGCGGACAACGTGCGCCTCGCCCTCGGCCAGGTCGGCGCCCCCGCCGGCCGCGCTGACGACTACCTCGCCGCCGTCGGGCTGCCCGGCCTGGGGAGCCGCTACCCGCGCGAGCTGTCGGCGGGCATGCAGCAGCGGGTCGGGATCGCGCGCGCCTTCGCCCTCGAGCCGAAGCTGCTGCTCCTCGACGAGCCGTTCTCGCTCCTCGACGCCCTCACGCGCATGGAGCTGCAGGACGAGCTGGTCGCGCTCTGGGAGGCGAAGCGCCAGACCGTCGTCATGGTCACCCACGACGTGGACGAGGCGCTCCTGCTCGCCGACCGCATCGTCATGATGACCAGCGGCCCCGCGGCGACGATCGGCCGCGTCCTCGACGTGCCGTTCGCGCGCCCGCGCAGCCGCGAGGCCGTCCTGGCGCGCCCCGACTACTTCTGGCTCCGGGACACGATCGTCGGGTTCCTGGAGGAGCAGAGCGTTGCCTGAGCACCGGACGCTGTGCCCCTACTGCGGCGTCGGCTGCGGGCTCCTCGTCGAGGTGCGCGACGGCGCCGTCACGCGGGTCAAGGGCGACCCGGCGCACCCGGCCAACTTCGGCGACGTCTGCGCCAAGGCCGTGCACCTGCCGCCCGTGCTCCGGACGGCCGACCGGCTCCGGTACCCGATGCTGCGCGCGCGGCGCGACGCGCCGCTCGCGCGCGCGCCGTGGGAGCTGGCGCTCCGGCACGCGGGCGACCGGCTCCGCGAGATCGTCGCCGCTCACGGCCCCGACGCTGTCGCGTTCTACGCCTCAGGCCAGCTCACGACCGAGGAGTACTACGTCGCGTCGAAGCTCGCGAAGGGCTTCCTCGGCACCAACAACTTCGACACCAACTCGCGCCTGTGCATGGCCTCCGCCGCCGCCGGCTACGCCCGCTCCCTCGGCGCCGACGGGCCGCCCGCCGCCTACGCGGACTTCGAGCGCGCCGACTGCTTCTTCCTGATCGGGACGAACACCGCCGACTGCCACCCGATCGCGTTCAAGCGCATCCGGCGGCGGAAGCTCGCGGCGCCGGCCGAGGTCACGGTGCTCGTCGCCGACCCTCGCTGGACCGAGACGGCGGACCTCGCCGACCTCCACCTGCCGCTCCGGCCCGGGTCGGACGTCGCGCTGCTGAACGCGATGCTCCACGTGCTCTGGCGCGAGGACCTGCTCGACCGGCGCTTCCTCGCCGCGCGGACGTCGGGCTGGGAGGCGCTGCGCGCGGTGATCGCGCGCTACCCGCCCGAGCGCGCTGCCTCGCTCACGGGGCTCTCGCCCGAGATCATCGTCGCCGCCGCGCGCTCATTCGGGCGCGCGCGCGCGGCGCTCACCCTCTGGGCCATGGGGCTGAACCAGAGCCACGCCGGCACCGACAAGAACACGGCGGTCCTCAACCTCCACCTCGCGACGGGCCAGATCGGCCGGCCCGGCGCCGGGCCGTTCTCGCTGACCGGCCAGCCGAACGCGATGGGCGGGCGCGAGACGGGCGGTCTCGCCCACCTGCTCCCCGGCTATCGCGCGGTCGCCGATCCCGCGGCGCGCGCGGCCGTGGAGCGCCACTGGGGCCTTCCGGCGGGCGCCATCTCGCCGCGGCCCGGCCGCTCGGCGCTCGAGATCTTCGAGGGACTCGCCGCGGGCGAGGTGCGCGCCGTGTGGATCATGGCGACGAACCCGGCCGCCTCGATGCCCGACCTCGACCTCGTCGAGAAGGCCCTGCGCCAGGCCGACCTCGTCGTCGTCCAGGACGCCTATCACCCGACCGAGACGACGCGCTTCGCCGACGTGCTGCTGCCCGCCGCGCAGTGGCCCGAGAAGGACGGGGTCATGACCAATTCCGAGCGGCGCCTCACGTACCTGCCGAAGCTCGTCGAGCCGCCGGGCGAGGCGCTGCCGGACGCCGAGATCGTCGTCCGCCTGGCGCGCGAGCTGGGCTGGAAGGACGCGTTCCCGTACGAGGGCGCGGCCGAGATCTTCGACGAGTTCGCGGCGCTGACGGCCGGGACGCCGTGTGACTACGCGGGCGCGAGCCACGAGAGGCTCCGGGACGAGGGGCCGCTCCAGTGGCCGGTGCCCGCGCCCGACCACCCGGGCACCGCGCGCCTCTACGCCGACGGGCGCTTCCCGACGGCGACCGGCCGCGCGCGCCTGGTGCCGGTCGAGCACAACGAGCCCGTCGAGCCGCCCGACGCGGCGTTCCCGCTCACGCTCACGACCGGCCGGGTGCGCGACCACTGGCACACGTTGACGCGCACGGGAAAGGCCCCGGCCCTGGCGGCGCGCACCCCGGAACCCGTGCTCGAGGTGAACCTCCACGACGCGCGCCGCGCGGGCCTCCAGGACGGTGACTTCGCCGAGATCACCTCGCGGCGCGGGAAGGCGATCGCGCAGTGCCGCGTGAGCGCGGCGATCCGGGAGGGGACGTGCTTCCTGCCGTTCCACTGGGGACGCCAGGCCGGCTTCTACAAGAGCGCCAACAACCTGACCCTCGGCGCGCGCGACCCCATCTCGCAGCAGCCCGAGCTGAAGGCGTGCGCCGTCCGGCTGCGGCGCCTGCCGGAGGGCGGGGCGTGAACAAGATCGAAGCGCTCAAGGCGGAGCGGGACGGGCTCGCCGTCGCCGAGGACCTCGCACGGTTCGCGCGCGAGGGCTGGCGGACGATCGCCGACGACGACAAGGAGCGGCTCAAGTGGCTCGGCGTGTTCCACCGCCGGCCGACGCCCGGGCACTTCATGATGCGCATCCGCATGCCGAACGGCATCCTCACGGCCGCGCAGGCGCGCCTGCTCGGGGAGATCACGCAGCGTAGCGGCAAGAACGTCGCCGACGTCACGACGCGCCAGCAGCTCCAGCTCCGCTGGGTGACGATCGAGGGCGTGCCGGAGATCCTTGCGCGGCTCGAGGCGGCGGGGCTCTCCAGCCTCCAGACGGGCATGGACAACGTCCGCGGCGTCGTCGGCTGCCCGGCCACCGGCCTCACCGCGCGGGAGCTCTTCGACACCGCGCCGATCGCCCGCGACTTCCAGCGGATCTTCCTGGGCAACCGGGAGTTCACGAACCTGCCGCGCAAGTTCAACGTGACCATCACCGGCTGCCCCGACCACTGCACGACCGGCGAGACCCAGGACGTCTCGATGACGCCCGCGCGCGCCGAGCCGGACGGCGTGGAGGTCGCCGGGCTCAACGTCGCCGTCGGCGGCAAGCAGGGATCGGGCGGCCCGGTCTTCGCGGCGAGCCTCGACGCCTTCGTGCTGCCGGCGGAGGCGGCCGAGGTGTGCGCCGCGATCGCGCTCCTCTTCCGCGATCACGGCCCCCGCGAGTCGCGGAGCCGCGCGCGCTTGGCCTTCCTCGTCGAGGCGTGGGGCGCCGAGCGCTTCCGCAAGGAGCTGGAGGTGCGGCTCGGCCGCCCGCTGCCGCCCGCGGGGCGCGACGCGCGGGGCGCCCGGACGACCGAGCACGTCGGGATCTTCCGCCAGCGAGAGCCCGGGCTCAACTACGTCGGGCTCAAGACGCCGGCGGGGCGCGTGAGCGGCGAGCAGCTCCTCGAGCTGGCGCGGCTCAGCGAGCGCTACGGGCGGGGCGAGCTGCGTCTCACGCCGTCCCAGAACGTGCTGCTCCCTCACGTGCCGGATCGGCTCCTCGGCGACCTGACCCAGGAGCCGCTCCTGCGCGAGCTGCCGTACAACCCCTCGGAGGTCCAGCGCGGGCTCGTCGCGTGCACGGGCACCGACTTCTGCAACCTGGCGCTCATCGACACCAAGACGCGCGCGATGGCCTTCGCGCGCGAGTTCGAGCAGCGCTGGGGCCGGACGCGCCCGCTCACGGTCCGCTGGTCGGGGTGCCCCGCCTCCTGCGGCAACCACCACACCGCCGACGTCGGGCTGCAGGGCTGCAAGGTGAAGGTGGACGGCCGGATCGTGGACGGCGTCCACGTCTTCGTCGGCGGCCGCGGCGGCGCCGCCCCGCGCGCCGCGATGAAGATCCTCGAGGACGTGCCGTGCGACGAGCTGCCCGCGGTGCTCGAACGCCTGCTGCGGTTCTTCCCGCGGCCCGAGCGCAAGGAGGAAGAGACGTGACCGGGGGCCACCTCGTCTCGTTCGTGGGCGCGGGGCCCGGGGATCCCGAGCTGATCACGCAGAAGGGCCTCCGGCGGCTGCGCGAGGCCGAGGTCGTGCTGCACGACCGGCTGATCCCGCGCGCCCTGCTCGACGAGACGGCGCCGGGCGCCCTCGTGCTCGACGTGGGCAAGGCGCCGGGACGCCCGTGCCTCGGCCAGGGCCGCATCAACCGGCTGCTCGTGGACTGGGCGCGGCGCCGCGGACGCGTCGTGCGCCTCAAGGGCGGCGATCCCGCGGTCTTCGGGCGCCTCGGGGAGGAGATCCAGGCGGTGCGGGAGGCCGGCCTCCCGTTCGAGGTCGTCCCCGGCGTCACGGCGGCGACCGCGGCGGCGGCGCGCGCCGGGATCTCGCTCACCGAGCGCGGGAGCGCCTCCACGCTGGTCCTGGCGACGGGCACCGACCACACCGGCCACCGCCCGGTCGCGCTCGACTGGGAGTTCCTCGCGCGCGTCGAGGGCACGCTCGTCTTCTACATGCCGGTCGGCTCGCTCGACGCCATCACGGCCTCGCTCACTGCGCTCGGCCGCGACCCGCGCGAGCCGGCGCTCCTGATCGAGCGCGCGGGGACGGAGGGGGAGCGGGTGACCGCGGGCCGCCTCGGGGACATCGCTGGCGCCGCGCGCGCGGCCGGGTGCACGCCGCCCGCCGTGCTCGTCACCGGCCCGACCGTCGCGTCGGCCTCCGTGCCCCACGGCGTGCCGCCGCGGCTCGCCGGAGTCGGGGCCTGAGCCGTGCCCGACTACTTCCCGGCGCTCCTCGACCTCCGCGGCCGCGGTTGTCTGGTCGTCGGCGGGGGCGCGGTCGGCGAACGGAAGGTCCGCGCCCTGCTGCGGTGCGGGGCGTCCGTGACCGTCGTGAGCCCGCGGCTCACGCGAGCACTCGCCGCGCTCGCCGCGGCGGGTCGGATCGCCCACCGCCCGCGCCCGTACCGGCGGGGCGACGTGCGTGGCGCCCTCCTCGTGCTCGTCGCGACGGGCGTGCCCCAGGTGGACCGGGCGGTCGCCGCCGAAGCGCGGCGCCGGCGTGCCCTCGTGAACGTCGCGGACACCCCCGCGCTCTGCGACTTCATCCTGCCGGCGGTGCTGCGCCGGGGCGGCCTCCAGGTCGCGGTGTCCACCGGCGGCCGGAGCCCCGCCCTCGCCCGCGAGGTCCGGAAGCGGCTCGAGCGCGTGCTCGGCCCCGAGTACGCCGCCCTCGTCGCCCGCGTGGGCCACGCCCGCGCGGGCGCCCGGGCCCTCGCCGCGACGCCCGCTGAGAGGCTCGCCGCGGGCGAGCGGGTGGTCGCGGAGGCGCTCGCGGAGTTCGGCGCGCCGGCGGCCGAGCCCGCCGGCGCCCCCGTCAGAGCCGGATCGGGTTGAAGTCCGTCCGGTCGTCGTACGTGTCGATCCCCTCGCGCGCCTTGAGCCACCCGACGGCCGCGTAGGTCAGCGGCGTCGCCGCCGCCTCCCAGGCGACCTTGACGGCCCACTGCCCCGCGACGAGCGCGGCGAGCGCCGCGCCGGGCACCACGCCCGCGAACGCGAGGGTCACGAAGACCACGGTGTCGAGCGCCTGGCCGACGAGCGTCGAGCCGATCGTCCGCGTCCAGAGCCAGCGCCCGCGCGTGGCGAGCTTCAGCCGGGCGAGCACGTAGGCGTTGGCGAACTCGCCGACGAGGTAGGCGAGGAAGGAGGCCGCGAGGATCCGCGGCGTCTGCCCGAGGATCTCCTCGTACGCGGCCTGGCCGCGCCAGAAGGGGGCCGCCGGGAGCGCGCCGCCGAGCCAGACGGCCGCCACCAGGAGCGCGTTGCACGCGAAGCCGAGCCAGATCACGCGCCGCGACGCCGCGTAGCCCCAGACCTCGGTCAGGACGTCGCCGAGCACGTACGAGAGCGGGAAGATCACGATCGCCGCCGAGAGCACCAGCCCGCCGAGCACGATCAGCTTCGCGGCCATGGTGTTCGCGGCCAGCAGGGACGCCACGAAGAGCGCCGTGCAGGTGACGAACCGCCAGCTCATACGTTCGTCGTGATCGCGGCGTCCTCGTTCGGGTTGAGCGCCCGTTCCAGCGCCTTGGCGAGAACCGCGTCGTGCTCGTGGCTCGTCGCGAAGATCCGGCACTGCGCGACCTTGCCCGGCAGGTACTTGAGGATCTCCGTCAGCGGCTCCTCGGAGACCGTGTCCGTCGCCGAGTCGTAGACGTAGATCTGGCGGTCGCCCATCTTGAGCGGGTTGAGCGGCCGGGGGTCCTGCAGCGCCATGTCGATGTCGAAGTTGAAGTCCCGGAGCGCCAGCGGCAGGAAGCTCCGCACCCGGCGCTTCACGGTCTCGGCGTCGAGGAAGCTGTGGCCCCGGCGGGGCTCGAAGAGGTCCAGGACGACCTCGTGCGACATGCGCCACTTGAGCTTCCGGTCGAGGACGTGACGCCACTCGAGCCCGAGCCGCCTCCGCTCGGGGTCCTCCGCGTCGTGCCACTTGCCCACGTCCTCGAGGAGCGTCCACTCCGTCAGGTGCAGGTAGGGGTGCAGCTCCTTGCGCAGGTCGTAGGGGAACGCGATCCGCATCGTGTCGCGGAAGATCTCCTTGAGGTGCAGGTCGATCCCGCGCGTCGTGCGGTGGTAGTAGACGTTCGTGTAC
>Ga0154364_1202_pt1 | contig 21010 bp, 15 predicted proteins | sample RifGroA2_FD_115892 | JGI IMG/M metagenome (GOLD analysis project Ga0154364, IMG submission 115892) | Candidatus Rokubacteria bacterium GWA2_73_35 | reverse complement strand
GCGCCGACGACCGCGCCGCTCCGGACCAGCGTCGCGCGGATCTCGCCCGGCCCGGCGCCGTCGGCCCCGAGCGTCACGCCCACCTCGAGCGCCGTCCCGGCGGCCACGCGCAGGGTCTCGCCGAACGTCGCCGCGGCGGCGCCGGCGCGCACGCTGAACTCGCCGAGCGCGAGGCCCGCCGCCGGGACGCGCTGGAGCGCGTACATGCGCCCGCGCGCGAGCGCGTCGAGGAGGCCGCGGGGCGAGCGCTCCGCGACGAGGAAGACGGTCTGGATCGAGCCCAGGCGCTGCCCGGCCGAGAACCCGTGGAATCCCGCCTCCCCCAGCGCCCACGCGGGCCGGCTCCGCTCCCCCGCGGCGTACTCGCCGAGCAGGCGGTCCCAGCGCTCGCCCGGGCGCTCGAAGCGCGTCGTGTCCTCATAGATCGCGCCGAACGCCGTCCAGCGCGCGGTCCGCAGCAGGTCGTCCCCGTAGGGCTCCGTCCGCCACGTCACGCGCACGGGCCCGACCCACCGCTCGCCCTCGTCGCGCGCCTCGGGCAGCGACCAGACCGTGACGCCGCCCTGCCGCTCGACCCACGCGATCAGCTCCTGGTGCGGGACGAGCCCAAGGTCGGCGTAGGGCGGGTACGGGTCGGCGCTGAACGGCCAGCCGCGCACGAGCGCCGTGACCCCGAGCGCGACGAGCGCGCCGCCGGCGAGCCAGCGGCGCCGCCGGACGACGACGACCGCGCGCCCGACGCGCTTGAGGCCCCGGCGCGGCCGCGCGAGCAGGACGAGCCCCGGGATCACGAGCAGCACGGGGAGCGCGTCCAGCACGGACTGCCCGTCGTACACCCCGGGCCGGCGGTTGTGGACGGCGGGCAGCGCCGCGAGCGTGTCCGGGTCGGTGAGCCCGAACACGAGCAGGTTCTTCTGGCTGTCGCGGAGCCCGAGCTCGAGCGCGAGGGGCGAGCCGGTCCAGTGGTAGTGCGGCGCCACCTCGACGCCCGGGACGAGGAGCACGCGCGGGTTCTTCGCCTGCGCCTCGCGAACGCGGGCGAGGTAGCGCGCGGGGCCCGCGTCGAGCACCGAGCGCTCCGTCTGCACGACGCGCGTGAGCGCGCGGAACGGCGGCAGGCCGTACTCCGCCCGCGCGAGGAAGTAGTCGGCGAGCAGCAGCGCGTCGATCCCCTGGCGCTCGGCCGTCGCGGCCAGCTCCTCGAGCGGCCGGTCGCCGGTCGAGACGTCGGAGTGCACGTGCACGACGGCGCGGACCCGCTCGAGCGCCCCGGCGGGCGCCGCGGGGGCGGACGCGAGCGCCAGGGCGAGCAGGACGAGCCCCACCCCATGGGGGGCTCCGGGCGCCCCCCAAGCCCCCCTCCCCTCGGGGCGCCCCGGCGCGGCCGTGGCGCCCCTCGACAAGGCGAGTTCTCCACGGGCTCTCACCGGAGCCCCTTCGCGCGCGCGAGCGCGTCGTAGACCGCGCGCATGCGGGCGAGCGCGACATCGGTCGAGAACGCCTCGGCGCGCGCGGCCGCCGCCCGCCCGAGCGTCTCCCGGAGCCGCGCGTCGCGGCCGAGCGCGGCGAGCGCCGCCGCGAGCGCGCCCGCGTCGCCCGCGGGCACGAGCCGCCCGCAGGCCCCGTCGACGACCACCGCCGGGATCCCGCCGACCGCGGTCGCGACGACGGGGAGCCCGAGCGCCATCGCCTCGACGAGCGCGCGGCCCATCCCCTCGTTGCGCGACGGGGCGGCGAGCACGTCGGCCGCGGCCAGGTGCGCGGCGATCTCCGTCGTCGCGCCGGTCACGCTGAGGCGCGCGGCCACGCCGAGCGCCCGCGCGCGCGCCTCGAGCGCCGCCCGCTCGGGCCCCTCGCCGACCAGCAGCACGCGCGCCGCCGGGACCTCGCCGGCGAGGCGCGGCAGCGCCTCGACGAGGAGGTCGAACCCCTTGACGGGCACGAGCCGCCCGAGCGCCGCCACGATGTAGGCGTCCGGCGCGAGGCCGAGCCGCGCGCGCGCCGCCGCGCGCGTCGGCGCCGCCGCGCGGAGCGCGGCGGTCGGCACGCCGCTCGGCACCGTCGCGTACTGCGCGGGACGGCCGATGTCGCGCGCCAGGTGCTCCTCGGTGCCGCGCTCGGTCAGCGTCACGATCCGGTCCGTCCAGCGCGCGGCCCAGCGCTCAAGCGCCACGTAGAGCGCCGTGCGCGGGGCGCCCCAGTAGCCGTAGAAGACGTGGCCGTGCGGCTGGTGGATCACCGCCGGCACGCGCGCGAGCCGCGCCGCCAGCCTCCCCAGGAAGCCCGCCTTGGAGGTGTGCGTGTGGACGATCTGGGGCCGCTCGCGCCGGATCAGCGCCCAGAGCTGGCCGAGCGCGGCGAGGTCGGCGAGCGGCCGCACCTCGCGGCCGAGCGCGGGCACGTCCACGAGGCGGCAGCCGCGCCGCCGCGCGTCGGCGACGACCGCGGCCTCCGACTCGGCCAGGCCGACGGCGAGCCCGGCGGCGTAGCCCGCGGGGGCCAGCCCCACGATGGTGGCGACCGTGTTCTCGGAGGAGCCGCCGAGCGCGAGCCGGGTGAGGACGTGCAGCACGCGGATCACCGCGCGAGCTCCAGGAGCGTCGCCTCGAGGCCGTCCACCGCGCGCTCCCAGGAGTACGAGGTCTCGGCGAGGCGCCGGCACGCCGCGCCGAGCGTGCGCGCGCCCTCCGGATCGCGCGCGGTGCCCTCGAGGAACGCGCGGAGGCCGCGCGCCATCGCCGCGGGCGAGGCGTCCTCGAAGAGCGGGGACGGGGCGAGGGCGCCGAGGATCTCGGGCGTCGCGCCGACGGGCGTGCCGAGCACGGGCGTCCCCGACGCCAGCGCCTCGACGGTGACGAGACCGAAGCCCTCGAGCGCGCGGGTCGGCAGCACGAAGACGTCGGCCGCCTGGTACCAGCGCGGCAGCTCCGCGTCGGCGACCCAGCCGAGGAAGCGCACGTGCGCGCCGAGGTCGAGCGAGGCGGCGAGCGCCTCCAGCTCGCCCCGGAGCGAGCCCGTCCCGCCGACGAGCAGGAGCACGTCGGGCACGGCCCGGCGCACCTCGGCGAGCGCCCGCAGCAGCGCGTCGAGCCCCATGCGCGCCTCGAGGTTCCGGAGCGTGAGCACGAGCGGACGCCCCGCGGGCAGGCCGAGCGCGCGCCGCGCCTCCGCGCGGTCGGCGGGCCGGAACCGGTCGGTGTCCACGCCGCCGGGGATCCGCACGATGCGCGCGGCGGGGACCCCGTAGAGCCGTCGGAGGAGGTCCGCGGAGAACGCGCTGAGCACGTGCACGCGGGTGGCCCGGCGCACGCAGAGGCACTCGAGCGCCCAGAGGACGGCCATGCCGACGCGCCCGGCCACGCCCCCGCGGTGCAGGCGCGTCATGCCGCGCCTGAGCCGGTACTCGAGCGGCGCCGGCGAGTGGAACGTGTAGAGCGAGGGCAGCCGGCGGCCCGCCGGCGAGCGGAGCACGCCGAAGCCCGAGAGCGGCTGGTGCAGGTGCAGGACGTCGGCGCCGGCCGCGCGAAGCTCGCGGCCCGCCGCCGCCCGCGCGCCGCGGATCGAGCTCAGGATGAAGCGCGCGAGCGAGCGCCGGTCCACCGGGAACTCCGAGACCCGCACCCCGTCGTGGGGGGTCGTGGGCGCCGCGTCCTCGGCGGCGCGGCTCACGACCGTCACGCGATGGCCGCGCCGGGCGAGCCGCGCGGCCTGCTCCCAGAGCACGCGCTCGCCGCCGCCGGCCACGCGGAGGGGCGAGACGTCGGAGACCACGAGGAGGCGGAGCACCGCGCCTACGCGGGCCTCACCGGAGGGACCACGCGCCGCGCGCGTCCAGGTGCCGGCGCATCCACAGCTCCGCCACCATCAGGGTCCACAGGCGGTCGGCGTGGGCGCCCGCGCCGCGCGCGTGCTCCCCGCGCAGGCGCTCGACCGCCGCCGGCGCGAAGAGGCCCCGCGCGCGGACGCGCTCGGGCGCCAGCAGCTCGTCGGCGAGCGGCGCCAGCGCCCCGCGGAGCCAGCGGCCGAGCGGGATCATGAAGCCCTGCTTGGCGTGCGCGAGCACGGCGGGCGGGAGCACGTCGGCGAACGCCCGCCGGAGCAGCGTCTTGGTCGCGAGCCGCCCCATCTTCGCCGCCGGCGGCAGCCCGAGACTCCACTCGACCAGCCGGTGGTCGCAGAACGGGGCGCGCAGCTCGAGCGAGTGCGCCATCGCCATCCGGTCGGCCATCACGAGCAGGTCGTCGGGCAGGTACGTCGCGAGGTCTACGCGGAACGCGCCGTCGCGCGGATCGCCGAAGCCGCCGCGCGCGAACGCGGCGCGCTGCCGGGTCGCGACGTCGCCCCCGAGGTGCGCCGCGAGCGCGGGCGTCGCCAGCTCGGCGAGCGCCGCGTCGCCGAAGAACCGCGTCCAGCCGAGGTACCGCTCGGGCAGCGGCGCCTCCGCGCCCTGGAGGAAGCGCCGCGCGCGGTCGGGCCAGTCGCGGCTCGTCTCGGCGCCGCGCGTGAGGGGCGCCGCCGCGCGCGCGGCGAGCGCGCGCAGCGGGCGCGGCGCGCGCCGCCAGAGCTCCGAGAGCCCGACGCCCGCGTAGCGCGGGTAGCCCGCGAACGTCTCGTCGCCGCCGATCCCCGAGAGCGCCACCTTGACGCTCCGGGCGGTCGCCTGCGCGACGACCCACGTCGGGATCGCGGAGGAGTCGGCGAACGGCTCGTCCAGGTGGTCCACGACCGCGGGCACGAGCTCGGCGACCTGCGGTGCCAGGACCTCCTCGTGGTGGTCGGTCTCGAACCGCGCGGCGACCGCGCGCGCGTACGGCAGCTCGTCGTACGACGGCGTCCCGGCGTCGAAGCCGATCGAGAACGTCGCGATCCGACCGGAGGTCGCCGCGCGCATGCTGGCGACGACCGCGCTCGAGTCGATCCCGCCGGAGAGGAAGACGCCGAGGGGCACGTCGCTCTCGAGCCGGAGTCGCACGGCCTCGCGCAGCTCGTCCCGCACGCGGTGCGCGAGCTCCTCCGGCGCCGGACGCGCGGCCCCCGCGGCCGGCGGCGGCGGCAGCTCCCAGTACCGGCGCACGCGGAGCCGGCCGTCCTCGAGGACGGCGGTGTGGCCGGGCGGGAGCTTCGCCACGCCCGCGAGGATCGAGCGCTCGGCCGGCGTGTAGCCGAACGCGAGGAAGTGGTGGAACGCCTCCCAGTCGAGCACGCGCCCGATCGCGGCGTGGCACAGGAGCGCCTTCAGCTCGGAGGCGAACAGGAACAGGCCGTCGCGGTGCCAGTAGTAGAACGGCTTCTTGCCGAGCCGGTCGCGCGCGACGAACAGGCGGCGGCGGCGGCTGTCCCAGAGCGCGAAGGCGAACATGCCGCGCAGACGCTCGACGCACGCCTCGCCGGCCTCCTCGAACGCGTGCAGGATCACCTCGGTGTCGCTGCGCGTGGCGAACCGGTGGCCCCGCGCCTCGAGCCCCGCGCGGAGCTCGCGGTAGTTGTAGATCTCGCCGTTGAAGACGATCCAGAGGGAGGCGTCCTCGTTGGCCATCGGCTGGGCGCCCGTCACGAGGTCGATGATCGCGAGCCGGGTCATGCCGAGCGCCGCGCCGGGCTCGAGGCGCGTCCCCTCGCCGTCCGGGCCGCGATGCGTGAGCTGGCGCAGCATCGCGGACAAGAGGTCCGGCGGCGCCGAGCCGACCCATCCGGCGATGCCGCACATCAGGCGTGGTCCCGCATCAGGTCCAGTGTTTCACAGACCCGGCCAGGGGCAAACGGCTCAGGGGCGGTCCTTGCGGTCGCCCTGCCGCCGCAGCTCGTACAGCACGTCCTCGAGCAGCATCCGGTTGACCCGCGTCAGGTCGGCCAGCACCCCGAACAGGAGGACGATCGCCGCGATGACCGCGAGCCCGACGCCGATGACCAGGGACTGCGTGTACCCGGACTGCCCCGTCGAGGCGACGTAGTGATAGAAGAAGCGCCCGACGAGGAACACGCCGGGCGCGAGGATCAGCGCGCTCGTGAGTGCGAGCGCGCGCATCGGCGCGTAGGCGACGTACGCGCGGAGAATCGTGGCGGCCGACCGGGCGACGTAGCCGATCGTGCTGCCGATGAGCCGTGACGCCCTCACCGGCGGATTGACCTGGATCGGCACGGACACGATCTTGAGGTTCTTGCTTCCGGCCTGCAGGAGCGTGTCGTGGGTATAGGTGTAGGACGAGAGCACGTTGGTGCGGAGCGCGGCGTCGCGGCTGTAGGCCCGGAAGCCGCTGGCGGCGTCGCGCACGTCCGCGCCCGTCAGGCGCCGCACCACCCAGCTCCCCAGCCGCTGGAGCCGGCGCTTCATGAACGAATAGTTCCGCTGGGTGCCGGGTCGCCGGTCGCCGATCACGATGTCGGCCTCGCCCCTGAGGATCGGCTCGATCAGCGCCGCGATGTCCTCGCCCCGGTACTGGTTGTCGGCGTCCGTGTTCACGACGACGTCGGCCCCGAGCCTCAGGGACGCGCTGAGGCCTTCCTTGAAGGCGCTCGCGAGCCCTCGGCGCCCGACCAGGCGGAGGACGTGCGTCGCCCCCAGGCGGCGGGCCACCTCGGCGGTCCGGTCGTTGCTGCCGTCGTCGATGACGAGCGTCTCGATGACATCGACGCCCGGCAGCCGCCGGGGCAGATGCTCCCACGTCAGCGGGAGGGTCCCCTCCTCGTTCAGGCACGGGATCTGGATGAGCAGCTTCATGGAGGCCTCCCGTGGCGCCCGCGTTGCGCCACCGGCGTCACGCGCGTCCCAGAACGCGCTCGTGCCACACGACGAAACACACGAGGTTCCAGAGTCGCCAGGAGTTGTCGCGCCGCCGCGCCAGATGCTCCTCGCAGAGCCGGGTGACGCGCTCGGGCCGGAGGTAGCCCAGCCGGCGGATGACGTCCGGATGCAGTCGGTCCAGCAGCAGGTCCCTGAGCTCGCCGCAGAGCCACTCGGCGAGCGGCACGTGGAAGCCCGCCTTGGCACGCCGCAGGATCCGGCGGTCGAGCCGTCCCGTCATCGCCTGTTTGAGCAGGTGCTTGCGCCGCAGGCCCGGCATCCGCACCGACATCGGGATCCGCAGGCAGTACTCCACGAGCGCGTGATCGAGGAGCGGCACGCGGATCTCCACGGAGTTCGCCATGCCGATGCCGTCGAACATCGGCAGGGCCATGTCCGCCAGCCACGTCCCGAGGTCGCAGTGCACGGCGCGGGCGACGAAGTCCGGCTCGCCCCGCGTCCGGTCGAAGTGCGGCTGGAACGCCTCGAAGGAGTCGCGGGCGACGTCCGCCTCGCGCAGCAGCTCCCGCAGCTCGTGCATCGGGAAGATGACGCGCCAGGAGTGGTGCGCGCGCTCCGGCGGGAGCCGGACGCCCTCCACGAACTGCTTGAGCCGGTAGTCGAGGGAGAGCCTGCCGAACGACACCGGCAGCCGGCGCGCCAGTGGCCGGACGAGCCCGACGTGGAGGACCGCGGGCACCCGCTGGTAGCAGCGCAGGAGCCGGTCGGCGACGTAGGTCGGGTACCCGAGGAACACCTCGTCCCCCCCGTTGCCGGACAGCAGCACCTTCAGCCGCGACCGCGCATGCCGCGTGACCTGGTGCAGGGGGATCGCCGCGGGGTTGGCCAGCAGGTTGTCGGTCGCGGTCACGATGTCCTCGAGGTGGTCCAGGACCCACGCGGGCGAGCAGCGCACTTCGTCGTGGTGCGCCCCGAACGCGCCGGCCGCGCGCCGGGCCTCCGGCCCCTCGTCGAACCCGGCCTCGTCGAACGCCGCGGTGAACGTCTGCACGGGTCCGCGTCGGCGCTGCCGCATGAAGGCCAGCACCGACGAGGAGTCGAGCCCCCCGCTCAGCAGCAGGCCGACCGGCACGTCGCTCACGAGGTGCCGGTCGACCGCGGCCTCCAGCCGCTCGGCGACGCCCCGCGCGCAGTCCGCCGCGGTCCGGCCGTCCTCGACGGCCAGCGGCGGCGCCCACCACTCCACCAGCTCGTGGCCCTCGCGCCGCACCCGCAGGTAGTGGCCGGGCGGTATCTGCCGGACGCCTTCGAGGATCGTGTCGGGACCCGGCGTGTAGCCGAGCGCCAGGAACCGCGCCAGCGAGCGCTGATCCAGCCGGCGCCCGACCGCCCGGCCGGCGAGGAGCGCCTTGAGCTCCGACGCGAACACGACGCCGTCCTCCGTCAGGGCGTAGAAGAGCGGCTTGATCCCGAACCGATCCCGGACCAGCACGAGCTCCCGCCGGCGCGCATCCCAGATCGCGATCGCGAACATGCCGTGGAACCCGTCCAGGCACGCGGGGCCCCGCGCGAGGTAGCCGTGGATGATCGCCTCGGTGTCGCTGCGTGTCCGGAACCGGTGACCCCGCGCCTCGAGATCCTCGCGCACGGCGCCGTGGTTGTAGATCTCGCCGTTGAACGCGACGACGATGCTCCCGGCCGCGTCCGACATCGGCTGGGCGCCGCCGACCTCATCGATGATGCTGAGCCGCCGGACGCCCACGCCGAACTCGCCGTCCGTGTGGACGCCGTGGCCGTCCGGCCCCCGGTGCACGAGCCGCGCCATCATGGCCTCCACCACGCCGGCTGCGACCGGCGTGAGGCGCCTGGCGTTGAAGACTCCCGCGATCCCGCACATCGCGGCCTACCCCAGCCGCTTCCCGGTCACGCTCAGCGGATCGGGCATCACGGCGATCGCGCCGAAGCCCTCCTCGCGGAACCAGGCCGTGACCTCGTCGGGCCGATGGTGGGTCTGATAGCGCGGCGCGTAGAAGTCGTACACGACCTGGGCACACTGACGCCACGACGCGGTGCGCAGGCTCGTGCCGCTGTAGGCCGGAAAGACGGCGAGCAGGGGCACCGGCACGTACGCCAGACGGGCGAGCAGGCGCGGCGGCAGCCGTGTGGTGATCGCGCGGATCGCGCGCTGTGCGGCCTCCCAGGCCCGGTGACGGACGGGGTAGACCCAGACGCCGAGGTAGCCGCCGGCGCGGACGAGCGCCGCGAGACGACGGAAGGCGTCCCGGGTGTCGCCGGTATGGTGGATGACGCCGTTGGCGAACACGAGGTCGAACACACCGGGCCGCAGCCCCGGCCGCCGGACGTCCGACTGGACGCAGTGTGCGCCCGGCAGCGCGCGGACCGCACGGTACACCTCCGTGACGGTCTCGCTGACGTCGAGGCCCACGACCTGGGCGCCCGCCGCGGCGAGCGCCCGCACGTACATCCCGTGCCCGCAGCCGGCGTCGAGAACCCAGCGCCCCCGCCAGTCCTGGCCGGCCGCCTCCGGGTGGACCAGGTTCGTCGTCAGGTACTCCATCGCCTCGCGCTCGGTTCGACCGAAGATCCGGTGCTCCCCGCCCCACGCCCGCCACTGTGTCTCGAACGCGCGCTTGACCTGGGCGGCACCGCCCGCGGGCGCGCTGAGCAGGCGCGGCACCCCCGCCACGACGGGGAACCTCCGGCCACACGGCGGGCACGCGAGATCCCCGTCCTCGACCTCGTCGCCGTCGCCGCGCGGGCCCACGAGGCTGAGCGCCCCCTGGCACGCCGGACAGGCCAGACGCGGCAGCAGCGCGGGCTTCATCGCTCGCCGATCTCCGCCGACTCCCCGCCCGCGGCCCCGGGCGCCGCCCGGCGCTCGCAGAGCGCCATCAGCCAGGGCGTGGGGCGGGCGAAGCGGGACACGCGGCACTGCGCGCCCAGGAAGCCCCGGAACGCCGCGGCCGTGAAGTGCTGGACGTGCCCGGGGGTGTTGCCCCGGTCGCGCAGGTACTTTCCCCGCAGCACGTTGAGCACGCGCCACCACGGCTCGTGCGGCACGCTCAGGAGCGCGAAGCGGCTCGTGACCCGCAGGAGCTCCTCGAGCGCGCGCCGCGGGTCGTCGACGTGCTCCAGGACCTCGCAGGCGACCACCAGGTCGAAGGCGCCCGACCGGAACGGCAGGTCGCAGATCGACGCGGCCGTGAAGGTCATCTGCGGGTAGCGCCGGCTGGCCTGCACGACGACCGGCAGCGAGAGGTCGCTCCCGTGCGCGTGGCGCGGGCGCAGGTGCTCCCGGAGGTGATTGAGCACGAACCCCTCGCCGCACCCGGCCTCGAGGATCCGGCGGGGCGAGCCCGCGCGCGCGAGGTCCACCGCCGCGCCGAGGAACGATCGCACCAGCGCCCGCACGACGGGGTTGCGGGAGCCGTACTTGTCGTACACGTTCCCCCCGACCGGCGCGGGCCGGCGGGCGCTAGCGGGCGCTGATCTCATAGACCTGGAAGGCCCTGTTCTCGTACACGACCGGCAGGTCGGCCGGTCCCGCCGGCGACCGGAGCCGGATCACGTAGCGGATGCCATGGCGGCGCGCAAACGCGACGACGTCGTCGCGCCGGAAGCGCTGGTAGAGCTCGACCGCGGCACGGAACCGATCGTACCAGCTTCGGGCCAGGCGTCCCGAGAAGACCGTCACCGCCCCGTCCTTGAACGTCACGAAGAGCGCCCGGCGCGCGTAGACCCGGAACGAGGGAAACGCGTCCGGCGGGCCGAGGAAGAGCGCGTCGGGCGGCGTCTGCGTCCGCGCCCAGGCCGCCAGCTCGAGGAACGCCGGCTTGTCGGGCATCCCGTAGGTCTTGGGCAGGACGTCGGCGCCGAGCACCGCCGCGCGCGCCCGGAGCCGCTCGCCCGTGAGCCACTCGCGCACCTCCCCGACCCGGCCGCCGCCCGCGGTCAGGAACAGCGCCGCGGCCAGCACGGACGCCGCCACCGTCCGCCCGCGCCCGGGGGCGACCAGCAGCTCCCGGAGGACGAAGCCCGTGAGCACGAGCGCGAAGAGGAAGACGTAGCCGCTCATCCGCAGCAGGTGGACGGCGAAGAGCCGGGGCACCACGTAGGCCACCGGGGGGCCGATCGCGGCCCACGCCAGCGCCGAAAGGCCGAGCCAGGCCATCAGCGCCGCGCGCTCGCCGTCACCGCGCCGCCGCGCGCACCACCACCCGGCCCCCGCGAGGACCGTCACGAGGACGTAGGTGACCAGGAGGCCCTCGAGCACCGCGGCGAGCGGCGGGAAGGTCTGGGGCGCCGCCCGGAACCTCAGGATCTCCATCGGCAGCGCGCTCACGTCCGCGCGCATCAGCCACTGCGTGAGGTACGGGAGCATCCCGGCCCCGAAGCCGAGGCTCAGTCCGGCGACGCCGCGCAGGCGGCCGGGCGCGCCGCGCACCGCGATCCCGGTGGCCGCAAGCAGGTAGAGATGCCCGGCCGACAGCGGGTGGATGTTGCCGAGGAGGCCGAGCAGACCGCCCGTCAGGGCGAGCCGCCAGCGCGCACGCCCGGCCCGGACGAGACCGGCGACGATCCACGGCGTCGCGGCGAAGAGGAAGGACCGCGGCGGCGCGGTGCCGAGGAACACGCCCCATCCCGTGCCGCTCACGTCCGTGTTGCCGCGCAGCGAGACGAGCGCGACCAGGAGCGCCGCCGCCCGGTGGCCCGTCACCACCCACACGAGCCGGTAGGTTCCCGTCGCGTAGACGAGCAGCAGCAGGCTCGACACGACCAGCAGGAAGGTCCCGGGATCGCCGCTCGCGCCGAGCACGGGCGCGGTCAGCCCGAGGTACGCGGCGGGGAACACGGGCAGCACGCTCGGGACGAACGGGTCCCGGGTGAAGAGCGTCGCATCGCTCCACCGCATGATCAGCGGGATCCAGATCGCGTCGTCGAGCGTCCCCTCGACGAACCGGTCCCAGGCCAGCCAGTACCGGCCGGCGTAGAGGGCGACGCCGAGTCCGAGCACCGCGAGCAGCGCAGCGTGCGGCCGCAGCGCGCCCCCCGGCCCCCTCGATCGGGCCGCGGTCAGGTCCGTGATCCCGGGCACCTCCCCGTCCGCGCTCAGCGGAGGCCCCGGGCCGCGAGCGCGGCCGCATAGATCGCCTCGAGCTCGCGGACCATCCGGGTGAGCGTGAAGTCCGCGCGCACCCGCGCCGCGCCTGCCTCCCCCATCGCGCGCGCCTCCCCGGGGCACTCGAGCAGGCGCAGGATCGCATCGGCCAGCGCGGGGGGGTCGCCGGGGGGCGTCAGGAGCCCCGTCCGTCCGTGCTCCACCACCTCGGGGCAGCCGCCGACCGTGGTCGCGACGACCGGCTTGCCGAGCGCCATGGCCTCGAGCAGCGCGAACGGCAGCCCCTCCGAGCGCGACGGGAGCACGACGATTTCGAGCGCCGCGACGAGGTCCGCGACGTCGGCGCGGGCGCCCGTGAACCGGCACCGGCCGGCGACCCCGAGGGCGCGCGCGCGCGCCTCGATGGCGGCGCGGAGCGGCCCGTCGCCGATCAGCACGCACGCGAGGGCGGGGACGCGGGCCAGGACGGCGGGCAGCGCGTCGAGGAGGTCGACGTGCGCCTTCTGCTCGGTCATCCGCGCGACGAGGCCGATGGGGCGATCACCGGGCCCGAGGCCGAGCTCCGCGCGCGCGGCCGCCGGCGGCCGGCACGGGACGAACGCGTCGGCGTCGATGCCGTTCCGTACGACCACGACCTTCGCCGCCGGCAGCCCGTAGCGCTGGACGAGGTCGCGCGCGACGGCGGCGGACACCGCGACGACGCGGTCGGCCAGCGCGCTCGTCCAGCGCTCGGCGGCGACGTACGCGCGCCGGCGCGCGGGGCTCACCTCGTAGTCGAAGAGCGAGTTGTGGACGGTCGAGAGGACCACCGGCACGCCGGCGAGCCGCGCGGCGAGCCGCGTGTAGACGTTGGAGCGCGCGCCGTGGGACTGGACGATCGCCGGCCGCCACCGCCGGAGCCGCCGGGCCAGCGCGAGCAGCACGCCGGGGCTCACGAGCCGCTCCGCCAGGGGCACGAGCACCGTCGGCACGCCCAGCGCCTCGAGCCGCCCGACGAGCGGGCCCGACTCGGGGACCACGACGCCCAGGCTGAAGCGAGCGCGGTCGAGGGCGCCGGCCAATTTGAGCAGGTACGCCTCGCCGCCGGCCCAGCCGGCCGAGCCCGCGACGTGGACGACGAGCGCCGGCCGCCGGCTCACCGCGACACGCGGCCCCACGCCTCGAGCGACGGCGCCACGAGCCAGCGCCCGCCCGAGGCGAGCGCGACCGCCTGGGCCCCGCCGAACACCGCGCCCTTGACCAGCGAGAGCCCGAGCTCGGCGGGCGCCGCGAGGCCGAGATAGGGGTCGCCGGGGATCGGGGGGCTGTTGCGGATGCGCACGACGTCGAAGCCCGCGCGCGCGAGCGCCAGGCGCAGCGTCGCCCGCGAGAAGCAGATCGCGTTGAAGATGAAGGTCAGGTGCGGCGTCCGGTCGAGCCAGCGCCTGAGCCCGAGGCGCTTGATCGCCTCGGTGGCCCGGAAGCTCACCACGTGCCACGCGAGGTTCTGCGTGCGCACGAAGAGCCGCCCGCCCGGCCCGAGCAGCCGGCGGGCCTCGCGGAGCGCGGGGAGCGGCTCCGGCATGCACTCGAGCACGTTCCAGAAGGTCACCAGGTCGAAGCTCGCGTCCGCGAAGCCCTGGGCCTCGAGCGCCCCGGCGCGCGCGTCCACGCCGAGCCGCGCCCGGGCATAGCGCACCGCCAGGTCGTCGACGTCCACGCCGAGCGCGTGCCAGCCCGCGTCGCGGGCGAGCTTGAGGAAGAAGCCGAAGCCCGTCCCCACGTCGAGGAGCCGGCCCGGCGGCCCGGCCGCGGCGAGGAGCCGCTGGAATTCGCGGCTCCGGCGGCCGGCGACCCGCTCCTCGTCGCGCACGGCGTCGGCGGGGAGCTCCGCCGGGGGGGGCGGGCCCGGCGCCGGCAGCGGATCGCGATAGACGAGACCGCACGCCCCGCAGCGCACCATGCGCCGCACCCCGGCGGTGAGCAGCACGCGCGCCGGCCGCGTGCCGCACAGGGGGCAGGGTCGCCTCGCCGCCTCCGTCACGGTCCGTCGAACCACTTGTGGAAGGTCAGCACGGCGTCGTCGAGCTCGAACCCGAGCCGCGTCCAGACGCGCTGGACCGCGGTGTTCGTGAGCTGCGTGGAGACGATCATCCGGCCGGCGCCCCGCGCGCGGCACCAGCCCATGCCCCGCACCATGAGGGCGCGATACACGCCGAGCCCCTGGGCCGCGCGCGCCACGCCGAAGAGGATCCCCTCGCCCTCCCCGGGGCTGTTGAGCTTGAGCGTCGCGAACCCGACGATCCGGCCCTCGCGCTCCGCGACCAGCACCGCCTCGGCGACCTCGCGGAGGAGGCAGGAGCGCAGCGCCCACGAGCTGTAGACCTCGTCGCACCGGGCACGGTCGAGCCGTGGATCCGCGTGGTAGTGACCGAGGTAGTCGCGAAACGCGTCGGCCGCGACCGCCTGGACGGCGTGCTCCTCCCCGGGGCGCACCGACCGCACCCCCACGCCGGTGTCCTCCGGGGGCTCGGGCCCGCGAGTCAGGTCGCGCGCGTAGTACACGAGCGTGTCGGTCAGGAAGAAGCCCGCGGCCTCCATCGCCTGGGCCGCGCGGAGGTCCGACGCCGGGCAGCGCGCGATCAGGAAGGCCACGCGCTCGCGGCGGCAGCAGTCGAGCAGCGCCGGGAGCGCCGACGCCGTGACCGCCGACGCCTTCGCCGTGCGCACGCCGAACCGCTCCTCGTCGAGCGGCGAGAGCGCGGCGGGCGGGCGGGCGTCGCTCACGCGCGCCCCCGCGTCGAGGGCTCGCTCACGGGGCCCGCGGGCTCGCTGCGCCCGACGATCCGGCCGTCACGGTAGAGCACCCGGTAGCGCGGCCGCGCCAGCGCCGGCGCCAGGCGCTCCGGGTAGCCCCCGTACGGCGTCGGGTCGAAGGGCACGAGGCGCTCGCAGTACCGGCGCACGAACCCCTCGGCGGCGACGGCGAGCGACGCGCTCCCCCGCTCGGCCTCGACCCGCCGCCGCACGTACTCCTCCAGCGCGCAGCCCGGCTGCTCCGCCCACCACTCCTGCCAGAAGTGGCGCAGGAGCATCCGCCGCGCCGGCTTGACGTTGACGTGGAAGATCGCGGGGGTCTCCCAGCGGCGGATCGCGTAGTACCGCGGAAGCCTCAGCGACTCGACGGCCACCGGGCGCCCGTGGCCGCGGACGCGCACGACCTGCGTCCGGTACCGCAGGGCCGGCGAGAACGTCAGGAGGTGGCTGTCGTAGCGGACGGCCGTCTCGGGCAGCCGGTGACCGAGATCGCCCGCCAGCTCGACCAGCGCCGGGTGCAGGCACACGTGACGCCAGGCCGGCACGGCGGCGAGCACGGCGCGCAGCCGCCGCAGCGCGCTCGGTCCCGAGGTGTGCGCGACGAAATCCGCGTCCCAGCGGATCACCCACCGGAAGCGCGCGCGGAGCAGGGCGCGGTTCGAGAGGGCGGTGTGGTCGAGCTCGGGCGCCACCTCGACGCGCAGCTCCGCGCCGAGCGTCCGCTGGAGGGCGCGCACCCGTTCCAGCGAGCCGTCCGTCGACCCGTTGTCGATCACGACGATCTCGTCCGCGAACCCCTCGAGCGAGCGGAGCGACGCCTCGACCCAGTCCTCCTCGTCCTTGACGCGCACGAGGGCGCTCACGCCCATCGGGCGCGCCTCCGGGCGCGGCGCCAGGCCAACGAGCGGGGCGACCCCCGCGAGGGCGCGCAGGGGCCGGGCGAGGGCGCCGAGCACCGCGCGCCTACCGCGCCGGCGCCCGGCGGTACCGGCGCACGACCTTCCGGACCGCGCGGATCACGTTCTCGACGTCCTCGTCGGTCATGGCCGGCCCGAGCGGGAGCGAGAGGATGCGCCCGGAGGCCCACTCCGCGTTGGGCAGGTCCCCCCGGCGATACCCGAGGGTCCGGGCGTAGTAGGGATGGAGGTGGACGGCGTGGTAGTGAATGCCGGCGCCGACGTTCTCGGCTCGCAGCGCGCGCAGGACCTGGTTGCGGTCCGCGGTGAGGCGGCCGAGGTCGAGCAGCAGCAGGTAGAGGTGGAGCCCGTGACGGTCGGCCCCGGGCGCCGGGCGTGGCTGACGGATCAGCTCCGGCAGCTCGGCGAAGGCGGCGTCGTAGCGCGCCGCGTACCGCTCGCGGAGCGCGAGGAAGCCCTCCAGGCGCCGGAGCTGGTGGATCCCGAGCGCCGCCTGGAGGTCGGTCATGTTGTACTTGAACCCCGGCGCGACCGCCTCGGACAGGATCAGCTCCTGGACGTGGAAGCGACGCCAGGCGTCGTGGTCGAGCCCGTGGAGGCGCCAGATCCTGAGGGCGTCGGCCCAGTCCTGACGGTCGGTCGTGATCATGCCGCCCTCGCCGGTCGTGATGTTCTTGTTCGGATAGAAGCTGAAGCACGTGAGGTGCCCGTGCGCCCCGATGAGCCGGCCGTGGCATCGCGCACCGAGGGCGTGCGCCGCGTCCTCGATCAGGACCAGGCCGTGCGCGCGCGCCGTCGCGCCGAGCGCGTCGAGGTCGCACGCGAGCCCGCCGAAGTGCACCGGCAGGAGCGCCCGCGTGCGGGGCGTGCAGGCCGATTCGGCGAGCGCCGGGTCGATGTTGAGCGTCGTCCGGTCGATGTCCACGAACACCGGACGCGCGCCCGCGTGCAGGATCGCGTTCGCCGTCGCGACGAAGGTGAACGGCGTGGTGACCACCTCGTCCCCCGGCAGGACGCCGGACACGACCAGGCTCAGGTGCAGCGCGGCGGTGCACGAGCTGACGGCCACCGCGTGCGGCGCGCCCACGTACTCGCGGAACGCCGCCTCGAACGCCTGGGTGCGGGGTCCGGTGCCGATCCAGCCGGAGCGGAGCGTCGCCACCACCTCCTGGATCTCGTCCTCGCCCAGGCTCGGCGCGCCGAAGACGATGAAGCGCGGCGAGCTCGGCGTGCCGCCCTCGATCGCGAGTCGGTCGGTCATGGCTCCCCCAGGAGCCGGCGGTACAGGTCCCCCATGCGCCGGCCGAAGGCCTCGAGCCCGTAGCGCGCCTGCCACCGGCGGCGCGCCTCGTGGCCCATGCGCGCCCGCACCTCCGGCTGCGCGTGCAGGGCGACCAGCGCCTCGCCGAGCGCCCGCACGTCGCCCGGCGCCAGCAGGACGCCGTTCGTCCCGTCCTCGACGGCCTCGGTGATGATCGCGCCGTTCCGGTAGGCGACGATGGGCTTGCCGGCCGCGAGCGCCTCGAGCGTCGCCAGGCCGAGCTCGTCCAGGCTGGACGTCATCGTCAGCACGTCGGAGGCGGCCAACACTTCATGGAGGTTGGCATAAAAGCCGGTGAAGATCACCTTTCCCTCGAGGCCGAGCTCCCGGGCGCGGGCCCGCAGGCGGGGCAGCTCGTCGCCGTCGCCGACGACGAGGAAGCGCGCGCCCGGCACCCGGGGAAGGACGGCGGCCGCCGCCTCGACGACGTCGCCGACACGCTTGTCCGGAAAGCACCGTGACACGCGCGTGACGACGTAGGCGTCCTCGGGGATGCCGAGCTGGCGCCGCGCCCGCGCCCCGAGCCCCGGGTCCGCGTAGGGGGCGCCGTCCACGCCGTAGTCGATCAGGCGGAACGTGCCGCGCGGGAGGCCCTGGGCCACCAGCCGGTCGATGCAGCCGGGCGTGCCCTCGACGATCGCCGTGAGGAACGGCACGAGCGCTTTCAGGATCCGCCGGTCGCCCGGCCTGAGCCAGTGCCCGTGCATCGAGAGCAGCCGCACCGGGCTCCGCGCCGCCCAGCCGGCGAGGGTGCCGACGAGTCCGTAGAGCGCCCAGTGCGCGTGGACGATCCGCACGCGGTGGCGCCGCGCGAGCCGGTACAGCTCCCAGCCCCGGACGAGCCAGCCGCGCGGGTCGCGCCAGCGGTAGCGGCCGCCGCGGAGCACGACGAGCGAGGCGCCGAGGGCCTCGAACTCCGGCGCGAGCGCGCCGCCCCGGTCGCACGCGATGACGCACGCGAACGCCCGCCGGTCGAGGCCTCGCAGGAGGAACAGGAGCTGGCGCTGGGTGCCGCCGATGTCGAGCGACTGCATCACGTACAGCACCGGGATCGTCATCCCGCCCTCGGATCTCTCGACGCCTCGGCCAGCACCGCGGCGAGCGCTTCCCCGATCTTATCCCACGCGTGGCGCGCGACCACGAACTCGCGGGCGCGGCGGGCGAGCGCCGCGCGGCGGGCCGGGTCGGCGAGGAGCGCCCCGAGCGCGGCGGCCAGCGCCGCGGGGTCGTCGGGCGGCACGAGCGTGAGCGCGCCGCTCGCCTCCGCGAGCGGCCGCACCGACGCGAGGTCGGAGGCGACGACGGCCCGCTCGCACGCCATCGCGTCGAGGACCTTGAAGGGCGAGGTCTCGCCGCGGCCGGCGGTGAACGGCGCCGCCACGACGTCCATGGCGGCGAAGCAGGCCGGGACCCGCGCGTAGGGCACCTGGCCCGTGAAGGTCACGGCGCCGCCGAGCCCCAGCCCGCGCGCCCGGGCCTCCCACTCCGCGCGCGGGACGCCGTCGCCGACGATCAATCCCGCGACGGCGACGCCGCCGGCGCGCAGGCGCGCGAGCGCCTCGAGCAGGGTGGGCACGCCCTGGTGCCGGTAGAAGATGCCGACGAAGCCCACGAGGGCGGCGGCCGGATCGAGCCCGAGGCGCCGGCGCGCGTCGGCCACGTCGCCCGGCGCGAAGTGCGCGACGTCGGTCCCGCTCGGGATGACGCGCACCCGGGCCTCGGGCACGCCGTAGCGGGAGACGAGCATGCGCTTGAGCCCGGGCGTGAGGGCGACGATGGCGGCGCTCCGGCGCGCGTTGACGCCCTCGAGCGTCCGCCAGACCCACCGCGTGAGGGCGCCGACGCCCTCGACCTCGTGGAACTCGAGCGTGTCGGCGTTCACCTCGAGGACGGGCGCGGCGCCGAGGGTCCGCGCCACCAGGGGCGGGAGCACGTTGGCCCCGCTCCGGAAGTAGACGACGTCCGGGCGCCAGCCCCGGCCGAGCCGCCACGCGCCGGCGCTCATCGCGAGGTACGCCGTGAGGGGCCGGAGCCACCGGGCGTCGAGCACCGGATAGGCGCGGCACGGCACGGACCGGAGCGGCGCGTGACCGGGCAGTCGCGGGTAGAGCACCCGCACCTCGTGGCCGCGCGCCGCGAGCGCCCACGCGAGCTCCCAGAGCTTCCGGTGGCCTCCCGCGTCGGCGCGGAGCCCGCGCTCGTGGGCGTAGGCGAGGAAGAGGACGCGCATCACGACACGCTCACGCTATCCGATGAGGGACTCATAGACCTCCTGCGTGAGCGCCGCGGTGCGCCGCCAGTCGAAGCGCTTGACCTGCTCCAGGCCGCGTCCGATCAGCGCCTCGCGCGTGGCGAGGTCCTCCGTGGCCCGCGCGAGGGCCGCGGCGAGCGCCTCGGCCGTGACGGGCGGGTCCAGGAGGATGGCCGCCGGCCCGGCCACCTCCGGCAGGGAGGTCGTGTTGTAGGTGACGACCGGCGTGCCGCACGCCATGGCCTCGAGCACCGGCAGGCCGAAGCCCTCGTAGAACGACGGGTAGACGAAGGCCGCCGCGCCCGCGTAGAGCGCCGGGAGGTCGGCCTCCGGGACGTAGCCGAGCACGCGCACGCGCGCGCCGAGGCCGAGCCGCGCGACCAGCTCGGGCAGGTCGGTGCGCCCGGCGATGAGCGTGCCGGCCAGCACGAGGTGGAGCGCGGGGTCGAGCCGCGCGAGCGCGCCGAGGAGCGTCCGGTAGTCCTTGCGACGGTCGATCGTGCCGACGTAGAGGACGTAGCGCGCGGGGAGCGCGTGGGCCGTGCGCACCCGCGCGAGCTCCGCGGCCGCGGGGGGGCCGGCGACGTCGAGCATCGGTCCCCACGGGATCACGCGGATCCGCTCGGGGCGCACGCCCGCCAGCTCGACGAGGTCGCGCCGGGTGGCGAGCGACGGGACGATGACGCGGTCGGCGAAGCGCGCCGTCAGGGGCACGAAGCGCCCCCAGTACCAGCGGCTGCGCGCCCCGGGCAGGAGCGCCGGGTGGCGCGTCGGCGCGAGGTCGTGCACGGTCATCACGAGCCCGCCGCGCCGGAGGAGCGGCGCCGAGGTCGCGCCCGCCACGTGCAGCACGTCGGCGCGCGCCCGCGCGGCCCGCCACGGGAGCTCCGCCTGCTCCCAGAGGAGCTGGCGCGGCAGGCGCCAGGCCCCGGATGCGCGCGGCCGGAGCTGGACGTACTCGTGGCGCGGGAAGTCCTCGCGGAGCCGACGCAGGAGGCCGACGAGCACCTTGCCGGCGCCCGTCAGGTTGCCGCCGAGCCCGCGCGCGTCGAAGCAGACGCGCATGGCGCTAGTGAGCCTCGTGGAATCGGGTGGCGCCGGCCCGGGGCGCGGGGCCCGCGCTCGCGCCGAGATGGCTCGCCTGTACGCCGGCGCTCGCTCGGGCGGGACTCGCGCGACCCCCCATCCCCCGCCGGGGGGGGCGCGAGGGCCGTCGACCCGCGGCGGCGCGCTCGCCCCGCCCTGCGCGTCGCACGGCGACACGGCTCGCCCTCCAGCGCTCGCGAGGACCCCGCGCTCCGGGCTCCGGGGCAGCGTCACCCGATTCCACGAGACTCACGAGCCTCCCGCGTCCGGCGAGGGCCGGACGCGCCAGAGCACCGCGGGGGGCGGGGGCGGCGCGCCGGGCGCAGCGTCGCCGAGGCCGAGCCACCGGCCGAGACGCCCCCGGAGGCTCGCGCGCGGCGGCCGGACGAACTCGGCGACGCGCTCCCAGGCGGGCGGCGGCACCCGCACGGCGGCCGGCGCGCCCGCCTCGACGTCCCGGCGGAGCAGGAGCGGGTCGGCCAGCACGAGCCGCGGGGCCGCCCCGGCGGCGCCCGCGAGCCCGCCCTCGCCCCACCACGCGATCCGCGCGCGGCGCTCCGGCAGCAGCACCCGGAGCCGGGCGACGCTCAGGCGATCGGCCAGCACGAGCGCGTCGGCCGGCTCGCGCCGGATCACGGCAGCCGCCTGGCGGGCGACGGCGGCCCACGCGCGATAGTCGGCGTGCGTGCTGACGATCCCCGCGCCGGCGAGCGCGAGCACGCCCACGGCGACGGCGGCTCGCGCCATCGGCCGCCCG
>Ga0154364_1094_pt1 | contig 21075 bp, 20 predicted proteins | sample RifGroA2_FD_115892 | JGI IMG/M metagenome (GOLD analysis project Ga0154364, IMG submission 115892) | Candidatus Rokubacteria bacterium GWA2_73_35 | reverse complement strand
CTTCAGCGCGACCGCGCCGAGCGTGCGGAGGCGGCGCCAGGCGCGCACGCGCCGGCTCGAGGGCTGGGAGGGCAGGCGGACGACGAGTACGAGCCACGCGCTCACGGGGCGAGCAGCTCCGCGATCCGGCCGGCGAGCAGGTCGCGCGCCGCCGTGTAGTGCTCGCTCGGCGAGGGCACGTCGTCCCAGCGGAGCACCTCCACCCCCGGCGGGGCGAGGGCACCGGGGTCGCAGCCGAGCGCGACGACGCGCCAGGCGGCGGCGAGCTCCTCGGGCGTCACCCGCCGCGGCCGGAGCCCGCTGACGTTCACGCCCTCGGCGAAGAGCGCCGCGGCGACGGCGGGCGCGACGACCGGGTCGGGCGCGAGGCCGGCGGCGGTCGCGCGCACGGCGACGCCCGATTGCGCCGCGAGCCGGTCGAGCTGGGCCGCGGCGAGCACGCTCCGCGCGGCGCCGTGCGGGCAGACGAACACGACCCGTCGCTCTTCATTCCGCCGTGCTTTCATCCGCGTCCTCCTCTTTGAGTGAAACTGATGCTACTTCTTTGCAACGTCTGATGCAAGCAATTGCCCCGAGCCCTTGACACTGGCAGTCGTCAGGTGTTTAGTTATGAAGCGAAGGCGGAGGTGTCCGATGAACCCGGTGGAACGTGTCCTCTACGACGAGATCACCCGGCTCCTCGACCGGATTGCCGCGTCGGTGCCGGACACGAGCTTCGCCGCGATCCGGGCGGCGAACCCGACGCTCCGGGCCCGGCTGGACGAGGCCGAGGCGACGCTGGCCGCCCAGCGGGCGGCGCTGCTCGAGGGCTACGGCCGGTGGCGGCGCGCGCTCGAGGACGTCGAGAACCTGTGGGCCCTGGCGGCCTGGCGGTCAGCGGCGACGGAAGAGCCGGCCGAGCAGGCCTCGGCGCTCGCGGCCTGACGCGAGCGCGGCCTCGACGCTGAACGAGCTGCGGCCGGCCTCGAAGCGCTGCCAGTAGTCGGGCAGCTCCCGCGCGAGCGCGATCTGGACGGCGACGAGCCGCGCGGCGTCGTCCGCCGCGGCGCGGCCGGCGGCCTCCACGCGCGCGGCCTGCCCGGGCGCGAGGTCCCGTCCGACGCTGGCCTCGAGGTGGCAGAGGAACGCGCGCACGCTCACCTCGTACTCCGCGCGGTCGCGCGGGCTCCCGGACTCGAGCGGGGGCAGCCCGCGCGCGCGCCGGCGCGCGACCAGCGCCTCGAGGCACACGAAGTCCACCGCCGCCTCCAGGCGCTCGCGCAGCTCGGCCTCGATGCGCGCCGCGAGATCCACGGATTCGACTATAGCAGTGCTAAGATGGCCGCGTGATGGCCGCTCGCGTCACACGCGCGGCGCTCCTCGCGCTCGGTCTCCTGCTCGCCGCCTCGCCCGCGCCCGCGCTCGACTTCTCCGCCGTCGACGAGGCGGCCGGCGACGCCGTCGCCTCGGGGGAGATCCCCGGCGCGGTCGTCCTCGTCGGCCAGGGCGACCGCGTCCTCCTTCAGCGCGCGTACGGCTCGCGCCGGCTCCTTCCCGCGCCCGAGCCGATGACGGAGGACACGATCTTCGACCTCGCCTCGCTCACCAAGCCGCTCGGCACGACGCTCGCCGTGATGGCGCTCGTCGAGCGCGGCCGCGTCGCGCTCGACGCGCCCCTCGGCCGCTACCTGCGCGAGTTCGGCGGTCGCGCGTTCCGGGAGGTGACCGTGCGGCGCCTGCTGACGCACAGCGCGGGCCTCGCCGCGTATCCGGCGAGCGGCGCCGTCGCGGCGGGCTTCCCCGCGGCCGCGGGCGCGCTCGCGCGGCTGCCCCTGAGCTACGCGCCGGGCACGGGCTTCCAGTACAGCGACAGCGGCTTCATCCTGCTCGGCGAGCTCGTCCGGCGCGTGAGCGGCGAGCGGCTCGACCGCTACCTGGAGCGCGTCGTCTTCGGCCCGCTCGGCCTGCGCGACACCTCCTTCCGCCCGGCCGCCGCCGCGCGCGCGCGCGTCGCGCCGACCGCCTGGGCCAACGGCCGCCTGCTCGTGGGCGAGGTGCACGACCCGCGGGCGCGCCTGCTCGGGGGCGTCGCCGGGCACGCGGGCATGTTCTCGACCGCGGCCGACGCCGCGCGGATCGTGCGCATGCTGCTGCGCGGCGGGAGCCTCGACGGCCGCCGCGTGCTCAAGCCCGAGACGGTCGCGCTCATGTGGGAGCGCGCGCCGGACGGCCGCGGCACGCGCACGCTCGGCTGGGACCTCTCCTCGCCGTTCTCGTCCACGCTGGCGCCCTTCTTCCCCGCGGGCTCCGTCGGGCACACCGGCTTCACGGGCACGGCGGTCTGGCTCGACCCGCCGAGCGGGGCCTACATGATCCTCTTGACCAACCGCGTGCACCCCGACGGCGGCGGCGCCGCGGGGATCCGCGAGCTGCGCACGCGCGTGGCGGCGGCCATCGGCGCCGCGCTCTTCGTGCCGCCGCTCGCGCCGGCCGTCGCGGCGCCGGCCGCGGCGCGGGCGAGCGGGCCGGCGGCGGACGGGCCCGAGCCCGAGCCCGCGCGGGCCTCCGCGCCGCCGCGCGGCGCCCGCGTGCTCACCGGCCTCGACCGGCTCGCCGCCCAGAACTTCGCGCCGCTCGCCGGCCAGACCGTCGGGCTCGTGACCAACCAGACGGGCGTGGACGCGCGGGGGCGCCGCGCGATCGACCTGCTCGCCGCGGCGCCCCGCGTGCGCCTCAAGGCGATCTTCACGCCCGAGCACGGGCTCGGCGGTACCGCGACGGCGGACGTGCCGCACGGCCGCGACGCGGCCACCGGCGTGCCGATCTGGAGCCTGTACGGCCCCGCCCGCCGGCCCACGCCCGAGATGCTCCGGGGCCTCACGCGCCTGGTCTTCGACGTGCAGGACGTCGGCGTGCGCTACTACACGTACCTGACGACGCTCGTGTACGTGCTGGAGGAGGCGGCGCGCCGGCGGATCCCCGTGCTCGTGCTCGACCGGCCCAACCCGATCACCGGCGCCGTCGTCGAGGGGCCGCTGCTCGAGCGCGACCTCGAGTCGTTCACGGGGCCGCACGAGCTCCCGGTGCGCACCGGGCTCACGATCGGCGAGTTCGCGCAGATGGCCGCGGCCGAGCGCATGATCCCGGTCTCGCTCAGCGTGGTGCCGCTCACGGGCTGGCGCCGGGGGCTCTGGTACGACGAGACCGGCCTGCCCTGGGTGAACCCCTCGCCCAACATCCGGAGCGTCACCCAGGCGCTGCTCTACTCGGGCATCGGGCTCCTGGAGGGCACCAACGTGTCGGTCGGGCGCGGCACGGCGACGCCGTTCGAGGTGGTCGGCGCGCCGTGGGTGGAGCCCGAGGGGCTCGCCGCCGCGCTCGCGGCGCGCCGGCTCCCGGGCGTCAGGTTCGAGCCCGTGTGGTTCACGCCGTCCGACGACAAGCACGCCAACGTGCCGAACGGCGGCGTGCGCCTCGTCGTCACCGACCGCGACGCGATCCGCCCGGTGACGATCGCGCTCGCGCTGGCGCGCGAGCTACGGGCGCGTCACCGCGACCAGTTCAGGCCCGAGAAGATCCAGAACCTCCTCGTGAACCGTTCCACGATGTGGGCCCTCCTGAGGGGCGAGGACCTCGCCCGGCTCAGGACCTGGGCCGAGATGGACCGGGAGAGCTTCCTGAAGCGGCGCGCGTCGTATCTCATTTATCCGTAGGCCTCGGCTCGAACGGTTCACCGCTCCACCACACGCAGGCCCTTCGGCAGGTCGGCGCGGAGCCGGTCCCGCTGCCCCGCGGGCACCGTCACCACGGCCGGGTCGCCGTCGCTCACGAAGCGGTCGTCGGGGCGCCGGGCGAAGTGCTCGAGCCAGTCGCGGAGCTCGCGCTCGACCGCCTGGACGCGCGGCAGCCGCACCGGGTCGAAGCGGCGCGCGAAGGGCGACGGCGCCGCGCCGCCCGCGACCATGACGATCGCGTCGTGCCGGTAGGTCTCCCCGTTGACCGAGCCCTCGAGCGCCCAGCGCACCTCCTTGGGGTAGACCCCGTGGGGCAGCGCGAGCGTGCGCGGCCGGTAGTCGGGCACGTGCCGGCGGATCCACTGCTGCGCCCGGGCGAGCTGCGCCCGCACCGTCGCCTCGGGGTACTTGCCGAGGTTCGCGTGCCACAGAGTGTGGTTGCCGATCTCGTAGCCCCGGCTCGCGAGCCACCGGAGCTTGTGCCCCTCGTGCGCCGGCTGGTTGAACAGGCGGTTCGGCGGCGAGGCGCCGGGCAGCACGTAGAACGTCGCCGCGCGGCCGAAGTCCGGGCGCTCGCGCGCGAACGCCTCGAGGATGCCCACGGCCGACTTCGGGTCGATCTCGAGCGCGCCGTCCCGCTCGAGGTAACGGAACTGGCCGGGCGAGGAGTCGTCGAAGGTGAGGACGACGGGCGTGGTGCCCGCCGGCAGCGCGATGCGCCCGTCGAGCAGGTCGTTGAGCCCGACCAGCCGGTAGCCGCGCGCGTAGAGCGTCTCGAGGTCGCGGCGGAAGTTCTCCGGGGTGCGCGTCCAGCGCTCCTCCGGGTAGTCGATCTTGTGGTACTCGAGGATCAGGACGCGGCCCAGCTCGTTGGGCGCGAGCGGCTCCGCCCAGGCGAAGGAGGCCGCGAGCAGGGCCGCGGTCAGCAGGAGCACGAGGACGAGGGCGAGCCTCACCGCGCGGCGAGCGCCTCCTTTTGCTGCAGGGCGGCTCCGGTGTAGTCGTTGCGCGGGTTCCAGAGCATCCAGCCGGCCGCGCCCGCGTCGAGCGCGCCCTTCATCTGGGCGCGGATCTCCGCCACGCCGAACGGCCGGCGGTCGAACGCGTAGTCGCGGAAGTCCTGCAGCCACGGCCGCACGCGCACGCTCGCGGGGGCCGAGCGCTGGCGGATCAGGCGCACGCTCTCGCGCACGACCTCGTAGGGGTGCTCGACGGGGTTGCGGTAGCCCGGGATCCCGCGCTGGTAGCCCGACGGGTAGACCATCGGCGAGAGGTAGTCGAGGTGCGGCGCCAGCTCCTCGATCCGCTGGCCGATGTCGGTGTCGTTCTCGTTGAACGCGGTGTAGCCGAACACGTCGGCGGCGACGAACGCGCCCATGGCGCCCAGCTCGCGCCGGGCGCGCGCGAGGAAGCCGGTGACGGCCGGCAGGCGGGTCTGCCGCGTGTTCGGCCGGGCGTAGCGCGCGGCGCCGAGGCGCCCATCGGTCGGGAAGCGCACGTAGTCGAACTGGACCTCGTCGAACCCGCGGCGCACGGCCTCGCGGGCGATGGCGAGGTTGTAGTCCCAGACCTCCTCGCGGAAGGGATCCACCCACGCGAGCTTCTCGTTGTCGACCCAGGGGGCGCCGGTGCGGGTGTCGATCACCGCCCAGTCGGGCCGGTGGCGGGCGAGGACGTTGTCCTTGAAGACGACGATGCGCGCGATCGTGTAGACGCCCCGCGCCTTGAGGTCGGCCATCAGCGCGTCGAAGTCACGGAGCGTGCCGGGACCCTGGGCGCCGGCCGCGAGGGCTTCCGGAATCTCGGTCCGGTAGACGATCCAGCCGCGGTCGCCCTTGACGTCGATCACGACCGCGTTCAGCTCCGTCCGCGCCAGCATGTCGAGGACGCGGCCGCGGATCCCGCGGTCGCCCACGCCGTAGTAGGTGAGGTAGGCCGCGCGGGCGGTGTGGGGCCGGAGCATGACCTCGACCGGTCCCGGCACGGGGCGGACCCGCGCCCGCTCGAACCCCGGCGCCTTGACGAGCAGCGTAGCGTCGGGCGGCGGGCTCTCGAGCGCGAAGGTGCCGTCGGCGCCGGCCCGGTGCTCCCGCCCGCCCACGACGACCGAGGCGCCCGCGACGGGCCGCCGCTCGCCGTCCAGAACCTGACCGGTGACCGTCTTGGGCCAGGTCGGCAGCGGCGGCGGCGCGGGCTCGACGCGGAGCGGGGGGCGGGGCGGCAGCTCGGCCACGACCGCGGGCGGCTTCGGTGCGGGCTGGGGGCGGCCGAGCGTCGTCGCGAGCAGGGCCGGCGGGGCGAGCAGGCCCCAGCCGCCGACGATTGACACCGTGAGGAGCGCCAGCACAAACGCGCCGTCCAGGAGGTGTCGTCCTCGCGTGGCCGGTGCCGGCGCTGCGTCCATCGGTACTCTCGACAATACTGCGCGCGCGGGGGCGCACCAAGGAAATCTTTTGCGGGATCTTTTGCGGATACAATCCGTCGCGTGTCCACGCCCCGGCCCGGCTGCGAGACCGCGCGGCGGCGCGCGCTCGAGATCGGCGGCCTGCGGCTCGCCTTCCTCGAGTGGGGCGCGCCCGGGCGTCCCGCGCTCTGCTTCCTGCACGGCGGCGCCGCGCACGCGCACTGGTTTGACTTGGTCGCGCCGGCGTTCGCCGACCGCTTCCACGTCGTCTCGCTCGATCAGCGCGGCCACGGCGAGAGCGCGTGGGCCGTGCCGCCGGCGTACGCGACGGAGGACTTCGCCGCCGACCTCGGCGGGCTCATGGACGCGCTCGGCGTCCCGCGGATGGCGTTCGTCGGCCACTCGATGGGCGGCCACAACACGCTGGCGTTCGCCGCCTGGCACCCCGAGCGCGTGAGCGCGGCGGTGATCGTGGACGCGCGGCCCGCGCTGCCCGCGGAGCGCGTGGACCGGATGCGCGCGCGCGGCCGCCGCCCGCCGCGGCTGCACCCGAGCGCCGAGGACGCAGTGCGGACGTTCCGGCTGCTGCCGCCCGACACGACCGCCGACCCCGCGCTGCTCGAGCACCTGGCGCGGGCCGGGCTCGTCGCGCGCGCCGGCGGCGTCCGCTATCGCTTCGACCCGGCGTGCTACGCCGCGCGCGAGCCCGTGGACGCCTGGCCGCTCCTGCCGCGCATCACGGCGCCGGCGCTCGTCGTGCACGGCGAGCACTCGCCGATCCTGCCGCGCGAGATGGCCGAGCGGATGGTCGCGGCCCTGCCGAAGGCGACGCGCGCCGAGATCCCGGGCGCGTACCACCACCTGGTGCTCGACGCGCCGGCGGCCTTCGTGCGCGCGCTCGACGCCTTCCTGGCGGACGCCGGGGTCGTCTAACCCGGGAGCCCCGCGAGGAACTCGCGGAGCGCCGGCGCCCACTTGGCCCACTCGGGACCGCTCGCGGTGTGGCCGAACTCGCTGTCGATCTCGACGTAGCGCGCCTCGACGCCGGCCTTCGCGAGCTTGTCCATGACGCCGGGCGCGCGCGCGGGCCGGAAGAGCCGGTCGGTGCGCGAGAGCACGTAGAGCACCTTCGCGCGGATCTTCCCGAAGTCGCGCTCGGCGTCGAAGCGCACCGAGGCCCGGCGCAGGACGAGCATGGAGTTCGGGTCGAACTGGCGCGCCCAGGCGCGGGCGAGCACGCGCAGGCGCGCGTCGCGGTCCTCCTGCCGCGGGTACGTGCGGGCGAGGAGCTCGTTCACGCCGTAGCGGCGCAGCGTCTCCACGCGGAGCGCGAGCATGGTCGCCCCGATCCCGCCGCGGTCGTAGTGCCAGCCGCCATTCCAGCCGGGGTCGGCGGCGAAACGGCTGAGCAGCGCCTGGACCGCGGCCTCGCCCCCCGAGCCCTTCGGCGCGGTGACGACGGGCACGATCCCGCTCACAAAGTCCGGGTAGGTGACCGCCCACTGGAACGCCTGGTAGCCGCCGAACGAGGGGCCGGCCACCAGGACCAGCCGGCGGACGCCCAGCGCGTCGAGGAGCAGCTTCTGGGCGCCGACGATGTCGCCGAGCGTGATGTCCGGGAAGTCGGGGCCCCAGCGCTTGCCCGTCGCGGGATTGATGCTCGCCGGCGCCGTCGAGCCGTACGAGGAGCCGAGCATGTTGGAGGAGACGACGAAGAAGCGGTCCGTGTCGATCGCCTTGCCCGGGCCGATGAGCCCGTTCCACCAGCCGGCGACCGGGTCCGTCGGCAGGTACGTGCCGGCCGCGTGGTGGCTCGACGTGAAGCCGTGGGTGACGAGGATCGCGTTGCGCCCGTCGGGCGCCCGGCGCCCGTAGGTCTCGAACGCGAGCGTCAGCTCGGGCAGGATGCGGCCGCTCTCGAGCGTGAAGCCCCCGGTCGTGAAGGTCCGCTTCACGACCGTCCGGAGCGTGTCGCGCTCGGCCAGCGGGAGCGCGAGCGGCGCCGGCGGCGGGGCCTCGGCGCAGCCGGCGGCGGCGAGGGCGAGGAGACACGCGAGGATCCGGAACCGGACGGCCATGGGACACCTCCTGCAGGGCGCATGTCGGCGCGCCAAGCTTAGGCGAAGCCCCGGGGCGAGCGCAACGCGGGTGTCGCCGGTGTCTCCTGTGTCTCCAGCCGGATACGTCTTGAGCCGGCGCCCGAAGGCGTGCTAGAGATGGCCGCGATGGACCCGGAGCTGCGCGCGTTCCTCACCGAGCGCTTCGACGCGATCGACCGGCGATTCGATGCGATCGAGGAGCGGCTGGATCGGGTCGAGCAGCGGCTGGATCGAGTCGAGGAACGGCTGGATCGGATCGAGGCCCGGCTGGATCGGGTCGAGGAGCGGCTGGATCGGGTCGACGCCCGGCTGGACGAGGTCGAACACCGGCTCGACCGGAAGATCGACGATCGCTTCGAGGAGGCCAAGCGCCACTTCGGCGTGCTGGCCGAGGGCCTCGGCGCGGACATCCGCATGCTCGCCGAGGGCCACCTGATGCTCGACAGCAAGCTCGAACGGTTCCGCGCCGAGAACGACGCCGCGCACCGGGAGATCGTCGCCCTCATCCGCACGGCGTACGTGGCGCTCGACCGCCGGGTGACACGGCTCGAGGCGCGGGCCGGGGACGGGGAGGCCCCGACACCCTAGGCGCGCTCGGGGACGACGCCGATGTGCAGCGCGATCGTGCCGAGGCCGAGGCTCCGCCGCCTCACGTCCCGCAGGCCCACCCGCTCCATCAGGGTCCCGAGCTCCGCCGGTGTGACGAACCGCGCGACCGACTGCGGCAGATAGGTGTAGGCGTGGCGGTCGCCGGCGACGAGCGCGCCGATCGCGGGCACGACGCGGCGGAAATAGAGTCCGACGAGCGCGCCCCAGACCGGCGCGGCGGGACGCACGATGTCGAGCGTGATCACGCGGCCGCCGGGCCGGGTCACGCGCCGCATCTCGGCGAGCCCGCGCTCGAGGTCCTCGAGGTTCCGCAGCAGGAAGGCCGACATCACGCACGCGAAGGCGCCGTCGCGGAACGGGAGCGCGAGCGCGTCGGCGGCGAGGAGCGGCACGCGCCGCGCGCGCCGTGCGGCGAGCTTCGCGCGCGCCTCGCGCAGCATCCCCAGGGAGAAGTCGGCGCCGACGACGAGCCGGCCGGGCGCCGCGGCGCGGAGCGCGAGCGCGAGGTCGGCCGTGCCCGTCGCGAGGTCGAGCACCGGGCCCTCGGGCGCCGCGGCGGCGGCGCGCGCCACGGCCGCGCGCCAGGCGTGGTGGAGGCCGGCGGTCATGAGGGAGTTCATGAGGTCGTAGCGGCGCGCGATCCGGGTGAACATCGCGCGCACGGCCTCGGCCTTCGTCGTCATCGGCGGGCCCGGGGGGCCGGGGGCGGGGAAGCTGCCGGCGCCCCGCGCGCGGACCGCGCCCGGTGTCGGTGCGTCGGCGCGGGGGCGAGGGCAACCGTACCTACACGGGCCGCCGGCAGCCCCCCCGCCCCCGGCCCCTCGCGCCCGCGACGCCCGCGGGCCGGCGCCGGGCTCGACGCGGCCGGGGGCGTCAGAGCCACAGGGCGGCGACGACGGCGGCGAGGACCAGCACCGCGATGTAGCCGTTCACGTTGAAGAACGCCATGTCCAGGCCGAGCGCCAGCGCCGTGAGCGCGTGGTTCACGCGCGCGAGCGCGAGCGCCGCGGGCACGCCGAAGCGCGCCGGCACCGAGTGGAGGCCCTGGGCGCGGTCCACCTCCACGTCCTGGCAGGCGTAGATCAGGTCGAAGCCCGCGATCCAGACCGTCAGCGCGAACCAGAGCACGAGCGCCGGCGCCTCGAGGGCCGGGCGCACGGCGATCCAGCCGCCGGCCGCCGCGATCCCGTCGGTGAAGCCGAGGATCCAGTGCGAGGCCCAGGTAAAGCGCTTGGTGTACGAGTAGCCGACGAGGAACGCGAGCGCCGCCGGCGCGAGCGCGAGGCAGAGCCAGTTCAGCATCCCCGCCGCCACGAACATGAGCGCCGCGCCCGCGACGGCGAGCAGGCGCAGCTCCCCCACGCGGAGCGTGCCCGCGGGCAGGTGGCGCCCGGCGGTGCGCGGGTTCCGCGCGTCGATCCAGCGGTCCACGACGCGGTTGGTCGCCATCGCGCACGTGCGCGCGCCCGCCATCGCCGCGGTCACCCAGCCGACCGTCCACCAGCCCGGCCAGCCGCCCGCCGCGAGGGCCATGGCGATGTACGCGAAGGGGAGGGCGAAGACCGTGTGCTCGAACTTGATCGCGTCGAGGACGCGCGCGAGCCGGCTCAGAGCCCGTAGTCCTTCCAGCGCCGCGTCACGCGCTCGCGGATCTCGTCGGACATGACGATCTCCTCGGGCCACGGCTGGACGACGTCGTCGAGCGGGCCCTTCTCGGTCGCGTCCACCCCGAGCTTGCCGCCGTAGCGGTGGCGGAGCGCGGCGTGGTCGAGGTCGTCCGCCGGCCCCTCGACGAGGACGAGGTCGCGCCGGGGGTCGATGTTGCCGGTGGCGCGCCACGCGACCTCGCGGAGGTCGTGCACGTTCACGTGCTCGCTCACGACGACGATGGTCTTCGCGAGCATCATGAGGCCCATGCCCCAGAGCGCGGACATCACCTTGCGCGCGTGGCCCGGGTAGCGCTTGCGGATCGCGACGATCACGAGGTTGTGGAACACGCCCTCGGCCGGCATGTTGATGTCCACGACCTCGGGGAGCATCAGGCGGATGACGGGCAGGAAGAGGCGCTCGGTCGCCTTGCCGAGCCAGTAGTCCTCCTGGGGCGGCCGGCCGACGATCGTCGTCGGATAGATCGGCCGCGCGCGGCGCGTGAGCGCGGCGAGGTGGAACACCGGGTACTCGCGCGCGAGCGAGTAGTAGCCGGTGTGGTCGCCGAACGGCCCCTCCGGCCGGCGCTCGCGCGGGTCCACCCAGCCCTCCAGCACGATCTCGGCCTGCGCCGGCACCTCGAGGTCGCACGTCACGCAGCGCGTGAGCTCGACGCCCCGGCCGCGGAGCCAGCCGGCGAAGACGACCTCGTCCACGCCGGGCGGGAGCGGCGCGGAGGCCGCGTAGATCAGCGCCGGATCGCCGCCGAGCGCGATCGCCACGGGCATCCGCGCGCCGGCGCCCGGCGTCTCGAGCGCCACGCGCTCGTGCTCGGCGCCGCCCTTGTGGGTCTGCCAGTGCATGCCGAGCGTCATGTCGTCGAAGACCTGCAGCCGGTACATGCCGACGTTGCGCGCCCCGGTGCGCGGGTCGCGCGTGAACACCGCGGGCAGCGTGATGTAGCGGCCCCCGTCGCCGGGCCAGCAGCGGAGGATCGGCAGGCCCGCGAGCGACGGGCGGGCCGTCTCGACCACCTCCTGGCACGGCGCCTGGCTCACGCGCCGCGGCCCCGCCTTGACGAGGTCGACGAGCGTGCCGAGCTTCGCGAGCCGCTCGGCGAAGGTGCCGGGCAGGCGCACGTCGAGCAGCGTCGCCACGCGCGCGCCCAGCTCGTCGAGCCGCGCGACGCCGAGCGCGGCGGCCATGCGGTCGGCACTGCCGAACGCGTTGATCAGCACCGGCATCGCCGCGCCCTCGACGCGCTCGAAGAGGAGCGCGACGTTCCCCTCGAGCGGGCCCTTCGAGACCCGGTCGGTGATCTCCGCGATCTCGAGGTCGCGCGAGACGGGGACCGTGACGCGCCGCAGGCGGCCGAGCGTCTCGAGGTGGGCGACGAAGTCCCGGAGGTCGGTGAAACTCACGCGCGGTGGACGACGGCGCCGAGCCGGCCGGCGATCGCGGGGCGCATGACGGCTCATTATTGCACAGGGCCGGCGACGCGGAGGATACTCGCCCTGTGGGGGATCCGACGCCGAGCCTCCTCGACGCGCTCGACGCGGCGCTGGTCGCGGTGGACCCGGCGCGGGCCGTGTCCGAGTGGAACCGGGCGATGGAGCGGCTCACCGGCGTGGCGCGCGCCGCCGCCCTCGGCCGGCCGGTGGACACCGTCCTGCCCCTCCTCGGGGATGCCGAGCTGGCCGCGCGCCTCGACCGCGCCCTGGGCGGCGAGACGCCCGGCGCCCTCGAGATCCCCCACGCGACCGCGGCCGGTGACGGCCTCACCTGGCTCGAGGCGCGCTGCGTGCCGTGGCGCGGGCCCGACGACCGCCCCGCGGGCGCGGTCCTCGTCTTCACCGACGTCACCGAGCGGCACCGCCGCGCCCTGTTCCTGCACGCGATCGAGGCGATCGGCCAGTCCCTCAGCTCCTCGCTCGACCTCAACGAGGTGCTCGACACGATCGCCGGCAAGGCGCTCGAGGTCATGGGCGCCGACGCCGCGCTGGTCGTCTCCTGGGACGGCGTCACGCCCGAGTTCCGCATCCTGCGCGCGGCCGGCCGGCTCGGGCTCGAGTACCGGGCGCTCCAGGCGGTGTCGGTCGGCGGCGGACCGATCGGCCGCGCGGTGCTCGAGCGGCGCCCGATCACGACGCGGAACATCCTGACCGACCCGGCCCTGTGGCTCCCGCCCGAGCGCCGCGCGGCGATCGCGCGCGAGGGCTACAAGGCCGTGGCCGCCGCGCCGCTCGTGGCCAAGGGCCGCGTCCACGGCGCGCTCGTCGTCCACCACTGGAGCGAGCGCACGTTCGGCGCCGAGGAGATCGAGGCGCTCAAGCTCCTCGCCGAGCAGGCGGCGCTCGCGATCGACAACGCCACGCTCTACGCCGACGCGACGCGCCGCGCCGACCGGCTGCGCGAGCTGGCCGCGCTCGAGCAGCTCGTCACGGGCTCGCTCGACCTCGACGACGTGCTGCGGCGGATCGCGCAGGCCGCGGCGCGGCTGCTCGAGGTCCCCGTGGTGCAGGTGTGGGTCGCGGACGCGCCGGGCCAGCGCCTCCGGCGCCGGGCCGCGAGCATCCAGACGGGCGCCGCCGATCTCGCGCGGATGCCCGAGGCGCTCGCCTTCGGCGAGGACGCGACCGGGCGCGCGGCGGTGACGCGCGCGCCGCTCTTCGTCGCCGACGTGCGCGAGGACCCGCGCGTCGCCGCACGTGAGTGGGCCGTCGCGGCCGGGCTCACGACGCTGCTCGCGATGCCGATCGTCACCGGCGAGGCGACGCTCGGCGTCTTCACGGTGCACGCGCCGGCCGGCAGCGCGTGGTCGCCGGAGGACCAGGCGCTCCTCGCCGCGCTCGCCGCGCAGGCTGCGGTGGCGATGCAGAACGCCGCGAAGTACGCCGAGGCCGTCGCCCGCGCCGCGCGCCTGCGCGACCTCGCCGCCGTGAGCCAGGCCGTCAGCGCGCTCGACACGACCGATGTCATGCAGCGCATCACCGACGCCGCCGCCGCGCTCGGGCCGGGCGCGCTCGCGGCCGTCCACACGCTCGAGGCCGCGAGCGGCCTGTTCCGGCACGCCGTGGACTCGGGCCCCGAGTGGGAGCACCTGCCGCCCGCGCCGCCCGCGGAGTCCGGGCTGCCGGGGCTCGTCGTCGAGGAGCGGCGGCCCGTCCTCGTCGAGGCGCCCGCCACGCACCCGCGCACGCGCATGCCCGGCTGGTGGGCCGCGCGGCCGGGCGCGAGCTACTACGGCGTGCCGATCGTCGCCGGCGGCAGCTTTGTCGGCGTCCTCACGTACATCTCCCGCCAGGGGCCGCCGACCCAGGAGGTGCAGGAGGTGCTCGGCCTCCTCGCCGCGCAGGCCGCCGTGGCCACCCAGAACGCGCGGCTCTACCGCGAGGCCGCGCGGCGGCGCGACGTGAACGAGCTGCTCGCGCGCCTCGGGCGCGAGCTCACCGCCACGCTCGACCCCGAGCGCATCGCCGAGCTGCTCGCCCAGGGCATCGCCGGGCTGGTGGACGCCCGCGCGGCCGTCGTCTACCGCCACGACCCCGAGACCCGGCGCCTGCGGGCGCTCGCCTGGTCGGGGGTGGACGCCACGGCGGTCGCGGCGCTCGAGCTGGAGCCGGGCGAGGGGATCGCCGGGCGCGCCGTCGCCGAGCGCCGCGTGGTCGTCTCGCGCGACATCCTCGCCGACCCCGCCGTCCGCCTCACGCCGGCCGTGCGCGCGCGCGTCGAGGCGAGCGGCTTCCGCGTGACCACGGGCGTGCCGCTGCTCACCCATGAGCGCGTCATCGGGGCGCTCGCCGTCGGCGCCGCGCCCGGGCGCGAGCCGAGCGGCGCCGAGCTGCAGGCCCTCGAGGCGCTGGCCGACCAGGCCTCGCTCGCCTTCGAGAACGCGCGCCTGTACGCGAGCGCGCGCGACAGCCTGCAGCGCCTGCACGAGACCCAGGCGCAGCTCGTCCAGGCGGCCAAGATGTCCGCGCTCGGCCAGCTCGTCTCGGGCGTCGCCCACGAGCTCAACAACCCGCTCAGCGTCATCGTCGGCTACGGCCAGCTCCTGCTCGCGCGCGAGATCCCGCAGCCCCTGCAGCGCCCCATCGAGCTGATCCTGTCGCAGGCCGACCGGATGGCGAAGATCGTCCGCAACCTCCTGCTCTTCTCCCGCCAGCGCCCGCCCGAGCGCACGGCGGTGGATCTCAACGTCGTCGTCGAGCAGACGCTCGGGCTGCGCCAGAACCAGCTCGCGCTCTCGGGCATCGAGGTCGTGCGCGAGCTGACGCCCGAGCTGCCGCCGATCGCGGGCGACATCCACCAGATCGAGCAGGTGTTCCTGAACCTCCTGCTGAACGCCGAGCAGGCGATCCTCGAGGGCGAGCAGGGCGGGCACATCACCGTGCGCACGCGCGTGGCCGAGGCCGGCCGCGCCGTCGAGGCGGAGGTCGAGGACGACGGCCCCGGCATCGCGCCCGCGGCCTTCCCGCACGTCTTCGAGCCCTTCTTCACCACGAAGACCGTGGGCAGCGGCACGGGCCTCGGGCTCAGCGTCTCCTACGGCATCGTGCAGGAGCACGGCGGGCGCCTCGGCGTCGAGAGCCGGCCCGGGCGCACCGTGTTCACGCTGGCGCTGCCCACGGTCCAGCCGAGCGCCCTGCCGCGCGCGGGGGACGCCGATGCCCAAGCCCAGCCGTTCGTGGTGCAGGGGCGCGCGGCCCTCGTCGTCGAGGACGACGCCGCGGTGCTCGACCTGGTCTGCGTGCTGCTCGGCCAGACCGGCTGGCGGGTGGACGTCGCCTCGGGCGGGCGCGAGGGCCTCGAACGCGTGCGCGCGCGCCGCTACGACCTGATCGTCTCCGACCTGCGCATGGCGGAGGGCGGCGGCGAGGAGTTCTACCGGAGCGCGCTCCTCGAGGACCCCTCGCTCCAGCGCCGCTTCGTGTTCATCACCGGCGACACGGCGAACCGGGGCGCCTGGCACTTCCTGCGCGACGGCCACGTGCCGGTCATCGAGAAGCCGTTCCAGCCCGCGCTCTTCCTCGACGCCGTGCGCCGCGTGACGACGTCATTGACACCGTCCGCCTGACGCGAGTAGAGAGAAGGGGTGACCAAGGCCGACCTCGTCGCCATCCTCGCGAAGGCCTCCGGCGGCTCGAAGACCTCGGCCGAGCGCGCCGTGGACGCGATGCTCACGAGCATCTTCGAGGCGCTCCGCCGAGGCCGGCGGGTGACAATCTCCGGTTTCGGCACTTTCGTGGTCACCCGGCGCGCCGCCCGCGACGGCCGCGACCCGCGCACCGGCAAGGCCATCAAGATCCCGCCGGCCAAGGTCCCGCGCTTCCGCCCCTCGCGCGCGCTCAAGACCGTCGTCCGCTGAGTGTGGTAAGCTGAACACGCGTTTGCGGGTCGGTGGGGGATCGTCTAGTGGTAGGACGCGTGGCTCTGGACCACGTAGCGGGGGTTCGAATCCTCCTCCCCCAGCCATCCCCGCGGCACGCATAGGCTGGTTGGCCGGCCCCATCGTCTAGAGGCCCAGGACACGGCCCTCTCAAGGCTGAAACACGGGTTCGAATCCCGTTGGGGCCACCAGATTCCTACTGAAGCTCTCCTTCGGCACAGGGCGTCGTCGGCCTCCCGCGCCTTGGCGACCAGGCCTGGCCGACCAAGCCGGACGCCGTCTCGGCCGCGATGGCTCCTGCGGCGAGACGACGGATACGCCGGAGCTACGGCAGGCGGACCCGGATGGCGGCCACGAAGGCCAGCAGATCGGCAAGCCGGTGCTCGACGATGTCCTTCACGACCTCGAGATTCACGCCGCCGTAGCCGTGAACGACGATGTTTCGGAACCCGACCATGCGCCCCATGGTTGCCGCCAGGTCCGCCGGCAGCCAACCGTGCCGGGCCAGGCGATCGAACAGCTCACGGTTCGTCTCGGGTTCCCCCAGCCGCTCGTCCGATACGATGTGCGACGCCACGTCGAGGGCCGCCTGAATGGCGATCTGCAGCGTGTGCAGGACGAAACGGGCTTCCCGGATGTCGCGGACGATCTCCGCCGGGCGCGCCAGCGTGCGGAGCTCCTGGACGCAGGTCTCGATGATGGCGAGCTTCTGCGCGAGGAGGTCGGGGTCGGTCACCGTGCCGGGACGGGGCGGCGCCGATAGCGCGCGAGGATGGGCTGGAGGTCGAAGAACTCGTTGCGCGCCCGGACCTCGAAGCGGATCCGGGCGCTCGGGTCGCGATCGAGGAGCAGCACACCATCCCGGAGGACGCGATGGACCAGGCCCGCCGGCGCCGTGTTCAGGACGACGACCTGGACCGGGCGGTTCACGAGGTGCTCGATCCGGCCTTCGAGATCGAGCGGCAACCCCTCGAGCGTGGCGGGCGGAGCGGTCGCGTAGAGGACGGCCACGTCGACGTCGCTCCGAGGGCCGGCGGTTCCCCGTGCCACGCTGCCGAACAGGTAGGCGGCACTGATCTCGCCAGGCTGAGCCGCGAAGAACTCCCGGAGAACCCGCTCGACGGTGCCGACCGTCATGCGGGGATTATACGGCCTCGACCCACCCACGGAGACGCCCGGTGGGGCATCCGCTTCCTCCTGCCCGCGGTCCGCGCCGGGAGGCGCTGGAAGGAGGTGTGGACGGGCGACGTCATCGGCGGATCCGCAATCAGACCCGGGACCCGCGTCGCCCCACGACGTCGAGGTAGTAGCGGAAGAAGCCCGGACTGAGCTGCTGCAGCGCGCGGCGCCGGTGGACGAGGACATCGCTGAGCCCCTGGGACTCGAGGGGCACGAGCGAGAGCAGATGGCGGAACGCTCGGGCGCCGGTGCCCGCGTCCGGGACTTCGTCGGCCTCGAACAGGTGGACCAGGCCCCGGTGGCGCGGGAGCAGCCAGGCGGGAAACCACCCCGTCGGGTCCGCCGCGTCGGCGAGCCACTCGTCGAAGGACACCGCGCGCTCAAACGCCTGCCACCCCTCGCGCAAGGTTGCGCTCGGCAGAGTCCCGGCACGCCGCCGGAAGAGCGGGGGATCCATCCAGCAGAGCGGGAGCCACAGCCGGATCGCGGCCTCGGGTTCGCCGAGATGGTGCCGTGCCAGGCCGAGCCGAAAAACCAAGCGGGACTTGGTCGTCCAGTCGGCCTCGGCTTCGACCCCCGCACGCACGGCCGCCCAGTCGCCGTACTGCTGGCAGAGCCAACTGCGGTGAGCGCGCGGATGGGCCTCGTCGAACGGGAGGCTCGCCGTCGTCGCTGCGAGCGCCTGCCACGACGGCTGGAGAAAGGCCGCGGCGTCCTCCCCGAGGACGCGCTGGGCCGTCGGAGCGACGGCTTGCTGGAGCGCCTCGATGCCTGCCGTGACGCTCGCGAGGGTGGTCGGTGACGGGGGCGGGGAATTCAGGGCCGAGACCAACAAGGCGAGCGCTGGCAGATCGGGGTGGAACGGGTGCTCCTCCCGGAGGCGCTCGAGGCCGGTCTCGGCACGCCCGAGGTCCCGCCCGACGAGGCTCGTAAGGACCTCATGGACCAGGAACGCGTCACGGCCATCGAGGAAGAGGTCGAGTTGTCGCGGCTCGGTGGATCGCTCCACGGTCGGCGCGTGGCGCGGAGGAAGCCCGGCGAGCAGCTTCTCCATCCGAGAAGTCCACCCGAATTGCGCGGCGCCGTCAAGTCTCCGCCGATGGGTAGTCGAGGTCGGCGGTAATGACGACTCGCTCCTCACGCCGTGCCACGGCCAGCACTTCGTTGTCCGACGACCGTGCGAGTCCGAGATCGACCGCGTGGATCGCATCATGACCGGCGGCCCGAAGATGCGGCCCAGCGTCGGGCGTCACCGGCATGTCGATCAGAAACTTCAACCGATCAGCTCGATGATCTCGTCTTCCGCGAGGCTCGCGGCGTACCGCAGGACTTCGTCGATGTCCGCCGCCTCAAGGTATGGGTATGCCCGCAGGATCTCGTCGCGGTTCTGGCCGGCGGCCAGCAACCCCAGCAGTCGCGACACGGGGAACCGCAGGTCGCGGACGCATGGTTTCCCCGTGCAGACGTCAGGGCGTGTCGTGATCCGCGTGAACTTCATTGGTCGCCTCGGGACCAGTATGGCGCAACGCCTGCCGGCGAAGACCCCGGGGCGCCCGGCTGCCCCCGAAGCGGCACGGGACGGCCGCGCCAGTTGTATTGCTTCCGGGACCAGCAGGGTCTGGAAGTCGACTTCGTGGTGCCGGCGGGCCATCGGCGGCTCGTCCTCGTCGAGACGAAAGCGTCTCGCACCGTTGTGCCGCAGATGGGGATCCCGGTTCTCGTGTGGACAGCAGCGACTAGCGCTCCTCCTCCTCCACCACGCACACGGTGATCGCGGCGCACGCGAGCAGCGTGTCGGCGCCCGGGACGCGCAGGCCGCCCTCGACGGCGCACACGGTGACCTCGCCGACGGGCAGCTCGCGCTGCACCCGCTCGACGTCGATGGCGTCGGGGTCCGGCACGCCCACCGTCACGTCGACGAGGATGCGGCCGCCGCCTTCGAGGTACGGGCGCAGCAGCGGCAGGCTCGAATGCCGGATGGCGTCCGCCACCGCCCGGCACGCCGCCTTCGTGCTGTCGCGCCCGTGGACGTCGACACCCATGCCGAACTCGTGCACCAGCGCCCGTGCCTTCACGTGCTCTCCTCCTGTCGATCGTGGCGGCTAGGGCCGTCCGGCGAGCAGCTCGAGCGCCCGCTCGAGCAGGCGACTCGCCGAGGGCCGCAGGATCTCCCAGTAGGGGTCGTGCCGCTTGCCCCGTCGGTGCAGCATCAGGTTGAAGCCGGTGATGATCGAGAACTTGTAGGCGGCGAGGGCGCGGTACCAGGCGACGTCCTCCACGGCCGCGCCGAAGGCGTCCGCGTACATCGCCTGGAGCTGGGCCGGCGCGGGCAGGCGCGAGGGGCCGCGGCCCTCGTGCGCCCACGCGGCGTCGTCGGCGAAGAGCAGGATCCAGCCCAGGTCGGTCAGCATGGCGCCCACGCCCCACAGCTCCCAGTCGAGGACGGCGACGAGCCTCTCGTCCGTGTAGAAGAGGTTGGCCCACTGGTAGTCGCCGTGGCAGATGCCGATGTGCGGGGCGGCCGGCAGGCGCTCGAGCAGCCGGCGCTTCACCTCGGGACCGAGGGCGACCATGGCGGGCTCCGCCGCGCGCTCCCGGAAGCGGTCCCAGCGCTGCACGTCCACCGCGAGGTCGAGCGGCGGCCCGTCGTCCGGGACGTACCGCCGCCAGTCCAGGCGGTGGAGCCGCGCCAGCGCCTGCATCGCCTGGCGCGCCATCGGGCGCAGGCGCTCGGCGGAGAACGCCCCGGCCCACTCGCCCGGGTCCGTGCGGAGCCCGTCGCCGCGCAGCCGCGGCACGATGAAGTAGGGCCGGCCGAACCAGCGCGGATCGTCGCCCGACCAGGCGAGGACGGGGACGGGCACGCCCGTGCCCTGGAGCGCCGCGATCACGCGCGCCTGCCTGAGGACGTCGGCGGTGCCCTCGAGCTTCACGTGCGGCGGCGGCACGCGGAGGACGTAGTCCGTCCGCGCGCCCCGCGCCTCCACGGCGACGAAGAAGGAGAACCCGGCGTGCCCCGGCGTCCGCTCGACCGAGAGGACGCTCGCCTGCGGATCGTCGAGGTGGGCGCGGCAGAACGCCGTCAGCCGGGTCTTCAGGATCGCCAGCTCATCCACGGGCGAACACTCGCTCACGGGCCCTCGAGCACCGCGCGCATCCTAGAGCCCGCGCGCGCGGACTGTCAAGGCGAGGACCGCTGGCGAGGCGCGTGCTAGGATCGCCCAGGCAACCGCGACACGGCCCGGGGGGAGGCGCTCCATGATCGAGCTCACGCTCAACGGCGGTCCCGCGCGGACCGCCGCCGAGCCCGAGACGCCGCTCGTCACCGTGCTGCGGGACGAGCTGAAGCTGACCGGCACCAAGGTGGGCTGTGACGACGGCCGCTGCGGGAGCTGCATGGTGCTGGTGAACGGGCGGGTGGCCCGCGCCTGCCAGACGCCCGTCGGGAAGGTGCGCGGCGCGACCGTGCTCACCATCGAGGGCCTCGGCTCGCCCGAGCGCCCGCACCCGCTCCAGCAGGCCTTCGCGGAGACCGGCGCCGTGCAGTGCGGCTTCTGCATCCCCGGCATGATCATGACGGCGAAGGCGATGCTCGACGCCAACCCGCGCCCGAGTCGCGAGCAGATGGTCAAGGCCCTCGGCGCCAACTACTGCCGGTGCGCCGGCTTCTCGAGCATCTTCCAGGCGGTGGAGCGGGCCGGGGCCCTGCTGCGTGGCGAGGCCGTGCCGCCACCGCCCCTGCCGCTCGGCGACTGCTGGGAGGAGATGGCCAAGGCCACGGGCACGGCGCGCTACGGCGCGGACCTCGTGCGCGAGGGGATGTTGCACCTGAAGGTGGTGCGGAGCCCGCACGCCCACGCCCGCCTCCTCGGCGTCGACGCCGCGGAGGCGCTGGCGCTGCCCGGCGTGGAGGCCGTGCTCACGGCGAAGGACGTCCCCTTCAACCACCACGGCCGCATCATCCAGGACGAGGCGGTGCTGGCCGGCGACCGCGTGCGGATGCTCGGCGATCCCGTGGCCGCCGTGGTGGCGGTC
>Ga0154364_1020_pt2 | contig 21350 bp, 23 predicted proteins | sample RifGroA2_FD_115892 | JGI IMG/M metagenome (GOLD analysis project Ga0154364, IMG submission 115892) | Candidatus Rokubacteria bacterium GWA2_73_35 | reverse complement strand
AGGAGTCCAAGGCGTTCCTCGTCGACGTGAGAAAGGCCTGAGGAGGCGACCATGGCCAAAGCGTTCCTCGTCGACGCCTCGAAGTGCATTGGGTGCCGGGGCTGCCAGGTCGCCTGCAAGCAGTGGCACAGCCTCAAGGCGGAGCCCACGGCGTTTCTGGGCTCCTACGAGAACCCCCGGGATCTCTCCGCGCAGACGTGGCGCAAGGTGAAGTTCGTCGAGACCGTGGCGCAGGACGGTGCGCCCCGCTGGCGCTTCCTCTCGGACGCCTGCAAGCACTGCACCGACGCGAGCTGCCTGGCCGTCTGCCCCACCGGCGCGCTGTTCCGCCGCCCCTGGGGCGCGGTCGACCTGAACCAGGACGTCTGCAACGGCTGCCGCTACTGCGTGGCGGCGTGCCCCTTCGGCGTCGTCACGTTCAACGAGGCGACGGGCCGGGCGAACAAGTGCATCATGTGCCCGGACCGGGTCGAGGCGGGGCTCGATCCGGCCTGCGTGTCCACGTGCCCCACCGGCGCGCTCAGCTTCGGCGAGCGCGGCGATCTCCTCGCGCGGGCCAAGCGCCGGGTGGCCGAGCTCCGGCAGCGCGGCGAGCAGCCCCGGCTCTACGGCGAGCGGGAGCTCTCGGGTCTCCACGCGCTCTACGTCCTCCAGGAGCCCCCGGAAGCGTATGGCCTGCCGGCCAAGCCGCGGTTCGCGATCGCCGGCGTCCTGCCGGGCTCGCTGCTGAGCATCGCCGCGTCGGCCGTGATGGGCGTCGCCGCCCTCGTGGCCTTCCGCGAGCGCCGCGTGAAGAAGGGGGAGTAGCCATGGGCAAGAACCCCGCGTGGACGTGGTACATCGTGTGGTACTTCTTCGTCGGCGGGCTCGCGGCCGGGGCCTACATGCTGGCGGCGGTCGCCGACCTGTTCGGCCGGCGGGAGGACCGGCCGATCGCCAAGCTCGGCTACTCGATCGCCCTCCCGCTCGTGCTGCTCTCGACGATCCTCCTCACGCTCGACCTGGGCATGCCGCTCCGCACGCTGTACATGTTCCGCCTCGTGAGGCTGGGCTCCCCGATGTCGGTGGGCTCCTGGGCTCTCCTGGGCTTCGGCCTCGCGAGCCTCGTCTCGCTGGCGCTCGTGCTCCGGGACCGGCCCGGAGACCTGCGCATCCGCCGGGTCGTCGCGGTTCCCGGCGGGCTCCTGGGCTTCTTCATCGCCAGCTACACCGGCGTGCTGCTCGGCGCCACCAACCGCCCACTCTGGGCGGGCAACGACTGGATCGGCCCGCTCTTCCTGGTCTCGGCGTTCTCGACCGGGGTGGCCGGCCTCGCGGTCCTCGCGCACGACGGGGTCGCCAGGCTCAGGCGGTTCCACCTGCTCGCCATCGGGGCCGAGGCGCTCCTGCTGGTCGTGTTCCTGGGGACCCTGGGCGCGCAGGCCGCGCTCTTCCTGAGCGGGTCCCTGGCCGCCGTCTTCTGGGTTGGCGTCGTGGTGGTGGGGCTCGTGGCGCCCTTCGCGCTCGCCCTCGCCGCGCGCGCCCGTCCCCTCGAGGCCGTCGCGGCGATCCTGGTGCTCGTCGGGGGCTTCGCGCTGCGCTACCTCGTGCTCACCGGGGGCCAGACCTAGCGCCGCCGCGCGCGTCGTCGCGATCGGATCGCCCGCCTCCGCGAGCGCGAGGCGACGCCTCGGCGCGCGCGGTCGGCGCCGTCTTGCGGAGGCATGGACAGAATTTCTGACCTGTTCTAGACTGCGAGCATGAAGCAGATCCCTGCCACGGAGTTCAAGGCGAAATGCCTCGCGCTGCTGGACCGCGTCGGGCCGGAGGGAGTCGTCATCACGAAGCACGGGCGTCCGGTGGCGCGGCTCGTGCCCGCCGGCATCGAGTGCGGGGAGCTCATCGGCAGTCTCAAGGGGAAGATCCGGATCAAGCGCACGATCCTCTCCACCGGGCTCCGGTGGGATGCTGAATCTCGACACCCACGTCCTCCTGCACGCGCTCGCCGGTGAGCTGACGCGCCGGGAGGAGACACTGCTCGGGCGCGAGCCCTGGAGCATCGCCGGGATCACGCTCTGGGAGATCGCGAAGCTCGCCGAGCTCGGTCGCATCGAGGTCGATCTCGACGATGCGGAGCTTGGGCGTGCACTTCACCGGGTCCACGTGTGGCCGCTGACGCTGGACGTCTGCCGGGCGATCCGGCACCTGGACTTCCGCGGTGATCCAGCCGACGAGCTGATCGCGGCCACGAGCCTGGTTCATCACGTTCCGCTCGTGACGAGGGACCGCAGAATCCTCCGATCCCGGCGCGTACCGCTCGCCCGCTGACCGGCTCCTGATCGCCGAAGGGGGCCTCACTCCGCCGGGAACGTGACGACGTGGAGGGCGTGCGCCTCGGGCCGGACGCGCGTCCCCGTGGCGAAGGCCGCCGCGGACGGCTGCGAGGAGTGCACGCGGCGGCCCGAGGGCAGCCCCAGGCGGTAGAGGGTCTCCGAGCCCCGGAACCAGCGCCGCACGATCACGGCCTCGCCGGCCGGATCCGGCAGGAACGTGACGTCGTCGGGCCGGATCATGACCGTGACCGGCTCGCCCGGCCGCCGCCCGTCCACGTTGTCGAAGACGCCCACCTCCGTGACGATCCCCCGCGGGGTCACGACGCCGGGCAGGAAGTCCGCGGCGCCGACGAACTCGGCGACGAACGGGCTCGCCGGGCTATGGTAGATCGTCTCGGGCGGGGCGAGCTGCTCGAGCCGCCCGCGGCGGAGCACGCCGACCTCGTCGGCGATCGTGAGGGCCTCCTCCTGGTCGTGGGTCACGAAGAGCGCGGTCGTGCCGGTCGCCCGGAGGATCTTCTCGACCTCGTCGCGCATCTGCGCGCGCAGGTCGGCGTCGAGGTTGGAGAACGGCTCGTCGAGGAGCAGGAGCGCGGGCGCCGGGGCGAGCGCGCGTGCGACGGCCACCCGCTGCTGCTGGCCGCCCGACAGCTCGTGGGGGTAGCGCCGGCCCAGGTCGGCGAGGCCGACCAGCTCGAGGACCTCCGCCACGCGCCCGGCCCGCCCGGCGCGCGGCGCCCCCGCGAGCCCGAAGGCGACGTTGTCGGCGACGCAGAGGTGCGGGAACAGGGCGTAGTCCTGGAAGACGACGCCGACGCCGCGCTCCTCCGGCTCGACGTGGGCGCCCGTCGCGGCGTCCGCCACGACGCGCCCCGCGATCGTGACCCGCCCCTCGTCGGGCGGCTCGAAGCCGGCGATGAGGCGGAGCGTCGTCGTCTTGCCGCACCCGGACGGGCCCAGGAGCGCCAGGATGCGGCCCTGCCCGACGGCGAGCGAGAGGCCGTCCACCGCGGGCGTCGCGTCGGTGCCGAACCGCCGCGTGACGCGCTCGAGGCGGAGGAGCGCGGTGTCCGTCACGGCACCGGCGTGAGCGGGGGCTGGCCGGCGAGCACCGCGAGGCAGTTCTTTACGGCGAGCGTGGCCATGGCGAGCCGCGTCTCGCCCGACGCGCTCGCGATGTGCGGCGCCAGCACGACGTTCGCGAGGGGCAGGAGGTCGGGGTGGATCCTCGGCTCCTCCTCGAACACGTCGAGCCCCGCGGCCGCGATCCAGCCCTCCCGCAGCGCCCGCGCCAGCGCCGCCTCGTCCACCACCGGGCCGCGCGAGGCGTTGACGAGGATCGCCGACCGCTTCATCCCGCGGAGGGTGCGCTCGTTGATCAGGTGCTGGGTGTCGGGCGTGAGGTTCACGTGGAGCGTCACGAAGTCGGACTCGCCGAGGAGCGCGGCGAGGTCGGTGGGCGTGGCACGGAGCTCGCGCTCCAGCGCGGGGTCGGCCCGCACCGCGTCGTGGTAGAGCACGCGCATGTCGAAGCCGGCCGCGCGGCGCGCGACGGCGCGCCCGATGCGCCCGAAGCCGACGATGCCGAGGGTCTTACCGTGGACGTCGGCCCCCCAGAGCAGGTCCCACTGCCAGCGCGTCCAGTGGTCCGAGCGGGCGAAGCGGTCGGCCTCGACGAGACGGCGCGCGGCCCCCATCAGGAGCGCCCAGGCGAAGTCCGCCGTCGTCTCCGTGAGGACGTCGGGCGTGTGGGTGACGACCACGCCGCGCCGGCGGGCGGCGGCGACGTCGATGTTGTTGAAGCCGACGGCGACGTTCGCCACGACCTTGAGCGTCGGCGCCTCGGCCAGCACCTCGTCGTCGACCGTCGTGATGATCTGGCAGATGAGCCCGTCCTTGCCCCTGAGCCGGGCGATCAGCTCCCCCCTCGGCAGGGGCGTGTCCGTCGCGTTGTAGTCCACCGCGATGTCCCTCGGGATCAGGTCACGGGCTTCCAGGGGCAGGACGTTCGAAACAAAGACGGTCTTCGGCATCCAGGGCTCCTCGATTTTTGGGCTTGAATCGACACCGGGACCGGGCTATATTAGCACTCGCTTTTCCCGAGTGCTAATAGATGCTGGAGCAGCCGTGATGGCCAGGCCGGCCTCCAAGAAGACCGGGTCAAGATCAACAACACATGAAGGAGGCAGAGAAGCCATGAAGATTCGTCCGCTGCATGACCGCATCCTCGTCGAGCGGCTCGAGGAGAAAGAGGTCAAGAAGGGCGGGATCATCATTCCCGACACCGCCAAGGAAAAGCCGCAGGAGGCCAAGGTGATCGCCGTCGGCAACGGCAAGGTCACCGACGAAGGCAAGAAGATCCCGCTCGACGTCAAGGCGGGGGACAAGATCCTGTTCGGCAAGTACTCGGGCTCCGAGGTCAAGATCGACGACAAAGAGTACCTCATCCTGCGCGAGGAAGACGTCCTCGCCATTCTCGAGTAAGGAGGGACGCGATCCATGCCGAAGCAGCTGAAATTCGAGGAGGAAGCCCGCGCTGCCCTGCTCCGGGGCGTCAACGTCATGGCGGAGGCCGTGAAGGCGACCCTCGGGCCCAAGGGCCGCAACGTGGTCATCGACAAGAAGTTCGGTTCGCCGACGATCACCAAGGACGGCGTCACCGTCGCCAAGGAGATCGAGCTGAAGGACCCCTACGAGGACATGGGCGCGCAGATGCTGAAGGAGGTCGCCTCCAAGACCTCCGACATCGCCGGTGACGGCACGACGACCGCGACGGTTCTCGCGCAGGCGATCTTCCGTGAGGGCCTCCGCAACGTCACGGCCGGCGCCAACCCGATGGGGCTCAAGCGCGGCATCGAGGCCGCCGTCGACGCGGTCACCGAGGAGCTCAAGAAGCTCTCGAAGTCGACCAAGGACAAGAAGGAGATCGCCCAGGTCGCGACGATCGCCTCGAACAACGACAAGACGATCGGCAACCTGATCGCGGAGGCGATGGAGAAGGTCGGCAAGGACGGGGTCATCACCGTCGAGGAGTCGAAGTCGGCCGACACCATCCTGGACGTGGTCGAGGGCATGCAGTTCGACCGCGGCTACCTCTCGCCGTACTTCGTCACGGACGCCGAGCGCATGGAGGTCGTGCTCGAGGACGCGCTCGTGCTGATCCACGAGAAGAAGATCAGCGTGATGAAGGACATGCTGCCGCTGCTCGAGCAGGTCGCGCGGGCCGGCAAGCCGTTCCTCATCATCGCCGAGGACATCGAGGGCGAGGCGCTCGCCACGCTCGTGGTCAACAAGCTCCGCGGCACGCTGCACACGGCCGCGGTGAAGGCGCCGGGCTTCGGCGACCGCCGCAAGGCCATGCTCGAGGACGTCGCCACCCTCACCGGCGGCAAGGCGATCACCGAGGACCTCGGGATCAAGCTCGAGAACATCAAGCTCGAGGACCTCGGCCGCGCCAAGAAGGTGGTCGTGGACAAGGACAACACCACGCTCGTCGAGGGCGCGGGCAAGGCCTCCGCGATCGAGGGTCGCATCAAGCAGATCCGGGCCCAGATCGACGAGACGACCAGCGACTACGACCGCGAGAAGCTCCAGGAGCGGCTGGCGAAGCTGGCCGGCGGCGTGGCGGTGATCAAGGTCGGCGCCGCGACCGAGACGGCGATGAAGGAGAAGAAGGCCCGCGTCGAGGACGCGCTCAACGCGACCCGCGCCGCGGTGGAGGAAGGCATCGTGCCGGGCGGCGGCGTGGCGCTGCTGCGCTGCGCGAAGGCGGTCGACAGGCTGAAGCTCGAGGGCGACGAGAAGGTCGGCGCCATGATCGTCAAGCGGGCGCTCGAGGAGCCCATCCGCCAGATCGTCGAGAACGCCGGCGTCGAGGGCAGCGTGATCGTCGAGAAGGTGAAGGGCGAGACCGTGGCGAACCGTGGCTACGACGCCGACAGCATGGACTACGTCGACATGCTGCAGGCGGGCATCATCGACCCGGCCAAGGTCGAGCGCGTCGCGCTCCAGAACGCGGCGTCGATCGCCTCGCTCTTGCTGACCACCGAGGCGCTCATCACGGACATCCCGGAGGAGAAGTCGGCGGCGGCTCCGGCCATGCCGCACGGGGACATGTACTAGACCTCGGAGGGGGGCTTGATCTCGGAGGGGGCCTCGACGGCCCCCTCCGATGCCTCCCCCAGGATCGATTGCGCCGGCAAAGCCGGCGCTCGAACCGACGGTCGAACGGGGTGAGGCGAACCAGCTGAGCCCGTGCGATGCGCGGGCGCGGCCCGGGTCGGCCAGTCCGGCCCGGGCCGTATCTTTTTTGCGGCGTTGACGTTGCGCGGGTCCCCGATGTTTGATACGGTTAAGCGCTTCGACCGGTACGCTCGCGACATCGGTGGGTGAAGCTCGGAGGAGGTGAGTCAGCTGCGGCCCTACGAAATCCTGGTGATCGTCGACCCGCGTCCGACCGACGAGGAGGTCGCCGCGCTGCTCGAGCAGCTCGGCGCGCAGCTCGCGTCGCTCGGCGCCGAGGTCGGCAAGGTCGACAACTGGGGGAAGCGCCGGCTCGCGTACGACATCAAGAAGCAGCGGGAGGGGACGTACGCGGTCTTCGAGGTTTCCGCCGAGCCGTCGATGGTGAAGGAATTCGAGAGGCAGCTCCGGCTCAACGAGAACGTGCTGCGCTTCCTCAGCACGCGGGTTCCGATCCGCAAGAAGGCTCGGCCGGCGAAAACTCCAGAGGTTCTTGAGGAGGTCGGTTGATGGCGAGCCTCAACAAGGTCTTCCTGATCGGCAACCTGACCAAGCCCCCGGAGCTCCGCTACACGCCGAGCGGCACCGCCGTGGCCGACCTGCGCCTGGCGGTCAACCGCAACTACACCACGCAGAGCGGGGAGAAGCGCGAGGACACGTGCTTCCTGACGGTGGTGGTGTGGGGCAAGCAGGCCGAGAGCTGCGGCGAGTACCTCGACAAGGGCAGCCCGATCCTCGTCGAGGGCCGGCTGCAGACGCGCGAGTGGGAGGCCAAGGACGGCGGCAAGCGCACGGTGATCGAGGTCGTCGCCGAGCGCGTTCAGTTCATGGGGCGGGGCAAGGCCGCGACGCCGGCCACGGTGCCGGCCGCGGAGCCCTTCGCCGAGGAGGCCGCGGCTCCCGGCGGCGGTGACGACGTCCCGTTCTAGGCGATAGCGAGGGAGGAGCGAGCCATTCCACCAGAGAGGAAGCCCGTGAAGCGCCGCCGGTTCGGCCGGCGGAAGGTGTGCAAGTTCTGCGCTGACAAGGTGGACCTCGTCGACTACAAGGACGTGCGGCGGCTCCGCAGCTTCGTCAGCGAGCGCGGCAAGATCATCCCGCGCCGGATCTCGGGCAGCTGCGCGCGCCACCAGCGCCAGCTGACGCACGCGATCAAGCGCGCGCGCACGGTCGCCCTGCTACCCTACATGGCGACGGAGTAGGACGGGAGGCCATGAAGGTCATCCTGCTGGACGACGTCGCGAAGGTCGGGCGCCGCGGGGAGGTCCGCGAGGTCTCCGACGGGTACGCGCGGAACTTCCTGATCCCGAAGAAGCTCGCGCTCGGCGCCTCCGCCGGCAATCTGAAGAACCTCGACCACATCAAGACGCAGCAGGACGCCAAGGCGGCGCGGGTCAAGAGCGATGCCGAGGCGCTCGGCGGCCGCATCGAGGCGCTCGTGTACGAGGAGCGGCGGCAGGCCTCCGAGGAGGGCAAGCTGTTCGGCTCCGTGACCGCCCAGGACGTCGTGGACTTCCTCGCGCGCAACGGCATCAAGGTCGAGCGGCGGCGCCTCCACCTCGACGAGCCGATCAAGGCGCTCGGCGAGACCACGGTCGCGGTGCGGCTGCACCAGGACGTCACGGCGCAGCTCCGGGTCAACGTCGTCCGCGACTAGCGGCCCGCCGGTGGACCTGCCGTCCAGGATCCCCCCGCACAACCTGGACGCGGAGCGCGCGGTGCTCGGCGCCGTGCTCCTCGAGGGGCGGGAGACGCTGCCGCGGGTCATCGAGGTCCTGCGCCCGTCCGATTTTTACACCGAGGCCCACCGGTCCATGTACGACGCGATGCTGCGCCTGTTCGACCGGGCGGCGCCCGTCGACATCCTCACGCTCACGGAGGAGCTCAGGCGGACGGACCAGCTCGAGTCCGTGGGCGGGCCGGCGGCGCTCGCTCTGCTGGTCGAGCAGGCCTCGATCGCCGCGCACCTCATCTCGTACGCGCACATCGTGCGCGACAGGGCGGTGCTGCGCGAGCTGATCCAGACCTCCACGCAGATCATCACCCAGGCGTTCGAGGCGAAGGAGGACGTGCAGGGGCTCGTGGACGACGCCGAGCGGCGGATCTTCGGCCTCGCCGAGCGCCGCCTGGAGGGGAGCGCCCTCCCGGTGAGCAAGATCCTGAAGAACACGTTCGAGTACATCGAGCGGCTCTACGAGCGCAAGGAGCACGTCACCGGGGTGGCGACCGGGTTCGAGAAGCTCGACCTGGAGACGTCCGGGCTCCAGCCCGCGGACTTCATCATCATCGCGGGCCGGCCGAGCATGGGCAAGGCTCAACCCCTCGACGCCAGGGTCAGGACGGTCACCGGGTGGAAGCGGATGGGCGACCTGCGGCTGGGCGACGAGCTCGCCTCCGTGGACGGCCGCCGCTCCCTGGTGAGCGGGATCTTTCCCCAGGGCGTCAAGCAGGCGTATCGCGTGACCTTTTCCGACGGTCGCTCCACGGAATGCACGGGCGAACACCTGTGGCGCGTCCACTCCCGAGGCTGGCCGGAGGCCCGGACGCTCAGCACCGACCGTGTCGCGACGCTGTTGCGGACCACGCGCTACCAGCACCGGTTGTGGATCGACGCGCCGTCCGGGGAGTTCGGTCATGCCGAGACGCTTCCGATCGACCCCTGGCTCCTGGGCGCGCTGCTCGGGGACGGGAAGCTGTCGGGAAGCAGTCTCGTGTTCTCGACGGCCGAGCAGGAGATGCTCGATCGCCTCATGGAGCGGGCCACCGGGGCGTTCGCCCTGCGTGCCGCGGGCGGCTACGACTGGCGGATCGTCCAGGCCGCGGGTGCCCACCGCAAAGGCGTCGTGGGCCCGACCCCCAACGGACTCATGGAGGCGTTGAGAGGTCTGGGCCTCTGGGGGATCCGCAGCGAGGCGAAGTTCGTTCCCGACACCTACCTCGACGCCTCGCGCGAGGCCCGCCTCGAGGTCCTGCGCGGCCTCATGGACACCGACGGCTGGGCCGAGCGCTGGGGGAGCGCGCGGTTCTGCTCGACCAGCGAGCGCCTGGCGCGGAACGTCGCCGAGCTCGTACGCTCGCTCGGGGGCTGGTGCTCCGTCCGGAGCCGGCCGACGACGTATCGTCATCGTGGACAGAAGAGAGCCGGTCGTCGCGCCTGGGTCTGCAACATCCAGCACGCCGAGCCCCAGTCGATGTTCTCGCCCTCCGCGAAGCGAGCTCGTGCGCTGCCGGCGCCGCGCCGGCGCCGGCGGCCGGTGTTCCTCTCGATCGAGCCCGCGCGGGTGACGGAGACGCAATGCATCGCCGTCACGCATCCGTCGCGGCTGTACGTGACGGACGACTACGTCGTCACGCACAACACGGCCTTCGTCCTCAATATCGCCCAGCACGTCGGCATCCACCTACGCGGGCGGGTGCTCCTCCTCTCCCTCGAGATGTCGGCGCAGCAGATCGTGCAGCGGATGCTCTGCTCCGAGGCCAAGGTGGACTCGCAGGCGGTGCGGACCGGGCGTCTTTCCTCGGCCGACTGGGCCCGCCTGACCGCCGCGGCCGGGCGCCTCAGCGAGGCGCCGATCTTCATCGACGACAGCCCCGCGCTGACGGTGCTCGAGGCGCGCGCGAAGGCGCGACGCATGAAGGCCGAGCACGGGCTCGACCTCATGGTGATCGACTACCTCCAGCTCATGCGGGGCCGCGCCGCGATGGAGAGCCGCCAGCAGGAAATCTCGGAGATCTCCCGCTCGCTCAAGGCGCTCGCAAAGGAGCTGACGATCCCCGTGGTCGCCCTCTCCCAGCTCTCGCGCGCGGTGGAGTCACGGGCGACGCGCGACTTCCGGCCGCAGCTCTCGGACCTGAGGGAATGCGTGACGGGCGATACCCTGGCCTGCCTCGCCGATGGGCGGCGTGTGGCGATCCGGGACCTCGTCGGCACGGCGCCGGAGGTCCTGGCGATGTCTCCCGCCGGGGTGATCGTCGCCGCGAAGAGCGAGCGGGTCTGGCTCGTGGGCAGGCGGAACGTCTTCACCGTGCGGCTGGCAAGCGGGCGAACGATCCGAGCGACCGAGCAGCACCGGCTGTGTTCCGGCGGCGGCTGGAGGACGGTTGGCCAGCTCTCGGTCGGGGATCGGCTCGCGATTGCGAGAAGGCTTCCGGAGCCCGTTTCGCCGGATCGCTGGTCGGATCTGCGGGTCGCGCTGGTGGGGCAGTTGATCGGCGACGGCAGCTACCTGAGCGGCAAGCCGCTTCGGTACACGACGAGCTCCGAGGCGAACAGTACGATCGTTTCCGTCGCCGCGCGGGAGGAGTTCGGGTGCGAGGTCACGCGGTATGCCGGTCGGAGCTGCTGGCATCAGTTGCTCATCAGCGGCAACGGGAATCGATGGCACCCGCACCGCCTCGGCGGCTGGCTGCGCCAGCTGGGCATCTTCGGCCAGCGCTCGTACGAGAAACGAATTCCTGAGGCTGCGTTCCAGCTGTCGGATGGTCAGATCGCAGTGCTGCTCCGCCACCTCTGGGCGACCGACGGCACGATCGCTCCCCGCAAGAGCCGCAGAGGGAGTGATGCCGTCTTCTACAGCACGAACAGTCCAGGACTCGCGAGCGACGTTGCGGCGCTCCTGCTCCGGCTCGGCATCGTGGCGCGGATCTCGTCCGCGCGGAAGGGCGCGTACCGTCCCTCGTTCTTCGTGGCCGTGTCTGGTGCTGCGGACCAGCGCCGCTTCCTCGAAGCGGTCGGCGCCTTCGGTCCTCGTGAGCCGCAGGCCAGGCGCCTCGAAGCGTGCCTTGTCAACCGTCGGAACAACACGAACGTCGACACCGTTCCCAGAGAGTCCTTCGAGCGGGTGAAGGGGCTGATGCGCGCTCAAGGCATCTCGCAGCGGCGCATGGCCGCGCTGCGCGGTACGGCGTATGGCGGAACCTCTCACTTCCGGTTCGCGCCCTCCCGCGCCCTTTTGAAGGAGTACGCGGATATTCTGAGCGACGGGAATCTGCGCACCACGGCGACGAGCGAGCTGTTCTGGGATCGGATCGTCGGGATCGAGCCGGCCGGCGAGGAAGAGGTCTTCGACCTCACCGTCCCCGGGCCAGCGTGCTGGCTTGCCGACGGGATCGTCAGCCACAATTCGGGCGCGTTGGAGCAGGACGCCGACGTCATTCTGTTCCTCTACCGCCAGTCGCAGTACAAGGAGGACCTCCCGCCCGAGGAGGCCAACATCGCCGACGTCATCATCGGCAAGCAGCGCAACGGCCCCGTCGGTACGGTGAAGGTCGTGTTCCTGCCCCAGTACGCGCGGTTCGAGAACGTAGCGGACCTGCACCGCCAGCCCCAGCCGTTTTAGCCGCCCTGCCTCGCCGTCCGGCGTAATATTGGGCCCGTGCGTCTCTACCGGCTGAAGCGGCTGTTCGTCGGCTCACCGCTCCCGACCGCCCAGGCCCGCCACGAGCGGCTTTCGAAGCGCACCGGCTTGGCGATCTTCGCGTCCGACAACCTCTCCTCCGTCGCGTACGCGACCGAGGAGATCATGCGCGTGCTGGTCCTCGCGGGCGTCGGGGCGCTCACGCTTTCCACGCCGATCTCCATCGCGATCGGCGTCGTCATCTGCGTCGTCATCTACTCGTACCGGCAGACCATCCTGGCGTACCCGCAGGGGGCGAGCGACTACATCGTCGCCAAGGACAACATCGGCTGGGCCGCCGGGCTGGTCGCGGGGAGCGCGCTGCTGATCGACTACACGCTCACCGTCGCGGTCAGCGTGTCGGCGGGCATCGCCGCGATCACCTCGGCGTTCCCGGCCCTGTTCCCCTATCGAGTCGTCTTCGGCATCGGCGCGATCGCCCTGATCGCCTACGGCAACCTGCGGGGCCTGCGGGAGTCGGGGCGGCTCTTCGCGCTGCCGTCGTACCTGTTCATCGCCGGCTTCCTCGTCCTGATCGGCACCGGCTTCACGCGCTACGCCCTCCAGGGGCCGCCGCCGGCGCCCGCGGCGGCGGCGGCGGTCGAACCGCTCGGCGCGCTGACCGTGTTCCTCGTCCTGCGCGCGTTCGCCTCGGGCGCCGTCGCGCTCACCGGCATCGAGGCCGTCGCCGACGGCGTCCAGGCGTTCAAGCCGCCGGAGGTAAAGAACGCGCGCGCGGTCCTGGCGATCCTCGGCGCCATCATGCTCACGCTGTTCATCGGCACGACGGCGCTCGCCGACCTCTTCAACATCGTGCCGCGCGAGGAGGAGACCGTCGTCTCGCAGCTCGCGCGGGGGGTCTTCGGCGGCGGCCTCCTCTACTACTACCTTCAGGGCGTCTCGACCCTGATCCTGATCCTTGCGGCCAACACGGCCTTCGCCGACTTTCCGCGGCTGGCCTTCTTCATGTCCCGCGACGGCTACCTGCCCCGGCAGTTCGGCAACCGTGGCGACCGCCTCGTGTTCTCGAACGGCGTCGTGATCCTGGCGGTGATCGCGGCCTCGCTCGTCGTCGTCTTCGACGGGAGCACCCACGCGCTGATCCCGCTCTATGCCGTCGGCGTCTTCACGTCGTTCACCCTGTCGCAAACCAGCATGGTGCGGCGCTGGCTCCGAACTCGACCCGGCGGCTGGTGGTGGCGGGTGGCGGTGAACGGGAGCGGCGCCGCGACGACCGCGGTGGTGCTTCTCGTCGTCGCCGCGACGAAGTTCGTGGACGGCGCCTGGATCGTGGTCCTGCTGATCGGCGGGTTCATCCTCACGTTCATCGCGATCCGGCAGCACTACGACGACGTGGCGCGCCAGCTCTCCCTCGAGGGCTACGCGGGCCCATCGCCCATCAGCCACACCGTGCTCGTGGTGGTCGGCGACCTCCACCGCGGTGTGGTCCGGGCGATCCAGTACGCGCAGACGCTCTCGCCCAACGCGAAGGCCGTCTACGTCGAGCTCGACCCCGAGCGCACGCATCGGCTCGAGGAGAAGTGGGGCAAGTGGGGCATGGGCGTGCCGCTGATCGTGCTGACGTCGCCCTATCGGTCGCTCCTCGGGCCGCTGCTCGAGTACATCGACCACCTCCAGGAGAACGGGAACCACGTCGTCACGATCGTGATCCCGGAGTTCATCCCCGCGAGGTGGTGGCAGCTCGGCCTGCACAACCAGACGGCCCTGCTCATCAAGGGCGCGATGCTGTTCCGGAGGAACGTGATCGTCACCGACGTGCCCTACCTGCTCCGGCACTGACCGGTCCGCTGCGCGGGGAGCCGGCGCTCCCGCCCCGCGCCTACGCGCCGGTGAACCGCGGCGGCCGGCGCTCGTCGAGCGCGCGCACGCCCTCGGCGAAGTCCCGCGTGCGGAAGCAGTCGAGCTGCGCGGTCACCGTCGCCTCGAGCTCTGTCCAGAGGTCGGTGGCGAGGCCGCGGTTCAGCGCGGCTTTCGCCGCGGCCAGCGCGCGCGCCGGACCCTGGGCGAGCGTCCGCCCGAGCGCCTGCGCCGCCGGGAGGAGGTCGGCCGCCGGCACGACGCGGCCGACCAGGCCGATGCGGTGCGCCTCGGCCGCGTCGATGATCTCGCCCGTGAGGATCAGCTCCGTCGCGCGCGTGAGCCCCACGAGGCGCGGCAGGAGGTACATGCCGCCGAGCGCCGGCACGCAGCCGAGCTTGATCCAGACCTCGCCGAAGCGCGCCCGCTCGGAGGCGAGCCGGAAGTCGGCGGCGACCGCCAGCTCGCAGCCCGCGCCCACGGCGGGGCCGTTGACCGCGGCGATGACGGGCTTGTCCGTCGTGCGGATCGCGCGGATCGGCCGCTGGAAGGTCCCGTAGACGACGGTTCGCAGCTCGGCGTCCGACATCGCCGGGATCGCGCGCAGCAGCGTCACGTCGCCGCCGGCGGAGAACGCGCTGCCGGCGCCGGTGAGGACGACCGCGCGCACGCCGGCGGCGGCGGCGGCGGCCTCGAGCTGCTCGCCGAGCTCGCGCGTGCCCTCGAGCGTGAGCGCGTTGAGCGCCTCGGGCCGGTTCAGCGTGAGCGTGCGGACGCCGTCCTGGTCGTGCGCGAGGACGTGGCTCATCGGGGCCTAGCCTAGCCGACGTGGATGGGTCCGGCAACTCTGGTACACTCAGGAGCCGCGTGACCAGCCGATGAACATCATGCTCGCTCCCGACGGCCCGCTCGACGCCGCCGCGACGCTCGCGCGTTACCACCTCTGGGGCGACGATCCCGCGAACCGCGTCACGGGCGACGTCTTCCGCCGCGTGCTCCGCCTCGACGCGCGCCTCGTGCCGTACGAGGTGCGGTGCCGCGGGCCCGTGGACGACGCGCGGCTCGCCGTGCGCGTGCCGGGCGCGCGGGGCGCGCGCGTGGCCGACGCGGTGACCGCGGAGGTGCGCCAGGTCTTCGGCCTCGACTTCGACCTCCCGGGCTTCTACCGCTTCGCGAAGAGCGAGCCGGCGCTCGCCGAGCTGATCGAGCCGTTCTACGGGATGCGGCCGACGCTCGCGCCGACGCCGCTCGAGATGCTCGTGGGCTCGATCACCGCCCAGCAGGTGAACCTCAGCTTCGCCTTCGCCTGCCGGGCCCGCCTCGTGCGCCGCTGGGGCACGCCGCTGGCACTCGGCCGCGACACCGTCTGGGCGTTCCCCGACGCGGCGGCGCTCGCCCGGGCGCCGGTGCGCGCGTACCGGGCGCTGAAGTACTCGGGGCGCAAGGCCGAGTACATCCGGGGCGTGGCGGCGGCGGTCGACTCGGGCGCGCTCGACCTGGACGCCCTCGCCCGGGCGCCGAGCGAGGAGGTGTGCGCGCGCCTCACGGCGCTCCGCGGGCTCGGGCGCTGGACCGCCGACTGGTTCCTCGCGCGCTGCCTCGGGCGCGGCGACGTCTGCCCCGCGGGCGACCTCGCGGTCCGCAAGGTGTTCGCGCGGCACTGGGGCCGCGGACGCGCGCCGGGCGAGGAGGCGATCCGGCGGCGCGCGCGGGCGTGGGGCGGGTGGCAGAACCTGGCGATCCACTACCTGCTCGCGGGCCTGCAGCGCCCGCGGCCCGCCGTGGGCGGCGGCACCGCGTGACGCGCGCCCCCGGCCTCCGCATCCTCGGCCAGCCCGATCCGGCGTCGCCGAAGGACGTGCACCTCGTCGGCCGCTATGCGCTCGGCGTGGACTGGGCCGACGGCCACGGCTCGATCTTCCCGTTCGAGCGGCTGCGGCGCGACTGCCCGTGCGGCGCGTGCGGCACGCTCGAGACGCTCGCCCCGGCGGGCGCGTGGCCGCAGGCGATCACGCGGACCGACACCGGGCTCGCCGTGACGTGGGCCGACGGCCACGCAAGCCTCTATCCCTGGGCCGAGCTGCGCGCGGTCTGCCGCTGCGCCGGGTGCACCGGCGGCCACTGACGATGGACGAAGCCCGCAAGCGCCGCGTGCTGGTCGCCATCATGCTGGCGATCTTCCTCTCGGCGATGGAGTCCACGGTCGTCGCCCTCGCGATGCCCACGATCGTGGCGCAGCTCGGCGGGATCCGCTTCTACTCCTGGGTCTTCTCCGGGTACCTGCTCACCCAGACGGTGTCGATGCCCCTCTGGGGCCGGTTCTCGGACCTCTACGGGCGCCGCGCCGTCTACCTCACCGGGCTCGCGACGTTCCTGGCCGGCTCGGCGCTGTCGGGGACGTCGCAGGACATGGGCCAGCTCGTCGTGTTCCGGATGCTCCAGGGGCTCGGCGCCGGCTCGCTGATGACGCTCGGCTACACGATCATCGGCGAGATCTTCGGGCTCGAGCGGCGCGCGAAGATGCAGGGCTACATCTCGGGCGTGTGGGGCGTGGCCTCGATGGTCGGGCCCCCGCTCGGCGGGCTGCTCACCGACCACGCGTCGTGGCGGTGGGTCTTCTACCTCAACCTCCCGGTCGGCGTGGTCGCGATGGCGCTCGTCGCGGCGGCGCTCCGCGAGGAGGCGCGGCCGGCCCGGCGGTCCGTGATCGACTGGTGGGGCGCCTCGTGCTTCGCCACAGGGATCGTCCTCGTGCTGCTGGCGCTCGCCGAGGCCGGGCGCGAGGCGGCGTGGTCCGGCGCGGCGGTGCTGGGCCCGCTCGCCGCGGGCGGCGCGGCGCTCGTCGCCTTCGTCGCCGTCGAGCGCCGGGCGCGCGAGCCGATCGTGCCGCTGCGCCTCTTCGCGAGCCGGATCGTGATGGCGGCCGTGGTGACGCGCGCGCTCGCCGCGATGGCGATGTTCGGCACGCTCGCGTTCGTGCCGCTGTTCGTGCAGGCGGTGACCGGCCTCACCGCGACCCGCTCGGGCGCGGTCCTGGCGCCGTTCGTCCTCGGCTGGGTGCTGCTGTCCGCGACGAGCGCGCGGCTCGTGCTGCGGGTGGGGTACCGCAGCGTGGTGTTCGCGGGCATGGGCTGCCTCGTCGGCGCGTTCCTGCTGCTGTCGCGCTGGGACGCCGGGCTCTCGTTCGGCGGGGCCATGCGCGACGTGCTGCTCGCGGGCGTTGGGATGGGGCTCGTGATCGTGCCGATGCTGATCGCGGTGCAGAGCGCCGTGCCGCGGGGCGACCTCGGCGTCGCGACGTCCGTGACCCAGTTCTTCATGTCCATCGGCGGCGCGGTGGGCGTCTCGGTCATGGGCACCGTGATGGCGCAGCGGCTGGCGGCGGGGCTCCCCCTCGTCGACGCCCTCCACGGCGTGTTCGTCACGGGTCTCGTGGTGTGCGTCGGCGCGCTGGGCGCCGCCTTCCTCGTCCCGTCCGGACGCGCGCAGGACCTCGCCCGCGCCGACATGCGCGGCGAGCCCGGGCGCGCGGGAGGATGAGCCATGGCCGGTGACGCGCCCCTGCTCGAGCGGCTCGCGCAGATGCCGGCGGTGCCGGCGGCCGAGGCGACGGACCTGCTCGAGCGCCTGGACGACGTCGCGAAGGACCCGCTGCTCGGCCCGCTCTTCGGCGTTGACGAGGAGGGCGACGCGGTCGTCAACCCGCTCGTGCCGAGCGTGCTGCAGCAGTTCCAGGAGAAGGCGGACCTCACGTGCTACGCGGCGCTGCTCGAGGGGCTCACGGGCATCTGGAACGCGGCCGTCCGCGCGGCGGTCGTGGCGCGGCTCCGGGCTGCGGGGCTGCCGCCCGACGACCTGCTGCTGCGCCTCCAGGCGCTGTCGCCGACGCTCGGCTTCAAGGCGGAGAAGGGGGAATGGGCGCGCGAGTGGCTCGCCGACCCGTTCACGCAGGACGCGCTGCTCGTCCAGCAGTGCGTGGTGCGGATGCTCCTCGCCCTCCGCGCCCTGGCGGAGACTCGAGCGTCAGAGCTGGCGGGAGGGTAGTGCGAGCCGAGGCGGGGCCGCCGCCGAGGCGAGCGGTGAGATGATCGGTGGACGTGCGAGCCGAGGCGGGGCCGCCGCCGAGGCGAGCGGTGAGATGATCGGTGGACGTGCGAGCCGAGGCGGCGGTGCGAGGTGAGCGCCGTCACGGCGCGAGCCGAGCCCGTGAAATGATCGAGGAGACAGGCCATGCACATCCACGAGCGGAAGGCGGAGCGGAAGCGGCTCGGCGGGCTCATGGCGAGGTCGCCGATGAGGGTCTACAAGGCCTTCGGCGACCTCGGCGGCCAGGTCTACGCCGACGGCGCCATCTCCAAGAAGCACAAGGAGCTGACGGCGCTCGCCGTGGCCGTCTCGCAGAACTGCTTCGACTGAATCGATCACCGGGTCGAGGAGGTCCTCGACCAGGGTGCCAGCGAGCAGGAGATCGCCGAGACGCTCGACATCGGGCTCCTGATGGGCGGGACGCTGGCAGCGAAGTCGGTCCGCCACGCGTTCGCGGTCCTCGACGAGCTCAGGGCCGCAAGGGGGAAATGACCGTGGCGACCATCCCGGAGAGCTATCGCGATCTGTTCACGAAGAAGGCGTTTGCCCACCTTGCGACCGTCGGGGGGGACGGCGCGCCCCAGTCGACGCCGGTCTGGGTCGACTACGACGGCGCGCACGTGCGGTTCAACACCGCGCGCGGCCGCGTGAAGGACCGGAACCTGCAGCGGAACCCGCGGATCGCGCTCTCGATCCTCGACCCGGAGAACCCGTACCGCTACCTGCAGGTGCGCGGCCGCGTCGTCGAGATGACCGAGCAGGGCGCCGACGCCCACATCGACGCGCTCGCGAAGAAGTACCTCGACCAGGACCGCTACCCGTTCCGCCGGCCGGGCGAGGTGCGCGTGACGGTGAAGGTCCTGCCCGAGACGATCCAGACGATGGGCTAGCCGCGGAGCGGGAGTGATCCAGCTCGAGGAGATCGCCAAGGCGTACGGGGGCCAGCCGCTCTTCGGCGGGCTCTCCTGGCGCATCCCGGACGGCGAGCGGATCGGACTCGTCGGCCCGAACGGCGCGGGCAAGACGACGCTCTGCCGCCTGCTCGCCGGCGTCGAGGAGCCCGATGCCGGGCGCCTCCACCGCCCGCGCGAGGCGACGGTGGGCTACCTGCCGCAGGAGGTGGCGGGCGCCGGCGCGGGCTCGGTCCTCGCCGAGGCGCTCTCGGGCTTCGCCGAGGTGTGGCGCGTCGAGCGCGAGATGGAGGACGTCGCCGCCGCGCTCGCGGGCGCGCCGGCCGGCCCCGGCGCGGACGCGCTGACGGCGCGCTGGGGCGACCTCCAGCACCGGTTCGAGGCCGCGGGCGGCTACCGGCTCGAGACCGAGGCACGGGCGATCCTCGGCGGCCTCGGGTTCCGCGCCGACGACTTCGCGCGGCCCCTCGCCGAGCTCTCGGGCGGCTGGCGGATGCGCGCGGCGCTCGCGCGCCTGCTGCTCCTGCGCCCCACGCTCCTGCTGCTCGACGAGCCGACCAACCACCTCGACCTCGAGTCGCTCGCGTGGCTCGAGGGCTTCCTCGGGGGCTACCCGGGCACGGTGGTCATGGTCTCCCACGACCGCTACTTCCTGAACCGGATGGTGACGTCGATCGCCGAGCTGGGCCCGGGGGGCATCGACGTCTATCCCGGTGACTACGACGACTACCTCGTCGAGCGCGAGGCGCGGCGCGCGCTCCTCGAGGCGCAGGCGCGGAACCAGGCCAAGCGCGTCGCCGAAATCGAGCGCTTCATCGGGCGCTTCCGCTACCAGGCCACGAAGGCGCGGCAGGTGCAGAGCCGGATCAAGATGCTCGCGCGCCTTCAGCGCATCGAGCTCGGGCCCGAGGCGCGCCGGATCCGCTTCGCGTTCCCCGAGCCGCCGCGCACGGGCCGCCGGGTCGCGGCGCTCCGCGGCGCCCACAAGGCGTACGGCGACAACGTCGTGTACGCCGGCGTGGACTTCGAGGTCGAGCGCGGCGAGCGCCTCGCGCTGGTCGGCCCGAACGGCGCGGGCAAGTCCACGCTGCTGCGCCTGCTCGCGGGCGTGCTCCCGCTCGACCGCGGGGAGCGGACGCTCGGCGCGCACGTCGCCGTCCACTACTACGCCCAGCACCAGCTCGACGCGCTCACGCCGTCGCGGACCGCGCTCGAGGAGCTGGAGGCCGTGGCGCCCGCGCTCGGGCAGACCCGGCTCCGGTCGATCCTGGGCGCCTTTCTCCTCTCCGGGGACGCCGCGGACAGGAAGGTCGCCGTGCTCTCGGGCGGCGAGAAGGCGCGCGTGGCGCTCGCGAGGATGCTCGTGCGCCCCGCCGCGCTCCTGTGCCTCGACGAGCCGACGAACCACCTCGACGTCGCCGCGCGCGAGGTGCTCGAGGAGGCGCTCGCCGCGTTCCCGGGGACGATCGTGTTCATCTCGCACGACCGTTACTTCATCAACCGGCTCGCGACCTCGGTGGTCGCGGTCGGGGGCGGCACGCTCACGCGCCACCTCGGCGGCTACGACGACTACCTCGCCGCCGAGACCCGCGCCGCCGCCGGGACGGCTCCCGTGGCGGAGGGGCGGGGGGGCTCCCGGGTTTCGGAACGACACTCACCCGGGACCCCCCCCGCCCCCTCCGCCCGGCAGCGGTCGCGGTCGCACGCGGACGCCGCGGTCGCGGGGGAGCCGGCGCGGCGCGCGGGGGCGGCGCGCAAGCGCGCGGCCACGCGCGAGGTGCGCGAGCTGCGGGGGCGGCTCGAGGAGGTCGAGCGCAAGATCCACGCGCTCGAGCAGCGCCTGGCCGAGATCGGCGCGGCGCTCGGCGACCCGGCGCTCTACACGGACGGCGAGCGGGCGCGCGCGGTCACCGCCGAGCGCAAGCGGGCCGAGGAGCGGGTGGCCTGGCTCCTGCGCGAGTGGGAGGAGATCTCGGAGGCGCTCGCCGCGCATGAGTGACTACTACGCGCCCGTGGATCCCGACGTGCTCAGGCGGGAGCGCGCGAAGGCGCGCGAGCTCCGGCAGAGCCCGTGGTGGAAGCGGCGGATCGCCGACGGCGTCTGCCACTACTGCCGGCGCCGGGTCGGCCGCACGAGCCTGACGATGGACCACCTGGTGCCGCTCGGCCGCGGCGGCCGCACGACGCGCGGCAACGTCGCGCCCGCGTGCAAGGCGTGCAACACGAAGAAGCGCTCGCTCGTCCCGGTCGAGTGGGAGGAGTACCTCCGCTCGCTCGGCGCTCCCGCCGCCGACTGAGGTCATGGGGGGCTCCGGGCGCCCCCCAAGCCCCCCGCACTCGCACGCGCCCCGGGGAACCCGGGGCGCGGCTCGACCATGCGATTCCTTCACACGCTCTGAGCACCGTATCCGTTCGAAGTGTCCGAATCATTGGACATTGACGCTCTCCGCGCGCCGCGCGTTCAATGGCGTCGCTCGCGAGCACCGAGCGCGCGCAGTGAACCCCGAAACGCGGAGGAGCGTGATGCGCCAGCACCCGTCCCGTTCCCTGATCCTCGCCCTGTTCGCGATCGTCCCGTGGCTCGC
>Ga0154364_1045_pt2 | contig 21432 bp, 18 predicted proteins | sample RifGroA2_FD_115892 | JGI IMG/M metagenome (GOLD analysis project Ga0154364, IMG submission 115892) | Candidatus Rokubacteria bacterium GWA2_73_35 | reverse complement strand
CGGCTCAGCCGCCGGGCCGCCGGGCGACGAAGAAGAAGCCGCGCACGGTCATCACGGGCTCGCCCGCGGCGTCCACGCCGGAGATCAGGAAGTGGACGCGGCCGCGGTCGGGCTTACTCCGCGACGCGCCGACCTCCGTCACCTCGGCGCGGGCGGTGACCCGGTCGCCCGGCCGCACGGGCTTGAGCCAGCGCAGCTCGTCCACGCCGGGCGAGGCCAGGCCCGCGGTGTCGCGCATGAGCCCGTCCACGAACATCCGGATGCACTTGAGCGTCGTCTGCCAGCCGCTCGCGATCACGCCGCCGTACGGCGTGCGCGCCGCGAACGCCTCGTCGGTGTGGATCGGCTGCGGGTCGTGCTCGCGCGCGAAGGCGACAAGCTCGTCCCGCGTGGGCGTCCACGTCCCGAATTCCCACCGGTCTCCCACCGCGAAGTCCTCGAACCAGTGCCGGGGCACCCCCCGATGCTAGCAGGAACGGGTGCGCTCCCGCGCGGGCGCTCGACGGCCGGCGCCTCGCGTAGTACTCTCCGCTCCATGTCCGAGCGCACGCGCGATCTCAGGATCGCGGGTTTCCGCCCGCTCATCCCGCCGGCGATCCTGCTCGAGGAGCTGCCGCTCGGCGACCGCGGCTCGGAGACCGTCGCGCGCGGTCGGCGCGAGATCGTGAACATCCTGCACGGCCGCGACGACCGGCTCCTCGTCGTCGTCGGCCCGTGCTCGATCCACGACCCCGTCGCCGCCCTCGACTACGGCCGGCGGCTCCGCGCGGCGGCCGACGCGCACGCGCGCGACCTCGACATCGTGATGCGCGTCTACTTCGAGAAGCCGCGGACCACCGTCGGCTGGAAGGGGCTCATCAACGACCCGAAGCTCGACGGGAGCTTCTCGATCAACGAGGGCCTGCGCCTGGCGCGCCGCCTGCTCCTGGACCTCGCCGAGCTGGGGCTGCCCGCGGGCTGCGAGTTCCTCGACCCGATCTCGCCCCAGTTCACCTCGGACCTGGTCACCTGGGGCGCGATCGGCGCGCGGACGACCGAGAGCCAGGTGCACCGCGAGCTCGCCTCGGGCCTGTCGATGCCCGTCGGCTTCAAGAACGGCACCGACGGCGGCGTGCAGATCGCGATCGACGCCGTGCGCGCGGCCGCGCACCCGCACAGCTTCCTCGGCGTCACCGAGCAGGGCCTCTCGGCGATCTTCTCGACGCGCGGCAACCCCGACTGCCACGTGATCCTGCGCGGCGGCGCGAGCGGTCCGAACCACGACGCGCGGAGCGTGCAGAAGACGGCCGCAGCGCTGGCCGACGCCGAGCGCGAGCCGCGGCTCATGATCGACACGAGCCACGGCAACAGCGACAAGGACTGGCGCCGCCAGCCGCTCGTCGCGCAGGACGTCGCGGCCCAGCTCGCGCAGGGCGAGCCGGCGATCTTCGGCGTGATGATGGAGAGCTTCATCGTCGAGGGCCGGCAGGACCTGCGCGATCCCGCGGCGCTGCGCTACGGCCAGAGCATCACCGACGCCTGCCTCGGCTGGGAGGCGACGGTCGCGGTCCTCGCCGAGCTCGCCGAGGCCGTGCGCGCCCGCCGCCGCGCGCGGAGCTGAGCGGAGGACCCGGGCTCGCGCCTCCTCAGAGGGCGTGAAGGAATCGGGCAGACGTGACCCCGTTGGGGGGTGTCGGGGGGAGCGGCGGTCGCTCCCCCCGACGTCGACTCAGGGCCCGTGAACGAATCGCGTGATCGAGGAGCGCCACGGGTTCCCCGGGGCGCTCCGAGCGTCGGGGGTATCGGGGGCCCTTCGAGGCCCCCGATGAACTCAGGCGCTCGCCGGCGCTCCCGGGCCGCGTCCGCGGCGCCGCCGCCCGCCGCGCCGCGACCGCCGACGCCGCCGCGGCGCCGCCGCCGCCCCCGCGTCCCCGGGTGGCGCCCACGCCTCCTCCGCCGGCCCGACCGGCTCGGGCTCGGGCGGCAGGCCCGCGGCGGTGCCCTCACCGAGCGTGATCTGACCCGCGCGGGTCACCTCGAGCTCCTTGATGCGCCTCAAGCGCGTGATGAGGCGCGGCGAGCCCGGCGGGCGACTGAAGCCGCGCGCTTTCAGGGCGTTCGCCAGCCCGTCGAGGGTGATGCTCCGGCCCGGGGAGGTCTCGATCAGCTCGCTCGCGATCGTGAGCAGCTCGTCGTGCGGCGCCGTGTGCGGTGCCGTGTGCGCCGCCGTGGGCGGTGCGTGCGGCCCCGTGGCGGCTCCCGCCGCGGCCGCGTGGGCCGCGCCCCGCCCGCCACCGCGGCGCCGGCCCCGGCGCCCGCCCCGGCGCTCCCCGCGCGGCGTGCTCGCGGGCGCCGCGGCCGGCGGCGCCTCGGGGGCCGGCGCGCCGGCGAGCTGGCGGGACGAGAGCCGGCGGAAGGCGATGCCGAGGCCTGCGGCGACGTCGCCGACCGCGTCGAACGCGCGGTCGTCGGAGACGATCTCGAGCAGGTCGCCGGGCCGCGCGCCCGCGAGCCACACGCCCGCGGTCACCGCGATCCTGAGGTCGCTCCAGTCTTTGACACCGGTGGACGGCGCGCTGTGGACGAGCTGCGCGCCGTGCTGCGCGAAGAGCCGCGCCGTGTCCTGGCCGATCACCTTCCAGTTGCCGACGGCGACGAAGTCGATCCGGCGGCCCAGGCGGTCCACCGCGAGCCGCTCGATGACCCGCGCGATGTGCTGCGCGCGGCTCGCGTTCTCGACGTCGTAGAAGATCGCGCGCCGGACGGAGGGCAGCGGCCGCTCGGGCTCGGGCGGCGGCACCCGCGCCGCGAACCCGGGCTCAGGCATCGCCTCGGGGATCGGCACGTCCTCGGACGGCCCTGCCCCCGGCGGGGCGGCGTGGGGCTCGCCCGCGGCGGCGCGCGCCGCCGTCTTCGCGCGGGGAGGCCGGTGCGCGGAGGTCACGGCGCCCACAGTGTATCGGATCGCCCGCCGGAGCGAGCAGGGTTCTCGTCCTCCCGCGGCCGGCCGGGGCGCGCGGCCAGGGCGAAGAAGACCGAGCCGAGCGCGGCGAGCGTCGCGAGGACCAGGAAGCCGGGCACGTAGCTGCCAGTGCGGTCGGCGAGCACGCCGGCGACGAGCGGCCCGGCCATCATGCCGAGCATCACGATCATCGACGAGATCCCCGTGATCGTGCCGAAGGCGGCGCTGCCGAAGTAGTCCGCGCGGAGGGCGGACATCAGGGGCCCCCGGATGCCCCAGGCGAGGCCGTGGAGCACCGCGAAGGCGACCACCATCCAGAACGCCGTCGCCAGCGCGAGCAGCACGAGCGCGAGCGCGTGCGCCAGCATGCAGCTCGCGGTGATCGCCCGCTTGCTGAGCCGGTCGCCCATGACCCCGCCCGCGAGCTGGCCCGTGATCTGCATCACCGTCATGAGCGCCACCACCGCGGCGCCCTGCCGGAGCGAGTAGCCGAGCTGCTCCGTCACGTGGACGATCAGGTGCACGAGCACCGCCGAGACCACGAGCAGCGCGGCGCCGTGGCCGAGGGAGATGTACCAGAAGGCGCGCGTGCGCAGCGCCTCGCGCGGGGTGAAGTCGTGGCCGGCGGCGCGCGGCGCGTCCGCCGCCGCGGGCGTCCGCGCCTCGCCGTCCGGGAGCCAGCCGTAGGGCTCGGGCCGGTGCCGGACGAGCTGGGCCAGGGGGAGCCCGAGGAGCAGGATCAGGACGCCCGACAGCGCCGCGGTCGCGCGCCAGCCGAAGCGCGTCAGTGCCAGGACCACGAGCGGCGTCAGCAGGCCGCCGACCGCCATGCCCGTGGCGCTCACGCCGAGCGCGAGCGAGCGCCGCCGCCGGAACCAGCTCACGAGCGCGACGCCGATCGGCAGATAGCCGCCGAGGCTCGAGCCGAGCGCGATCACGAAGAACGCCAGGAAGAACGTGAGCGGCGAGCCGATGCGGCCGAGCAGGATGAAGCCCACGCCGAAGAGGAGCATTCCCACGCGGATCAGCGCGCGCGGGCCGAAACGGTCGGTCAGCCACCCCTGGAGCGGCCCGAGCATCCCGCTCTCGGCCCGGGACATGGAGAACGCCGCGGACAGCATCGTCTTGCTCCAGCCGAACTCCTCGCGGAGGAGCACGACGTACGCGCCGTACGCGTGGAACAACAGCGCGCCGATCAGGGTCTCGAGGCCGAACCCGGCAGCGACGATCCACCAGCCGTAGAAGATCCTGCCCCTGGGCACCGCGCCAGTGTAGCTCCGCGCCTCACCGCGAGGCGCGGAGCCCCCCTGCGCCGCCGGCGCCCCATCGTGGTCGGACCATCGTGCCGCCCTTGCGTAGCGCGTTTGCCTGGGGTTGTCTAGAACTGACGCTTCAAATGACGAAGTGGCCCCGTCCCGGGCCGGGCAGGTGCGATAAGCTTTTTCTCGCCGGCCTCGGCGCCCCCGCCACGGTGGGGGTCGCGCGAGGCCGTGAGGTGTAGAGTCCCAATGCAGACGGCCCGAGCCAGGAGCGCGACATGACCACGGCCCCGTCCCCCTCTCCCCCCGCGTCCGCCGCCGCGCCGTCCGAGGCGCGCCGGGAGCGGACCGTCCTGAGCCTCCCCGAGCACACCGTCGAGATCGTCTCGGATCCCGGCGAGGGCGCGCAGAAGTGCGGCCAGATCTTCGGCCGCGTGTCGGCGAAGATGGGCAACGGGGTCTGGACGGTGGAGATCATCCCGGCCGAGATCCAGCCGCCCGCGCGCCAGCCGTCGAGCGCCTCGGGCAACCGGGTCCGGATCGGGACCGGGCCGGTGACGAACTGGGGCGACCACGCGAACCTCGTCGTCGCGTTCAACGAGCAGGTGCTGCTCCACCGCCACCGCCTCGACGCGCTCGCCAAGGACGCGATCATCCTGATCGAGAACATGTGGGCCACCCACGACGACCCGGACATCCGCCAGGCATGGACCGATGCCATGGAGGAGCTGGGGAGCGCGTCCTACCAGTTCGTCCCGGTGCCGATGGAGGAGGAGTGCCTGGCCGTCATCGACAACCCGCGCCGCGGCAAGAACATGTTCGCGCTCGGCCTGCTCGCGTGGATCTACTCCCGCGACCTCGAGAAGATCAAGGGGCTCATCGCCCAGGAGTTCCGCAAGAAGGCCGAGGCGATCTACGACACCAACGTGACGCTGATCGCGGCGGGCATGGAGCTGTGCGCGATGTACCCGATCACGCCCGCGACCTCGGCGTCGCACCACCTGAGCGACATCTTCGAGAGGTTCGGCGGCGTCGTCCACCAGGCCGAGGACGAGATCGCGGCCGTCGGCGTCGCGCTGGGCGCCTCCTTCGCGGGCAAGGTCGCCTTCACGATCACGTCGGGGCCCGGGCTGGCGCTCAAGACCGAGTTCATCGGCCTCGCGATCATGACGGAGACGCCGCTGGTGGTCGTGGACGTCCAGCGCGGCGGGCCGAGCACCGGGCTGCCGACCAAGGTCGAGCAGGGCGATCTGCTGGCGGCCATCTTCGGCCAGCCCGGCGACGCGCCGCACGTGGTCCTGGCGCCGGCCACGATGGAGGAGTGCTTCCTCTGCATGACGACGGCGCGCCGGGTCGCCGAGGCGCTCCGCACGGTGGTGATCGTGCTCTCCGACGCCAACCTCGCCACCGGCGTGCAGCCGTTCCCGCGCCCGGACCCGAGCGAGCAGTGGTTCGCGCAGCCCCCGGACCTCGCGCCGGTCCGCGAGGGCCTGCGCCCCTACGACTGGGACCCGCAGCGCGGCGTGTCGCCGCGGGTCGTCCCCGGACAACCGGGGGGCATGTTCACGGCGACCGGCCTGTCGCACGACGAGTGGAGCCACGTGGGTTACACGCCCGACGTCCACGAGCGCGGCTGCCGGATGCGCTCGCGCAAGCTCGCCGTCTTCCAGCAGATGCTGAAGCCCCCGGTGGTCAACGGCGAGCCGACGGGCGACCTGCTCGTCGTCGGCTGGGGGTCGACGCTCGGCGCCATCGAGGAGGCGGTGGGGCGCGCCCGGCAGGAGGGGCTCGCCGTCTCCTCGCTCCACCTGCGGTTCCTCTCCCCGCTCGAGCCCGGGCTCGCGGAGATCTTCCGGCGCTTCCGGAAGGTCATGACGATCGAGATCAACTACAGCGACGACCCGGGCGACCCGTTCGTCACGGCGGAGAACCGCCGGCGCGGCCAGCTCGCCTGGCTCCTCCGCGCCCAGACGCTGGTGGACGTGGACTGCTGGACGCGCGTGCCGGGCGAGCCGCTGCGCCCCGGCCAGATCCTCCAGGCGATCCACGACTCGATGCCCCAAGGAGCATCTCGATGACAGATCTCTCCTGCTCGCTGCTGTCCGCGGCCCCCGACGACGAGGAGCGTGAGTGGACGCTCGCCGACTACGAGGCCGCCGCCGCGCGCTGGTGCCCCGGCTGCGGGGACCACGCGATCCTCACCGGCGTGGAGCGCCTGCTCGAGGCCGAGCAGCTGCCGCCCGAGCAGACGGTCTTCGTCTCGGGCATCGGGTGCGCGAGCCGGTTCCCGCACTACCTCCACACGTACGGCTTCCACGGCATCCACGGCCGGGCCCTGCCGATCGCCACCGGCATCAAGCTCCGCCGCCCCGAGCTCCACGTCTTCGTGGTCATGGGCGACGGCGACTGCTGCTCGATCGGCGCGGGCCACTGGATCCACGCCGTCCGTTACAACCTCGACATAGTCGCCCTCCTGCTCGACAACGGCGTCTACGGGCTCACCAAGAACCAGACGTCGCCGACGAGCCCGAAGGGGATCCCGAGCAACACCCAGCCCCGCGGCGCCATCCTGCCGCCGATCAACCCGATCGCGGCCACGCTCGGGGTCACCAACGCCTCGTTCGTCGCGCAGACGGGCGACTGGCTGCCCGCCCACCTCTACGCGACGCTCCAGGCGGCGTTCCACCACCACGGGCTCGCGTTCGTGCGCGTGCTCCAGCGCTGCCCGCAGTACACGCCGGCGATCTACGACGTCGCCATGCGCGACCCGGACCTCGTGGAGCTGCTGGTGCACCCGAACGGCGTCGTCGTGCCCGAGCTGGACCGCCTCTTCAAACACAAGCGACCGCACGACCCCGCGGATCTCGACGCGGCCCGGCACCTGGCCGAGCCCGACGGCAAGATCCGCCTCGGCGTCTTCTACCGGAACGAGACGTGCCCGGTGTACGAGGAGACGCGCGCGGTCGCGGCCCGGTCGGCCAGCGAGAAAGTCGCCCTCCTGGGCGCGGAGCTCGACCGCTATGCCGTCTGAGGGGCGGGTCGACCAGGTCCTCGCGGGCTTCCGGGGCCCGCTCGGCGCCTTCCGCTCGGCGCTCGTCAACACGACCGACGAGGTGCGGGCCATGCTCCGCAGCCGCCAGTCCACGCTGGGGAGCCGCGCCGCGCGCGTCAGCGCCGAGCTGGGCCCGCTCGCGGCCGGCCGCATCGACCCCGAGCGCTTCGCGACCCTCGTCCTCGACCACCACGACGCCGATCCCGCCGCCACCAGGATCCTCGAGGACGCGCTCGGCGTCCTCACCGAGCTCGCCGACCGCGGCGATCGCCTCGCCGTGGTGGAGGTGCCGGCGGGCGCCAGCCTCTACGAGGTGGTCGCGCGGGCGCTCGCCGAGATCGGCCGCGCCTTCAACGCGGCGCGGGCGATCGTCGAGGTCCGGGCGGGGCGCCCGCGCGGGGGCGACGGCGACCCCGTCGTCGGGCCGCTGCCGTTCGCGCGCTGGACGAGGAGCGAGCGGCGCCTGGCGCCGCCCCTGGTCGTGGCGCTCGCGGGCGGCGACCTGCGCGCCGCCGCCCTGGCGGAGTTCCTCGACGGCCGGCAGAAGATCGTCCTCGTCGTCGAGGGCGAGTGCGCGCCGGCGCCGCTGGCGCGGCTCGTCGCGCCCGGCACGTTCGTGCTCCAGACGGCCGACGCCGCCGGCCTGGACCGGTTCGCCGCGTGGGAGGGGCCCGGCATCGCCGCGCTCGTCCCGGAGTCCGCGGCGCGCTTCGTGCACGACCCCGCCGCCGGCGCGGCGTCGTGGGACCGGCTCACGATCGCCCACACGCCCGACAAGCCGCCGAGGCGGACCGTCGCCGGGCTCAGCGCCGCCCAGCAGGCCGAGGAGCTCGAGATCCTCCGGACCCTGGCGGCGCGGCCCGCGGCGATCGAGCCCCCGGCGGGCGCGCCGGCGGCGGCGGAGGCCGGGACGGCCGATCCCGTCGACAAGCTCGCCGCGTGGCTCCTGAGCCGCGTGGATCTCTCGGACCTGGGCTGAGCGGATGGGGGCGGTCAGCCCGACAGCCATCGCCGTCTCCGCGGGCATCCTCGGCGGCGTCGGCCTCCTCTTCGCCGCGCTGATCGCCCTGGTCCACAGAAAGTTCCGGGTCTGGGAGGACCCGCGCATCGACGTCGTGGCGGCGCTGCTGCCCGGCGCGAACTGCGGCGCGTGCGGTCAGCCGGGCTGCCGGGCGTTCGCCGAAAAGGCCGTCGCGGGCGCGCTCGCCCCGGCGCAGTGCACGGTGGCGAGCCCCGACGTCCGGGCCGACATCGCCGCGTACCTGGGCGTCGACGTGGGCCAGGCCACCCAGCGCGTGGCGCGGCTCCTCTGCGCGGGCGGGACGGACACCGCGCCGGACCGCGCGGACTACCGCGGCCTCGCCACCTGCCGGGCCGCAGCGGCGGTGGCCGGCGGCCACAAGGGCTGCGTCTGGGGCTGCCTGAACCTCGGCGACTGCGCCGTCGCGTGCACCTTCGACGCGATCCGGATGAACGCGGTCGGGCTCCCCGTGGTGATCCCGGAGAAGTGCACCGCGTGCGGCGACTGCGTCCGGGCCTGCCCGAAGGATCTCTTCCTGGTCATGCCGATGGAGCAGAAGCTCCTCGTGCAGTGCAAGAGCCTGCTCGAGGGCGAGGCGGCCGAGCGGCTGTGCCGGGTCGCGTGCAACGCCTGCGGCAAGTGCGTGCTGGACGCCGCGCCCGGCGTCATCGAGATCAAGCGCGGCCTGGCCGTGATCGACTACGCGAAGAACGAGCTGGCCGGACCCGAGGCCACCCGCCGGTGTCCCACCGGCGCGATCGTCTGGGTGGAAGGCGCCCAGTTCGCGCCGGCCGCAGCGGCGGGCGCGGGCCGCCGGCCCCTGGAGGAGGTCCCCGCATGAGCGCGAAGAAGAAGGACGCCCCGTCCCAGGCCCCCCGCTACCCGGGGATCCCGACGGCGCTCGACGGCAGCGCCGCCGTCGTCGAGATGGAGACCGCGGCCAGCGAGGCGGCCGGGGCGTACCCGATCACGCCCTCCACCCAGATGGGCGAGGGCTGGGCGGCCGCGCTCGCCGCCGGCAAGACCAACGTCCACGGGCGCCGCCTGCTCTTCTTCGAGCCGGAGGGCGAGCACGCCGCCGCCGCCGTCACCGCCGGCCTCAGCATGGTCGGCCTGCGCGCGACGAACTTCTCGAGCGGCCAGGGCATCGCGTACATGCACGAGTCGCTCTACGCCGCCGCGGGCAAGCGCCTGACCTACGTGCTCAACATCGCCGCGCGCGCCATCACCAAGCACGCGCTCAACGTGCACGCCGGCCACGACGACTACCACGCGGTGGACGACGCCGGCTTCTTCCAGCTCTTCGCCAAGAACGTCCAGGAGTCGGCGGACCTGAACCTCATCGCCCACCGGATCGCCGAGCTGTCGCTCAACCCCGGCATCTGCGCCCAGGACGGCTTCCTCACGAGCCACGTGATCGAGTCGCTCGTGCTGCCGGAGCGCGACCTCGTGCGCGAGTACCTCGGCGACCCGGCCGACACGATCGACTCCCCCACGCCCGCCCAGCGCCTCGTCTTCGGCGAGCGCCGGCGGCGGATCCCGGAGATGTTCGACCTGGACGCGCCGACCATGCTCGGCGTCGTCCAGAACCAGGACGCCTACCAGCAGGGCGTGGCGGCCCAGCGCCCGTTCTACTTCGACCACGTGCAGGCGCTGGCCGACCGGGCCTTCGACGAGTTCGCCGCGCTGACCGGCCGGCGCTACCGCCGTGCCTCCGGCTACCGCACGGAGGACGCCGAGTACGTGATCGTGGGCCAGGGCTCGGTGGTCTGGAACGCCGAGGCGGTCGCCGACCACCTGCGGGCGACGCGCAAGCTCCGGATCGGCGTCCTGAACGTGACGATGTTCCGCCCCTTCCCGGCCGACCTCGTCGTCGCGCTGCTCGCCGGCAAGCGGGGCGTGGCCGTCCTCGAGCGCGTGGACCAGCCGCTCGCGGTCGACGCGCCGCTGCTGCGCGAGATCCGCGCGGCGATGGGCCAGGCGGTGGAGAACGGTCGCGCCAGCGGCGCCCGGCCGTACGCCGGCCTGCCGGCGTGCGCCCCCGGCGACGTGCCCGACTTCTACTCGGGCTGCTTCGGCCTCGGCAGCCGCGACCTGCAGCCGACCGACCTCATCGCGGCCGTCGACAACATGCTGGAGGGCGGCCGCCGGCGCCGCCAGTTCTACCTCGGCATCGAGTTCATCCGCCCGAAGACGAAGCTGCCGAAGCTCCAGATCTGGCAGGAACGGCTCACCGAGCACTACCCGCACCTCGCGGAGCTCGCGCTCACGCCGGGCCCGGACGTGAACCTGCTGCCCGAGGGATCGCTCTCGATCCGCATCCACTCCGTGGGCGGGTGGGGCGCGATCACGATGGGCAAGAACCTCGCCCTCACGGCCGCCGAGCTGCTCGACCTCCAGATCAAGGCCAACCCGAAGTACGGCTCGGAGAAGAAGGGCCAGCCGACCACCTTCTACGCCACGCTCGCCCGCGAGCCGGTCCGGCTCAACTGCGAGCTCCGGCACGTGGACGTGGTGCTGTCGCCCGACCCCAACGTGACGCGGCACTCCGACCCGCTCGCCGGGCTCGCCGACGGCGGCGTGTTCGTCATCCAGAGCGACCGCGAGCCGCAGGAGCTCTGGGCGGGCTTCCCGACGCGCGTGCAGCAGGGGATCAAGGAGCGGAAGATCCGGGTCTTTGCGCTCGACGCCTTCAAGATCGCGACCGAGGAGGCGACCGGCGCCGAGCTCCGCTACCGCATGCAGGGCGCGGCCTTCATGGGCGCCTTCTTCCGCGTCTCGCCGCTCCTGGCCGGGCGCGGCGTGGACGAGGCGCGGCTCTTCGAGGGTATCAGGAGCCAGATGGTGAAGAAGTTCGGACGCCTCGGCGAGCAGGTCGTCGAGGAGAACCTGCGCGTCATCCGCCGCGGCTACGACGAGGTGCGCCCGCTCGACTTCTCGGCCCTGCCCGTGCAGACGGCCGAGCTCGGGCGCGTCCCCCAGCGCCCGGCGCGCCTGGAGGGCGAGCGCGCGCAGGCCGGCATGGTCAACCCGGGCCGCTTCTGGGAGCAGGTGGGCTTCCTCTACGCGACCGGGCAGGACGGCATCGCCGACCCCTTCGCCGCGACGAGCGCGCTCCCCGCCGGGACGAGCACGCTGCGCGACATGACGGACGTGCGCATGGAGGTGCCGGAGTTCGTGCCCGCGAACTGCACGGGCTGCGGCCAGTGCTGGACGCAGTGCCCGGACACGGCGATCCCCGGCGTGGTCAACTCCGTGGACGAGGTGCTCCAGGCGGCGCTCGGCGGCGCGCCCGGCGACGGCGCGCGCGATCGCCTGCGGCAGCTCGTCAAGCACCTCGCCAACGAGTCGCGCCGGATCCTGCGCGACACGCCGTTCACCACCTTCGGCGATGTGGCCGGCGCCGCGTACGCCGCGGTGACGGACAAGCTCGGCCTCGAGCCCGAGCGCCGCGCGGCCCTGGACGCCGAGTGGGCGCCTGTGCGGGCGGCCCTCGCCGAGTTCCCGCTCGCCAAGACGGCGCCCTTCTTCGACGTGCCGGAGTCGCGGGCGAAGGGCGCGGGCGGCCTCCTGTCCATCACGATCAACCCGGAGACCTGCAAGGGCTGCAACATCTGCGTGAAGGTCTGCCCGGACGACGCGCTCCGGACGGTGAAGCAGGACGTCCCGACCGTCGAGCGCCTGCGCCGCAACTGGCGGCTCTGGCAGCACCTGCCCGAGACCGACGACCGCTACATCAACATCGCGAGCCTCGAGGAGGGCATCGGGACCCTGCCGTCCCTCCTGCTCAAGAAGACCAACTACACCGCCATGCTGGGCGGCGACGGCGCCTGCATGGGCTGTGGCGAGAAGACGATCCTCCACCTCGTCTTCTCGGCCCTCAACGCCCTCATGCAGCCGAGCGCGCGCGCCCAGGTCGAGCGCCTCGACGGCCTGATCGCGCGCCTCGACGAGAAGGCGCGCGCCGTGCTCGCCTCCGACGCGGACCTCGGCCGCGTGAGCGGCGCGGCGGGCACCGTCGCGCTGCCGCTCGACCAGGCCAAGCAGCGCCACGTGGAGCGCCTCGCGAAGCTGCTCGCCGAGCTCAAGGACCTCCGCTGGCGCTACGTCGAGGGGCCGAGCGGCCGGGGCCGTGCCACCTGCGGCATCGCCAACGCCACGGGCTGCTCGTCCGTGTGGGGCAGCACCTACCCCTACAACCCGTACCCGTTCCCGTGGGTCAACCACCTCTTCCAGGACGCGCCGAGCATCGCGATCGGCATCTTCGAGGGGCACATGCGGAAGATGGCCGACGGCTTCCGCGCGGTGCGGCGCGCCGAGCTCGAGCTGGCCGGCGAGTACGACCCGACCGTGCACGAGCCGGAGCTCGCGAAGCTCGACTGGCGCAGCTTCTCCGACGAGGAGTTCGCGCTCTGCCCGCCCATCTTCGCGGTCGGCGGCGACGGCGCGATGCTCGACATCGGGTTCCAGAACCTCTCGCGCCTGCTCGCCTCGGGCAAGCCGGTGCGCGTCGTCATGCTCGACACCCAGGTCTACTCGAACACGGGCGGCCAGGCGTGCACCTCGGGCTTCCTCGGCCAGGTGAGCGACATGGCCGAGTACGGGCCCGGCCAGCGCGGCAAGGAGGAGACGCGCAAGGAGCTGGCGCTCATCGCCATGGCGCACCGCAACGTCTACGTGGTCCAGTCCTCGCAGGCCTCGCCCTCGCACCTGCTGGCCGGCGTGCTCAAGGGCCTGCGCTCCCGCCACCCCGCGGTGTTCTCGCTCCACTGCCCGTGCCCGCCCGAGCACGGCCTGGCCGACGACTCGGCCCCGCACGCCGCCCGGCTCTCGCTGGAGAGCCGCGCCTTCCCGCTCCTCGTCTACGATCCGGCCGCCGGGCCCCGCATGGGCGACCGGCTCTCCCTCGACGGCAACCCGTCCGTCGACGAGCCCTTGCCGACCTACGAGCTCAAGTACGTGGACGACGGCGGCGCCGAGCAGACGATGGAGCTGCCGGTGACGATCGCGGACTGGGCGGCGACCGAATCCCGCTTCCGGAAGCACTTCACGCGGCTCGCCGGCGCCGAGGAGGAGCTCGTGCCGTTCCACGAGTTCCTGGCGCAGGCACCCGACGAGCGCGCGGGCAAGAAGCCCTTCATCTACACGCTCGAGGCCGACCGCCGGCTCGGCCGGCTCGCCGTCTCCGACGAGGTCGTCCGCCTCGGCGAGGACCGGCGCGAGGTGTGGAACCTCCTGCGCGAGCTGGCCGGCCTCCAGGCGCCGGAGGCGCCCGCCGGCGAGGCCGACTACGAGGCCCGGCTGGCCGCGCTGCGCACCGAGTACGAGGCCAAGCTCGCCGACCTCAAGGCGCGCTACCCCTGGATCATCGCGCGGCGCCTGGCCGACGGCCTGCTCCGCGCGGGCAACGGCGCCGAGGCGCTCGCCAGCCTGCTCGAGAAGGTGGACGCGCTGCCCGTCCCGCCGCCGCCGCGCGGCGACGGGCCGGTGGTGAGGGCCGCGCCGGCAGCGTCGGCGCCGGCGGCCACCCTGGTCGCGCCGGCGGCCGCGCCCGCCGCCGCGGCGCCCGCCCCGGCGGCGGCGCGGGACGAAGCCCTCGCGATGGAGCCGTACATCGACTCCGCCCTCTGCACCGCCTGCAACGAGTGCACGAACCTGAACAAGCGGCTGTTCGCCTACAACGGTAAGAAGCAGGCGTACATCAAGGACCAGCGCGCCGGCACGTTCCGCGAGCTGGTGCAGGCCGCCGAGAAGTGCCCGGCGAAGATCATCCATCCGGGCACACCGCTCAACCCGAAGGAAAAGGACCTGGCCAAGTGGATCCAGCGCGCGAAGCCCTTCAACTGAGGTCATGGGGGGCTCCGGGCGCCCCCCAAGCCCCCCGACGCTCGGGGCGCCCATGCTGCGCCGTGGCGCCCCTCGACAACCCGATTGGTTCACGCCCCCTGAGGCGCCCATGTGGCGGCATCTGAAGTTCCGGCACGGCGTCCATCCGCCGACGCTGAAGGAGCTCACCGCCGGCGTGCCGATCCGGAGAGTGCCCTACCCGGACGAGATCGTGCTGCCCCTGCGCCAGCACACGGGCAAGCCCGCGCGGCTGGTGGTGAAGGCCGGGGACCGGGTCGAGCGCGGTGACCCGGTCGCCGAGGCCGACGGCTACGTCTCGACGCCGATCCACGCGTCCGCGGCGGGCACCGTGCGCGAGATCGGTCTCTGGCCGCATCCCGACGGCTCCTACGCGCAGGCCGTGCGGATCACGGTCGACCCGTACTCGCCGCAGGCCGCGCGGCCCCGCCTCGTCCCCGACTGGAGCCGGCTCGGCCCCGCGGACCTGATCGAGGCGATCCGCCAGGCGGGCGTCGTCGGCCTTGGGGGCGCCGCGTTCCCCACGCACGTCAAGCTCGCGCCGCCCAAGGACGTGCGGATCGACACGATCCTCGTCAACGGCTGCGAGTGCGAGCCCTACCTGACGACCGACCACCGGACCATGGTCGAGTACCCCGAGCGCGTCCACCTGGGCTTGCGCATCATGATGCGCTGCCTCGGCGTCTCCCGCGCCGTCGTCGGCATCGAGCGGAACAAGCCCGACGCCCTCGAGGCGATCCGCGCGGCGGTCCCGAAGGACCTCGACGTCAGCGTGCACGATCTCGAGGTGAAGTACCCCCAGGGCGCGGAGAAGATGCTGATCAAGTCGCTCCTCGGCCGGGAGGTGCCGTCGGGGAAGCTGCCGCTGCACGTCGGCGTGGTCGTCCAGAACGTCGCCTCCGCGGCGACGATCGCCGAGGTGTTCGACACCGGGCTGCCGCTGATCGAGCGGATCGTGACGGTCACGGGGCGCGGCGTCCGGCGGCCCGCCAACCTCATCGTGCCCGTCGGCATGAAGCTCCGCGACCTCCTCGAGGCGTGCGGCGGCCTCACCGAGGACGCCCGCGAGGTCGTCTTCGGCGGCCCGATGATGGGGCTCGCCCAGGCGCACCTCGACACGCCGCTCGTCAAGGGGACGACCGGCGTCGTCGTCCTCTCCGCGGCCGAGGTGCGGCCGCAGGTCTCCTACCCGTGCATCCGCTGCGGGCACTGCCTGGACGCCTGCCCGGTCTTCCTCAACCCGCAGCTCCTCGGCCAGCTCGCCCAGAAGGAGCGCTGGGACGAGATGGAGGCCAACCACCTGGCCGACTGCATGCTCTGCGGCTGCTGCGGCTACACGTGCCCCTCGAACATCCCGCTGCCCCAGCTCTTCGCCCTCGCGAAGGGGGCGCTGCGCCAGCGCCAGGCGGCCGCATGAGCGCGCCCTCGCTCCTCGTCAGCGCCTCGCCCCACCTCGGCGCGGGCGACAGCACGCCGACGATCATGTGGAACGTGGTGGCGAGCCTCCTGCCGATCGTGGCCGTCGCCGCGTGGTTCTTCGGACCGAGCGCGCTGCTCGTGACGGCGGCCGCGACGGCCGCCGCGGTGGCCACCGAGCGCGTCCTCGGCCACCGCGGCACGCTCGGCGACGGCTCGGCCGTGATCACCGGGCTCCTGCTCGGCCTCACGCTGCCCGCCGGGCTCCCGCTCTGGATGGCCGTCGTGGGCGGCGTCTTCGGCATCGCGATCGGCAAGCTCCTCTTCGGCGGCCTCGGGCAGAACGTCTTCAACCCGGCCCTGCTCGGGCGCGCCTTCCTCCAGGCGAGCTTCCCGGTGGCGATGACCACCTGGCCCGTGCCCGCGGCCGCCGGTACCTGGTGGGCGCTCCGGGGGGACAACTTCGCGTTCCCGTTCACGAGCCCCCGCGTGGTCGACGCCCTGACCTCGGCCTCGCCGCTCGGTCGCATGAAGTTCGAGCAGCAGCCGACCGCGCTGCTCGATCTCGTGCTCGGCACGACCACGGGCTCGCTCGGGGAAACCTCGGGGCTCCTGATCCTGCTCTGCGGCGGCTACCTCGCGCTGCGCAACTACCTCAACTGGCGGATCCCGGCCAGCATCTTCGCCACCGTGGCGGTGCTCGCGGGCGGCCTGCACCAGCTCGACCCGCGCTACCCCGGCGCGCTCTTCATGCTGTTCTCGGGCGGCCTGATGCTCGGCGCGATGTACATGGCGACCGACCTCGTCACCTCCCCCGTCACCAACCGCGGCTGCTGGGTCTTCGGCGCCGGCGTCGGGCTCCTCGTGGTGGTCATCCGCATCTGGGGAGGCCTCGCCGAGGGCGTGATGTACGCGATCCTCATCATGAACGCGCTCGTGCCGTACCTGAACCGGTGGACCCAGCCGCGCGTCTTCGGCGCCAGGCCGGTGGAGCCCGCGACATGACCGACGGCGCCGCGACGGGCGTGGCCGCGCAGACGCCGGAGCCCCTGCCGGAGCCCGCGGCGGTCCGCCCTTCGAGCCTCCTCGTCACGCTCGGCGCGGGCGGCGCGGTGGCCGGCGTGCTCCTCGTGATCGCGTTCGGGCTCACCCTGCCCCGGATCGAGGCCAACCGCGCCCACGCGCTGCACCTGGCGGTCAACGAGGTCCTCAAGGCGCCCGCGCGCTACGACACGCTCTACGTCGTCGGCGGCGCCCTCACGAAGACGCCGCCCCCCGGCGTCGATCCGAAGAAGCTCGAGCAGGTCTACCTGGGCTTCGGGCCCGATGGCCGCGCGGTCGGCTTCGCCGTCGGCGCCGCCGAACCCGGCTTCCAGGACACGATCCGCCTGATCTTCGGCTATGACCCGCGGAATCGGAAGCTCCTCGGGATGAAGGTGCTCGAGAGCAAGGAGACGCCGGGGCTCGGCGACAAGATCGAGAAGGACCGGGCGTTCGTCTCGCAGTTCGACGGCGCGCAGCCGCCGCTCGCGGGCGTCAAGGGCAAGCGGGCGAAGCCCACCGACGTGGCCATGATCACGGGCGCGACGATCTCGTCCCGGACGGTGATCCGAACGATCAACAATGCCCTCGGCCGGCTCGGGCCGCTGCTCGAGGCCTACCGCACGGAGAACTAGCGCATGGCCGAACTGAGCTGCCACGCCTCCATGATGACGACCTCGAAGGACGCGCCGCCCCGGGAGGACCTCGCGAAGGGCCTCTGGCGGCAGAACCCGGTGCTGGTCCACCTGCTCGGCCTGTGCCCGACGCTGGCGGTCACCAACTCGGTCGCGAACAGCGTCGTCATGGGCGTCGCGACCTTCTTCGTCCTGGTGGGCTCGAGCTTCCTCGTGTCCACTGTCCGGCGCTGGATCCCGAACGAGATCCGCATCGCGAGCTACATCCTCATCATCGCGACTTTCGTCACGGTCGCGGAGTTCGGGCTCCAGGCGCTGGTGCCCGACATCTACAAGGCGCTCGGCCCGTTCGTCGCGCTGATCGTCGTGAACTGCATCATCCTGGGCCGCCAGGAGGCCTTCGCCGGCAGGAACCCGGTCGGGCGCTCCGTGCTCGACGCGGTCGGGATGGGCGCGGGCTTCATGCTCGCGCTCCTCATCATGGGCTCGGTCCGCGAGGTGCTCGGCAGCGGGACGTTTCTCAGCGTGAGCCTGTTCGGCCCCCGCTACGAGCCCTGGGTCATCTTCGTGCTGCCGCCGGGCGGGTTCTTCACGCTCGCCTTCGTGCTGCTCGCGGTGGCCTGGCACAAGCAACGGCAGACCGCCCGCGCCCGGGCGCGCGCGACGGACGAGGCCGTCCTCGTGGAGAGGGTCGCATGATGAGCGACCTCACCTGGATCTTCGTCTCGTCGATGGTGGTGAACAACTTCACCCTCATGCTGTTCCTCGGCCTCTGCCCGTTCCTCGGCGTATCGGGCAAGATCGACACCGCGCTCCGCATGGGCGCGGCCAACACCTTCGTCCTCCTCATCACCGCGATGGCGGTGTGGGCCCTCAACACCTTCGTCCTCCCCTACGCGCCGTACCTCCGGCTGATCGCCTTCATCATCGTCATCGCCTCCCTCGTGCAGATCGTCGAGATGGTGATCAAGAAGCTCTCCCCGGCGCTGTTCCGCGCGCTCGGGATCTACCTACCGCTCATCACGACCAACTGCGCGATCCTGGCCCTCGCGATCTTCCAGACCAACCGGAGTTACACGTTCCTCCAGGGGCTCGTCTTCGCGCTCGGCTCCGGCGCCGGCCTGGCGCTGGCCCTCGTGCTGATGGCCTCGATCCGCGAGAGCGTCGAGCTGGCCGACGTCCCCGCCGTCGCCAAGGGCACGGCGCTCGTGCTGATGATCGCCGGCAGCCTCTCGCTCGCCTTCATGGGCTTCGCGGGACTGCTCTCGTCGTCGTGAGCACGCCATGACCACGCTCCTCGTCATCCTCGCCGTGGCCGTGCTCTTCGCGCTGTTCGGGCTCGTGACCCGCGGCCGGCGCCTCGCGTGCGGCCGCGACGGCTCGTGCCCGGTCGGGTCCGCCGGGTGCGACGCGTGCGAGCTCAGGCCCCAGCCACCCGTGGAGCCGCCAGTGGAGTCAGACCATGCTCAACGCTGACAACCCCGGCGCGCGCCGCCTCACGCGGCGCGACGCCCTCACGCTCGGCATCGGCGCCTTCGTCGTGGCGAGCATCCCCCTCGCCGCCCGCCGGCCGCGGCAGCTCGTGCGGCGGACCGTCCCCGTGATGGGGACCCTCGCCGAGCTCGCGGTCGTCGGCGCCGACCCGCGCGCCGCGCACGCGGCGATCGATGCCGCCATCGAGGAGCTTCGCCGCGTCGACCGGCTGATGACGCGCTTCAGCGCGTCCTCGGAGATCGGCACCGCGAACCGTCTCGCCCTCACGCGCCCCGTGGCGGTCGGCGACGCGACCGCCGCCGTGCTCCGCGAGGCCCTCACGTGGGCCGAGGCGAGCGACGGCGCGTTCGACCCGGCCCTCGGGCGGGCCATCGGCCTCTGGGACGTCGCGCGCCGGCGCACGCCGCCGTCCGGCGCCGCCGTCCGGCCCCTCGCCGGCCGCCGCCTCTTCCAGGCCGTCGCGCTCGACCGCTGGCGCGGGCGCCCCGTCGTCCGCTTCACGGACCCCGACGTCGCGCTGGACCTGGGCGGCATCGCGAAGGGCTGGGGCGTGGACCGGGCCGCGGACGCGCTCCGCGCCCACGGGGTCACGCAGGCGCTCGTCAACGTCGGCGGCGACCTCTACGCGCTCGGGGCGGCGCCGGACGGCGCGCCGTGGCGCATCGGCATCCGGTCGCCCGAGGATCCCGCGGCCCTGGCGGGCGAGGTCGAGGTGCGCGACGCAGCGGTCGCGACCTCGGGCGACTACCTCCAGTACTTCCGCTGGGGCGGGCGGCGCTATCACCACCTGCTCGACCCCGCGACCGGGGCGCCGCGGGTCACGCCGGTCCGGAGCGTGACCGTGGTCGCCGCCTCCTGTCTCGCCGCCGACGCGGCGGCGACCGCCGTCTTCGGCATGACGCCCGAGCACGCCGCCCGGCTCCTCCGGGTCCGCGCCGCCGGCGCGCGCCTCGCGAGCGTGATCGCCACGGAGGCCTGACGAAGGGAGTCCTGCGATGACGACCGAACCGGCCCGCGACGAGCCCGTCGCCGACCCGCGCGAGCAGACGCTCGAGCAGCACCGGCAGATCCGGCAGCTCGCCGAGCGGCTCGCGAGCGCGCCCGACCTCGCGGAGCTCCTCCAGCGCCTGCGCGAGTTCCGCTCCGCCGCCGTGCTCCACTTCGCCGACGAGGAGGCGCCCGAGGGGTTCTTCGAGATCGTCCGCGGCCGCGCGGGGCGGCACCTCGAGAAGATCCAGCGCCTCGAGGGCGAGCACCAGGCCTTCCTCGGCGAGCTGGACCGGCTGGCCGAGCAGGCCCGGGAGGTCCTCGCCGGCCCCGTGGCCGAGATCCTGCGCGTCGCGAGCGACCTCGCGCGAAAGCTCGACGACCACGAGTCCCGCGAGAACGAGCTGCTGCTCGACGCCCTCTACGTGGATCTCGGCGAGGAGTCCTGACCTCATGGGGGGCTGCGGGCGCCCCCCAGTTGTTCAGCGGAAGGGGGCTACGCCCCCCTCCGACTCCCCCGGCCCCGCGCCTGGGGGCGCCCCGGCCCAGCCGTGGCGCCCCTCGACAACGCGATTGGTTTACAGGCTCTGACGCCTCAGCCGAGCACGCAGCCCGCGCCGCCGCCGGCCGGCTCCTCGCCGGCGGCGCGGAGCGACGCGGGCGCGCCGGGGGCGTCGAGCCCCGGCACCTTGTAGCCGTACGTCCGGTCGAGGCCGAGCGCCCGGACCGCGGCGAGGCCCGCCGCGAGGGCCGGGCCCTCGAGCGCACGCAGCGGCCGGCGCAGGTCCCCCGCGGGCAGCCCGAGCGCCTTCATCAGCGACTTCACCGGGACCGGGTTCGTCGCCGAGTACGTGAAGTGCAGGAGCGGCAGGAGCCGGAGGTAGGTCTCCCGGAACGCCGCCGCGTCCTCCCACCGCCGCCACGGCCGCGAGAGCGCCGCCATCTCCGCGGGCGCCACGTTGCCGGTCATGTTCGCGGTGCCGTGGCCGCCGAGCGCCATGGTCGGCACGACGAGGCCGAGGTTCGGGGAGTCGCAGCACATCACCGCCACGTCGGGCCGCGCCGCCAGCACCCGGGCGACCTGCGCCACGCGCGCCGTGGACTCCTTGTGCACCACGTAGCGCGGGTGGCTGAGGACCCGGAGCAGGCGCTCCCAGCCGAGGTCGGTGCCGACGCGAGGCGGATTGTTGTAGATGCCGAGCGGCAGGTCCGTGGCGTCGGCGACCTCGAGGAAGAACCGCTCGATGTCGTCCTCGGAGGCGCAGATGTACGGCGGCGCGGCGAGGATCGCGCCGTCGGCGCCGTGCTCGCGCGCGAAGCGCACGTGGGCGATCGTCGCCTCGGTGCTCCCGCCCGTGCAGCCGTAGAAGAAGCGCATCCGGCCCGTCTTCATGCGCGCGGTCTCGACGACGATCTGCCGCCGCTCCTCGGGCGTGAGCATCGTGGGCTCGCCCGTCGAGCCCATGAAGAGCAGCGCCGCCGTGCCGTGGTCCTCCTGGAAGCGGAGGAGCGTGCGGAACGCGCCGAAGTCCACCGAGCCGTCGGCGTTGAACGGCGTGACGAGCGCGACGAACGAGCCCTCGAGCGGCATCTTGGCCATGGACCCCTCCCCGGAGGTGAGCGGCCGGCGCGTGCGGGTCTCGCCGGCCCACCGCGAGTATACGCCGCTATCGCCAGTCGAAGCCGTACCGCTCGCGCATCAGCGCGAGGTACTCCGCCTC
>Ga0154364_1032_pt1 | contig 21500 bp, 21 predicted proteins | sample RifGroA2_FD_115892 | JGI IMG/M metagenome (GOLD analysis project Ga0154364, IMG submission 115892) | Candidatus Rokubacteria bacterium GWA2_73_35 | reverse complement strand
GGCCAAGTACGCCAACAAGACGCCGGACGGCTTCGCGGTCCAGGGCTACGACACCGCCGAGGTGATCATCCGCGCCCTCAAGGCCACGAACGGCAACACCCGAGACAAGGACAAGCTCGTCGGCGCCATCGCGAAGGTGGAGTTCGACAGCCCGCGCGGCCGCTTCCGCTTCGATCCCAAGACGCAGAACGTGATCCAGCCGTTCATCTACGTGCGCGAGGTCCGCGAGGTGCCGGAGTTCGGCCTCACCAACGTCCCGATCGACAAGGTCGCGGACGTGCGCGATCCCGGAACCGGCTGCACCTTGCCGGCCTGACGGACTGGTCGGAGGGGGCGGGGCCCGGCGCCCCGCCCCCGAGGTTTCACGCGCGTGCCCTTCCTCCCGGACTTCTTCGGTCAGGCGCTGAACGGCCTCGCCTACGGCGTGCTGCTGTTCCTGCTCTCCGTCGGCCTCACGCTGATCTTCGGCATGCTCGACGTCGTCAACCTCGCGCACGGCTCCTTCTACATGCTCGGCGCGTACGCCGGCCTCACGCTGATCGCGGCGACCGGTGACTTCTGGGTGGCGCTGCTCGTGGCGCCCCTGGCCGTCGGGCTGGTCGGCGCCCTCGTCGAGCGCGGGCTCCTGCGGCCGCTCTACCGCCGGCCGACGCTCGACCAGGTGCTGCTCACGTTCGGGTTGATCTACCTCTTCGAGGACCTCGTCAAGTGGCTCTGGGGCGGGCGGATCCGCTCGATCCCGCCGCCGGCGCTCTTCTCGGGCTCGGTCACGCTCGGCGACGCGACGGTGCCCTCGTACCGGCTCTTCGTGATCGCCTTCGGGCTCGCGGTGGCCCTGGCACTCTGGCTCCTGATCGAGAAGACGCGGCTCGGGTCGATCATCCGCGCGGGCGTGTTCGACGCCGAGATGGCCGCGGGGCTCGGGATCAACACCGACCGCGTGTTCACCGGCGTGTTCGCCTTCGGCGCCGCGCTCGGCGGGCTCTCGGGCGTCATCGCCGGGCCGATCCAGTCCGCCTACCCCTCCGTCGGCGTGACGATCCTGATCCCGGCGCTGATCGTCGTGGTCGTCGGCGGCCTCGGCAGCCTGAAGGGCTCGCTCGTCGGCAGCCTCATCATCGGCCAGGCGGAGACGTTCGGGAAGGCGTGGCTGCCCGACGTCTCGATGCTGATCATCTACGTCGTGATGGCGCTGATCGTGCTGCTCCGCCCGCAGGGGCTCTTCGGGCGGCCGCTCAAGTGACGCCGCTGCGCCTGCTCGGGTTCGTGCTGGTGGTCGCCGCCGTCGCGGCGTTCCCGGCGGCCGCCGGCGTCTATCCGGTCAAGCTCCTCCAGGAGATCCTCATCTGGGGCGTGTTCGCGATGAGCCTGGATTTCCTCATGGGCTACGGGGGCATGGTCTCCTTCGGCCACTCGGCGTTCTTCGGGATCGGCGCCTACGTCGCCGCGCTCGCGCTCCAGGCCTCCCCGGGGGTGCTCGCCGGCCTCGCCGCGCCCGCGCTCGCCGCCGCGGCGGCCGCGCTCGTGATCGGCTTCTTCTCGATCCGGGTGAGCGGCGTCTACTTCATCATGCTGACGCTGGCGTTCTCGCAGATGTTCTACGCGTACACGTTCCAGGCGGCGTGGCTCGGCGCCGAGGACGGCATCGTCGGCGTGCGGCGCGTGGTCGTGCTGGGCCTCGACACCGCCCGGCCGCCCGTGTTCCACCTGTACGTGGTCGCGCTGGTGGCGCTCGCGGCGCTGGCCCTGTGGCGGACGGTGCGGTCCCCCTTCGGCCACGTCCTCGTGGGCATCCACGAGAACGAGGCGCGGATGGAGGCGGTCGGGTACCCGGTGAGCCGCTACAAGCTGCTCGCGTTCGTCATCGCGGGGACGGTGGCCGGCGTCGCGGGCGCGCTCTACACGCAGTTCATCGGCTCGATCTCCCCCGACGCGTTCTTCTGGACGACGTCGGGCGAGGCGCTGCTGATGGTCATCATCGGCGGCACCGGCACGCTCGGCGGCGCGCTGCTCGGCTCCGCCGCGTTCATCCTGCTCCAGTCGCTGGTCAGCTCGTACACCGAGCGGTGGATGCTGATCCTCGGCGTCACGTTCATCCTGTTCGTGCTCTTCGCCCCGGGCGGGCTCGTCGGCGCGCTCCGGGGCCGCGTGGGACTCCGCGCGTGAGCCCGCTGCTCGCGATCGAGGGCCTCACGAAGAGCTTCGCCGCCCTCAACGCGCTGAACGGCGTGTCGCTCGCGGTCGAGCCGCGCGAGCGCCGCGCGCTCATCGGGCCGAACGGGGCCGGGAAGACGACGCTCTTCAACCTGATCACCGGGCACCTGGCGCCGAGCCGGGGGCGGGTGCTCTTCGAGGGCGCGCCGCTCACGGGGCTCGCGCCGCACGCCGTGGCCCGGCGCGGGATCTCGCGCTCGTTCCAGCGCACGAGCCTCTTCCCGCGGCTCGGCGTCGAGGAGAACCTGCGCCTGGCCGCCGCCGCGGACGGGCGGGGGAGCTGGAACGTCTTCGGCTCGGTCGCCCGGCTCGCGACGCCGCTCCGCCGCGCGCGCGACGTCGCCGAGCAGGTCGGCCTCGCCGAGCGGCTCGCCGAGCCGGCGGGCCGCCTCTCGTACGGCGAGCAGCGCCAGCTCGAGCTGGGCGTCGCGCTCGCCACGGCGCCCCGGCTCCTGCTCCTCGACGAGCCGACGGCCGGCATGTCGCCCGAGGAGACCCAGCGCATGACCCGGATGCTGGCGGGCCTGCCGCGTGACGTCACGCTGCTGATCATCGAGCACGACATGGACGTCGTCTTCTCGCTCGCCGACCGCATCACCGTGCTCCACTACGGCGAGGTCCTGAGCGAGGGCGCGCCCGACGCGGTGCGGGCGGACCCGCGCGTCTACGAGGTCTACCTCGGCACCGGGGACGAGGCCTGATGCTCGACGTCGACGCGGTCCACACCTACTACGGCGAAAGCCACGTGCTGCACGGCGTGTCGCTCGCGGTGCGCGCGGGCGAGGCCGTCGCGCTCCTGGGGCGGAACGGCGTGGGCAAGACCACGCTGATCCGGTCCATCATCGGCTTCACGCCGCCGCGGGAGGGCGCGGTGCGCCTCGACGGGGCGCCGATCCACCGGCTCGCCGCGTACCGCATCGCCAAGCGCGGCATCGGGCTCGTGCCGCAGGGCCGCCGGATCTTCGCCCCGCTCTCGGTCGTCGAGAACCTGCTGCTCGGCGCGCGGCCGGGCGCGGGCGGCTGGACCGCGGAGCGCGTGTGGGAGCTGTTCCCGCGCCTGCACGAGCGGCGGCTCCAGAGCGGCGGGACGCTGTCGGGCGGCGAGCAGCAGATGCTCGCCGTCGCGCGCGCGCTGATGACGAACCCGCGGCTCCTGCTGCTCGACGAGCCGTCGGAGGGGCTCGCGCCGCTGATCGTGCGCGACATCGGACGCGTCCTCGTGCGGCTCAAGCGCGCGGGGCTCCCGATCCTGCTCGTCGAGCAGAACGTGCCGCTGGCCCTCCGGGTGGCGGACCGCGTCTACGTCATGAGCAAGGGCCAGATCGTGTACGAGGGCACGCCCGCGGAGCTCGACGCCGCCGAGGACGTCAAGCGCCGTTTCCTGGGCGTCGCGTAGGGAGGCAGGCCATGCGCGTGCGCGCCGCGGTGCTCCTGGAGGTCGGGCGGCGGCTCGAGGTCCGCGACGTCGAGCTCGCGCCGCCGCGCGCGGGCGAGGTGCTGATCCGCATGGCCGCGTGCGGCGTCTGCCACACGGACCTGCACGTGATGACGGGGCACGTGCCCGCGCCGCTCCCCGCCGTCCTCGGCCACGAGGGCGCGGGCGTCGTCGCCGAGGTCGGCGCCGGCGTCGCCTCCGTGCGGCCCGGCGACCACGTGCTCACGCTCTGGCGCCTGTCGTGCGGCGTGTGCGAGTACTGCGCCGCCCGGCGCCCGGCGCTCTGCGCCGAGGGCATGCGGGTGCGCCAGACGGGCTGTCTCCTCGACGGCACGACGCGCCTCACGCTCGAGGGGCGCCCGCTCAAGCACTTCTGCGGCGTCGCCGCCTTCGCCGACCACGCTGTCGTGCCCGAGCGGGGGGTGCTCGCCATCCCGGCCGACCTGCCGCTCGACCGCGCTGCGCTGCTCGGCTGCGCGATGGTCTCCGGCGTCGGCGCGGTGGTCAACGCCGCGCGAGTCAGGCCCGGGAGCAGTGTCGCGGTGTTCGGCACGGGCGGCGTGGGGCTCTGCGTGGTGCAGGGCGCCGCGCTCGCGGGCGCGGCGCGGATCTTCGCGGTCGACCGCCACGCGCCGAAGCTCGAGCTGGCGCGGCGGTTCGGCGCGACGGACACGGTGGACGCCTCCGCGGCGGACCCGGTGGCCGCGGTGCGGGCCGCGACGGGCGGCCGCGGCGTGGACTACGCGTTCGAGGTGATCGGCGAGCCGCGGACGATGCGCCAGGCGTGGGACACCCTGGCCAAGCGCGGCGTCGCCGTCGTGCTCGGCGTCGCCCCGACCACCGCCGAGGTCTCGGTGCCCGTGCTCTCGCTCGTGTTCGAGGAGCGGGTGCTCACCGGCTCGATCTACGGCGCGGGCGCGCCGCGCGTGGACATCCCGCGGCTGATCGAGCTGTACCGGGCGGGTAAACTGAAGTTGGACGAGCTGCTGACGCGCACGTACCCTCTCGAGCGGATCAACGAGGCGTACGACGCGCTCGAGCGGGGCGAGGTGGCCCGCAGCGTCGTGACGTTCGGCCCCGGAGGGGCCTGAGGAGCGCCCGATGGCCGACCGAGAGGACGCGCCGCTGGGCCCGCCGCGCCTGTCCGCCGAGCGCGTCGCGGAGATGCGGCGGATCTACGAGGAGCTGCTCGGCATCGTGCCTCCGCGCATCGAGGCGCGCATCGGCGCGGGCAGCCGCCTGGACCCCGAGGGGCTCGAGCTCCAGGAGGCCGTGCGGCGCCACTTCATGTACCCGCGCTGCTTCGACGTGAAGACCTCGCAGCTCATGCTCTTCGGCATCCTGCTGGCCCTGATGGGTGACGCCGCGCGGCTGCACGCGCTCGCCGCCCGCCGCGCGGGCGCCACGTGGGAGGAGCTGTGGGCGGTCGCGGGGCTCGCCTACCTGTTCCGCGGCCTGCCCGCCGCGAACCTGGGCGCCGAGATCATCCAGAAGCTCGCCGAGGCGGAGCCGCGCGCGTGAGCTGGATCGATCCCGACTTCCCGACGACCGCGACGCCGAGCGACCTGGTCGGGCGCGTGCTCGGCCTGAACCCCGGGCTCATGACCGGGCCGGGCACCAACACCTATCTGGTCGGCCGGCGCGACCCGATCCTCGTCGACACGGGCGCGGGCGTCGCCGGCTACGTGCCCCTCCTCGAGCGCTACCTCGCCGGCCGGGGCTGGCGCCAGCCCTCGCGCATCGTCCTCACGCACCGTCACCGCGACCACCTGGGCGGCGTGTCGCAGCTCCGGGCGCGCTTCAGGGGCATCCCGGTCGCCAAGATGCTCCACCGGGACAGCGGCCTGCCCGCGGCGATCGACGACCTGCGCGACGGGCAGGCCGTGCACGGCGACGGTGCCACGCTCGTCGCCGTCCACACGCCCGGCCACGCCTCCGACCACCTCTGCTTCTACCTCGTCGAGGAGAAGGCGCTCTTCACGGGCGACGTGGTCCTGGGCGGGTCGACGACTGTCATCCCCCCCGACGACGGGGACCTCGGCGACTACCTGACCTCGCTCGGGCGTCTCCTCGACCTCGACGTCCATCGGATCTACCCCGCTCACGGCCCCGTCATCGAGGACGGGCCGGGGCGGGTCCAGGAATTCATCGCGCACCGGCTCATGCGCGAGCGCCAGATCCTCGAGGCGCTCGGCGACGGTCTCGTCACGATCCCCGCGATGGTCACGCGCATCTACGCCGACGTGTCCACCGCACTCCACCAGGCGGCGGCGCAGTCGGTCGCCTCGCACCTCGTGAAGCTTGCGCGGGAGGGGCGGGTCCGGGAGCGCCCCGTCCGCGACGCCCCGTCGCGCTGGGAGCTCCTCCGCTGATCAGCGGCGCGCCGCGGCGGTGACGAGCGCGGCGAAGAGGCGCCGCGCCGCCGGGTCGTGCTCGACGAGGTCCTCGGGGTGCCACTGCACGCCCAGGACGAACGGGGCGCCGTCGGCCAGCTCCACGCCCTCGACGATGCCGTCGGGCGCCCACGCGACGGCGGCGAGCCCCCGGCCGAGCCGCTTGATCGCCTGGTGGTGGAAGCTGTTCACGTCGACCTCGAGGGCACCGAGGACCGCGGCGAGCCGCGAGCCCGCCTGGACCTTCACCTGGTGCGTGGGCTGGTGCCGGCGCTCCGCCTGGCTGTGCGAGAGGGGCGAGCCCGGGTCGCTCGGGACGTCCTGGTACAGGCTCCCGCCGAGCGCGACGTTCAGCACCTGGATGCCACGGCAGATCGCGAGCAGCGGGAGCCCCTGCGCGAGGGCGCGGCCGGCCAGCTCGAGCTCGAGAGCGTCGCGCGCCTCGGAGACCTCCACGAGCGTCGGGTGGCGGGGCTCGCCGAAGTGCTGCGGTTCCACGTCGCCGCCGCCCGTCAGGAGCAGCCCGTCGAGCCGCGCCCACAGCGCGTCGCGCGCGGCGGCGCCGAGCGGCGGCGGCAGCAGGACGGGGGCGCCGCCCGCCTGCTCGATCGCGCGCAGGTAGGCCGAGTTCAGGTAGGCGCGCTCCGGGTACTTGTCCACCGTGATCGACGTGGTCACGCCGACGAACGGGAGCGGTGTCACGGCTCGAGCGTACCACGGCGCGCCTTTCCCGGCGGCGCCGCCCGGGGCGCGCGGTATCATGGAATGCCGCCATGAGCCTCGACTCCGCATCCCACCAGGCGACCGCGCCCCTGCACACGGCGACCGCGACCGTGCAGGCGATCGGCACGCGCTGGGCGGTGGCCGCCGGCCACGCGCTCGCCTCCGAGGCCGCCGCGCGCGTGCTCGACGCCGGTGGCAACGCGATCGACGCCGGGGTCGCCGCGGGGCTCACGCTCGGCGTCGTGCATCCCGACATGGTCAGCGTCGCCGGCGTCGCGCCGATCCTGGTGCACGTCGCGAAGACGGGTACCACGTTCCAGATCTCCGGCGTCGGGCCGTACCCGCGCGCATCGACCCTCGCGGTCTTCCGCGCGCGGCACGGCGGCCAGATCCCGCCCGGCCTCGCGCGCACGGTCGTGCCCGCCGCGCCCGCCGCGTGGCTCGCCGCGCTCGCGCGCTGGGGCACGATGTCGTTCGCCGACGTCGCGGCGCCGGCGACCGAGCACGCGAGCCGTGGCTTCCCGGTGTCGCGCTTCTCGGCGTACCAGATGGCGGCGAACGCCGAGAAGTACCGCCGCTGGCCGACGTCCGCCGCGCTCTTCCTGCGCGAGGGACGGGCGTACCGGACGGGCGAGGTCCTCGTGCAGTCTGAGCTCGGCGAGACGCTCGCGCGGATGGCCGAGGCCGAGCGCCGCGCCGGCGGCGGCCGCGAGGCCGGGATCCGCGCTGCGCGCGACGAGGTCTACCGGGGCGAGACCGCGCGCCGCATCGTCGAGTTCCACCGCGCCGAGGGCGGGCCGCTCGTGGCGGACGACCTGGCCGCCTTCGAGGTCGAGGTCGGCCCCGCGCTCCGCACGCGCTTCGGCGCCTACGAGGTCGCCGCCTGCGGCTTCTGGTGCCAGGGGCCCGTGCTGCTGCAGATGCTGAACCTGCTCGACGGCGTCGACCTCGGGGCGCTCGGCCACAACTCGCCCGCGTACCTGCACCGGCTGGTCGAGACCGTGAAGCTCGCGTTCGCCGACCGCGAGGCCTGGTACGGCGACCCCGCCGTCGTCGACGTTCCCGCCGAGGGGCTCCTGTCCAAGGCCTACGCCGACGCGCGCCGCGCGCTCTTCCGCCCCGACCGGGCCGCCCCCGACATGCCGCCGGCGGGCGATCCGCGCCGGCTCGGCGCGGTCCTCGGGCGCGAGGCCGCGCTGCCGCTCGCGGGCGGCGCCGGCCCCGCCACCGACGCGCTCGACACGAGCTACGTGGCGGTGGTCGACGCCGAGGGCAACGGCTTCTCGGCGACGCCGAGCGACCCGAACGTGGACGCGCCGGTCGTGGCGGGCGTGGGCTCGGTCGTGTCGCCGCGCGGCTCGCAGGGCTGGCTCGACCCGGCGCACCCGAGCGTCGTGGCGCCCGGCAAGCGCCCGCGGCTGACGCCGGCGCCGGCGATGGCGCTCCGCGACGGCCGGCTCTTCATGCCGTTCGGCACGCCCGGCGGCGACGTCCAGCAGCAGGCGATGCTCCAGGTCTTCCTGAACGTCGCCGTGTTCGGCATGGAGCCGCAGCAGGCCGTCGAGGCACCGCGGGTGGCCTCCCGCAGCTTCCCCGACTCCTTCTGGCCGCACGCCCACGCGCCGGGCAAGCTCGAGGTGGAACGACGCCTGGCCCCCGAGACGCGAGCCGCGCTCGCCGCCCTCGGCCACTCGGTCGTCGAGTGGCCCGAGTGGGAGTGGCGCGCCGGCGCCGTCTGCGCCGTCCAGGTGGGGCCCGAGGGCACCCGCTGGACCGCGGCCGACCCGCGCCGCGGCGCCCACGCCATCGCCCGCTAGCCTCGCCCGCGCACGACCCCCTGGGGCCGCCGCCCCCGCTTCGGGTATGGTCACGGCATGAGGCTCCCGCGCGTCCTGAGGCGCCTTCCGCCCTGGTGGCGGGCGCACCGGCGCCGCCTGCTCGAGCTGTGGACCGTCGGCGTCGCCGCGAGCGTCCTCGTCTCCGCCGCGTCCGCGGCCGGTTACCTCGAGGGCACGCAGGCGCGGGCGCTCGACCTCGTGATGCGGCTCTCGGGCGACCGGCTCGTCTCGGACGTCGTGATCGTCGCGATCGACGAGGCCGCGTTCACGGCGCTCGGGCAGCGCCAGCCCCTGTCGCGCGCCTACCTCGCGAGGCTCGTCCGCGGGCTCGAGCGCGCGGGCGCCGGCGTGGTGGGGCTCGACGTCAGCTTCGCCGCGGCGACCGCGCCGGCCGAGGACGCGGCGCTCGCGGCGGCCATCCGCGGCTTCGCCGGCGCCGACGGCGTGAGCCAGGTCGTGCTCACGACGGGCGCGGTGCCTGAGCGCGGACCCCTCGCGGATCCCGCCCTGCTGCGGGCGGCGGTGCGCGGCTCGCCGGACGTCCCGCAGGACGCCGACGGGCTGATCCGGCGCGTCGGCCTCCTCGTCCCGAGCGGGGGCCGGCTCGAGCCGGCCTTCGGCCTCGCGGTCGTGGCGCGCCTCGGGGGCCTGACTCCGGCCGCCCTCGAGCGGGCGCTCGGCGAGGCCGGCGGCACGGTCGCGCTCCCCCGGGCGCGGCCGGGACGGCTCGACCCGGTCGGCCCCCCGCTCAGCCTCAGGCCCGACGAGTTCACCCGCATCAACTTCGTGGGTCGGCCGAAGAGCTTCCTGACGATCCCGAGCGAGGCCGTCGCGGCGCTCGACGCGCCGGGCGCCGACCTGCCGCCCGACAACCCGTTCCGCGGCCGCATCGTGCTCGTCGGCGCCACGTTCCAGGAGAGCCGCGACGTGTTCCTCACGCCCTACGGCGCGCTGCCGGGCGTCGAGATCCACGCCAACGTCGCCTACATGCTTCTGACACGCAGCTTCGTCCGCCCGTCGGGCTGGGCCGTGAGCTTCGGGCTCGAGGTGCTCGCGGTGCTCGCGACGGGCGTGGCCCTGGTCGCGGCGCGGCCGCTCCGCGCCACGCTCCTCGCCGTCGGCGGGACGCTGCTCGTCGGGATGCCGGCGAGCTTCGTCGTCTTCCAGCGCGGCGGCTACTGGGTCGACTTCCTGCTCCCGACGCTCGCGACGTGCGCCCTCGGCACGGGCTCCGGCGCGCTCGAGCGGCGACGGTTCCGCGCGGCCTTCAGCCGCTACGTCAGCAAGGAGGTCGCCGCGCAGGTGCTCGCCCAGGCGCCGGGGCTCTCCGGCGAGCGGCGCGAGGTCTCGGTCCTCTTCTCCGACCTCCGCGGGTTCACGACGCTCTCGGAGACGACGCCGCCCGAGCGGATGGCGGCGCTCCTCAACGAGTACTTCGACGCCATGACGTCGGCGATCTTCCGCCATCGCGGGATGATCAACGACTTCGTCGGCGACGCGGTGATGGCCGTGTTCGGCGCGCCGCTCGCGGACCGGGAGCACGCGCTGCACGCCGCCGAGGCCGCGCTCGCGATGGACGCGGCCCTCCAGGCGCTGAACGCCCGGTGGGAGGCGCAGGGGCTGCCGCGGCTCCGCATGGGGATCGGCGTCCACTCCGGCGAGGTCTTCGCGGGCAACGTCGGCGGGCGCGCGCGGGTCAAGTACACGCTCATCGGTGATACCGTGAACGTCGGGTCGCGCGTGGAGGGGCTCAACAAGGAGCTCGGCACCACGATCCTCCTGACGGAGGCGACGCTCGGCCGCCTCGGCGGCCGCGCCGAGGTGCGCGACCGCGGCCCGTTGGAGGTGAAGGGACGCGTCCAGCGGGTCCACGTCTTCGAGCTCCTGGGGCTCCCGGCCGGGAGCGGCGACCCGACACACTGAAGGGGGCGGACACGATGACGGCACGAATCGCGTGGCTCGCGGTGATGCTGACGCTCGCCGCGTCCGGCGCGGCCCGGGCGGCCGAGCCGGTCGCCTACGTCACGGAGATTGAGCGCGCGGGAGCCGGCGAGGTGGACGTCAAGCCGGCCGGCGAGAGCGACTGGCGGCCGGCGCGGCCCCTGCTCGCCCTCCGGCCCGGCGACCAGGTCCGCGCGCAGGGCCGCGCGCGCGCCGTCGTGCTCTTCCACGGGGGCGGCACGAAGGTCGTGGCGCCCGGCGACCCCCCGCTCACGATCGCCGCGCCCGCGGCGGGCGGCGTCAGCGCGCAGCTGCGCGCGCTCAGCGAGGGCGTCGGCCGCTTCCTCCTCGGCAGGCAGGAGCCCCCGACGTACCGGCGCCTGGCCACGCGGAGCGTGACGCTGCCGCCGGCGATCCTCGCGCCGCGCAACACGCGCCTGCTCGAGGGCAACCCCGTGTTCGAGTGGGAGGGGTCGAGCCGTGCCCGCTACACGCTCCGGGTCGTCGGGCCCGCGGGCGTGCTCTGGGAGCGCGCCGATCTGCCACGCGCCCCGCTCGCGTACCCGGCGACGGCGCCGCGGCTCGCCCCCGGCGTCCGCTACGCCTGGGAGCTCGAGGTGCGCGGGCACCCGGTCCAGCGCGCCGAGTTCGAGTTGGTGCCGGACGCCGAGGCGCAGGGCGTCCGCGCCGTGCTCGCGGCGCTCGACGGCGCCCCGGGCTATCCGCCGGGGACGCTCGAGCTGATGCGGGCCGTCATACTCTTCGAGGGGGGGCTCTACGACGCCGCGCGGCGCCGGCTCGAGGAGGCCCAGGCGGCCGCGCCGGGGGATCCGACACCGACGCTCATGCTGGGCTACGTCTGGGAGCGCGTCGGGCTCGGGGCGCGGGCGGCGGAGGCCTTCGAGCGCGCGCGGACTCTCGCGCGCTGAGCGCCCGGAGGGCGTGACCCAATCGCGTTGTCGAGGGGCGCCACGGCGCAGCATGGGCGCCCCGAGCGTTTGGGGGGCTTGGGGGGTGCTCGGAGCCCCCCATGAAGTCAGGCCCGTGAACGAATCGCGCTGTCGAGGGGCGCCACGGCTCTGCCGGGGCGTCCCGAGCGATGGGGGGTTTGGGGGGCGCCCGGAGCCCCCCATGAAGTCAGGCCGGCGCCGCGACCGGCGTCCGCCGCGGGGCGACGGGCTCCTCGCGGATCGCCAGCGCGAGCCCGGCGGCGACGAGCCCGAGCGCCGCGGCCGAGACGAACGCGATCGTGTAGGTGCCGGTCCACTCGTAGATCCAGCCGGCGAGCGCGGCGCCGAGCGCCGCACCGACCTGGTGCGAGAAGAAGATCCAGCCGGACAGCTCGCCGACCGAGTAGCGCCCGAAGATGTTCGCGACGAGCGTCGTCGTGGGCGGCACCGTCGAGATGTAGTTGAGGCCGAACAGGGCGGCCCACACCTGGAGGGAGGGCACGTCCCAGACGTAGAGCAGGAACAGGAGCGACGCGCCGCGCAGGCCGTAGTAGGCGGCGAGGGGACCGCGGCGGCCGAACCGGTCGCAGACCCAGCCGGAGCCGACCGTGCCCAGCACGTTCATCGCGCCCATCACGCCCAGCGCCGCGGAGGCCTGGAGCTCGGTGAAATTGTGCTCGAGCGCGTGGGGCATGAAGTGCGTCAGCACCATGCCGTTCGATGTGTAGCCGCAGACGAAGAACGTCGCCATGAGGAGCCAGAAGGACGGCACGCGCATCGCGTCGAGCACGCCGACGCGCTCGGCCTTCTGGAGGGCCGCCGTCTGCGCGGCGCTCCGGGCGGGCCCGGTGGCGCCGTAGGGGCGGACGCCGGCGTCGCCGGGATCGTCGCGCACGAGCCAGAGCGCGATCGGCAGGACCAGCGCGAGCAGCCCGAGTCCGAGCCAGAGGAAGCTCGCCCGCCAGCCGTACCAGAGCGTGAGCGCCGTGGCGAGCGGGATGACGACGAGCTGGCCGGCCGACATGCCGCCGGCCGCGATGCCGATCGCGACGCCGCGACGCGCCTCGAACCAGCGGGCCGCGACCGACGAGCCGGTCGTCATCGCGAGCCCGCCCGCGCCGAGGGCCATGAGCAGGCCCGTCGTCGCGTAGACGTGCCAGAGGGTCTGGATGCGCGAGGCGCCGATCCCGCCTGCGCCGAGCAGCAGGATCCCGACGACGATGATCCGCCGCGGCCCCCAGCGGTCGGCCAGCCGCCCGACGAGGGGCCCGACGGCGCCGAGCAGGAGCAGCGAGAGCGCCGCCGCGCCGGAGAGCGCGCCGCGGCCCCAGCCGAACTCCGCCTCCATGGGCTTGATGTAGACGCCGAAGACGGAGCGGATCCCGGAGCCGGCGAGCATGGCGAGGGTCACGGCGCCCAGCACGATCCACGCCGGGTGCAGCCGCCGGGTCGGGGTCATGGTGTCGTTAGGATGCCACGACGCGGACCCGCGGATTCACCCCGCCGGCACGCGCGCCGCGGCTTGTCAGCGCGCGTGCCCTGTCAGTCCGGTGGGAGAGGCGGCGGCGGAGGCTCGGCCGGCCTCAGCTCGCCTTGAGGAACGCCCGCGTGAGCGCCTCCCACTGCGCCTGGCTCAGGAGCGGCGGAGCAGGGGACACGAACTCCCCGCCGTCGGCCGCCGCGACACCGAGCTCCGTCTCGAGAAAGCGCGACAACCGCGTGCTCTCCGCCTTGAGCCAGCTCCGCGCCAGCTCCCCCCGGAGCAGCGCGGGCGAGCGGTCGCTCGCCGGCGCCACCGAGAAGAGCCAGCCGCGGGCATAGGGATCCCGGTGGATGAGCGAGGTGTTGCTGGCCACGGCCCGGTTCACCGCCGTCACGGTTCCCTCGACGGGCGACGCGATCCTCACCTGCTTGTCGCCGCACGCGATGACGGTCGCGACGTCCCCTTCCTGGAGCACCGTCCCGACGGAAGGCAGCTCCACGCGCCGGGCGCCCGGGAGGAGGCGGCGCGCGAGATCATCGAGCCCCACCTTCAAGCCCAGGCCGCGATCCCGCTTCACCCACGTGTGGCCCGGCGAGTAGTACAGGTCGCGCCTCCAGTCGAGCCCGTCCACGCGGCTCACGCCGAGGGCGCTTCGCCGGGCGAGGCCGTAGCCGCCGATCGCCATCAGGACCAGGGCGGGCGGGATGGCGAGGATCGCGACGACCACGAGCAGCAGGGCGAACCGCGCCAGCAGGCCGACGACGAACACCGCGAACCACTCGAGCCCTGTGAGGAGGACCTCCATGATCCGTCACCCCTTTCCGATCACCGGCGCGAAGCCTCTTCCTGCCGGTGGCACATCGTGCAGTTGTCGAGGCCGAACGCGGCCTTGCCGTCGTGGCAGGCGCCGCACTGCGCGCCGCGCTCCATCTGCGGGTGGCGGAGCGGCCCGCCCGCCGTCGGCCTCGGCTTTTCCAGGATGCTGAACATCGCAGGGTGGCAGCCCGTGCAGTCGGGCCTCTTCTGATCCACGTGGCTCGGGTGGCTGAACGTCACGGTGCCCGGGCTCCCGTCACCCTGCGGGAACGCGAAGTCCCTGGGGAGCCTGGGCAGGGTGCCGGCCGCTCCGAGGGTCGCGAACCCGAGGCCCAGCACGCCGATCACGGCCACGAGGATTTCGCTCCGCCGCCGTCGCATGTCGCTCACCGCCTTCACGTGAGAAAGAACGCCCGGACCATCCGGTCCCAGTCGCCCGGGCGAAGCGCGCGGGCCATCCCGTCGACCGGCAGCCCGCCGTCCTGGTAGACGCGGCCCAGGTCGGGAGTCGTCAGCGCCTGGAGTCGATCGCACGCGTCCTCGATGAAGCGTCGGGCGAGGGCTCCCGAGAGGAGCTGCTTCATGTTGGGCGCGAGCCTGGGCGCCCGCACCCGCATGAGCCAGCCCTCGCCGTAGGGGTCCCCGCCGAGCCGCTCGGGGGACCTGGCGACCTCCTCGTTGACGGCCACCACGGTGCCGTCCACCGGCGAGAGCATGTCCACCGACTTCCCGTCGGACACGAGGGTCCACGCCTTCTCCCCCTGCGCGACCCGGGCGCCGACCTCGCGCAGCGCGATCGAGGACACGGGCCCGACGAGCTTGCGGGCGAAGTCGTCCATGCCGACGGTCACGAGGTCGCCGTCCCCGACGGTGGCCCACGCGTGGCCCGGGTGGAAGTACACGTGGGCCGGCACGCGGAACCAGTCCGCGAGCTGGCCGACCCATCGCGGTGCCTCCCACGCCACCGCGGGCTCCGCCGCCCCGGCGCCGTTGACGAACCGCCAGAACGGGATGAACACGAGCAGGAAGACGACGGCGATGAGGTACTCGAGGCCCTTCGTCGAGTACATGCTGAAGATGTCGTGGTGGCTCACGGGCGCGTCCCTCCCGTCAGTGCGCTCCCCGGTACTCCGCGTGCTCGCGGAGCACCGGCATCCGGTTCACGATCCAGCGGAACGTGAGGAGCCCGAGGGTGACGATGGTGATCGTGATCGCCACCTCCATGAAGCCCGGCACGTATCGGTCCGGGACGTTCCAGTTGAACGCGATCAGAGACACGTTCACCCGGTTCAGGACGATGCCGATCACCGTGAGCGCCGCGGTGGCCCGGACCAGCGTCACGCGCCGCTCCCTGACGCCGTGGGCGAAGAGGAAGCACGGGAGCAGGACGAAGACGCCCAGCTCGACCAGGAACCAGTGGCCCAGCGGCGTGCGGAGCAGCCCCCAGTGCCCGCCGTCGGCGACGCCGATCAGCTTCAGGAAGAAGTACGTGAAGAGGACCACGGAGGCCGCCTTGCCCAGCCCCAGGGTGATCCGGTCGAGATCGGCGTGGCGGCCGGGCTCGATCTGCTCCGTGAAGATCCGGTGGGAGAGCGCGCTCTCCACGATCACCATGGCGAGCCCCGCGATCACGCTCGACACGAAGAAGTAGATGGGGATGAACGGCGAGTACCAGAGCGGGTGGAGCTTCGTGGGCGCCAGCAGGAACAGGGCCCCGAGGGCGGACTGGTGGAGTGTGGAGAGGATGACGCCGAACACGGTGGCGCCGATGGTGAGCCGCGTGGCCCACTGGCGCACGGTCTTCCAGCCGAGCCACTCGAGGATGGCGGGGCAGAACTCGAGGAACTGCACGCTGAGGTAGAGGAACACGTGCCAGGCCACCAGGAACATGACCGAGGTGACGCCGTAGGCGTAGATGACCGGGTACGGGATCCGCCACGGCTGGCCCAGGTCCACCAGGAGGCCAACGACCACGAAGAAGTAGCCGAGGAAGCCGGTGAGGACCGCGGCCCTGAGCACGGGGTAGTACTGCTTGAGCCCGAAGAGGTAGACCGCGCTGGCCAGCGTGTAGCCTCCCGCCGCCAGGGCGACCCCGCTCAGCACGTCCACGCCGATCCAGAGCCCCCAGGGGTTCGTCTGCGAGAGGTTCGTCGCCGCGCCGAGCCCGAAGGCGAAGCGGTAGACGATCGCGGGGAGCCCGACGAGGAGAATGAGGCCGGCCACCACGTTGAACGGGGTCGCGAGCCTCCGCGCGTACTCGCCGGGCGAGAGCCCCAGCAGGAGCTTCTCCCGGACCCAGGAGCGGCGGAGCACCCGGCCGGCCACGGTCTCATTCATGGCGCGTCTCCTGCTCCGGTTCACCGGCGGCGCGCTCCCGGCTCCGCGTGAACGCGTAGAGCCCCATCAGGAACGGTGGCCAGAGCGTCAGCACGAACGGAACCGCCGACAGGAACGTCCAGGTCAGCTCGGGATACGCCGTGGTCCCGAGGTCCATCCTGAAGCCGAGCTGCTCGAACGGGACGTCGGTCAGGTAGAGCCAGCTGGTGCCGCCCACCTCGTGCTCGCCGTAGACGTGGTGGACGTAGCGGTTCGGGTTCTGGTAGATGCGGGTCTTCGCGACCTCCAGGAGCTCTCGCCGCTTGCCGAACTGAAGGGCTCCGCTGGGGCACACCTCGGCGCACGCCGGGAGCTTGCCCTCCCTCAGGCGGTGGGTGCAGAAGGTGCACTTCCGGATGAGCGGGAGCGGCCGGTCGTACTCGAACTTCGGGATCTCGAAGGGGCACGCGACCATGCAGTAGCGGCACCCGATGCAGCGGTCCGCGCGGTACACGACCGGCCCCTCGGGGAGCTTGTCGAGCGCGTTGACGAGGCACGCGGACACGCACGCCGGGTCCACGCAGTGCATGCACTGGGTCTTCGCGAAGGTCGCGGCGCGGCCGTTGCTCGGCTGCCGCCGGCGGTTTACCACCGTGTAGCTGCGCGCGTCGGTGGTCCGCGTCGTCTCGAAGACGGATTCCTCTCCGAGCTTCGCCGGGGAGGGGAGCCGGTTCGCCTCGCTGCACGCCGCCTCGCACGCGCGGCAGCCGACGCAGCGGGTGGTGTCCACCAGCATCGCCAGCATCCCGTCCGCGACGGGACGCGCCCGGGCCGCCCTCGGCAGGCTGACGAGCCCTGTCGCGGCGGCGCCCGCCACGCCGGCCGACGTGAGGAATGCGCGCCGGCTGAGCTTCATCGAGGCTCCTCCTTGCCCGGCGCCGGTCCCGCGAGGGCGCCCGCATCCTCCCGGTCCGCCAGGGCTCGGAGCCGGGCTGTGATCTCCCGGAACAGCGGGCAGCTCTGATAGTTCCCGCCGCACGGGCTCTCGCTCACGACGCGGCTTCTCGGCACCATCTTCTTGATCGGGTAAGCTCGGCAGAAGACCATCACCGCCTCGTCCAGGTACGGGCACGACATCGCGCCCTCCTTGCCGTTCGATCCCTCTCGCCGGGCCTGGAGCGCAAGCGTCGTGCCATCGAGAGAAAGCCAAGAGGCCGCTCCCGGATGATCCAGAAGCGGCCTCTTTTCGAGCACCTGCGACGTCGCGGCCTTACCCGGGCGTCACCTCGCTGAAGGCCTGTGAGGCGCGAGTGTTGACGGATTCAACACGCCCATCCCGCCCCGAGGGCCCAGACGGCCGTCGCGACACGCAGTTCCTGGCGATGCTGCGTTTCTCAACGCCTGCTGACTTTTTCAACGCCGAGAGCGGCTGTGCGCGTTTCAGGTCCCACTCTCGGGCTCCTTCCTCAACTCGTACCGCTTGATCTTGCTGTAGAGCGTCACCCGGTCGATGCCGAGGATCCGCGCCGCGTGGCTCACGTTGCCTCCGGTCCGGCGGAGGACCTCGGCGATGTGGCGTCGCTCCACCTCCTCCAGGGAGGCCAGGCCCTCGGAGCCCTGACGCTCCTCGGTGTGAACCTCGAGGAGCCCGAGGTCGGCCACGTCCAGGATCGGGCCGGAGGCCACCACGGCCGCCCGCTCGAGGACGTTCCTGAGCTCCCGGACGTTGCCGGGCCAGTCGTGGGCCGTGAGCAGCCGCATGCCTTCGGCCGAGACCGCCTCGAGCTTCCTGCCGAGCTCCACGCCGAGGTGCTCGAGGAAGTGCTCCACCAGGAGCGGGAGGTCCTCCCGGCGCTGCCGGAGCGGCGGGAGCGTGATGGGGATCACGTTCAGGCGGTAGTAGAGGTCCTCCCGGAACCGCCCGTCCTCCAGCGCCTTCTTGAGGTCGCGGTTCGTGGCGGCGATGATCCGGACGTCCACCTGGATGGACTCCGTGCCGCCGACCCGGGAGAAGCGCCGCTCCTCCAGGACCCGGAGCAGGTCGAGCTGGAGCTTCGGGCTCACGTCGCCGATCTCGTCGAGGAACAGGGTCCCCCCGTGGGCTGCCTCGAACTTGCCCTTCCGGCGGCTGACGGCGCCCGTGAAGGCGCCCTTCTCGTGGCCGAAGAGCTCCGACTCGAGCAGCGTCTCGGTCAGCGCGGCGCACGACACGGCCACGAACGGCCCCGTGCTCCGCGGGCTCTCGACGTGGATGGCCCGCGCGAGGAGCTCCTTGCCCGTGCCGCTCTCGCCCTGGACGAGGATGGTCGAGTGGCTCCGCGCGGCCACGCGGGCGAGATCGAAGACCGCGTGCATCTTCGGACTGTTGCTCAGGAGATCGCGGAAGCGGTACTCGCGCTTGAGCACCTTCCGGAGGAGGATGTTCTCCCGCGCCAGGGCCTGCTGCGCGACGATCTTCTGCGTGAGGAGGCTCAGCTCCTCCGGGTCGAAGGGCTTGACCAGATAGTCGAACGCGCCCATCTTCATCGCGGTCACGGCCGTGTCCACCGTGGCGTAGGCGGTCATGATGACCACCACCGCGTCGGGCCGGAGCTTCCGCGCCTCCTCCAGGACCCCGAGGCCGTCCATCCCCGGCATCTTGAGGTCCACGAGGAGGATCGACCACGGCTCGGCCCGGAGGCGCTCCACCGCCGTGGGCCCGTCCGGAGCCGTCGCGACGGTGTACCCGTCCTTCTCGAGCCAGCCCGCCATCGACTCCCGGACGATCTCTTCGTCGTCCACCACCAGGATCCTCGTCTTCCTGTTATCCATGGGGTCCCCCGACCTCTCGCCGAGACTCCTCGAGGCGGATCCGGCAGTCGCGACACAGGGCGCCGCCCTTGGCATCCACCTGCGGGACGCTCACCGAGCGCGCCATCACGCAGCGGGGGTCGTCGCAGTGGATGAGCCCGAAGGTGTGGCCCAGCTCGTGGATGCACTCCTTCGCGACGCGGGCCGTCACCACGCGTGGATCGGCGGACGGCGCGCCGGGGTTCGACCGCAGGCGCGCCGTCGAGACCACGGCGGCGCTTCCGCGGAGCTGCGCCTCGCCGAAGACGAACGTGAGGACGGGAATGAAGAGGTCCACGTCGGTGACGGCCACCACCCGGTCGGCCTCCGGGGGGCGCGCGGCGAGGAGCCACCGGAGGATCCGCGTGGACAGGTGCTGGCCGCGCGCCGGATCCAGCGTGTCCACCGGCCGCTCCGGGCTCGTCCAGACGCGCGCCGGGTACCGGAGCACCCGCTCCACCTGAGCCCGCACCTCCTCCATCAACCGCTCCTCGACCTCGCCCCCCCCGATCCACCAGAGATAGATGGCGCCCACGGCGCGTCCCGCACGCGTCCTAGGGCTCCGCCCTCGCCGCGGCCGCTCCCGCCGGCAGGCGGATCACGACCGTGGTGCCCGCGCCGGCCTGGCTCCGGATGTCCAGCGTCCCGCCGTGCCGGTCCACGATCCCGTACACCACCGACAGCCCGAGCCCCGTGCCCTTCTCCTTCGTGGTGAAGAACGGCTCGAGGATCTTCGTGAGGTGCTCCGCGGGGATGCCGACTCCGGTGTCCTGCATCTCGACCTCCACCGTGGTTCCTCCCCGCACCCGGGAGGAGAGCGTGAGGGTCCCACCCGTCGACATCGCCTCGCAGGCGTTCAGCGCGACGTTCACGAAGGCCTGGCGGAGCTGGCCGAAGTCGGCGAGCACCGGCGGCAGGGCGCCGAGCCGCCGCTCCACCGCGATCCCCTGGATCCCGATCTGGTTGCGCAGGAGGGAGAGCGCCTCCTCCAGGCAGGCGTTGACGTCGATCTCCTTGAGCGTCGGCTCGCGCTGCCGGGCGAAGTCGAGGAGGTTCCGCACGATCGCGGTGCAGCGCTGGGTCTCGCGCTCCACCAGCCCGAGGTTCCGGACGCAGGCCATCCGCGCCGCGTCGTCCGGCGGCCCTTCCTGGAGGATCCGTGAGAGGAGCTTGGCGTAGGTGAGGATCCCCGACAGGGGGTTGTTGATCTCGTGGGCGATGGAGGCGGCGAGCTTCCCCAGCGAGGCCATCTTCTCGGACTGGATGAGCTGCTTCTGGGTCTCGCCGAGCGCCGCGGTCCGCTCCTCAACCTGGCGCTCCAGCGTGCCCATCAGGTTCCCGAGCTCCGTCTGCGCCTCGCGGAGGGACCGGGTCATCCCGTTGAAGGACAGGGCCAGCGCTCCGATCTCGTCCGCGGTCCTGAGGGGGATCTGGTGCTCGAGGTCGCCCTGGGCCACCCGCTGGGTCCCCTCGACGAGCTGGGTCACCGGCCTCACCACGAGGCGGCGCGCGAAGAGGCCCACGATCGCGGCCAGCGCCAGCACCGCCACGGCGGAGAAGACGAGCGTCCGGCGCTCGAGGTGCGCGACCCCCCGGTCGATCTCGGCCAGGGAGAGACCGATGTCCACGACGCCGAGCACCCGCTGGCTCGCCGAGTGCGCGTGGCAGGCCGCGGTGGAACAGCTCTGCTCGTTGTAGATCGGGGTCACCATCCCGAGGGTCCGGTGACCGTCGGGGGCGGGATAGGTCCGGCTCCGGGAGGCCAGCGCCAGGCGCGCGATGGGCTGGTCGGCCTCGTGGCAGGCGTAGCAGGCCTCCGCCCGCTTGTCCACCAGGCTCCCGATCTCCTCGCGGTGGGTCGAGAAGGTGATCTTCCCGTCCTTGTTGAAGATCCGGACCCGTTCGACGCCCTCCTGTCGCCCGATGGTCGCCATGATCCGGTAGACTTCCTCGCGCCGGTCCTCGAGCATGAAGTGGTAGGTGCTGCTCTTGATCGTGTCGCTGAAGAGCGCAGCGCTCCGGACCACCTCGCCGGTGAGGTGGTCGCGCTGGACCCGGACGGCCACGAGCACGAAGCTTCCGATGGCGGCCAGGGTCAGCGCGGCGATGACCACGGGAAGCCTGACGCTCAGGCGGTTCCACCACCTGATGGCCGGGTACATCATGCCGTGCGACTCCTCGGGCCGGCTTCCCGCTCGAGCAGTCCTGCGAGGCGGACGCACCGTGCGCGGACGACGATCATGACGGTCACGCGAGGGAGTTACTTCGACCTTACACGGGGCCTCCCCACCCGGCAAGGTCACGGGTCGATGACGGGTCAATTTGAGCCGATTGACCCACGACGCCCCCGTTACGACGCGGTGGTCACGCCGCGTCGGAAGGCGAGCGCGTCACCCTCGACGTCCACCGTCAGCGTGTCGCCCTCCGCGAACTCGTGCTCGAGCAGCCGGAGCGCGAGCGGATCCTGAACCAGGCGCTGGATCGTGCGCTTGAGCGGCCGGGCGCCGAACGTGGGGTCGTAGCCCTCCCGGCCGAGCAGCGCCTTCGCGGCGTCGCTCACCT
>Ga0154364_1069_pt2 | contig 21556 bp, 9 predicted proteins | sample RifGroA2_FD_115892 | JGI IMG/M metagenome (GOLD analysis project Ga0154364, IMG submission 115892) | Candidatus Rokubacteria bacterium GWA2_73_35 | reverse complement strand
TCGATGCCCCGCGCTACTCCGCGCCTGCATCCTGAAATCCGATCTCCCCTTTGTTTGACCGCGTCATTGCATTAGTTATGCAGGAGTCAATAGTAGGGTTCAACCAATCAGTTCAAACGTCGTCAGCGAGCCGCGACGCTCTCCAAAATGTCAAAATCGATAGGACGAACAGTGCGGAATTGCCCAACACAAGAACCACGTACAGCTTTCCCCTCTCGACAGCGGATGATGTCAGAATAGCGGCCGCAACCAGTATGAGGCACAGGCCGAGGTAATAAAGCGCACGTCGCGTAAGATAGAGAGAGCGATTATTTCCCTCGAAGCTCCTCCCGCCCCAGACAAAGAGGCCACCCAAGACGAGAACCAGCCAGGCCGCCGGTCTCGCCAGGGACATCACAAACCCTGTGTCGCCAGAAAGGCAAGTCGTGCAGAGCCACAATAGCTCGCCTGACAGAGCAACCAGTATTGCGGCCGTTGTCGCTAGGTAGATCGACTTTGCCGCCTTTAGAGTCATGTGATTTCCCCCGGCTACGACAGAGTGACCACGTCCAGAAATCCAATCCCCTCGCTCATCACTTGCGGCCGCCGAGGAGGTTCGGGTTGCCAGACGGAGGAGGACTACCGCCAAGAGCCGGAATCACTGATGGGTCCGGGCAAGGCACTTGATACGCGCCATAGCACATCCCAGCCATCGCGGCCGTCAGACCACAGTTGCCGTGGCAGCTCTCGCAGGTGCGGCTCTGCCGCACCACCGTGTGGGGCACGATCGGGTTATGCGCGAAGCAGTAGTCATAGGTGAAGGTCTGCCGCCCCTCGGGCGGGGCCTCCATCAGCCCCAGGAAGTTCAGGCTGGGGGCCTGGGAATCGCCTCTTGAAGCATCCGATTGAGGTCGGCGATCTGCAATCTCTCCCGGAGGCCACCGAGATCCAGTTTATCCGTAAGCACAAAGAGCCCGTTGTTGTCTGGCCAGACCTTGAATCCCATCTCGATGTTACGAAGGAGTTCTCGAACGCGTTCCTCCGTATCCTCTTGAAAGTGCAATCCTGAAATCGTGGCGAGGGCGGACTCCCGGCTAATGTAGCCTTCGATGCTGAGCATTGGGCTGAGGAACCATCGTTCGGCGATATCATCGACCAGTGTTGTGGACCATTCAAAGATCAGGTAGCCCACATTCGGCCTTATCGGCAAACCCGAGAAATCACCCCGGGGCCCTGTCTTCGAGAAGAGAATGTAGGGTAGGCGTCTTGGCACAAGAAGAGTCTCGATAACGTTGAGTTCGTCAAAGGAATCGCGGTCGGTCGGTTGCACAAAGAGGGTCAGCCTATTCCGCGCGCCCAGCAGGCGAGTGAGAATCGTGGGGAAGAACCGCTTGAAGATTCCCGGGTGAGGCGGAGGGCCGCACGGTCCCCACTCCTGCACGTAAGCCGTGATGTGCAGATCGAACAAGCTGCAGTCTCCAAGGACATGCGGCCTTGAGAATCGGCGCGGGTGGCCCCAAAACTCAAAGAACCCCTGCAGAAGAGGGGCTCCCTGTTGACGCTGTAACTCGTAGTCCAGCGATGAGTGACGCGCATCGCGAATCTCGAGCTCGGTAGTCATTCGAACCTTCTGTGGACGCTCTGTCCCATAGCTCCTAGCACTTCCGACAACCCATGGGAGACGTCACAAGGGCATGACCAGCATCGTCCTTGGGCTGTCGCTTTCCACCTTTTGGCCACCACTCTTGCCGACCCTTCTCCCCACTTGGTCCACGCGGGCCGCCAATGTCCCAGTGATCCCCTCCACGATGCGTCCCAGGGTGCCAATGCCATGTCTCGCCGGCCGTCGGATCCAACCACGTGTTGGGCCGACCGCTCGGGTGAGGAATCCAGTGCCCCGGCGGACTCGTTGGATCGGGAAACGGCGCCGATTCTGCGGCGCTGTTCTTGTTCAGAAGCCAATCGCCGATTGTCAGACCCGCGATGAAACCCGTAACGGCGGTAGCCGCCGCCGCAACCGCCTCGACGACCAGCGGAGCGGCGGGGGCCGCGCAGGCGGGGCACAGCCCTAGTGGGTCGCGAGAATTCACCGGGGAGTTTCCAACATAAGTGTAAAGGTTCACGCTGCCCGCACTGAATCCAAGAGGGTCTTGCGCGATAAATCGTCCAAGCCTCGACGAGTGGTACCGCGCCCGGTAGTAGTAGAGGCCCGCGAGGCTGTCGTTTTCCCGCCCCGTGAACTGGAACGGATTCGAGAACCCCGGGTTCGTCGCCGTTGTGGTGCCGAAGGGGTCGTAGGTGTACGCGGTGACGGCAGTCCCTGAGGGATCGGTGATCGCGAGCGTGCTGCCGAGCGGGTCCGCGATCGAGAAGAAAGTCCCGTCTTGATTCGCGAGACCGAGCATCTCGTCGATCGCGAGCGAGCGGAGATAGGTTGTTGGCCCCTCGGCCGTGACCTGCTGTGCAATGTCGAGGCCGTCGTAGAGGAACTGCGCCGGTACGCCGTTCACGGTCTTGCTGAGTCGCCGCCCGAAGGCGTAGGCGAAGCTCGCCAGAGTTCCGGGCTGCTCCACGCCGACCAGCCAATCGCGCGCGTCCCAGGTGAACGTGGTTGTCTGCGTCGCGTCGGCGAGCGTCGTGAGGTTGCCGTTCGCGTCGAAGGCCATCGTCTTGTCGCCGAAGGTGAGCTGGCGGTTGGCGGCGTCGTAGGTGGCGCTCGCAACGGCCTCCGGCAAGAGCGTGCGCGCGAAGCTCCCCCCGACGCGGGTGCGGTTGCCCGCCGGGTCGTACTGGTAGCGCAGGTCGCCGAGAAGGCCGGCGGCATTGCGATGAATCAGGGCGGTGAGCCGCGAGGCGAGGTCGTACTGGTACTCGGTGCTGACCCCGTTGGGCAGGCTCAAGCCCGTGCGCCGGCTAGCGTCGTCGTACTGGATGCCGACCGTCTGCAGGCCCTGGAGGATCTGGGTGAGCCTGGAGTTGGCGTCGTAGCTGTACGTCGTCGGCAGGACCCCGGGGACCTCGAGCCGGGTCCGGCGGCCGAGGGCGTCGTGCTGGTAGCTCACCGTCCCGAGGAGGGTGCTCTGGGCCAGGAGCCGGTCCAGGGGGTCGTAGGCGTTCGTCAGCGTGCCGCCGACGGAGTCGTCCACGCGGACGAGTCGCCCGGCGGCGTCGTACGCGAAGCTCGTGCTGGTGGCGTCGGCGTAGCTTGCGCTCGTGCGCCGGTTGAGGGTGTCATAGCTGAAGGTGCTGACCTGGCCCTTGCGGTCGGTTCGCTGGGTGAGGTTCCCGGTCAAGTCGTAGACGAAGCTCTCGCTGGCCCCGAGGGGATCGGTGCGGGTCGAGAGCCGGTCCATCAGGTCGTAGGTGTGGCTCGTCGCATTGCCCCGGGCGTCGGTCACTGTCAGGAGGTTCCCGTTGGGATCATAGCTGAAGCTGGTGACGCCGCCCAGGGCGTCGGTGAGGGCGGTGAGGCGATTCAGGGGGTCGTAGGCGAACGCCGTCACCTGGCCGCGCGGGTCGAGCTGGCGGAGCAGCCGGCTCATGGCGTCGTACTGGAACGTGCTTGTGTTGCCGAGGGGATCGGCCGTGGACGTGAGATTGCCCTGGCTGTCGTAGGTGAAGGTGGTGGTGTTCCCGAGCGGATCGGTCGTTGTGAGCGGTTGGCCGAAGGCGTTGTAGGCGAGCGTCGTCACCTTGCCCAGCGGGTCGGTGATGGACGTGAGATTGGCCTGGCCGTCGTAGCCGAAGTTGGTCACCTGGCCCAGGGAGTCGGTGATGGACGCGACCTGGTTGAACGTCGGCTCGTAGGTGAAGGTCCGCACGCTCCCCGCCGGGTCGGTGATCGTCGTCACGTTGCCCTGCGTGTCGTAGGTGAAGCGCGTGGTGCGCCCGAGCGGCTCGGGGGTGGCGAGCAGGAGGTTCGACCCTGGCGCGTACTCGTTGACCGTCGTCTGGCCCAGCGCATCCGTCGTGGACAGGGTGAAGCCTTCTGCGCTGAACCGGTAGGTCGTCGGGTTCCCTCGCGGGTCGGTCACCGCAGTGTCGGTGACAAAAGTCCCGTTCAGGGTGTAGGCGAATTGCCACACGCCCCCATCAGCCTGGGTCTGGCGGATCACCCGGCCTGTCACCGGGTCGTACTCGTTCGTGATGAACGTGATGTTCCGCGGGTCGGTGATCGCGACGATGCGGTGGCTGGCATCGTACGTGTAGCGGGTGACGCCCCCGGCCGGGTCCGTGACCGTCTCGAGCCGCCCTTGGGCGTCGTAGCCGTACTGGACCACCCGTCCGAGCGGGTCGGTCACCGACGCGATCCGATCCTGGGCGTTGTAGGCCAGGGTGAAACTCCGGCCGGCGGGCTCGGTGATCTGGGTGATCTTGTGGTTCTGGAAGGGCTGCGGCACGCGGGTGATCGTCACCATGTTGCTGTTCCGGTCGGTGATGGCGGCCAGAGCGGCTTCGTTGGCGAAGCCGAGCAGGCGCTCGAAGCGCTGCACCGTGCCGTCCTTGAACCGGAGCTGCCAGCGGAAGTCGCCGGGCAGCGGCGTCAGCACCGTCCCCCGCAGGAAGGGCTCGCTCGAGTTGGTCCACTGCCCCGGGGCCCCCTGTGTGAAGGCGTACCGGCTCTGGTCGGGCAAGCGCAGGAGGAGTTGGCTCCCACTCTGGAACACGCGGCTTTCGTAGCGGTCGAGAGTCCAGCCGATCCCCAGGAGCCCCGCGACCGGGTTCTCGCTCCGGTAGGTGCGGCGCAGCTCAATCGCCTGGCGCCCGGGCAGGACCAGGTCCGTCTTCTCGACGATGAACCGCCCCGTCACCAGGTCCACGGGTTCGTTGATGCGGGCGTGGCGAGAGCGGACATAGTCCGAGAGCGAGCGGTCGGCGGCGCTGAAGTGCCACGCGAAGCGCGGCAGGCCGAAGCCCGGGTCGCTGACGACCTGGGTGCCGTCGGCGCTGACGGTGCCCGTGCCCCACGTCTGCCAGTTCCCCGCGGCCAGGTCGAAGAACCAGAGATTCAGCCGCGTCCCCGGCGCGTCCTGCTGGATGTTGGGGAAGCTGATCGGCAGCGGCTGGCTCGGCACCGCCCCGCCGGGCTGGATGGTGAAGAGCATGGGCGGGGTGACCCCGGGTGGGAAGGGCATCGGGGTGCGGTCCACGAGGACCGGGGTGATGATGATCTGGCTCACGGGGTTGCCGTCGGGGCCGGTGATCTTCGTCCCCTGCGGGATCGTCACGACCAGCCCGGGGATCAGCGGGGTCGTCGCCTGGACCTCCGTGGTCGTGAAGCCCCCGGCGTCGAGCGGCAGCGTGACGGGGTGCGCCGTGTCGAGCACGGGGAGGTAGAGGACGAAGGGCACGCGCGTGGGGCCGCTTGCCGCGACATCGATCTGGACCTCGACAGGCGGGTACTGGGCCGTGGGGGTGCTGGCCGTGCGGCCGTCGACGAGGAGCATGTTGGCGCCGGGGGGCGGGGCGAGAAGGACGAAGTTCCCCCCGGCGTCGGTGAGGGTGAACGCTGAGCCGAGGGTGATCGTGGCGCCGGGGATGGGCTTGGGCACCGCCTCGGCCGTGAGCACGCGGCCGGTGATCGCGGGGGTCTCCGGGGCCAGGACCTCGAGCGTGAAGCTGACCGTGCGTGCGAGCGGGCGGCCGTCCACTTGCGCCTCGCCCGTCACCGTGACGTCGTAGCTTCCCGCGGCCATGGCGCTGGCCACCGCGACGTTCACGAAGGCGCTCGCGCCGGGGGCGACGAGATTCGACGGCGAGAAGCTCGCCGTGATCCCGGCCGGGAGCGCCGAGAAGCTCAGCGTCACGAGGCTCGTGAAGCTCCCGCTGCCGCCGGCCTGGACGCTGATCGATGTCTGATCCCCGGCGATCACGCGCGCCGCCGCGGGCGGGGCCGGCGCGGCATTCAGCGTGAAGTCGCCGGTCGTGGGGACCGCGAAGACGACGCTCGCGCTCCCCCGGCTCGTCGTCACCGTGAGGGGCCCCGTGGTCGCGCCGATCGGCACCGTCGTCGTGAGCTGCGTGGCGGTGATCGTCCGGAGCACGGCGGCGAGGCCGTTGAAGGTGACCTGCGTCGCCCCGGGCTCGAAGTTCGTCCCGGTGATCGTCACCAGGGTCCCGATGGGCCCGCCCACGGGATCGACGCCCGTGATCGAGGGGCCGAAGCGCACGGTGAAGCTCACGGCCGCGGGGGTCGGATCCTCGTTCCCCGCGAGGTCGAGCGCCTTCACCTCGAAGGTGTGCGCGCCCTCGGTGAGGCCGGTCAGTGTGGCGGTCGTCGCCGGGCCGAAGAGCGTCCACGCCCCGCCGTCGAGCCGCCAGGCGAAGAGGAGGGTCGCCGTGAGGGTGAGGTTGTCGGTGCCGGTGAAGCCGAGCGTGAGGGTGGACGTGTTCACGTCCCCGGGCGGGGCGCTGGTGATCGCCGTCTCGGGCGGGGTGTTGTCCACGATCACGACGCGGGGCGTGCTGACCGTGTTGCCCGCCTGGTCCGTCGCCGTCGCGCCGAGGGTGTGGGAGCCGTCGCCGACCGTTGTCGTGTCCCAGGTGGCGGTGGCGGTTGCCGCTGCGACGGGAAGCGCGGGGGTGACCGTCGCGGTCAGCGTCTGGCCGTCCACGGTGAGGGCGAGGCTCGCCACCTCGGAGCCGGGGTCGGTGGCCCGGGCCTCGACGCCCACGAGCCCGCGCACGTGGGCCCCGGCGGGCGGGGCCTGGAAGCTGAGCCCGGGGGGCTGGTCGTCGTGGGTGACCATGACCTCGGCGGCCACCGAGCTGAGCCCCAGGCCCCCGTGGGTCGTCGCGAACACGCTGAGCGCGGTGGTGGCGTTGGGGGCGAGAGGGATGGAGACGGTGAAGGCACCGGTCGCGTCTGCGGTCCCCGTGAGCGCCGGGGGCGTGTCGTCGACGATCACGTCCACTCGCGCCCCGGGCGCGGTTGTCCCCGTGAGGGCGAAGGGCGACTGCGAGGTGAAGAGCGCGCTCGTGACCACGGGCGCCGCGGGCGCCAGGAAGCGCAAGACCCGCCCGCTGCTCCCGTCGGCCACGTAGAGGTTCCCGGCGGCGTCGAAGGCCAGGCCCTGGGGCCGGGCGAGGTTCTCGGCGAAGAGCGTCACCGCCCCGGTCGCATGGAGCTTCGCCACCGCCCGCTTGGACTCGTCCTCCTCCAGCTCCAGCTCCTTGGTCGTGAGCCAGAGCGCCCCGAGGCCATCGCGCGCCAGCCCCACCGGCTTCTTGAACGCATCCCGGGGCCAGGGGGTCGTCAGCGGCCCCGCCGTGCCGTCGGCCAGGATCGGGATCCGGTAGACGACGCCGTCGGCTTGGGGCTCCCCCTGCCGCCCCCGGGTCGCGGCGAAGAGCGTGTCCGAGGTGACCGCGAGCCCCTGCAAGCGGCGGAAGCCGTCGGCGAACACACTCAACTGGCCCGCGGGGGAGAGGGCCAGGATCACCTCGGGCTCCGCCGACTCGTCGTCGGGCTCGGGGTCGGTGTCGCGCGTGAGCCGGCGGGCCGCGATGTAGAGCGTGCCGTCCTCCCGGACGGCGAGCCAGCGGGGCTGCTTGATCCCCGTCACCAGCGGGGTCAGCGTCCCCCCGGGCTCCAGGCGCACCACCCGCGTCTCCCGCTCCTCGGCGATCAGCAGACGCCCGGTGAGGTCGACGGCCAGGCCGATGGGGCGATCGAGGCCGCTCACCACGATCGTCGTCGTGCGGTCGGGGGCGATGCGCGTCACCCGCCCCGTCCAGCGGTCGGCGACGAAGACGTTCCCCGCCGGATCGACGGCGATCCCGCGCAGGTCGCCGAAGCCGTCGCTGTAGATCTCGACCGGATCGAGCGCGGTGAGCGAGTGGCTCGCCGATACGGGGTGCGGCAGGGCGAGGGTCAGGAGCGCCAACGCCAGGAGCGCCGGAGTCGATCGCAGAGCCAGAGATCGCGGGGCTCGGATCATCGCGTGGCCTCACGTCGCTCGGGCGGGGCGAGCTTGTAGGGAGCGCGCCGAATGCGGTCCATCTCCTCGCGGTTCAGGGGCCGGGCCCCCTCGACGGTCGTCTGCTGCACGGGCACCCCCGCCTCGTCCACGATCCGGTCCCAGCGGAAGTCCCGCGGCTGCTGGAACTCCCCGAGCTTCGGGTGCTCCCGCGAGGTGAAGAGCCCGAGCCCCAGCGCCCGGGGGTTGCCGTGACAGCTCTCGCAGGTGCGGGAGGCCCGCACCACCGTGTGGGGCACGATCGGGTTATGCGCGAAGCCGAACTTCTTGAAGGCGTACTCCGTCTGCCCCTCGGGGTTCACGTAGGTGAACACCGGCTGGGCCCGGGGCACGAAGGGCACCACCTTGCCCCGCCAGTTCAGGCCGAGCACGGGCTCGGGGTCGGCGAACCGCACCCCGGCCGTCAGCCGGAACCACCCTTGCTTCGCGTACTCCTCCTTCAGATGGTCGAAGGCCACCTGCACCGGCCTCTGGTAGGCCGTGTAGTCGGCCTTGATGTGGCAGCCGTAACAGGTCGGCGCCCACGCCGTGTGGCAGGCGAAGCACTCGGTCCGCGCGAGATGCTGCGGCTCGTGGCCCGCGGGCTGGGTCGGCAAGGTCGCGAGCTGGGGCACCGGGTGGACCTTGCCCGTGAGCTTGCTCACCAGCGTCACGGTGCCCGTCGCGTTCGGGGCCCCCGCGACGAAGACGTTCCTCAGGCGGCGGCCTTGCGCCGTCACCCCCGTGGCGACCTTGTCCGGGGTGCCGTGACAGCTCTCGCAGCGGATCTCCACCTCATAGTGGCGCTTGGCGTAGACCTGGCCGTCGCCGTGCATCTCCCGCTCCGTGTGGCAGTCGATGCAGGCCAGGCCCCGCTCGAAGTGGACGTCCGCCGGCTGCGTCGTGTAGGCGTGGCCGTGGAGCAGATCCTGGTCGTAGGTGAAGGTCTGCCGCCCCTCGGGCGGGGCCTCCATCAGCCCCCGGAAGTTCATCGCCGCCCGCGAGCCCCCGTTGTGGCACGTCGCGCACTGGGTCACCGCGATCCGCTTCGTCAACTGGTGGCGGATGGGGCGGCCGACCTTGCCCCGGGGCATCGCCTGGTCGCCGCCCTGGGACTTGCCGTCCTCGGCGTAGGGCATGTGGCAGGCCGCGCAGCCCGTCGCCCGGAAGTTCCCCCGCACCGCCGTGGGCCGGGTCCAGAGATGGCAGGAGCTGCACTCCTTCCTCAAGAGGTCGAAGACGATATCGCCCGACTCCTGGAAGCTCGGCAGCGGGTCCAGGCGCGCGAGCGCCCCCGGCGGGAGTGGCTGGCCCCGGGGCAACGAGAGCCCCGGCGTCGTCGGCACGGGCGCGAGCGAAAAGCGCACCTGTTCTTTCGTGGGCTGGAGCGCGTTCGGGAAGAGCGTCCCGCTCTGGGTGCCCGAGCGGTGGGCCATGATGTTCGCCTTCACCTTCTGGGCGATCGTCGCGTGGCAGTCAGTCGCCCCGCACGCCTGGGCCACCACGCGGAGGTCCGAGGGGTTCGCGTACATGCCGGCGTGCGCTCGCTGCTTGTCCTTCGCGCGCGGATCGCCCCGGTGGCAGGTCGTGCACGCGAGCGTCTTCTTCGAGTGCGCGTCCTCGATCCCGCGGTGGCAGGCCGCGCACTGGCTGGCGCTTGCGGCGAGGCGCGCAGCCGCGGGCGCCGCGGGGCGCGCGGGGGCCGCCGGCGGATGAGACGCCGCGAGCGCGCCAGCGCCGCTGGCGGCGACGAGCACCCCGGCGAGGCCAGCGAGCACGACCAGGCGCATTGTTAGCGCCCTGGCCCCACCACGATCTCGCGCCCGGACTTCGTGATGTAGGCGACCTGGGAGGCGCCGCCCCAGCCTGCCGTCACCCTCACGCGCTCCACGGCTTCGCCCTGGACGAAGACCGGCCCGCCCGACGACGCGACGATCGTGAAGCTCGTCGTCGCAGTGATGACAGCCGGCTGATCGGTCGGAATCGTCACGCTCGCCGTGGCGGACGTGGCTGCCTGCGTGCCGGCGAGCGTCGCGCTCGCCGTCGTCACGGCATCGACCTGCCCCTGCACGCGCACCGTCACCACGCTGCCCGGCGGGATGTTGGCGCCCACAAGCGCCACGCTGACCGGATTCGTGGTCGTCGCCGGCAGCGTGATGTCCGGGCTCGCGAAGGAGGCCGACGGCGTCGCCGGAGCCGCCACGCCCGCGACCGAGACGATCTGGAGCGAGGGGGCGGCGGGCAGCACGGCAACCGTCGGCTGCCCGAGCGACGGCGTCACCCCCACGACATTGATCGGGCCAGTGTTGGTGAACGCCTCAAGCCGGATCCGGCCGCGGGCGCCCACGCCGCCGGAGTTTGAGCAGGGGAAGCTGACATTATTGCCCCCAGGGGCGCCGCCGGTGACATTGATGGTCCCGTTGGTACCGACGAGGGTCGTGGCGACGAGGCGCACCGCCCCGCCGCTGCCTCCCCCGCCGGCGCCTGCGCACCCGCCCGATGGAACGATCGAGCCCCCCGCCCCACCCCGCGCGAGGATTGAGCCGGAAAAGGTGATCGTCCCGGAGGAGGCGATCACAATGGCTCCGCCTCCACCGCCTCCGCCGCCGCCCGTGTTTCCGAGCCCTGAGAATCCCCCGCCGCCACCTGACCCACCAATGAGTGGCAGGAGATCGGATGCCCCATAGGCCGCCCCCGGCGTGCCACCTCCACCGCCGAGCCCGACGCCTCCGCCAGCCGCGCCGAAGCCGGCCCCCGCCCCGGCACCTGGGCTCCCCAGCCCGCCCCCACCGCCGCCAGGCCCGAGACCCATTCCCCCTGGAAAAGCCAGGATGCCGTTGGAGCCGTTCCCGCCATTGAACCCGCCCGGGCCTCCGACGCCTCCGGTGGGTCCGATCAGTGTGGCGGACGCCGAACCGCCCAGTCCGTTGGCGCCGCCCACGTCGATCGTCCCCGCGATCGTCACGTCCCCCGACGCCAGGATCGTCACCGGCGTGTTTCCTGTGTTGCGCAGGTAGCGCACCGTGACCCCAGCGGGGATGTTCACCGTCGTGTAGTTGAAGACCCCGCTGGGGGGCAGCGGGACGGTCACGTTCGCGGTGGGGTTGAAGGCCCCGTCCGCGCCGGTGCTGCCGCTGCTGAACGTCTGCGCCATCGCCCCGCCGCGGCTCAGCGCGAGACCCACGACGACCGTGGCCAGCACGGTGATCAGCTTTCGCATCGCGTTCCTCCTGCTCGTGTCGCTCACTGGACGCCGAAGAGGTTCGCCCCGGTCCCGAGCCGGGTGGACGATCCGGCCGGCGTCACGACCTGGATGACCCGTACCCCCAGCGGGGCGCTCGGGCCGACCGCAATCTCGGCGTTGATCTCGGTCCCCTCGGGGTTCACCGAGAAGGTGACGACCGTGATGTCGGGGTCGGCCGCGTTGTTACGGAGAACGTTCACGCTGGTCGCGCCGCCGAAGCCGGCGCCGAGGATCCGGAGGAGCACGCTCGGCGTCGCCGGCGCGCCCGTCCCGGGGGAGACGCTGGTGACGACGGGCTCGAGCGTGATCGCGACCGCCGTCGCTGCGAGCGGGCTACCGGGGGCCTCGACCTCCACGCTGACCGTGCCCAGCACGCTCCGGTCCACGACGAGGGTCGGTGCGGCGACCTGAACGCTGACGCTGGTCCCGACGACCGGCACCCGTGGTGCCGCCACCTGGACGCTCACCCCCGGAGCGGCCAGGAAGGCCGGGATGCTCCGGGTGACCGAGAAGGCGAGCGCCACGCTGGTGATGCCCCGCACCTCGCACTGGACGGGCCCGAGGGGGGCCGTCGGGTCGATCACCAGATCGAGGGTGATCTGCTCGAAGTCGGTGCGGATGTTCTGGACGGTGAGGCCCGGCGTCGTGCAGACGACGCTCGCGCCGATCAGATTGCTGCCGGTGAGCGTCAGGGGGACGGTGGCGCCCTGCGCGCCACTCGACACCGAGGCTCCCGCCAGCGTTGTCGTCCGGCTCAGCCCACTTTCGCGCGTGACGCGAAGCACATTGCCCACGGAATCGTAGTGGTACGACCCGGCTTCGCCGTCTTCTCGGATCACTCGCGCCAGTCGCCCGAGGTCGTCGTAGAGGTACACCACGGAAGCGCCGGCGGCCGGGGGGCCGAGGAGCAGCGCGCCCACGAGGACGCCGACCCCGCCGAGCCACGCGGCCCACGGGCGCAGCCGCTGGGCGGGGCGACGAATCGCCCGGGGGTGCGAGCGGCCTTGGGACGCCTCCCGTCGGGACACCTGTGAGTGCCGACCGTAAATGACCCATAGGGTGGAGTCAACGAAAATCTAGCGCAAGAACCTTATGTTCCTATGCACAATGCTCTGGGCAGGGTGCAACGAATTCTGGGCACCCCGGACCGACCAGCGCCCGCTCCGCCGCATCGAAGGCCTTCAAAGTTCGCGGGTTGGCATGGGCCCGGATCTGGCGGGTGATTTGCTTCAGGCGCGACGCGCTGCGCCAAGCTCAGGCTTCCCCGGCGGCTCCGACGGTGAGGCGGGCGCGCTACGCGAGATGATACAATCGGCTCGGCCATGACGCCCGCCCATCGGTCGGTGCTGCGGGAAGGCATCGTCGCCGGCCTGATCGGCGCCGCCGTCGTCGCCGTGTGGTTCCTCTTCTTCGACCTCGCCCGGGGCCGGCCGCTGCTCACCCCCGGGCTGCTCGGCGCGGCCGTCTTCCAGGGCGTCACGAGCCCGATCGGCCTCGGGATCACGTCCGGCAACGTGCTCGGCTACACGCTCCTGCACGGCCTGGCCTTCCTGGCCTTCGGCATCGCCGCGGCGAGCGTGATGGCGGTGAGCGAGCGCGAGCCCACGCTCTTCGTCGCCTTCGTGATCCTGTTCGCCTGCTTCGAGGTGTTCTTCTTCGCGCTGCTCGGCGCGCTCGGCCACTCGATCGTCGGCGCGCTCATCTGGTGGGCGATCCTCGTCGGCAACCTGCTCGCGTCGGCGGCGATGCTCGGCTACCTCTTCCGCTCCCACCGGGGGCTGCCGGGTACGCTCGTCGGCTCGTGGGGCGGCGTCCTGCGCGAGGGCGTCGTCGCGGGCCTGGTCGGCGCGACGGTCGTCGCCGTGTGGTTCCTCGTGATCGACGCGGTCCAGGGCGAGCCGCTCCGGACGCCGAGGCTCCTCGGTGCCGGGATCCTCGGCCAGGGCGAGGCGCTCGCCGCGGTCCTCTCCTACACGGTCGCGCACGGCCTCGCGTTCGTCGCCGTCGGCGTCGTCGGCGCGCTGCTCATCGCCGGCGCCGAGCGCCAGCCGCTGTTCGTCTTCGCGCTCGTGATCTTCTTCACGGCGTTCGAGGTGTTCTTCTTCGGCGCGGTCGTGATCGCGGCGAAGTGGGTGCTCGACGAAATCGCGGGCTGGACCGTGTTCCTCGCCAACCTGCTCGCCGCGGCGGCGATGCTCGGCTACTTCTTCCGCCGGCACCGCGCGCTGGCCCGCCGCCTCACCGAGGCCTGGATCGAGGAGGACTGACGGCGCCGTCGGCCCCTCACCAGAGGGCGTCGGGCAGCGGCAGGCCGGCGAAGGCGTCGGCGGGCAAGGGCGCGGCCGGGACGCCGCCGAGGCGCCCGACCAGGACGTGGAGCTGCCGCAGGTGCTGGGCGGCGTGCCACGCGGTGCGCTCGAGCAGCTCGTGGCCCGACTGGGGGCCGTAGTAGACGCCGATCACCCGGGCGAACTCGCCCGGTGCCGCGCCCTCGAACCAGCCCGCGATCCGCCCGCGCACGAGCGCGCCGTAGCGCGCGACGGCGGGCCCGTCGCGCAGGTCGTCGGGGGCGCGCTCCTGGAGCCAGCCCTCGGGCAGCTCGCCGTGGTCCATTCCGTCCACGAACGCGAGCGCCAGGCGGAAGACGTGGTAGGCGAGGTCGCGCAGCGGCCGCGCGCGCTCGGGCGGCGTGTAGTCGAGCTGGCGCGCGTCGAGCGGGACGAGGAGCCGCTGCGTCGCCTCGAGAATCCGGTCGAGCCGGACCCCCAGCTCCGCCGGCGGCAGCGCCGGCGGGGCCGTGTAGCGCACGCCGAGCAGCTCGGCGTACGCCGCCGGGTTCCAGCCGTGCACCGCGCGCTCGCCGAGCAGGACGGCCGGCACGAGCGGCACGCCGAGCCGCGCCAGCTCCGCCAGCGCCCCGGGGTCGTCCTCGACGTTCACGGGATCGAACCCGATCCCCCAGGACGAGAGCAGCTCCTTCGTCCTGGCGCAGGACGATCAGCCGGGCCGATAGAAGAGCCGCGGCCGCTCGCTCACCGGCCCAGGAACGTCGGCGTCCGCTTGGTCGCGAAGGCCGTGACGCCGTTCGCGAAGTCCTCGGTGTGGCCGCTCGCCGCGATCGCCTGCGCCTCGAGCTCCATCTGGGTCTCGAGGCTCTCCCAGGTGGACTGGTGGAAGAGCCGCTTGGCGCCGCCGAAGGCTCGGGTCGGCCCCTGCGCCAGCTCGCGTGCGAGGGCGCCGGCGGCGCCGGCCAGCTCGGCGTCGGGCACGACGCGCGTGACGAGGCCCCACTCGAGGGCCTCGCGCGCCGACAGGACGCGGTTCGTCAGGTACAGCTCCAGCGCGCGCCTGAGGCCGACCAGGCGCGGCAGGAAGTAGGACGACGAGCCGTCGGGCGTGGCCGCGATCTTGGCGTACGCCATCGTGAACCGGGCCGACTCGGCGGCGAGCACGAGGTCGCCCGAGAGCGCGAACGAGAGCCCCCCGCCCGCCGCGACGCCGTTCACCGCCATGACGACGGGCTTGTCGCTCCTGCAGAGGCGCGACACGGCGCCGTGCAGGTACGTCGTCAGCTCCTTCACGAGCACGCCGATGCGCGGGAGGTTGTCGGCGAAGTCCTTGACGTCCCCCCCGGCGCAGAAGGCGCGGCCCGCGCCGGTGATCACCACCGCGCGCACGGCCGGGTCCTCGTCCACCTCGAGCACGGCGTGGAAGAGGTCGCGGCCGAGCGTCAGGTTGAGGGCGTTGAACGCGTCGGGGCGGTTCAGCGTGAGCGTGGCGACGCCCTCGCTCCGGGCCAGGGTCAGGGTCTCGAAGCTCGCTGGACTCATCGCTCGTCCTCCGTTCGGGTGGGCTGGACGCGCCCGCGCGCGACCTGCGCGACGACGTCCAGGATCTGCTGGATCTTCAGCGGCTTCACGAGCACGGCGTCGACCCCGTGCGTCCGGCGCTCCTCGGCCGACAGCTCCACGCCGAAGCCGGTCACGAGGAAGACGGGCACGGCCGGCGCCATCTCCTTGACGGCGCGCGCGACCTGCCAGCCGGACACGCGCGGCATCGCGAGGTCGGTGAACACGAGGTCGAAGGGCTCGGCGCCGAAGCGCGCGATCGCCTCGCCGCCGTCCGTGACGACGACGGCGCGGTGCCCGCCGGCCTCGAGGACGTCGCCGAGCATCGTGCCGACCGGCACCTCATCGTCCACCACGAGACAGCGCAGGGAGGCGCCGGCCGCAGTCTGCGGCGCCCCGGGCGCGAGGGGCTCGGGCGCGGGCAGGCCCGTGCCGGCCGGGAAGGTCAGCCGGAACGTGGTGCCGCGGCCCTCCGTGCTTTCCACCTCGATCCGGGCGCCGTGGCGCGACACGATGCCATACGTCATCGACAGGCCCAGGCCCGTGCCCACCGGGCCCTTGGTCGTGAAGAACGGGTCGAAGATCCGCTCGCGGACGTCCTCCGGGATCCCCATGCCGGTGTCGCCGATGCCGACCACGACCTCGCCGTCCGCGGCGGCCGTGGTGACCGTGAGCGTGCCGCCGTCGGGCATCGCGTCCACGGCGTTCAGGATCAGGTTCATGAGCGCCTCGCGCAGCTCCGCGTCGTCGCCCGCGACCAGCGGGAGGTCGCCGAGCGCGGTGCGCACGTCGATGGTGACGCCCCGGCTCTGCGGCTCCTCGCGCCAGCGCGACTGCGTGAGCTCGAGCGCGCCCCGGACCACCGCGTTCAGGTCCACCGCCACGAACGGCTGGTCGCGCCGGATGCGCGTGAATTCTTGTAAGCGCCGCACCGTCTGGGCGCCGTCGAGCGACGCGCGCTCGATCACCTGGAGCCACTGCCGGAGCTGGGGCGCCTGGACGCGCGCGAGCAGGAGCTGGGCGCGGCCCAGGATGGACGCGAGCAGGTTGTTGAAGTCGTGGGCGACGCCCGACGCCATCTCGCCCAGCGCGCGCAGCTTCTCCGTCCGCACGAGCTGGTCCTGCGCCGCCGCCAGCTCGCCGTACGCGCGGGCCCGCTCCTCGAAGAGCCGGGCGCTGCGCAGCGCGAGCGCCGCGAGGTGGGCGATGTTCGTCAGCAGCCGCTCGTCGGCCTCGCCGAACGGCCGTCCGTCGCCGCGGAGCACGATGACGCCCAGCACCTCGTCGCCGGTCGTCATCGGCACGCCGAGCCAGTGGGCGAGGTGCATCGAGAGCGCGACCGGCTCGACCCCGTGCCGCGCGCACTCGCCCAGGTAGTCGCTCGTGCGGATCGCGCGCCCGGTCGTGAAGACCACCGACATGAGTCCGGGCGGCCGCGCGTAGCGGAGCGGCGGCTGCGGGTCCTCGACGCCGTCCGTGATCCGGAGGCCGATCTCGACCGGCTCGCCCGCCTCGCGGAGCGCGACGACCATGTGACCCGCGTCGAGGACGCGCGCCACGTGCGCGCGCAGCGCCGCGAGCAGCGCCGCGCGGTCGAGCTGGCCCGTCACGGCGCGCGAGAGGTCGTGGAGGACCGACAGCTCCTCGACCTGGCGCCGGTTCTGCTCGAACAGGCGCGCGTTCTCGAGCGCGGCGCCCGCCTGGCTGGCCACCGCCTCCATGAGCAGGAGCTCGTCGGCGGAGAACTCGCGTGCCCGCTCGAACCAGACGAGCCCGAAGCCCCCCACGATCTCGTCCTTCACCACGATCGGCACGAAGAGCTGGCTCCGGTGCTCGAGCGCGGCGGCGAGCGGCCCCGCGGAGTCGGGGTCCTCGGCGACCCGCGCGGACGCCACCGGGCGCCGCGTCCGCGCGGCCTCGGCGCAGAAGGCGTGCCCGGTGAGCGAGAGCCGCACCGCGCGCAGCGCCTCGCGCCGCGCGGCCGGCACGCGGTGGTCGGCGACCGGCTCGAGCCACTCGCCGCCGCCCTCGCGGAGCCAGACGCCGGCGCAGTCCGCGTCGACGGCGGCCACGACGCGCTCGAGGAAGTGCTGCGTGAGCGCGCCGAGGTCGAGCGTCGTGGCGAGCGCGCGGCTCACCGAGAGCAGCGTCTCGGTCTCCCGGAGCTTGGCCTGCGTGCGCCGCGCGAGGTCGGCGTTCTCGATCGCGAGGCCGACCTGCGCCCCGACGCCCTCGATCAGCCGCAGCTCGGCCGGCCGGAACTCGCGCCCCGGCCGCCACCAGACGAGGAAGAGCGCGCCGATCGGCTCGCCGTGCGCGTTGGCGGAGGCGAAGAGCACCGAGAACGGGGGCAGCGCCCCGAGCCACTCGATGTCGAACCGCGGGTCCTCCCGCGGGTCCCCGCTCGCGACGGCCTGCCCCGCCCGCCAAGCCGGCAGCAGGTCGGGCAGCCGCGTCAGCACGATGGGCCGGCTCATGAGCAGGGCCAGCAGGTCCTTCGGGACGTGGTAGCCGCCCAGGGGGACGAGCTGCTGCCGGCTCGCGTCGACGAAGTAGGCGCCGACCATGTCCGCGCCGAAGGCGTGCGCGACCTCGCGCGCGACGCGCCGCATCACCTCGCCGGTCGGCTCGCGCTCGGAGAGGATCCGGCCCACGCGGAGGAGCGTCGTCGTCTCGCGCAGGCGCTCCCGCGCCTCGGTGTACAGCCGGGTGTTCTCGAGCGACAGCGCGAGCTGGCCGGCGATCGTCGCCGCGAGGTCGATCTGCCAGCGCTCGAAGCGCGCCGGCCGGTCGCAGCGCTCGAGCGTCATCACGCCGATGACCTGGTCCTGGCGGATCATCGGCACCACGAGGCTCGACTTGATCTCGAACAGCTCGACCCAGTCGCGCGGGATCAGGTCGGTCGTGGCCGCGTCCTCGATCACGACCGGGCGCCGCGTCTCGATCGCCCGGACGTTGGCGGGGATGTCGCGTAGCGGCCGCGCGGTGATCTGCTGGAACGCCTCCCAGAGGTGCGGGTCCCGGCGTCCGTCCGCGTACTGGGACATCAGCGGGAGCATCCGGTCGCCGACCCACAGCTCGAGCGAGCAGCGGTCCACGCGGCAGACCTGCGCGATCTTGATCGCGGCCCGCTTGAGCAGCCTCGTGGAGTCGAGCGTGGAGTTGAGGATCTCGACGACCTCGAGGAGCGCGCGGGTCTCCGCCAGCAGACGGCTCGTCTCGGCGAAGAGGCGCGCGTGATCGACCGCCACGGCCGCCTGCGCCGCGAGCGAGCCCAGCAGCGAGGCGGTCTCGGGCGTCACGGGCGAAGGCACCGCGCGGTGGACCGCGAACGCGCCGAGCACGCGGTCGCCGATCGCGATCGGGTACGCGGTGAGGTGGCGGAGGCCGGCCCGGAGCAGCTCGTCGGCGTCGACGACGCGCGGGTCCGTCCGGGCGTCGACCCACAGGAGCGGCTCGCGGTGCAGCGCGACCCAGCCGACCGCGCCCTCCCCCAGGCCCACCTCGCGGCGGAGCCTCGCGGCCACGCCGGCGTCGCCGTGGCTCAGGGAGCGCACGAGGCGTCCCGCCGCCGCGTCGAGCGTCCACACGCTCACGTGCGGCGCGTCGAAGAAGCGCGCCGCCGCCGCCGCGATGCTCTGGAGCACCTCGTCCATCTGGAGCGAGGAGGAGACCAGGCGGTTCACCTCCTCGAGCGCCGCGAGGCGGTCGGCGTGCTCGCGCGCCTCCCGGTAGAGCCGCGCGTTCTGCAGCGCGATCGCCGCCTGCGCCGCGAACGTCTCGAGCATCTCGAGGTCCTCGGCCAGGAACGGCGCCGCCGTCTCGCCGTCGCGGCTGACCACGATGCCGCCGAGCAGACGCTCGCCGAGCACGAGCGGCTGCGCCATCGCGCGCCGCACGCCCAGCTCGATCCAGCGCGGCTGCGCGAGGACCGAGCTCGCGTAGTCGTTGACGACGAGACCCTGCCGGAGCTCGACCGCGGTCCCGACCACCCCCTGCCCGAAGGCCAACGGCGGGCGCGGCGCGGGCTCCGTCCACGCGCGCGGCACGAGCGCGCGCTCGCCCTCCGCGAGGTAGATGGCCCCGTGGCCGCCGAAGAGGCGGGTCGCCCGCGCGATGACGATGTCGAGCAGGCGGTCGGGATCCAGCTCCGCGGCGAACTCGCGCCCGATCTCGGCGAGCGTCGCCGTCTGCGCCCGCCGCGTGGCCTCCAGCGAGAAGAGCCGGGCGTTCTCGAGCGCGAGCGCCGCCTGATCGGCGAAGGCCTGGAGGAGCGCGATCTCCGACGGGGAGAAGACGCGCCCCGCCCGGTCCCCCACCGTCAGCGCGCCGATGACGCGTCCCTTCACGCGCAGGGGCACGCTCAGGAGCGCGGCGTCGCCCGACACGCGCATCCCCGCGCGCATGTCCTCGGTGACGACGCAGGCGGGGTCGCTGAACATGTCCGACGTGGCCACGGCGCGGCCCTCGGCAGCCGCGCGCCCCGCGACGCTGGCGCCGGACGGCAGCGCGTGGCCGGGCGGGAGCGCCCCGCGGGCCCGTCCGCCGAGGGCCACCAGCACGAGCGCGCCATCCGAGCGGAGCAGGCGCAGGGCCGAGGAGCGCGCCTGGAAGGGCCCGAGCACGCTCTCCACCATGCGCTCGCCGACCGCGGAGACCTCGAGGCTCTCGGTGAGCGTCCGCGCCAGGCGCGCCAGCTCCTCGGCCTCGAGCCGGCGGCGCGTCGCCTCGGTGTAGAGCCGCGCGTTCTCGAGCGCGAGCGCCGCCTGGTCGGCGAAGGCCTGCGCGAGCCGGATCTCGTCCTCGCCGAAGCGGCGTCCGGTGAGGTGGCTCACGGCGAGCGCGCCGAACAGCCGGTCCTTGACGCGGAGCGGCACCGCGAGCAGCGCGCGGTGCGACTGCCCGGCGACGCGCGCCTGGGCGTCCTCCGCGTACGTGAGGCGCCCGTCCGCGAGCGCGTCCTCCGTCGCGACCGGCCGCCGCTCGCGGACCGCGAGTCCGGCGACGCCGGTCCCCGCGGGCAGCCGCGGGCTCCAGTCGAAGACCTGCCCGGTCTCGTCCGCCACCGCCACCGCCACGAGCGCCCCCGACTCGGGCTCGAGGCGGTAGAGGCAGGAGGAGCGCGCGCCGAGCAGGGCGCACACGCTCTCGGGCACGCGCCGGGCCGCGAGGTCGAAGTCGAGCGTCTCGGACAGCACGCGCCCGACGTCGGCGAGCGCCGCCATGCGCTCGGCCTGGCGCCCCGCCTCGCGGAAGAGGCGCGCGTGCTCGAGCGCGATCGCCGCCTGGCCGGCGAAGGCCTCGGCCAGCTCCACCTCGCGCGCCGCGAAGGACCGGCGCGCGCGGAACGTCAGCACGCCGGTCGTCCGGTCGCCGACCCGGAGCGGCACGCCGAGAAACTGCGTGTAGCCGAGCCGCCGGTCCGCGGCGAGGTGCTCGGGCACGACGTCCGGGACGCTCGCGATCTCGCACACGAGCGTCCGGCCCGTCTGGACGACCTTCCCGCTCAGGCTCTCGCCGACCCGGAGCCGGGGCCGGAGCATCGTCTCGCGCGCCGAGCCCGCGAGCCCGGCGAGCACGAGGTCGTCGCCCTCGAGGAGCCGGAAGCCCGCGTTGTCCACGCGGAGGAGCCGCGCGGCCTCCTCGGCGATCGACGCCAGCAGTGCGTCGGTGGGCGTGAGCCGGCCGATCTTCGTGTTGATCTCGAGGACCGCGGCGAGGTAGGCCCCGCGGGCCTGCTCCTCGGCGAAGAGCCGGGCGTTGTCGAGGGCCGGCGCCGCGTAGTCGGCGAGCGACTGGAGCAGGCCGATCTCCTCGACCGCGGGCGCGTGGCGCGCGGGCCAGCCCACGGCGAGCGCGCCGACGGGCCGGTCGCCGGCCCGGAGCGGCGCGACCACGAGCGACGCGACGCCCTCGCACCCGAGCGCCTCCACGCCCCGCGTCCGAGGATCCTCGGCCACGTCGGCGATCGCGATCGGCGCCGGCGCGGCCGCCAGCTCGGCGACCAGCGGGCTCGACAGCGGCAGGCGCGCGGCGCCGGCCGGCGCCGCCGGGGCGCCCGCCGTGGCGCCCGGCGACACGTGCTCACCGTCCTCGTCCACGAGCCAGAGCCGGGCGACGACCGGGCCGAACAGGTCCAGCGCGGCGCCCACGACCCGCTCGCCCACCTCGCGGGGCGAGAGGGTGGCGGTGAGGTGCTGCGCCAGGCGCGCGAGGCTCTCGAGCCGGCGGTCCTTCTCGCGCGCCTCGGCCAGGAGGGCCGCGCGCGCGACGGCCAGCCCGACCTGCTGCGCGACCGCCTGCAGGAGCGTGAGCTCGTCCGGCTCGAGCGCGCGCGTGTCCCGGGAGAGGAGCGCCACGACGCCCCACGTCCCCTCGCCCACGGGGATCGGCAGGACGAGCTGCGCCCGGTAACCGCGGGCCTCGGCGCGCTCGTGCGCGCCGGGCGCCAGGAGCGGCGAGGCCGCGAGGTCCCCCACCACCGGCCGGCCGGCGCGCACGGCCCCGCCGACGTGGCTCGCGTCGAG
>Ga0154364_1130_pt2 | contig 22563 bp, 21 predicted proteins | sample RifGroA2_FD_115892 | JGI IMG/M metagenome (GOLD analysis project Ga0154364, IMG submission 115892) | Candidatus Rokubacteria bacterium GWA2_73_35 | reverse complement strand
CGCTCGATCTCGTACGGTCCGACCTTGCCGTCGGTTCCCGTCGCTCCGTCGTTGTGCAGGTCGCTGTACATCTCCAGGCACCGGTAGATCACCATCCAGTGGTAGTCCGTCAGCCGATAGAGCTCCGGCTTGCGGCCCGCCGCCAGGAGGCGATCGATGACCCGGATCAGCCGCCCCCGCGAGAAGAACGGAACCAGCTCCGGATACAAGGTCGCATAGCACTCGTCGAGCTCCTTCCTCTCCGACCGGGTCGGCCGGTGTCCCTCTCGAAACTGGACGAGCTGCACCTCACGGACGTACTCCAGGGCTTCCCGGAAGATGGCGAGGAAGATCGGGTCCGGTGGCTCCGGGAACAGGAACATCTACCGGTCAGTCACGCGACTTCGGGAGTGCGCCCACCTGATAGGCGAGGACGATCATCTCCTCGAGCCAGGCCAGCCGCTCCGCGGGAGTGGCCCTGAGCGCGAACGTGAGCTGGTGGACCCGGTGGGCCTCCCACCCCGCGCCCCAGGCGTCGGGCAGGGTCTCGCGGTCTGCGTCATCGGCCATCTCGATCCTCCTTGCGACGAAGGATGATCTCCAGGGCTTCGATGTCCGCCAGATCTTGAGGTCGACCGGCAAGCCGCTTCAGGCGGATCAGGTCCGGAATGGAGGCGATGCGAACCGCGGTGTGGCTGAGGTTGATGATGTCCGAGCGGTTCCACAACTCGTCGAAGTCGATCAGGTGCTCCACGAAGAGATCGACCTCGCGCATGGGGTTTGCGGGGTCCCACATCGAGAACACCCGCATCCCCTTGTCGTGGATCCACTGGTGACGGGTGGCGGGGTCTGCGAAGGCGAGCGGCTCGACGGGAGCGCGGGGTCTGAAGCCCAGGCCGGTCAGGGTGTCCAGCGCTTTTCTGGCCTCGGGGGGGAACAGGTCGATCACCAGGTCGATGTCGGCGGTCAGGCGCGCGTGCCCGTGGAGCACCGTGGCGAACCCGCCGACGACCACGTAGCGAACCCGCGCGCGGTTGAGCGCGTCGAAGATCGGTTCGAAGAGCGACACGTGGAAACTATACCCGGCGCAGGCCGGTGTTCGTGGAAGTTTCGTCCCCGGCCGCCGCTCAGCGATAGCTCCGCCGGTCGATTCCCTCGCGCGGATCGATCGGGAGCGCGATGTCCATCATGTCGCTCAACGTGAGCGCCGTGGCCGCCCGAAAGGCGCTGCACTCCGCAATGTCGGACGGGACCCGGGTGCGCAGGCTCCGGCAATAGACCGCGACATCCCGCGCTCCCTGACGGCGGTAGATGTGGCCATGGTCGCAGCGGTCGCAGAGACTGCCGGCTCCGAGGCGGCGATCCTGATAGGTTCGTGCGGCGGCGTAGAGACTGTCGAACTCGATCTCGTCCATCGGGCGCTTCCCTCCTGTCGGGGTCACTTCGTCATGGGTGACCTCCTTTCGTGTCGAACGTCATCGCCGTGATCGCGCTCTCCATGTGAGGAAGAATGGTGGGCAGGGACGGGATTGAACCGCCGACACCAGGATTTTCAGTCCTGTGCTCTACCAACTGAGCTACCTGCCCACCAGACCGCTGAGGATAGCAGAGGGGCCGGGACGTGTCTATTCGACGGGCGAGATGACGCCGATCGCGCCCGCCTTCTGGAAGACGAGCGTGACGATGACGACCTCGCCCGGCTGGAGCTCGCGGGTCAGCTCGGAGAGGACGATGCGCGCGGCGCCGGGGGCCAGGCGCACGAGCGTCGCGCCGGGCACCTCCAGGCGCGCGAGCGGCGCGCCCGCGGCGTCCACGAGCTGCGCGCGCCGGGCGACGGGCGTCTCGGCACGCACGAGCGCGTCGCTGAACTTGCCGGTGCTGTCGATGTCGGCGTAGAAGAGGGCGCGGGCGCCCTCGCGCACGACCCGGCCCTTGGACGGCAGCAGGCGCACGCCCCCGATGTCCGTCACCTTGGGGTAGTAGACGCAGCCGCCCGCGAGGAGCCCGACCGCCAGCGCGAGCCCGACCGCCGCCGCGCGCCTCATCGCCCCGCGAAGACCCCGTCCGCCGCGAGCGCGCCGAACGCGCGCTCGTAGCCCGCGAGCGTGCGCGCGACGTCCTCTTCGGTGTGGACCGCGGAGACCCAGCCGTGGTGCGTCGAGCAGTCGACGCCGTGGTTCAGCAGGGCGCAGCGCAGCAGGTGGTAGGCGTCGCCCCGGCGCGGCCGGTCGAAGCCGGCGAGCCCGGGCTTGCCCTCGAACGAGACGTGGTAGATGGACGCCTCGCCGTAGCAGGTGCCGGGCACGTCCGCGCGCCGCATCGCCTCGGCGAGCCCGCGCCGCAGCTCGTCGCCGAGCTTGTTCGCGCGCGCCTGGAGCGAGGCGTCCGCGCACTGCTCGAGCGTGGCGATTGCGGCGGCGGCCGAGAGGGGGTTCGCGTTGAAGGTGCCCGCGTGGGCGACGCGCTGGCTCCGGTCCCAGTCGGCGTCGCCGCGGAAGGCGAGCAGCGCCATCGGCGCGCGCGCGCCGCAGAGCGCGCCGCCGGGCAGGCCGCCGGCGACGATCTTGGCGAGCGTGGTGAGGTCGGGCGTCACGCCGAAGTAGGCCTGGGCGCCGCCGGGCGCGTAGCGGAAGCCCGTGATCACCTCGTCGAAGATCAGCACGACGCCGTGGCGGGCCGTGAGCGCGCGCAGCTCGTGCAGGTAGCCGGGGATCGTCGGCGTCGTGCCGGCCTGGCCGCCCGCGGGCTCGAGAATCACCGCGGCGACGTCGCCGCGCTCGAGCAGGGCCTCGACGGCCTTGACGTCGTTCGGCGGGCAGATCAGCACCTGGTCGAGCGTCGCGCCCGGGATGCCGGCCGACATCGGCACGTCGTAGGGCGGGTTGACGGCGACCGCGGCGCCGTCGTGCCAGCCGTGGAAGTGCCCCGCGAGCTTCACGATCCGGGACCGCCCGGTGAAGGCGCGCGCCACGCGCATCGCCAGGTGCGTCGCCTCGGTGCCCGACATCGTGAAGCGCGTCAGCTCCGCGCACGGGACGAGCCGGTTCACCAGCTCGGCCCAGCGGACCTCCAGCTCGTGGCAGGCGCCGAGGTGCGTGCCGCGGGCGACCTGCTCCTGCACGGCCCGGACGACCGCGGGGTGGCAGTGGCCGAGGAAGAGCGCGCCGTGGCCCATCCAGTAGTCGATGTACTCGTGGCCGTCGGCGTCCCACTTGCGCGTGCCCTGCGCGCGCTCGACGTAGACGGGAAACGGTGCCAGGTGGCGGATGTCGTGGGTGATGCCGCCCGGGATCGCGGCGCGCGCGCGCTCCCACAGCGCGGCCGACTTCGGGTGCCGCGCGCGGTACTCCTCGAGGACCGTCATCGCCCCCCCATCATACCGGAACGCGCGGCCAGCCGGAGCAGCTCGACGACGGCCGCGTGGGCCCCGAGCGGCAGCGCGTCCACGGTGGGCTCGCGGCGCCGCGTGACGCCGTCGTGGGCGCCCGCCGCGACGCACGCCTCGACCATGCGCCGGTCGAGCGCGGCGGTGTGCAGGAGATCCTGCCCGGTGAGGCGCGCGAGCGCGGCGACGACGCCGTAGCCGCCCCAGTTCGACACGCCGGCGACGACCAGGTGGTCCACGCGGACCACCGAGGCGATCCGCGCGTGGAGGCGGTTCAGGCGCACGAGCCGCGCGCGCACGTTGCCCATGCCGATCTCGTTGCCGCCGTCGCCGATGCCGACCGTGACCGGCCGGCGCCGGCCCGTGTTCCCCACGAACAACTCGTCCACGGGCGCGTTGAGCGCGGCGACGCTCTCGCCGCGCGCCGAGAGGTAGTCGCCGGCGCGCGTCCTGCCCGGGCGCTCGATCGCGACCAGGTGGGTCGGCCGCTCGGCGGCGAGGAGCGCCGCCGCCCCGCCGCCGCCCTCGGGATAGACGACGACGTCGGGCGGCTCGCCGAGCACGTCGAGCGCCGCCTCGACGAGCGGCGCGCTCGCCGGGTCCGTCACCCAGCGCACGCGGGCGCCGAGCCGGCGGAGCGCGCGGCCGAGGACCGCGGCGCCGGGCGGACCGTCGGTCTCCGGCATGCCGGGGGCGACGGTGAAGCCGGTCGCGAGGAGCACGCGCCGGGCGCCACGGAGCGCGCGCGCCGCGGCGGCCGCCGCGCCGGGACGCGCGAAGGCGCGGATCCCGCGGGCGCCGGGGTCGAGCGCGAGGATCTGGTCGAGGAGGTCGCCGCCGCGCACGGTGCCCGACGCTATCACCGTGCCCGCTCCCAGAGCAACGCCTGCCAGGGGGCGAGCGGCGCCGCCCCGCCCGCCCCGCCCCAGCGCGGGTCCTCGCTGTCGAGCAGGAGCCGCCAGCCGGCGCCGGGCGGCGCCGCGGGCCGCGGTGCGCCCGTCACGTTCGCGACGAGCCGCGCCTCCTCGCCCGAGGGCGCCCGCCGGTCGAGCGTCAGGACGTGGCCGCCCGCGTCGAGGGCGGCCTGCGCCAGCGCCTTGCCGCGCGCGCCGAGCGCCGGGTGCGCGCGCCTGAGCGCAAGCCAGCGCCGGTAGTACTCGCGCAGCGCCCGGTGGCGGGGCGCGGCGGCGAGGCCGTGGTTCAGGCGCGAGGCGACGAACGTGCCCGGGGCGTCCGGGTCCGGGATCCCCGGCGGCCAGCCGAAGCGCTGGACGTCCTCCGCGCGGCCGCGCCGCACGGCCTGGGCGAGCGCCGGGTCGAGGAAGGACGCGAAGAACTGGAACGGCGCGGTCTCGCCGTACTCCTCGCCCATGAACAAGAGCGGGAGCGCGGGCGCCGCGCAGAGGAGCGCGACGGCGAGCCGCACGGCGGCGGGCGCGACGAGGGTGCCGAGCCGCTCGCCGTGCGGCCGGTTGCCGGCCTGGTCGTGGTTCTGGACGGCGATCACGAACCGCTCGGCCGGAAGGTCCGCGCTCGGCGTGCCGCGCGGCCGTCCCCAGTAGGCCGACGGCTCGCCCTGGAAGGCGAAGCCCTCGGCGAGCGCGCGTGGAAGCCACGGCGCCTCGCCGAAGTCCCCGTAGTAGCCCGCGCGCTCGTCCGTGAGCCGCCGGTGGAGCGCGTGGTGGAAGTCGTCCGACCAGACCGCGTCGAGGCCGAGCCCGCCGGCGGCGACCGGCACGACGAGACGGCGGTCGTTGTCGTGGGACTCGGCGACGACGTGGACGGGCCGGCCCGCGCGCGCGCCCTCGGCGTGCGCCGCCCCGGCCAGCTCGGCCAGGATGTGCACGGGGCTCGTGTCCCGGATCGCGTGGACCGCGTCGAGCCTGAAGCCGTCCACGTGGAACTCGCGCACCCAGTACCGGACGTTCTCGACGACGTGGCGCCGCACCCCGGCGCTCCCCTCGCCGTCGAAGTTGAGGCCCGGCCCCCAGCGCGTCGGGTGCCCGTCCCGCGCGTAGGGACCGTACTCCGCCAGGGAGTTGCCCTCGGGCCCGAGGTGGTTGTAGACGACGTCGAGCAGGACCGAGAGGCCGCGCGCGTGGCAGGCGTCCACGAGGCGGCGCAGGCCGCGCGGCCCGCCGTACGTGGACTGCGGGGCGAAGAGGTGGACGCCGTCGTAGCCCCAGTTGCGCGAGCCCGGGAACTCGGCGACCGGCATCAGCTCGAGCGCCGTGACGCCGAGGTCGACGAGCGCCGCGAGGTGCGGGACGATCGCCTCGAACGTCCCGAGCGGCGTGAAGGCGCCGACGTGGAGCTCGTAGAGCACCAGGTCGGCGAGGGCGTGGCCGCGGAAGTCGGCGTCGGTCCACACGAACCGACGCGGGTCCACCAGCGCCGACGGCCCGTGCACCCCCGCGGGCTGCCAGCGCGAGGCCGGGTCCGGGCGCTCGCGCGCGCCGTCGAGCCGGTAGCGGTAGCGCGCGCCCGGCTCGACGCCGCCGAGCGTGGCCTCGAAGAGGCCGTCCCGGCCGGGGCCGAGCGGCGCGGGCGCCCGCCCCTCGAGGACCGCGTCCACCGTGCGGCAGCGGGGCGCCCAGACGCTGAACGTCACGGAATCGCCGACAAGGCTTGCGCCGAGCGCGGTCATGGGCTCCAATTGAACTCCCTATGGTGTCGCCGTTCTGCCTGGTCCTGCACACCCACCTCCCGATGGTCTTGAACCACGGCCGCTGGCCCTTCGGCAGCGACTGGCTGTGCGAGGCCGCCTTCGAGTGCTACCTGCCGCTGCTCGAGGTGGCCCACCGGCTGGTCGCCGACGGCGTCTCGCCCAGGTGGACGGTCAACCTGTCCCCGATCCTGACCGAGCAGCTCGCCTCGCCCGAGTTCCAGAAGGAGCTTTCCTTCTACTACGAGAACGTCCGGCGCGCATGCGCGGAATCGGGCGAGTACTTCGCGCGCGAGGGCCGGAAGGACCTCGTCGAGCTGACGCGCTTCTGGGAGGAATTCTACGAGCGGATGTGGGAGATGCACCGCCGGATCGGCGGCGACATCCCGGGCACGTTCGCCGACCTCCAGCGCGCGGGGGACGTCGAGATCATCACGTGCGCCGCCACCCACGGCTACCTGCCGCTGCTCTCGCGCGACGAGTCGATCCACCTCCAGCTCCGCACCGCCGTCGAGACGCACCGGCGCTACTTCGGCGCGGCGCCGCGCGGGATCTGGCTGCCCGAGTGCGCGTACCGGCCGCGCTACCAGTGGACGCCGCCGACGGGGCGCGAGAGCGGCCGCGCGCGGGCCATGCGCCCGGGCCTCGAGGAGCTGCTCGCCGCGCACGGGCTCGAGTACTTCGTCGCCGACGCCCACCTCGTCGCCGCCGGCGCGCCGATCTTCCTCTACCGGGACTTCGTGCCGCGCGGCGGCGCGCGGGGCGAGGCGGCGGGCGAGTGGATGCCGGCGCCGGGCGCCGCGCGCTCGCCCCACGTCCCCTACCGCGTCGCCTCGCGCGGCGGGACGGGCAGCGCCGTGGCGTTCATCCGCGACCCGCGGACGACCGTCCAGGTGTGGAGCCGCGACCACGGCTACCCCGGCGACCACGCCTACCTCGAGTTCCACAAGAAGCACTTCCCGGGGGGCCTGCGCCTGTGGCGGATCACGGACAACTCGGGCGACCTCGGGCGCAAGGCGCCGTACGTGCCGGCCGCGGCCGCCGAGCGGGTCCGGCAGCACGCCGCGCACTTCGCGGGGCTCGTCGGCGAGACGCTCGCCGCCGCGGCCGGCGGCGGCCCGGCCCTCGTCTGCGCCCCCTACGACGCCGAGCTGTTCGGCCACTGGTGGTTCGAGGGCCCGCTCTGGCTCGAGCAGGTGGCGCGCGACACGGCGCGGGCCGGCATCGCGCGCATGACGCTCGGCGAGGCGCTCGAGCTGGTGCCGCCGCGCTCGACCGTCGCGCTGCCCGAGGGCTCGTGGGGCGAGGGCGGCGACCACCGCGTGTGGCTCAACCGCGACACCGAGTGGACGTGGGACCGCGTGTACAGCGCCGAGGCCGAGTGGGTGGAGCACCTCCGGCGCGAGGCGCCCGCGGGCGGCGACCTGGCGCGCGTGCTCGCGCAGGCGACGCGCGAGCTGCTGCTGCTCCAGGCCTCGGACTGGCAGTTCCTGATCACGACGGGGGCGGCGCGCGACTACGCCGAGCGCCGGGTGGCCGAGCACTACGCCGAGTTCAAGCGGCTCTCGGAGCTGGCGCGCGGGTTCGGCGCGGGCCAGTCGCTCGCGCCCGACGACGCCGCGGCGCTCCGCCGCCTGGAGCGCGAAGACTTCTGCTTCCAGGACCTCGAGCCCGCGTGGGGGCTCGCGCCCGCCGGCAGGGGCTGAGGCCGATGCGACGGCCGCGGGTGCTCAGCATGATCATGGCCGGCGGCAAGGGCGATCGGCTGCAGCCCCTCACGCGCGACCGCGGCAAGCCCGCCGTGCCCTTCGGCGGCCGCCACCGGCTCATCGACTTCGTGCTCTCGAACTTCATGAACTCGGACATGCCCTCGCTCTACGTCCTGGTCCAGTACAAGTCGCAATCGCTGATCGAGCACCTGCGCCTGGCGTGGCGCACGGGCGGGATCCTCCCCGACTACTTCGTCACGGTCGTGCCGCCGCAGATGCGGTCCGGGCAGGGGTGGTACCGCGGCACCGCCGACGCCGTCTTGCAGAACCTGAACCTGATCGACGACTTCCTCCCGGACTTCGTCGCGGTCTTCGGCGCCGACCACGTCTATCGCATGGACGTGAACCAGATGCTCGACTTCCACCGGGAGACGGACGCGGAGGTCACGATCGCCGCGCGCCCGGTGCCGATCGCGGAGGCCTCGGCGTTCGGCATCCTCGCCGTGGACCGGACTCACCGCGTCATCGACTTCTTGGAGAAGCCGCCCCGGCCGAGCCCGATGCCCGACGATCCGGGCCACGCGCTCGCCTCGATGGGCAACTACATCTTCTCGCGCGCCGCCCTGCTCCAGGCGCTGCTCGACGACGCCCCGCGCTCGACCGACCACGACTTCGGCCGGTCGATCATCCCCGAGCTGGTCCCGGGCGGGCGCGTGTACGCCTACGACTTCCAGAAGAACGAGGTGCCGGGCGTGAAGCCCTACGAGGAGCACGCCTACTGGCGCGACGTCGGGACCATCGAGAGCTACTGGGCGGCGCACATGGATCTCCTCGGCGAGTCGCCGCGCTTCGACCTCGACGACCGCTACTGGCCGGTCCGCAGCAGCCACCACCCGGGGCCGCCCGCGCGCTTCATCGGCGGCGACGTCGACAACGCCCAGGTCGCCGAGGCCTCGCTGGTCAAGCGCGCGACGATCCGCAACTCGATCCTCGGCCGCGCGGTCTGGGTGAACGAGGGCGCCGTCATCGAGGACTCGATCGTCATGGACCACACGACGGTCGGCAAGGGCGCCCACCTCCGGCGGACGATCGTGGACCGCTACAACATCATCCCGGCCGACACGCGCGTCGGCCTCGACCCGGCGGAGGACCGGGCGCGCTACCACGTGGACCCGTCGGGGCTCGTCGTGGTGCCGCGCGGCGGCCGGCGCGAGTTCCTGCGGGGCCTCGACGACTTTTGAGCCGCGCGGTCGTCGTCCACGGCCACTTCTACCAGCCGCCGCGCGAGCACCCATGGCTCGAGGCCGTGCAGGTGCAGGACACGGCGGCGCCGTACCACGACTGGAACGAGCGCGTCACCGCCGAGTGCTACGCGCCCAACACGGCCGCGCGGCGGGTGGACGACGCCGGCCGCATCCTCGACGTCGTCAACAACTTCGAGAAGATCTCGTTCGACGTGGGGCCGACGCTGTTCGCCTGGCTCGCCCGCCACCGGCCCGAGCTGTGCGCGAAGATCATCGAGGCGGACTGGACGAGCGTGCGCGCGAACGGCGGGCACGGCAACGCGATCGCCCAGGTCTACAACCACATGATCATGCCGCTCGCCACCCGGCGCGACAAGGTCACGCAGGTCCGCTGGGGGATCGAGGACTTCCGCACGCGCTTCGGGCGCGAGCCGGAGGGCATGTGGCTGCCCGAGACCGCGGTCGACGACGAGACGCTCGAGGTCCTCGCCGAGGCCGGGCTCTCCTTCACGATCCTGGCGCCCCATCAGGCGCGGCGCGTCCGACCCCTCGGCGGCGACGCCTGGCAGGAGCCCGGCGACGGCGTCGACCCGCGGCAGGCCTACCGCTGGCGGAGCCCGCGCGGCGCGAGCCTCGCGCTCTTCTTCTACGACCACGGGATCTCCCACGGCATCGCCTTCGGGAGCCTCCTCGAGCGCAGCGAGCACCTCGTCGCCGCGATCCGGGGCGGCTTCGCGGCGGACCGCGACGCGCCGCAGCTCGTCCACTGCGCGACCGACGGCGAGTCGTACGGCCACCACCGCCGCTTCGGCGAGATGGCGCTCGCCGCGGCGATCCACCTGCTCGAGACCGAGACGCCCGGCACGCTCACGAGCTACGGCGCGTTCCTCGCCGCCCACCCGCCGGCGCACGAGGTCGAGATCCACGAGCGCACGTCCTGGAGCTGCGTCCACGGCGTCGAGCGCTGGCGCGCCGACTGCGGCTGCCGCACGCGCGGCGACTGGCAGCAGCGCTGGCGCGCGCCGCTGCGCGAGGCGCTCGACTGGCTGCGCGACCGGATCGACCCGTTCTTCGAGGCCCGCGCCGCGGCGCTCCTGAAGGACCCGTGGGCGGCGCGCGACGCGTACGTGGACGTCGTGCTCGACCGGAGCCCCGACCGCCTCGCGGCGTTCTTCGAGGCCCAGCAGCGGACGCCGCTCGACGCGGCGGGGCGCGTCGAGGCCCGGCGGCTCCTCGAGCTCGAGCGCAACCGGCTGCTCATGTACACCTCGTGCGGCTGGTTCTTCGACGAGCTGTCGTCGCTCGAGCCGGTGCAAATCCTACGGTACGCGGCGATGGCGCTCCGCCACCTCGAGGATCTCGGCGGCGAGCGCCTCGAGGACGCCCTGGTCGAGCGGCTCGCGGCGGCGCCGAGCAACGTCCCGGAGATGCGCGACGGCGCCGAGGTCTGGCGGCGGCTCGTCGCGCCCGTCGCCGTCGGGTTCGAGCGCGTGATCGCCCACTACGCGATCACGGACCGCGTCGAGGGGCACCCGCCCGACGCGCGCGTCTACGCGTACCGCGTCGAGCGCCTCGACGAGGCGCGCGACACCGCCGACGACACCACGCTCCGCATCGCCCGCGTGCGCGTCAGCTCCGAGGCGACGGGCGAGGTGCGCGAGGCCGCGTTCGCGCTCGTCCACTACGGCGGGCCGGACTTCGCCTGCGGCATCCGGGCGCCCGCCGAGCCGGCGGGCTACGCAGCAATGAAGACCGACCTGCTCGGCCGCTTCGCGCGCTTCTCGGTCGCCGACCTGGTCCGGGGCCTCGACGAGCACTTCGCCGGCGTGACGTACTCGCTCGAGCACCTGTTCCTCGACGAGCGGCGCGGGGTGCTCGCGCGGGTCATCGCCGCCGTGCTCGAGCGGCACGAGGAGACGTACCGCGAGATCTGGGAGCAGAACCGGAAGCTCATGCACTACCTCCAGCAGGTGGACGCCCCGATCCCGGACGCGCTCATGCTCGCGGCGCGCCACGTGCTCGAGCAGCGGATCCGGACCGAGCTGGAGGGGATGGGGACGGCGATCCCCGCGCGCGCGTTCGAGCTGGCCGACGAGGCGCAGGCGCTCGGACTCGCGCTCGACCTGATGCCCGTCCGCTTCGCGATGCACCGGGCGGTGCAGCAGGCGCTCGCCGCCGTCGAGGCCTCGCCCGAATCCGGGCGCGTCGCCGAGGCCGCCGCGCTCGTCGCGGGCGCGCAGCGGCTCGGCGTGCGCTTCGGCGCGTGGGCGACGCAGAACCGGTTCTTCGACCTCTGGCGGTCCCGCCCCGACGCGCGCGCGGTGCTCGAGCCGCTCGCCGGGGCGCTCGGCTTCGCCCTTCAGCGCTGACGGGGCGCGGTCGTGGGCGGCGCGGGGGCGGTCGGCGACGGCGCGGGGGCGCGCGCCGGCGCGCTCGAGGGCGCCTCGGGCTGGGGCGGGGTGAAGACCATGGCGGCCACGTCGAAGCCGCCCTTGTCGAAGTAGACGAGCAGCCCCTCCTGGTAGAAGTAGACGTCGGCCTCGCCCTCGCGCGCCGTCTTCGTCGGCACGCCCCAGCCCGCCAGGACCGTCCGCCGATCGAAGATGCGGGGCTTCGGCTCGAGCCGGAAGCTCCGCACGACGTCCGGCCGGTAGCCGCCCGGCGCGAGCAGGCCGAAGTCCACCGTCATCCGCCGGATCCCCGCGGGCGCCTGCGCGCCCTCGTACACCCACTGCGCCGCGTCGTACCGGTCGATCTTGACCGGCGCGCTCCGCGTCGGGGCGCCGTACCGCGCGCGCACCGCCTCGGTCGTCGTGGCGCCCGGCACGATCGTGCCCCACTCCTCCGCGGCCGCGGGGCCCGCGAGGAGCAGGACGGCAAGCACGAGGAGGGCGGCGCGCATGCTAGAAGCCGAGCGCGACGCCGTCGCCGCGCGGGTCGGCGCCGCCCATCAGCGTGCCGTCGCGCAGCACGATCCCGTGCGCGTGGCCGACCTTGGGGAAGAGCGCGGGCGCGGGCCTGACCAGGTGGCCCTTCGCCTGGAGCGCCGCCAGCGTGGCCGCCGGCACGCGCTCCTCGACGTAGACCGCGTCGGCCGGGTCGTCGGGCAGGAACGCGCCGATCAGGAAGCGCGGCCGCTCGATCGCCTCCTGGATGTGAAGGCCGTAGTCGAGCACGTTCGTGAGCACCTGGGCGTGGAACATAGCCTGGCCGTTGCCGCCCATCGTCGCGAACCCGAGCACCGGCCGGTCCTCCCGCGTCGCGATCGCGGCGATCAGCGTGTGGAAGGGCCGCGTGCGCGGCGCCAGGACGGCCGGGTGCCCGGGCTCGAGCGAGAAGTGCCGGCCGCGGTTCTGGAGCGGCACGCCCGCGCCGGGCACGACGATGCCGGAGCCGAAGCTGTTGAACAGGCTCTGGATCACGCTCGCCACGTTGCCGTGGCCGTCGGCCACGACGAAGCCGGTCGTGTCGCCTTCCGGGTCGCCGGCCGCGTAGGCCTGGGCCTTGTCCGGGTCGAACTGCGCGCGGCGCCGCGCCGCGTACGGTTTGGCGAGCAGCGCCGCGACGGGCAGGCGCGCGTGGGCCGGGTCGCCGATCCACCGGTCGCGGTCGGCGTAGGCGAGCTTCGTCATCTCGAGGAGCAGGTGCAGGTGCTCGGGCGAGTGGAGCGGGAGCGTCGCGAGCGGGACGCCCTCGAGCAGGTTCAGCGTGAGCAGCGCCGCGAGCCCCTGGGTGGGCGGCGGCGTCTCGTGGACCGTGACGCCCCGGTAGGTGGTCGCGAGCGGCTCGCCCCACTCGCCCGCGTGCGCCGCGAGGTCCTCGGGCGTGAGGAAACCCTCGGCCTCGAGGCGCCGCGCGATCGCCTGGCCGACGCGCCCCGCGTAGAAGAGGTCGGGCCCCTCGGCCGCGAGGGCGGCGAGCGTGCGTCCGAGATCCGGCTGGGCGAAGAGGGCGCCGGGCGCCGGGGCGCGGCCCTGCGGCGCGAAGACGCGGTGCCACTCGGGATCGGGCGTGACCGGGACGTACTCGTCGATCGCCTGGCTCACGAGCGAGGAGAGCGGGAAGCCGTCCCGCGCGTAGTGGATCGCCGGGCCGAGCAGCTCCGCGAGCGGGCGCGTGCCGAAGCGCTCGAGCAGCATGCCCCAGGCGCGCACGCACCCGGGCACGCTCACCGTCGGTGGCCCGATGACGGGCAGCCGCGCGAGACCGCGGCGCCCCAGCTCCTCGAGGCCGGCGCGCGAGCCGGAGCGGCCGCTGCCGTTCAGGAAGTGCACGCGCCGCGTCGCGGCCTCCCAGTAGAGGCAGAAGAGGTCGCCCCCCACGCCGCACATGTTGGGCTGGGTCACGGCGAGCACGGCGTTGACGGCGACCGCGGCGTCGGCGGCGGTGCCGCCCGCCTTGAGCGTGTCGAGGCCTGCGAGCGTCGCGAGCGGGTGCGCGGCGGCGACCATGCCGTCGCGCCCGAGCGCGACCTGGCGGTGCGAGTAGCCGACCTCGGGCATCGTCCTAGGTCCTCTCGAAGAGTTTGGTGATCTCGTCCCGCGGGAACTCGGGCAGCGGGTCGCGGCGGCCGCCGGCGACGAGGGTCACGCCCTCGGCGCGCGGCACCACCTGGCCGATGAAGTGGCTGTCGATCCCCTCGCGGGCGAGGGCGTGGATGACGATCGCCGCGTCGGCCGGCGCGAGCGTCAGCAGCAGCGCGCCCGAGGCGATGGTGCCGAGCGGGTCGAGCCCGAACGCCGCGCACAGCTCGCGGCCCTCGGGCAGGACGGTGATCCGGTCGGCGTCGATGCGGAGCCCGACGCCCGCGGCCTCGGCCAGCTCGTGGAGCGCGGTCGCGATCCCGCCCTCGGTCGGGTCGTGCATCGCGTGGACGGGAGCGAGCTCGCACGCGAGCTCCGCCTCGGGCAGCACGCTGAGCCCGGGCGCCCGGAGCAGGCCCCGCGCCTTCCGGATGACCGCCGGGCGGACGCCCAGGGCGAGCAGCTCGGCCTCGCGCTCGCGCGCGATGATCGCCGCGCCCTCGAGCGGCACGCCCTTGGTCAGGACCACGGCGTCGCCCACCCGCGCGCCGCCCGTCGTCACGAGCCGGTCCCGCGCGACCTCGCCGAGCATCGTGCCCGCCACGACCGGCCGGTCGAGGCCGTGGGCGACCTCGGTGTGGCCGCCGACCAGCGCGACGCCCAGCTCCTCGCAGGCCGCGTGCAGCTCGGCGAAGAGCTTTTCCACCGTCGCGTCGGTCGTCCGCCCCTCGGGCAGGAGCAGCGTCGCGAGGAACCAGCGCGGCCGCGCGCCGCGCACCGCGACGTCGTTGGCGTTGACCTGGAGGGCGTACCAGGCGATCTCGTCGGTCGCGAAGGTGATCGGGTCCGCCGTCGCGACGAGGTACCGGTCGCCGAGGTCGATGACCGCCGCGTCCTCGCCGATCCGCGGCCCGACGACCACGCGCGGGTCCTTCACCGGGTGCTGGTCCAGGAACGCCTGCAGCATCGCGGCGCGGAGCTTGCCGACGGGGAGGCTTCGCATGGCGGCGACGAGTAGTATACGCCCGTGAGCGCCGCCGCCCCGCGGGCCGCCGGGCCCGTCGTCGCGTGCGTCCCGAACGTGAGCGAGGGCCGCGACCGCGCCGTCCTCGACGCGCTGGCCGCGGCGGTGCGCGCCACACCCGGCGTCACGCTCGCCGACGTCCACGCCGACCCGGACCATCACCGCGCCGTGCTCACGCTCCTCGGCGCGCCCGCGGCGGTCGAGGCCGGGGCGCTCGCGCTCGCCGCGGGCATCGTCGCGCGCGTGGACATGCGCCGCCACCAGGGCCTCCACCCGCGCGTCGGCGCCCTCGACGTGCTCCCGTTCGTCCCGCTCGCCGGCGTCGGCATGGCCGAGGTCGTCGCGCTCGCCCGCCGCGCCGGGCGCGCGATCGCCGAGCGCTGGGCGCTCCCCGTCTGGTACTACGGCGCCGCGGCGACACGCCCGGGGCGGGAGACGCCGCGGGCGCTGCGCCGCGGAGAGTACGAGGGGCTCGCGGCGCGCCTGGCGACGCCCGAGGGCGCGCCCGACGACGGGCCCGCGCGCTTCGACCCCCGCACGGGGGCGGTGCTCGTCGGCGCGCGCGAGATCCTGATCGCCTTCAACGTGTGGCTCGACTCGGGCGACCTCGCGAGCGCGCGCGCGATCGCACGCGCCGTGCGCGAGTCCTCGGGGGGACTCCCGGCCGTCCAGGCGATGGGCGTGCGGCTCGCGAGCCGCGGCGTCGCGCAGGTCTCGATGAACCTCCTCGACCATCGCCGGACGCCGATCCCCGTCGTCTTCGACCGGGTCGTCGCCGAGGCGAGCCGGCTCGGCGTCGGGGTCGCGCGGAGCGAGCTGGTCGGGCTCGCCCCGCGCGCGGGCTTCGCGGGCCGGGCGCCCGCCTCGGTCGGCCTCGACGACCTCCCGCCCGCGCGCTATCTCGACGCGTATCTCTAGCTACGCGAGGAGCTTCAGCAGGTCGGCGGTGAGGTCGTAGAGCTGGGCGCACCCGGCCGGGCCGCCGAGGTGGGTCTGGATGCGCTTGCGCAGGCCCGCGTCCGCGGTCTCGCCGAGGAGCGCCGCGATCCGCTGCTGCGGCTCCGAGCAGACGCCCGTGTAGGGGAGGCGGGGCGTGACGTGCTCGGCGCGCACGATCCGGCCGGTCGCGAGGTCGATCTCGTAGGTCAGCTCGAAGCCGTGGACGTTGTCGTGCATCGCGTGGAAGAGCCGCAGGCGGCCGTCGACCCGCTCGAGCCGCGCGAGCTTCCGGCGCTCGAAGACCCGGCGCTGGCCCGGCCGCGGGCTGTAGAGGTCGGGCTGCATCGGCGTCGTGATGGGCCGGGTGCCGAACAGCGCGCGGCCCGCGTCGCTGTAGGCGAAGCACGAGTTCGGCAGGTCGCTCCAGCCCGTCGTGTCGAGCTGCCAGCACTCCCACGGGTCGCCGCCCGCCGCGCGCTCGGCGCGCGCGCGCGGCAGCTTCGTCACCTGGCGCGCCAGGCGCGCGACCTCGACGAGCGCGTCCACGACGAGCGCGGCGCCCTCGCCCCCGCCCGTCGCCTCGGCGGCGCGCCGCGTGAGGCCGCCGGCCAGCGGCGCGCCGGCGAGCGCGGCGAGGCCGTCGGCGACCGCCGGCCCGAGCGTCCCCCGCACCGCCCGGCAGCGCGCCTCGCGGATCGCGTAGCTCGGCGGCGGCAGCGCGACGACGGCAACCTCGACGGCGTGGTCGGCGTCGTCGAGCCGCACCGTGTGGGTGAACGCGTCGGGGTGGGTGTTGTCCACCCACCCCTCCATCGCGCGCTCGTAGCGGTCGCGCCCGCGCAGCAGCGCCGGCACGATCACTTCTCGATCCATGTCAGCGCTCGGCTCGCGCCTCGACGGCGCTCACCTCGCACGCCCACCTTTCGAACCATGTCAGCGCTCGGCTCGCGCCTCGACGGCGCTCACCTCGCACGGCCCTTCGAACCATCTCAGCGCTCGGCTCGCGCCTCGACGGCGCTCACCTCGCACTGCCACCGAGGTACTTCTCCGGCTCCTTGTCGAACGCCTTCTTGCAGCCGACCGCGCAGAAGTAGTACGTCTGCCCCTTGTAGCTCGACTGCGCCGCGGCCTTCGCGGGCTCCACCGTCATCTTGCAGACCGGATCAAGCGCCATGGTATGGCCTCCATCGTTTGAGTCTGAGACTGTTCGTGACCACCGACACCGACGAGAACGCCATCGCCGCGCCGGCCAGGATCGGCGAGAGCAGCACGCCCCACAGCGGGTAGAGGACGCCCGCCGCCACCGGGATCAGCAGCGTGTTGTAGCCGAACGCCCAGACGAGGTTCTCCTTGATCACGCGGATCGTGCGGCGGGACAGCTCCACCGCCGCCACCACGCCGCGCAGGTCGCCGCGCATCAGCGTGACGTCGGCCGCCTCGATCGCGACGTCGGTGCCCGACCCCATCGCGATGCCGACGTCGGCCTGGGCGAGCGCCGGCGCGTCGTTGATCCCGTCGCCGACCATCGCGACGCGCCGCCCCTCGGCCTGGAGGCGCTGGATCTCGCGCGTCTTGTCCTCCGGCAGGACCTCGGCGAGCACGCGCTCGACGCCCGCCTGCCGCGCGATCGCCTCCGCCGTCGCCCGGCTGTCGCCGGTGAGCATCACGACGCCGAGGCCCAGGCGCCGGAGCGTGGCGAGTGCCGCGCCGGCCTCGGGCTTCAGCACGTCGGCCGCGGCGACCAGCCCGAGCGGCCGGCCGGCGAGCGCGAGGTACATGGCGGTCTTACCCTCCGCGGCGAGCGCCTGCGCCCGCGCCGCGAGCGCGCCGACCTCGATGCCGCGCGCGTCCATCAGCGTGCGGTTGCCGAGCAGCACCCGCCCGTCCGGCGCCATTGCGTCGATCCCCTGCCCCGGCACCGTCGTGAACTCGTCGACCGGCGGCAGCGCGAGCCCCCGCTCCTTGGCCCGTGTGACGATCGCCTCGCCGAGCGGGTGCTCCGAGCCCTGCTCGGCCGCGGCCGCGAGGGCGAGGACCTCGTCCGGTGTGGCGCCGTCGGCCGGCACTACGTCGGTCACCACCGGACGGCCCAGGGTGAGCGTGCCGGTCTTGTCGAAGACGATCGTGTCGCACCGGTGGAGCAGCTCGAGCGCGGCCGCGCTCTTGATGAGCACGCCGAACTCCGCGCCGCGGCCGGTGCCGACCATGATCGCGGTCGGCGTGGCGAGCCCCATCGCGCACGGGCAGGCGATGACCAGCACGGCGACGGCGCTCGTGAGCGCGAGCAGCCCCGCGGGCGCGGGCCCGAGGAGCCACCAGACGGCGAACGTCAGCGCCGCGAGCACGAGCACGATCGGCACGAAGACGGCGGCGACGCGGTCGGCCATGCGCTGGATCGGCGCGCGCGAGCCCTGCGCCTGCTCGACGAGCTTGATGATGCGCGCCAGCGTGGTCTCGCTCCCGACGCGCGCGGCGCGGAACACGAAGCTGCCAGTGCGGTTGACGGTGCCGGCGTACACCTTCGCCTCCGGCGCCTTCGCCACCGGCAGGCTCTCGCCGGTCAGCATCGACTCGTCCACCGTGGACGCGCCCTCCGTCACCACGCCGTCCACGGGGATGCGCTCGCCCGGGCGGATGCGGACCAGGTCGTCGACGGCCACCTCGGCCGTGGGCACGTCCACCTCGCGCCCGTCGCGGAGCACGCGCGCGGTGCGGGGCGCCAGGCTCACGAGCCGCCGGATCGCCTCGGACGTCCGTCCCCGCGCGCGGGCCTCCAGCCAGCGGCCGAGGACGACGAGCGTGATCACCACCGCGCTGACGTCGTAGTAGGTCACGGCGCCGTGGCCGGCGAAGGCGTGCGGCCAGAGGGTGACGGCGACGCTGAAGAAGTACGCCGCGCCCGTCCCGATCGAGACGAGCGTGGCCATGCTCGCCGTGCGGTAGCGGAGGTCGTGGAGGAAGCCCCGGTGGAACTGCCAGCCGACCCAGAACTGCACCGGCGTCGTCAGCGCGAGCAGGACCCACGGCTCGGAGAGCAGCGCGGGCACCCCGGGCACGACGTGGGACATCCCGCCCAGCAGGACCGGCGCCGAGAGGAGCGCGCCGACCGTGAACTTGCGCCGCTGCTCGCGCTGCTCGGCCTCGCGCGCCGCGCGCTCGCGGTCCACGGCGTCGGCCGCCTCCGCCGGCGGCGGCGGCTCGCCGAGCTCGTAGCCCGCCGCCTCGACGGCCTCGCGCAGGCGGGCGAAGTCGGTCCGCGCGGGGTCGAACGCGATCGTCGCCCGCTCCGTGGCCAGGTTCACGCTCGCGGCCTCGACGCCGGCGACCGCGGTCAGCGCGTGCTCGACCCGGCCCACGCACGCGGCGCAGTGCATGCCGCGGACGGGCGCGGTGACCTCGGTCGCCATCACTTCCCGCGGAAGCGCGCGAAGACGTCGAGCAGCTCGTCGATCTTCTGCTGCCGCTCGCCCTTCGAGCCCGTCCGCAGCGCCTCGGCGACGCACGACTCGATGTGGCGGCCGAGCAGGAGCTTCTCCACCTGCTCGAGCGCGCCGCGCACCGCCGAGGTCTGGAGCAGGATGTCCACGCAGTACGCCTCGTGCTCGATCATCCGCTGGAGGCCCTGCACCTGGCCCTCGATGCGCCGGAGCCGGCCGAGCGCCTTCGCCTTGGTGTCCTCGTTGATCACGCCTGATACCCCCTGGGGGTAGTATCCGCCCGGGCCGGGGACGTGTCAACCGGCCGGGCGCGGGGAGCACGGGCCCGCGCGGGACCGCGGCGCCGCGCGGGCCGGGCTCAGCGGCGGAGGCGCAGCGCGCCGGGGGCGACGCGCAGCGTGACCGGCGTCGGTGGCGTGGCCTCGCCGTCCAGGTGCGTCGGCAGGGGCGCGGCCGCGCGGAGCACGACCTCGCGCGCGCGGCGCGTGAAGATCCGCCGGTGCGCCAGGTGCTCGCCGCGGTACACCGTCGGCAGCCACCACACGAGCTCCAGGCGCCCGAGGGCGCCCAGCACCACGAGGTCGAGCACGCCGTCGGCGGGGTCGGCGGCCGGCGCGATCCGCATGCCGCCCCCGTAGCGCGCGCCGTTGGCGACGACCGCGGCAGTGACGGGCCCGGCCCACGCCGGGGCGCCGTCCAGCTCGATCTCGATCGGCACGGGCCGCTGGGCCCGGAGCGCCTCGAGGACGCCGCGCACGTACGGGACTGTGCCGCTCCCGCCGCGCGCGGCCACGCGCCGCGCGACGACGGCGTCGAACCCGGCGCCGCACGCGTTCACGAAGTACCGGCGCGTGCCGTCGCGCCACACGGCCGCGCCGAGGTCCACCGCCGCCTCGACGCCCGTCACGAGCCGCCGGGCGGCGAGCGCCGGGTCGGCGGGCAGGCCGAGGTTCGCGCACGCGTCGCGCCCGCGGCCGGTGCCGATGACGCCGAGCGCGGCGCCCGCGCGGCCGTCGGCGTCCACGAGGCCGTTCACGACCTCGTTGAGGGTCCCGTCGCCGCCGACCGAGACCACGAGCGGCCAGCCGTCGGCCGCCGCGCGCCGGGCCAGTGCGGTGGCGCCGCCGGGCCCCGCGGTGGCGGCCCAGTCGAAGTCGAGGCCGAGGCGCGCGAGGTCGTCCCGGAGCCCGCGCCACGCGCGCTCCGTCCGCCCGCCGGCGGCCGCCGGGTTGACGACGACGAAGGCGCGACTCACTCGAAGAGCGAGGGTTGCACGCCGGACGGCGCGCTCCGCCGCCGGCGTGGCCTGGCTGCGCCCGCCTTCCCCTTGCGCGGCTTCGCCGCGCCCGCGGGCGCGGCACGCGGGAGCCTCCAGCCCTTCTGCTGCGCGATGCGCTCGCCCTGCTTGATCACGAGCAGGTCCACGAGCCGGGCGAGCGGGTTGCCGAGCAGCACGAGGTACTTCTCCCAGTAGCGCGGCGAGTGGGCGAACGTGCGCATCCGGTCGAGCGCCAGCGCCAGCGCCGCGCGGTCGCCGCGCTTCGCGGCGAGGCGGAGGTCGGCGAGGATCCGCGCCTGGCTCTGGCGGGAGGGCGGCGTGCGCGCCATCAGTCCCGGGCCCCGCGCCCGCGGCTCACTGGCCGTTGCCCCGGACGCGGACCTCGTAGCCCTCGCGGTCGGCGTGGTTCGCCTGGAGCGTGAGCTTGCGGTCGAGGAGCCGCGCGAGCCGGGCCAGGTCCTCCTGGCCGTCCCCCTCGAGGTAGCGCGCGACGTCCGGGTGCACGCGGACGACGATCTCGCGGCCGTCCTGGGCCTCGGGCGCGGCCGCGACCTTGGCCCGCACCGCGCGGCAGATCTCGGCCGCGAGCGTCGCGTCGGCCTTGGTCACGCCGCTGCCCCGGCACGTCGGGCACTGCACGGACAGGAGCGCTCGGAGATCCTGGCGGACGCGCTTGCGCGTCATCTCCACCAGGCCGAGCTCGGAGATCTGCAGCACGTTTGTCCGCGCCTTGTCGTCGGCGAGCGCCTTCTTGAGCGCCCGGTAGACCTGCTCGCGGTGCTCCTCACGCTCCATGTCGATGAAGTCGATGATGATGATGCCGCCCAGGTCCCGCAGGCGGATCTGCCGGACCACCTCGCCGACCGCCTCGAGGTTGATCTTCAGCACGGTCTGCTCGAAGTCCCGCTTGCCGACGTACTTCCCGGTGTTCACGTCGATCGACACGAGAGCCTCGGTGTGGTCGATCACGATGTACCCGCCGCTCTTGAGCCAGACGCGGCGACGCAGCGCCTTCTCGATGTCCTTCTCGATGCCAAACGCCTCGAAGACCGGCTGCCGGTCCGCGTGGAGCCGGAGGCGGTCGACGAGCGCGGGCACGAGCGCCTCGACGTGGGCCACGCACTTGCGGTGGCCCTCCTCGGAGTCGATGACCAGCTCGTCGATCTCGGGCGAGAAGAGGTCGCGCACGACCCGGAAGACCAGGTCGCCCTCCTCGTGCAGCACGGCGGGCGCGGCCGCCTGCGCGAAGCGGGTCTGGATCTGCGCCCACAGGCGCCCGAGAAACTCGACGTCCGCGGCGAACTCCGCCTCGCCCTTGCCCTCGGCGTTGGTGCGGACGATGAACCCGCCCGGCGGGAGCGGGAGCGCGCGGAGCGCCGCGCGCAGCCGGTCCCGCTCGGCCTCGTCGTGGATGCGCCGCGAGACGCCGACGTGCCGGGCCTGCGGCATGTAGACGAGGTAGCGGCCGGGGAACGAGAGGAACGACGTGATGCGCGCGCCCTTGGTGCCGAGCGACTCCTTCGACACCTGCACGAGGACGTGCTGGCCCCGCGCCAGGAGCTGCTCGATCGGCGCGGCGGCCTCGTGCCGCGGCTGCATCTCGTCGGGGTCGACGTCGGGGTCGGCGTCGGCGTCGTCGTCCCCGCCCGCCAGCATGGTCCGCGCGTAGTCGCCGAGGTTGGTCGTGTAGTCGCCGGCGTAGAGGAACGCGTCCTTCTGGAGCCCGATGTCGACGAACGCCGCCTGCATCCCGGGCAGCACGTTCGTCACGACGCCCTTGTAGACGCTCCCGACGATCGAGCGCTGGCGGGGGCGCTCGAGGTACAGCTCGGTGAGAAGGCTACCCTCCTGAACCGCGACACGCGTCTCGGAGAGCCCGTCGTTGACGACGATCCGTTTGGCCACGGCAGCACCTCGCTGACACGGCAGGTCGCGTCGCGTGCGCGCCTATCCCGCGTCTCATTGGAACTGCCGCATTCGCACCGAGAGGAGCAGGCCCAGCGCCATCAGGGAGGCGAGCATCGCGGAGCCGCCGTAGCTCATCAGCGGCAGCGGGATGCCCACGACCGGCAGGAGCCCGATCACCATCCCCACGTTGATCAGCACCTGCGTCGCCAGCAGCGACGTGGCGCCCAGCGCCACGAGGCGGCCGACGGGCTCACGCGCCGACGCCGCGATGTCGAAGCCCCGGAGCAGGAGCAGGACATAGCAGACGAGCAGCACGAGACAGCCGACGAAGCCCCACGTCTCGGCGAATACGGCGAAGATGAAATCCGTGTGACGCTCCGGAAGGAACGCGAGCCGGCTCTGCGTCGCGCCGGCCACGCCCTTGCCCAGGAGCTGACCCGAACCGATCGCGATCTTGGCCTGGATCACGTT
>Ga0154364_1051_pt1 | contig 22825 bp, 23 predicted proteins | sample RifGroA2_FD_115892 | JGI IMG/M metagenome (GOLD analysis project Ga0154364, IMG submission 115892) | Candidatus Rokubacteria bacterium GWA2_73_35 | reverse complement strand
CGCCCGCGCGTAGTGAACGCCCTGGCCCGCGTAGATCACCGGGCGCTCGGCCGCGACGAGGACCTCGGCCGCGCGCGCGACGTCGGCTGGATCGGGCGCCGTGCGCAGGCGCGGCGCCGGCGTGTAGCTCCAGCCGTCGGGCACGTCCTCGCGGAGGAGGTCCACGGGCAGCTCGACCAGCACCGGCCGCGGCCGGCCGTTCCTGACCTGCGTGAACGCGCGCCGCATCGCGGCGGGGACGGCGTCCGCCAGGACGACCTGTTCGGCCCACTTGGTGACGTGCTGGTAGTTGAGGAACGAGCTGAAGTTCGGCGGGATGTTCAGCAGCCGGCGCGGGTAGCCGGCCGGGAGCACGACGATCGGCACCGAGTCGCCGAAGGCCTGCGCCACGCCGCCGAACGAGTTCTCCGTCCCCGGGCCGTGCTGCATGGCGAAGACGCCGATCCGCCGGCCGGAGGAGACGCGGCTCACGGCGTCCGCCATGTGAAGCCCCGTGCGCTCCTGGCGGACGATGATCGTCCGGATGTCGGCCTCCGCCGCCGCCTCGATGATCGGGTTGACGGGATAGCCGATGAGGAACTGCACGCCCTCGCGCTTGAGGATCTCCGCGACTACCGCGGCGGCCTTCATGGATGCCCTCCCTGTCGTCTCGGTCGACCGGACAGGAGCATATCATCCCGGCTGGGCCGGGCGTGGCCGGTCGGCTATAGTCGCGGGATGATCCACACGCTGGTCCTGAGCGCGCTCCTTCTCGCGCCGGCCCCGGCCGGTGCCGACGAGGCGCTCTGGGCGCTCCTGCGCGGCGGCGGCCAGGTCATCGTCCTCCGCCACGCGCAGACGGATCCCGGCGTCGGCGATCCGCCGGGCTTCAGGCTGGAGGCGTGCGCCACGCAGCGGAACCTCTCGGCGCAGGGCCGGGAGGACGCGCGGCGGCTCGGCGAGGCCCTCCGCGCCCGTGGCGCGCCGATCGGCCGGGTGCTCTCGAGCCGGTGGTGCCGCTGCCTCGAGACGGCGCGCCTGGCCTTCGGCCGCGCCGAGCCGTGGGCGGCCCTCGACTCGCAGTTCCACGACCGGAGCCGGAGCGGGGAGCAGGCCGCCGAGTTCGGCGCGCGCGCCTCGGAGCCGCCGCGCGGCGGCAACCTGGTCCTGGTCACCCACGGGACCAACATCCGCGAGTGGACCGGCATCCATCCCGCGCAGGGCGAGCTGGTGGTGCTGACGCCCGAGGGCGCCGGCCGGTTCCGCGTGGCCGGGCGCCTCGCCCCGCTCCGGGCGCCGTGAAGCCGCGGCCTGGGCCGAGAGGCCGCACCGGGGAGGGGTGGACGAGACCCGTTCCCTCCACGCGTCGCTGCGGGCCTCGCGCGTCCGGATGGAGCCCAGCCGCCAAACGGTGATGCGATCGCGTGCCGCGTGGTCGAGCGACCCCTCCCCGGTGCGGCCTCTCGGCCGAACCCGCGGCGCGAACGATTCGGGCTAGCGGAGGTAGCGGACGGCGAGGAAGCCCGCGACGCCGAGGGCGAGGAGCCCCCAGGTGAACAGGTCGAAGTAGCGGTCGATCAGCGCCCGCACCCGCGCGCCGAAGAGGTAGATCACCGCACCGACGAGGAAGAAGCGGGCGGAGCGGCCGAGGACGGACGCCGCGACGAGGGTGGCCAGGCTCACGTCGAGGACGCCGGCGGTGACGGTGAAGACCTTGTAGGGGATCGGGGTGAACGCCGCGGTGAGGATCGCGAGGAAGGCGTTGCCCTGGTAGAGCTGCTGGACGTTGTCGAAGGCCGCCTGGGAGAAGATCCAGGGGATGAAGAAGCCCCTCACGAGCTGCCACGCGGCGCGCCCGATCGTCCAGCCCAGGACACCTCCGAGGACGGAGCCTAACGAGCACACGAGCGCGAACCGGAACGAGGCGCGCGGCAGGCCGACGCACAGCGCGATCAGCAGCACGTCGGGCGGCACGGGGAACATCGAGGACTCCGCGACCGCGATCAGGAAGAGCGCCCACGTCCCGCCGGGGCGCTCCGCCCAGCCCACGGTCCAGTCGTAGAGCCGGCGGACGACGTGCCGGCGCGCCACGGGAAGGGTCGCCGGGTCGCCGGCCATGTCCCTGATCTTATCGCACGTGGCGTCGGGGCCCATCCAAACCTGCCCCGCGGCCGCGCTTTGGGTATACTCGCCCGCGTGACCGGAGGACATCCGTGCTGAGCTGGCGCGTCGTGAGTCTCGGTCTCCTCCTCGTGGTGGCGGGAACCGCCGCCGGCGTGTGGGTGGCGCAGGACCGCGCGCCGACGACCCCGCCGCTGGCGGGCCAGCTTCCGCCGGGTCACCCGTCGCTCGCCGAGCCGCCGCCGGGCCCGTCCGTGCCCGCGCCGCCCGCCGGGAGCGGCGCCGGCTCCCAGGGGCTCACCTGGACGGCGCCCTCGGGCTGGACCGTGGAGACGCCGATCTCTCCGATGCGCCGCGCCCAGTACCGCATCGCGGGGCCGGGCGGCCCCGCGGAGGGCGTCGTCTTCTACTTCGGTCCCGGCCAGGGCGGCGACGCGCGCACGAACGTCGCGCGCTGGGCCGGCCAGTTCCAGCGCCCCGACGGCACGCCCGTGGGCGATCGGCTCAAGACGCGCGAGCTCCGGGTGGGCGACGTCCCGGTGACCGTGGTGGAGGTGACGGGGACCTACGTCGGCGGGATGGGCGGCGCGCCGGCGGGCCCGCCGGCGCCGGACCAGATGCTGTTCGGCGCGATCGCCGAGGGCCCCGACGCGCGCTGGTTCTTCCGCGCAATGGGCCCGCGGGCCACGCTCGAGAAGGAGCGCCAGGCCTTCGAGCGGATGATCCGCTCGATCAAGCGGGCCGGCTGAGCCGCGCGCCGGCGGTCGCTCCCCCCGACGTCACTCAGTCGAGCGTCACGAACAGGCAGCGGCGCGGCCTGCCGTCGAGGGCCCGGGAGCGATGCCCCTTGCCCCAGGTGTCCTCGACCAGGATGACCTCGCCCGCGCCGATGCGGCGCGTCTCGCCGTCGCTCGCGGTCAGCTCGACGCCGGCGTCCAGGTTGACGATGTATTGCCGGCGTGGCGCGGGGTGCCAGTCGAGGTCGTAGTCGGGCGGCACCTCGCGGAAGATGAGTCCGGTCGCCGGCAGGAGGGCCGAGAGCCGCCCGCCGCGCGTCGCCTCCGTGCACGCGACCTCCACGTCCTCGAAGTGCGACTCGCCGCTCGCGTCGGGATAGAGCCGGTGGATTTTCATGGGCCCGATCATATACTGGCGGTCATGATCAAGGCGCTGTCGTTCTTCAAGCGGCGATCCGGGATGTCCGTCGAGGCGTTCCAGGCGTACTGGCGCACGCGCCATCCCGAGGTGGTGATCCGCCTGTCGGGCCTCAGGCGCTACGTGCAGTCGCACACGCTGCCCGGCGCCTACCGCAAGGGCGAGCCCGTCTACGACGGGATCGCCGAGGTCTGGTTCGACGACACGCAGGCGATGCGCGCGCTCGCCGGGACGCCCGCGTACGCGGCCGTCCAGGCCGACGAGGCCGCGTTCATCGAGCGCGCGACGATGGGCCTCATCGTCACCGAGGACCACGTCGTCACGGACGGGCCGGCGCCCGCCGGAGGTGTGAAGAACGTCGAGTTCCTGACGCGCCGGCCGGACCTGACGGTCGAGGCCTTCCAGCGCTACTGGCGCGAGGTCCACGGGCCGCTGGCCGGGCGGATCCCCGTGATCCGCCGCTACGTGCAGAGCCACACGCGGCGCTCGGCCTACAAGCGCGGGCGCGTGCCGCGCTGGGACGGCGCGGCGCTCACGTGGTTCGACGACACGCAGGCGATGCGCGCCTCCGCCTCGAGCCCCGAGTACGCGGCCGTGCGCGCCGACGAGCCGAACTTCATCGCGCCGGACTCGCCGTTCATCATCACGCGCGAGCACGTCATCGTCCCGTAGCCCCGCTGACCGTCCGGCCCGCCTCCCTCGCGAACGAACGTCGTGCGGCGGGCGGGTCCTGCCACAGGGTGGGGCCTCCGCGGTTCGGGCTCCGTCACCCACTCGCCCGAACGCCGCGCTGCGCGCGGCGGACGGGACGAGGGGGTCCCACTTCGCCCGACCCCGCGGAGACCCCACCCTGTGTCACCCGCCCGCCCGCGCCCTGGCCGGTCGCGAGGGAGGCGGGCCGGGCGGTCAGCGAGGCGGGTCGGCGGAGGCCTCGCCTGCGAAGTCCGCCCGGGCGCCGGCCGCGCGCGCGGTGAGCCAGCGGGGGTGCGCCCGGTCGAAGTCGCGGACGATGGCCTCGTAGGGCACGTCCGCGAAGTGTCCGCGCTCGCGGACGTACTCCATGTGGCGGCGGCCGGCGCGGTCGAACGGGTGGAAGAGCGAGTCCTGGCGCCCGTCGAACTCGAGCGGGCGCACGCCGAACCGCTCGCAGAGGCTCAGGTTGAACGCCGGCGTGGCCTTCACCCAGGAGCCCTCGAGGTGGAGCTCGGTGTAGCCGTGCCAGACGTAGAGGTCGCCGCCGACCAGCTCGGCGAGCCGCTTGGTGGTGAGGTGGTTCCGGACGTCGGCGTAGCCGACGCGCGCCGGGACGCCGAGGGCGCGCGCGGCGGCGGCGAGCAGGGCCGCCTTCGGGATGCAGAAGCCGCGCCCGGCGCGCAGGCAGTCGCTCGCGCGGAAGTAGGCGCGGTCGGCGCCGACGTAGTACGGGTCGTAGGGGATCTCGTCGCGGACGGCGTAGTAGAGCCGGACCGCGCGCGCGAGCGCGCCGTCCGCGCCGGCCGCGCGCCGCGCGGCGAAGGCGCGCACGTCGGCGTCGTCGCTGTCGATGAACACGCCGGGGACCAGGTAGGGCTCGAGCTCGCTCATCGGGTCGGCCGCACGCTAGCCGGCCGCTCGGGGCCGGTCAAGCGGCGCGCACGCCGCGCCGCGCGGAGCCGCGGGCGGCGTCGGGCGCGGGCTCCCGGGCCGGCTCCACGAGACGGCCCTCGAGCAGCGAGTAGTGCCTGAGCCGCGACGGCATGTGGGCCGCGACCGAGGCGACGACGACCACCAGGAGGAGCAGCGGGACCCGCTGCTCCCAGAAGAGCGGGACCAGCAGCAGCAGGAGGAGCTTCGCCGCGACCGCCACGCCCTTGCCCATGAAGAGCCAGTGGACGGTCTGCGCCAGCTCGAGCAGCATGAGCGCGGCGCCGGTCAGGATCGTCGCGACGAGGAAGGGAACGAGGCGCGCGGCGTCGACCGCGAACACGTGACCCCCCAGGAGCGCGCCGAAGACCAGGAGGTGCAGGGTGCGCAGCGCCACGTTGAGCCAGCGCTGGCCGGGGACGTGCCGCGGCGGGTCGGGGAACAGGATGCGGCCCAGCCGGGACGCGCGCGCCGTCACAGGATCGACCCGCGGCAAGCTTCGCAGTAGCGGCTGATCGTGGCCAGCGCCGGATCGCCGCCGAGGATCGTCCGGAACCGCTCGAGCAGCGCGCGCGTCGCGACCGGCCCGCCGCACTTCTCGCAGCGCACCACATGGTCCCGGTGGAGCGCCTGCCGTCCCCGGGCGAGCGCCGCGAGGTCGGTCCGCCGGTCGAGCCGCACCACCTTCTCCGGGCACACGGGGGCGCACACGCCGCACGCCGTGCAGCGCGCGCCGTCGAAGGACAGGCTGAGGTCCGCGCCGGCGTGCTCGAGGGCGAGCGCGCCCGTCGGGCAGGCCAGGGCGCAGGCGCCGCACGCCGTGCAGCCCGGGGCGAGCGTGACGACCCCGAGCGGCGACTCGGCATGGTCGAGCGTCGGCGCCGGCGCCCCGCCGTGGCGCCGCGCGAGCCCACCGAGCGCCTGCGCCAGCGCGCCCCGGTCGGGCTGGAGGTCGAGGTGGGCGGCGCCGTCCGGAGCAGCCGCCGCGGCGAGCGGACGCGCGAGCGCCTCCAGCAGGGCGCGCTCGTCGGTCACGTCGGCGAAGCGCACGGCGTCGCCCGGGGCGCCGAGCGCCCGGAGGACGTCGCGGCAGTAAGCGAGCCTGCCGGCGATCGTCTCGCGCCGGCCGAAGCGGCAGTCCTCGCTGCGGCAGGCGAGCATCCCGACAGCCGCTGCGCCGCCCGCCAGGCACTGGAGGACCCACCCGGGCGTCACCATGCCGAGGCACGGGAGCTCGACCGGCATCCAGTCGACCGGGTAGGGCGCGGCCGGGCGTGGCAGCCGGGCGAGCGAGGGCGCGCTCGCGTGACAGAGGAACAGGATGCCCGCGGGGGAGCCGTCTCGAGCCTCCCGGGCGAGGAGCGCGTCGAGCTGAGCCTCGACCTGGACCAGCGAGGCCCCGGGCAGCTCGACGGCGCCGACGGGGCAGGCCGAGACACACGCCCCGCAGCCCGTGCACTGGGGCTTGCCGAGGGTCATGCGCCCGCCGGCGAACGCGAGGGCTCCATGCGGGCAGGCCGTCGCGCACACGCGGCAGCCGCGCCCGGCCGCGCACGCCTCGTCGCGGATCGCGGGCACCACGTCCCAGCGGATCGGGGGCAGCGTGAACAGCGAGCGGCGGCTCACCTCGCGGTCCCAGGTGAGCACCGGCTTCGTGCTCTCGGGCTGGCCCGCGCGATAGGCGCGCGAGCGGGCGAGGGCGGCGGCGAGCTGGGCCCGCGCTCCGCGCGTGGCCGCGGCCCGATCGTGGGCGAGCGCGCTGGCGGCGCCGAGGTCGACGATCTCGACCGCGACCGGGTCGAAGCCGAGCCGGCGCGCGCGGGCCTGGAGCTCGCTCCGCGCGCCGTCGGCCGCACAGACGGCGAGGACGGGCCGCTCGGCGCGCGTCCCCTCGCCCTCGAGCCAGCGCTCCGGGTGGTCGCACGGGCCCGGCGCCATCCTGACCTCGGCCCGGGGCTCGCGCTCGGCGAGCCAGCCGGCGAGGGCCGCGAGGTCCGGGCCGTTGGCCAGGCGCTCGGCGTCGCGGCAGAGGTAGACGGTCACCGGGCCTCCTCCTCGCCGACGCGCGCGGCGAGGACCTTGACGAGGTCCAGGTCGTGGGCGGCGAGCGTCGCGGCGGTCTCGCTGATCCGGGCGTAGAAGCCGTCGCCGTCGCGCGAGGCGACGAGGCGCGCGAACCCGGGCAGCCAGGGACGGAGGTAGCGCCCGAGGAACCGCGCCTGGAGGTCGAGCTGGGCCCGGGCCTTCGCGTGCGCCCGCCGGCGCCAGGCGCCCGCCTCCTCCGCGCAGAGGTGCGCCATGAAGTCGAGCGTCACGCCGACGTGGTCCGGCGGCTCGGTCGCGTCCGCGGAGACCACGAGGCCGGCCGCGGCGTACTCGCGCTCGAGGTCGGCGATCACGGCCGCCGGCGCCCCCGGCGCGAGGTAGTGCGACGCCTGCTGGGGACAGATACCCTCAGGGCTCGCGACGAAGAGCCTGACGTAGGTCTCATCGAGCCGGCCTGTCTCACCGTCAGTCGATTGTAGCAGCCGCCGGAGGAGGTCGAGCCAGTGGGGAAAGAAGGCGAGCTCGGCCAGGGGCCCGGGGCGCTCCCGCAGCTCCTCGGCCACCCGGCGCAGCGTGACGAGCCGCTCGGGCTCGGGAGGGCGGAGCGCCTCGCCGAGCAGGCGGTACGCTGCCTGTCGGCAGCGCGCCAGGTCGGCGAGGCGCACCGGAGCCGGCTCCGGCCTAGCGTTGCTTGACTTCGGAAGGCCTCTGCGAGCCGTAGACATCCCGCGCGGGCCCGCCGACGTGGCAGCCCTGACAGACCCGGCGGTCGACCGGGCCCGGCGAGGCCTGGGAGACGTCCACGGCCGGCGGTACCGAGAACGTGCGCGCGCTGGCCGGGATCCGGTCCGCGTGGCACGCGGCGCACTCGAGCCCGAGCGTGGACTCGTGGATCCGGTGGAAGCGCTGATCTGTCCCCATGCCGTACTTCTTGCCGACATCGATCTTGCCCTTGCGGATCTGCTCGGCCGTGGTGGGCCAGGGCGTGACGCCAACCTCCGCCGCCCCGCTGGCGGCGACCACGGCGAAGAGTCCGCCGATCAGCAGGAGTGCCTGCGCCGCACGCGGGATGCTCATGCCGTGGCCCCCTTTGGCTGCTCGATCTCGCGGGCCCCTGTGCCGGCGCGCGCCGCGCCGATATAGTGGACCCGCGGCTCAGTCCCGAAATCCTCCCTCAGCCTGAAGCTGCGGTCGCTACGCAGGCGTCTCGACACCGCGCTCGCCGGATCGTCGAGGTCGCCGAACTCGAGCGCCGACACCGGGCACGCCGTCACGCAGGCCGGCTTGAGGCCCTTCTCCACCCGCTGGACGCAGAAGGTGCACTTCTCGACGATGCCCTGGCGATGGCCGCCGCCGGCGATCTTCCGCTGCTCCTTGCCCCACTTGCGGTCGAGGTCGGGGTTGTCGTACGGCGGGACCGCGCCGGCCGTGACCGGCTTGAGCGCCTGCGCCGCCGAGGGCGCGCTCCAGTCGAGGTAATAGTTGGCCTTGGGCTCCTTCCAGTTGAAGGAGTTGACGCCGTAGGGGCAGGCGGCGACGCAGTAGCGGCTGCCGATGCAGGCATCGGCGTTCGTCGCCACGAGGCCGTCGTCCCGCTTGTAGCGCGCCCCGGTCGGGCAGACCTTCACGCAGGGCGCGTTGTCGCAGTGCATACAGGGGCGAGGGAGGAACGAGATGCGGGTGGCGGGAAACTCGCCCTCCTCGAAGCGGAACAGGTACATCCAGAAGATGGCCTGAGGGGTGTTGTTCTCGACCTTGCAGGCCTCCATGCACGCCCGGCAGCCCACGCAGCGGTCGAGGTCGATCACCATTCCGTATCTGGGCATCGCGCTCACCTCCCTCAGGCCTTCCAGACCTTGACTTGGACCTGGAACGACTGATCCGCCGTGTTGGTCACGTACCCCTCGCCGGTGAAGAAGAGCGTGTTGGCCGTGGGCCCCTGGCCTTTCGCCGACGGGTGGGTCCACATCCCGTAGTGATGAGGCATCCCGGCCGTGTCGGGCCTGATCCCCTCGGTCAGCCGGGCGCGCACCTTCACCTTCCGCGTCTCCCCGGTCAGGGCGTTCTGGGACTCCACCCAGACCATGTCACCGTCCTTGACGCCCTTCGCCTTCGCGGTCTTCGGGTTGATCTCGAGCCGCTGCTCGGGCGCCAGCTCGGCCAGCAGCGGAATGAAGCTCGAGCGCGACTGCTTGAACTCGACGAGCTTGTAGCTGATGAGGGTGAGGTCGTACGCGGCCGGCGAGGCGTCCTTGGTCGGCGGCCGCCACGTGGGGAAGGCGGTGTAGTCCTGCCAGTAGACCTTCTCCGCGCCCTTGGCCTTCATCTCCCGCTGGTAGCGGAGGAGCGACTCGCCGTAGAGCCGATGGGTCTTGCCGTTGAAGGGCGGGCTCTGGGCGAAGCCGTAGAACTTCTTGGCCGGGAACGCCCCCTTGGCCTTGACGCCCTTCTTCTCGAAGTACGCGACGCCCTCCGCGATCCCCTCGGACTTCGCCCAGCGGTCGAAGATGTCCCTGACCGCGGGCTTGGCGCCGAGGTCGAGCTTGTAGGCGTCCTTCAGCTTGAGGGCCTGGTTGACCTGGTCGAGGTAGCCGTCCTTGCCGTACAGGATCCCCGCCTTCTCGCAGAGGTCCATGTAGATCTCGATCTCCGGCCGGCTCTGGAAGAGGGGCTTCATGGGCGGGACCCGGAGGGTCGTCGCGTCCACGTACTGGTCCGAGGCGCCGAGCGGCCCCTCGTACTTCTCGATCGTCGCCGCCGGGAGGACCACGTCGGCGAAGTAGTCCGCGGTCTCGCTGAGCCAGGGGTCGATGACCGCCACGAACTTGAACTTCTTGTAGGCCGCGATGAAGTCCGCCTGGGAGGCGAAGGACCCGAGGGGGTTGGCCATGTGGAGGATCATCACCTCGGGCGTGTAGTCCACCCCGTACTTGGCGGGGTTCTGCATCACCTTGGCCACGATCCCCGGGAGCTTGCTGTTGATCGGGAAGTACTTGCTGTCTCCGAGGTAGATGTTGTACGGGGGGTCCTTGATCTTGATCTGGTCCAGCTTCTCGTAGTTGGCGTAAGGCTTCCAGGTGAAGTCGATCCTGACGCCGCCCACCGCCTCCATCGCGCCCAGGAGCATGAAGACCATGATCATCGCCCGGATCGCCTCGAAGCCCTGCTCCTGCTGGGCCATGTGGTAGGCCATGACCGACACCGGGCGGTGGGGCAGGGTCACGCCGTCCACGACGACGGTGTGGCCGATCAGGGCGTTCTCGCCGAGCTCGGTCGCGATGCGCCGGATGTCAGCGGCGGGCACGCCGCAGACGCCCGCGGCCCACTCGGGCGTGGACTTGGCCACGTGCTCCTTGAAGAGCTGGTACGCGGTCTTCACCTTGGCGCCGCCGACCGTGAACTCGCCCTCGAGCGCCGGCTCGACGCCCGCGGCGCCGACGGGCTTGGCGCTCCCGGAGGCCGGGTCCCAGACCTGCTCCTTACCGTCCACGCGCAGGAAGGTGCCGTCCTCCTTCACGAGGTAGGGCGAGTTGGTGTACTTCGCCAGGTAGCCCCGGTCCACGTAGCCCTTCTCGATCAGGACGCTGGCGAAGCTGAGGGCGAGGGCGAGATCGGTCCCCGGACGGATCGGCAGCCACTCGTCGGCAAAGGGGCCGGCGCCGCGCAGGCGGGGATCGATGACCACGACCTTCATCCCCCGCTCCTTGGCCTGGACGAGCTGCTGGGGCCAGGTGATGAAGCAGAACTTGTTGCCTCCCGCGTTGGTGACGTTCCAGCCCCACGAGATGAGGTACTTCGTGTGGCGGAAGTCGGGGTGGAGCACGCCGTGGGGCCCGATGGTGTACTCCGCGGCCCGGTAGCCGGCGTCCGAGCAGTAGGCGCCGTGGCCGAGCCCGGTCGCCCCGCTCGCCTTCACGAAGGCGTTGTCGTAGAAGGCGCCGGCCTTGCTCCGGCCCTTCTGCCAGATGAGCAGGCGCTTGTCCCGGGCGCGGACCTCCTTGATCTTCTGTCCGACCAGCGTGAGCGCCTCGTCCCACGAGGCCCGGCGCCAGGTGCCCGACTTCCCCTTCTCGTTGGTCCTGATGAGCGGCGTCTGGACCCGGTTGGGGTCGTAGATCGCCATCACCTGGGCCACGCCCTTCGGGCAAAGCGTGCCGACGTTCCGCGGGTGGTCCGGGTGGCCCGTGAAGCTCACGACGCGCCCGTTGATCCGGCGGGCCAGCATGCCGCAGTCCTGCTTGCCGATCCAGCAGGTCGTCGGCACGAAGTCCTCGCCGGCCGTCGCCGCGGCCGGCTGCTGGGCGGAGGCCACCAGCGTCTTCGGCCCTCCCGCGAGGAAGGACGCCAGGGCCGAGGTCCCCCCGGCCACCGCGCTGCCCTTGAGGAACGTCCGTCGTGTGATCGCCATTGCGCGTTCCCTCCTCTGAGCCACGATTCGAGCCGGCGGCGCTGGCCACCCAGACGGCGGCGGCAGACCCCTGGCGCGCCAGATGCGCCCTCATCTCTTGAATATCGGAGCCGCCTCGCGCTGTCTGTCGGGGAGCCCTTGAGTTCTTCGGGCCGCCATGCCGGGGAAACCCTGACGCGGGGCCGCCTGGAACCCTTCGCCCGGCGTTTCAGTCGGGGGACAGGAGCCCGATGGAGAGCGCGTAGCGCACCAGGTCGGCCCGGCTCTTGAGGCCGAGCTTGTCCATCAGGCGGGCGCGATACGTCTCCACGGTCTTGACGGAGAGGCAGAGGTGGTTGGCCACTTCCTGGTTCGTGTGGCCCTGGGCCACGAGGCGCAGCACCTCCTGCTCGCGCTCCGACAGCGCCGGGGTCTCGCTCTGACCCTTGCGGGACCTGCGTCCCAGCAGCTCCTGGACGACGGAGCCTGCCAGCGACGGGGCGAGGTAGGTCTCCCCGCGCGCGGTCGTGCGGATGGCCGCGAGCAGTTCCGTGTCGGCGGCCTGCTTGAGCACGTAGCCCGAGGCCCCCGCCGCCAGGACGCTCCGGAGGTAGGCCGGGTCGTCGTGCATGGTGAGCACGAGCACGCGCGCCCGCGGGCACTCGCGGCGGACGTCGAGCGTCGCCGCGATGCCGCCGCCGCCGGGCATGCTGAGGTCCATGAGCACCAGGTCGGGACCGAGCGCGAGACAGCGGGAGGCGACCTCGGCGCCGCTCGAGGCCTCGCCCACGACCTCCATGTCGGGCTGGGCGTCGATGAGCACCCGGAGCCCCGCGCGCAGCACGGCGTGGTCGTCGGCCAGGAGGATCCGGATCCGGCCCATTCAGGCCTCCGCGCCGTGCCCGAGCGGGATCTGGACGAAGACGCTCGTGCCGCGCCCCGGCGCCGACTCGATGGTGAGGTTCCCCCCGAGGAGCTCGGCCCGCTCACGCATGCCGAGGAGACCCAGGCGCCGCTCCACGTCGCCGTCGGACAGGGTCTTCTCCGCGTCGAAGCCGCGCCCGTCGTCCTCGACGATGAGGTGGAGCGCGTTGTCGCGGCGCTCGAGGAGCACGCTGACGGTGCGGGCGTCGGCGTGCCGCGCGCTGTTCGTCAGGGCTTCCTGGACGATCCGGTACACGGCGACCTCCACCGGGCCTGAGAGCCGCTGGCCGTCGAGCCCCGTCGCGTGCAGGTCCACCGCAATCCCCCGGCTCGCGGCGTGCTCCTTGAGCAGGAGGTCGAGCGCGGGCAGGAGCCCCAGGTCGTCGAGGACGCTCGGCCGGAGGCCGCGCGAGAGGTTGTGGACCTCCTCCAGCGTGCGCCCGGCGAGCCCGCGCAGCTCGCCGGCGCGGGCGCGGGCCTCGTCGAGGTCTCGGGCCTCCCTGATCTGGGCCAGCCCCAGCGTGAGCGAGGTGAGCGCCTGGCCCGTCTCGTCGTGGAGCTCCCGGGCGATGCGCCGGCGCTCCTCCTCCTGCGCCGTGATCACCTGATCGAGGAGCCGGGTGCGGACCTCCCCCCGGCGCCGCAGCTCGGCCTGCATCCGACCGAGCCGCTCCGCCATCACGGCGAAGCTCGCGCCGAGGCGTCCGATCTCGTCGTGGGCCCAGCGCGGCGGGCGCCAGGTGAAGTCGCCGCGCCCCACCGCCTCGGCCGCGCTGGCGAGCTGGGTCAACGGCCGGCCGAGGATCGTCGCCACGCCGAACCCCAGGAGCCCGCCGCCGACGAGGACCAGGGAGGTGATGAGCACGATCCGCCGGATGTAGCCCGCGATCGTGGCCCGAATCTTGTCCTCCGACATCCCGACGTGGACGGTGCCCGCGCGCCCGCCCAGGACCGGCACGGCGATGTGCCGGATCATGCCGGTCTCTGTCCGCAGGAGCCTGACCCGGGTGGCCTCCCCAGGGGCGAGCGGCGGCAGGCCGAGCAGGCCCGCGGGCATCCCGCCCTTGAAGGTGTGGACCAGCACCGCCCCCGACCGGTCGGTGATGTAGGCGTAGAGGAGGTCTTTGTTGTCGCGCGCCGTCTCCCGGGCGAGGGTGTAGAGGGCGAACAGCCGGTCGGTGAGCACGAGGTCCTGGCTCCGGCTCGCCAGGTTGACGGCGATGGCGGTGCCGCGCTCTTCGAGCTCCCGCTCCAGGCTCTCGGTGAAGCCGCGGTACACGAGCACGCCCATCGCCACGCCCAGGGTCAGGATCACGCCGACCACGATCCCCGTGATCTTCACGCGGATCGAGACGGCGCCCGCCACGGCCCAGAAGCGCTGTCCGAGCCCCTGCGAGCCCACGCTCAGCGCCGCTCGACCCGCGCGATCATCCGGCGGATCGAGTCGAACATACCCCGCGGGGCCTCGGCGAAGCGGTCGATGAGCAGCCGTCCCAGGATTCGCCGACCCTCGGGGTCTTCGTGGATCGAGAGCAGGAAGCGCTTGAGCGCGCGCTTCACGGCCGGATCGAGCGCGGGATGGACGACGATGGGCGGGATGCCGTAGGGGCCCCAGCGCGCGACGATCCGCGTCCCCGCGACCGCATCGGGATTCCGCGCGGCGAGGTAGTCGTACACCAGGCTGTCGACGGCCGCGCCGTCCACCAGGCCCTCGGCGACGGCCAGGATGGAGTTGTCGTGGCTGTACGTGAAGACCGTGCGGCTGAAGAATTGCTCGGGCGTCTCGCCGAGGAGCCTGAGCTGGTAGACGGGCACCAGGCGCGCCGTGTTCGACAGGGGGTCGGAGAACGCGAAGCTCTTGCGCCGCAGGTCCTCCAGCCGCTCCGCGGGGCTCGCCCGCCCGACGATCAGGTACGAATAGTAGGTGGTCTTCCGCCGCATCACCGGGACGACGAGGGCCTCCAGCCCGAAGTCGCGCTCGCCGTACACGAAGGCGCCGGCGCAGACGAAGGCGAGGTCGATCTCGCGGTTCTTCAACAGGTCGTTCACCTCGGCGTAGGTGCCGCGCTGGTAGAGGCGGATCGGGCGTCCCAGGCGCTGCCCCATGTAGGTCAGCAGGTCGTGGTAGTCGTCCAGGGTCCGGCTCGGGGAGAGGATGCTGGCGATCGCGACGCGGAGCGGCGCCGACGCCCCGCCCGCGGCCTCGGCGGGCTCCGGCGGGCGCACCGACGCCACCTCGGTGCGCTGGGCCATGCTGATCGGCACCCCTTCCGGGTTCTCGCCGCAGCCGGCGAAGAGGAGGGCGGCGGGAAGCAGGAGCTTCCCCACCGCCCGGGTCAGCCGATTCCGTAAGCGCATGGACTACTCCGCCGGAGGCCGTGCAAGGAGGCTGCCGGGGCAGCCCGGGATCGCGAACCCAGGCCCTTGGAAAGGGAATTGCTCAGCCTTCGTCGACAGTTGGGCCTCCGTCCACCAGCGGCGGGGACGAGGCCCGTCCCGCCGAGCCCAAGGCGGGCCTGGGGCGGAGACCGCCGGGGAGGGGCGACTTCGCCCCACCCGGCCGGCGCGTTGACATGCCGAGGGCCCTGTGGTTATGTCGTCGCACCGCCGCCGCGCCTCGATGTGCGCGGGCGTTGGGCACCCCTCACAGGAGGCGTCTATGAGTCCCGCACGACGACTGGCAACCGCGCTCGCGCTCTCGACCGCGCTCTGGGCCGTGGCCGCGCCGGCGCCGCCCGCGCTCGCGCAGACCACGCTGCGTGTGGTCATGCACTCGGACCTCAAGATCGTCGACCCGATCTGGACGACCGCGTACATCGTGCGCAACCACGGCTACATGGTCTACGACACGCTCTTCGCGATGGACGCGAAGGGCGAGATCCGGCCGCAGATGGTCGACAAGTACGACGTGAGCGCCGACAAGCTCACCTACACGATGACGCTGCGCGACGGGCTCCTCTGGCACGACGGCAAGCCCGTCACGGCGGAGGACGCCGTGGCGTCCATCAAGCGGTGGGGGGCGAAGGACTCGATGGGCCAGAAGCTGATGTCCTTCGTCAGGGAGCTGCAGGTCGTCAATCCGAAGACGTTCCGCATCGTCCTCAAGCAGCCGACCGGCCTCGTGCTCGGCGCGCTCGGCAAGCCGAGCTCGAACGTCCCGTTCATCATGCCCAAGCGCGTCGCGGAGACCGATCCGAACAAGCAGATCTCGGACTTCGTCGGCTCCGGCCCCTTCGTCTTCAAGAAGGAGGAGTGGAAGCCCGGCGACAAGGCCGTCTACGTGAAGTTCGACAAGTACAAGCCCCGCTCGGAGCCGCCGTCCGGGCTCGCGGGCGGCAAGGTCGTGAAGATCGACCGCGTCGAGTGGAAGGCGATCCCCGACCACCAGACGGCGATCAACGCGCTGCTGGCCGCCGAGATCGACTACATCGAGTCGCCGCCGCACGACCTCTACCCGGTGCTCAAGCAGGACGCCAACGTGCGGCTGGTCACCCTGAACCCGCTCGGCAACCAGTACACGTTCCGCTTCAACACCCTCTACAAGCCCTTCGACAACGCGAAGGTGCGCCAGGCCGTCTTCTACGCGTTCAACCAGGAGGACTTCCTCAAGGCCGTCATCGGCGACCCCAACTACTACAAGACCTGCAAGTCCTTCTTCCCGTGCGGCTCGCCGCTGGCGACGACCAGGGGGATGGACGGCCTGCTCGAGTCGAACGTCGAGAAGGCGCGAGCGCTGCTGAAGGAGGCCGGGTACGACGGCACGCCGGTCATCCTGATGCACTCGACCGACCTCGCCGTCCTCGCCAACCTGGCGCCGGTGGCCAAGGCGCTGATGGAGCGGGCCGGCTTCAAGGTCGACATGCACTCGATGGACTGGCAGACGCTGGTCGCCCGCCGGGCCAAGAAGGACCCGCCGGACAAGGGCGGCTGGAACGCCTTCCTCACGTCCTGGGTGTCGGGCGACATCCTGAACCCCGTCATGATGGGGTTCATGAACGCGAGCTGTGACAAGGCGATGTTCGGCTGGCCCTGCGACAAGGAGATCGAGAGCCTCCGCGACCAGTTCGCGCGCGAGACCGACCCGGCCCGGCAGAAGGCCATCGCCGAGGCGGTGCAGGTGCGGGAGACGCTGTATCCCACCCATCTCCCGCTCGGCCAGTGGTACGGCGCGGTGGCGGTGCGAAAGAACGTCTCGGGCATGATCGAGGCGCCCGTGACCGTCTTCTGGAACGTCGAGAAGAAGGGGCGCTGAGCCGGCGCGAGGGTGCGAGGGCGGCGCGTGACCCGGGCACGGGTCACGCGCCGGCCGACCTCGGCCGGTTGACACCGATCCGTCCCGTGCTCGCGACGTAGATGTTCGGCTACATCGCCCGCCGGCTCCTGGCGACGATCCCCGTCATGGCGGTCGTCGCCGTCCTCGTCTTCATGCTGCTCCGCCTCACCGCCGGCGACCCCGCCGCCATCATCGCCGGCGACAACGCGACGTCCCAGGACGTGGCGGCGATCCGCGAGAAGCTCGGCCTGGACCGGCCGATCGTCGAGCAGTTCGTCATCTGGCTCGGCCGCATCCTCCAGGGCGACTTCGGCGAGTCGTTCTTCTTCAAGAAGACCGTGGCCGAGCTGATCGTCGGGCGGGTCGAGCCGACCCTCGCGCTGGCGGTCTGCACGCTGTTCCTCGCCGTGGCGACGGCGGTGCCGCTCGGCGTGATCGCCGCCTGGAAGCGCGGGACCTGGATTGACCGCGGCGTGATGGGCCTCTCCGTGTTCGGCTTCTCGGTCCCCGTGTTCGTCATCGGCTACGCGCTGATCTATCTCTTCGCGATCGAGCTGGCCTGGCTCCCCGTGCAGGGCTACCAGCCCCTCGCCGAGGGCTTCGGCGGCTTCCTCGAGCGCATGGTCCTGCCGAGCATCACGCTTGCCGTGATCTACGTGGCGCTCATCGCCCGGATCACCCGCGCGAGCGTGCTCGAGGTCATGAACGCCGACTACGTGCGGACCGCGCGGGCCAAGGGGCTCGGCGAGCTGCCCGTGCTCGTGCGGCACGTGCTGCGCAACGCCGCGGTGCCGATCGTCACCGTGATCGGTCTCGGCGTCGCGCTCCTGATCGGGGGCGTCGTCGTGACCGAGTCGGTCTTCAGCATCCCGGGGCTCGGCCGGCTCACGGTGGACGCCGTGCTGGCGCGCGACTACCCGACCGTGCAGGCCGTCGTCCTGCTGTTCTCGGCCGTCTACGTGGTCATCAACCTCCTGGTGGACCTGACCTACACGTTCCTCGACCCGCGGATCCGGTATTGAGGATGCCCCGCCAGCGGAGCGTCCTGATCGGCGCCTCGATCCTCGCCGTGATCGTCGCGATCGCGCTCCTGGCGCCGTACCTCGGCACGCGCGATCCCGCGCGGATCGACCCGGTCGCCAGGAACAAGCGGCCGGGGGCCGAGCGCGTCGTCCGGGCCGACGACGGGACCCGGACCACGCTGACCTACTGGATGGGCACCGACAGCCTGGGGCGCGACGTCTACAGCCGCGTCGTCTACGGCGCCCGGGTCTCGCTGGTCGTGGGCGTCTCGGTCGCGCTGATCAGCGCGGCGATCGGGCTCGTCATCGGCATCCTCGCCGGCTACCTCCGCTGGCTCGACAACGTCGTCATGCGGATCATGGACGGGCTGATGGCCGTGCCCGCGATCCTGCTCGCGATCGCGCTCGTCTCGCTGTCCAAGGCGAGCCTCCGCACCGTGATCCTCGCGATCGTCATTCCCGAGGTCCCGCGGGTCGTCCGCCTCGTCCGTTCGGTCGTGCTCTCGATCCGCGAGGAGCCCTACGTCGAGGCGGCCCGCGCGCTCGGCGCGCCGCTGCCGCTCCTGCTCGCGCGCCACGTGCTGCCGAACACCGTCGCGCCGCTCATCGTCCAGGCGACGTTCGTCTGCGCCTCCGCGATCCTCGTGGAGGCGATCCTGTCGTTTCTCGGCGTGGGCATCCCGCCGGAGACGCCGACCTGGGGCAACATCATGGCCGAGGGCCGTGCGCTGTTCCGCCTGTTCCCGCACAACATCCTGTTCCCGGGGATCTTCCTGGCGGCGACCGTGCTGGCGGTCAACATGCTCGGCGACGGGCTGCGCGACACGCTCGATCCGCGCGTGAGCCGCCGCCTCTGACGCCGCCGGCCGGGTTTCCCGGTAGAATCACGGCATCCCCGGGCGAGCGGAGGCACGGAGGCGGATGGGCTGGGAAGAGGAGCTGGAGGAGCTGAGGCGCCGCGAGGAGCTGGCCGAGCAGCTCGGCGGGCCCGAGCGCGTCAAGCGGCAGCACGACGGCGGGCGCCTGACGATCCGCGAGCGGCTCGACAAGCTCGTGGACCCGGGCAGCTTCCACGAGCTGGGCAAGATCGCCGGCACGGCCGGCTACGACGAGCGGAACGACCTCCGGGCCTTCACGCCGTCCAACTTTGTCTTCGGGCGTGCGCGCCTGGACGGCCGCCCGGTCGTCGTCGGCGGCGACGACTTCACGGTGCGGGGCGGCTCGGCGGACGCGACGATCAGGGAGAAGCACCTGATGTGCGAGCAGATGGCGAACGAGCTGCGCCTGCCGCTGATCCGGCTCGTCGAGGGCTCGGGCGGCGGCGGCTCGGTGAAGACGATCGAGACGACGGGCCGCGCCAACGTGCCGGCCGTCGCCGGCTGGGAGTGGGTCGTGGCCAACCTGGGGACGGTGCCGCGCGTGGCGCTCGGGCTCGGCTCGGTCGCGGGGCTCGGCGCGGCGCACCTGGCGGCCGCGCACTACTCGGTCATGGTCAAGGAGCTGTCCGCGCTGTTCGTCGCGGGCCCGCCGGTCGTCGAGCGCCTGGGCCAGAAGCTCACGAAGAACGAGCTCGGCGGCTGGGAGATCCAGCTCCGCGCCGGCGCCGTGGACGACGCGGTGGACACCGAGGAGGAGGCCTTCGCGCGCACGCGGCGCTTCCTCTCGTACCTGCCCTCGTCGATCGACGACCTGCCGCCACGCGGCCCACGCGACGACGACCCGGCGCGCCGCGAGGCGTGGCTGCTCGACGCCGTGCCGCGCGACCCGCGCAAGCCCTACAAGATGCGCGCGATCGTCGAGGCGGTCGTGGACCAGGGCTCCTTCTTCGAGATCGCGCCGCTCTACGGCGGCCCCGTCATCACGGGCCTGGCGCGCCTTCACGGCTGGCCGGTGGCGCTCATGGCCGGTGACCCCTTCTTCTACGGCGGCACGTGGACCGCGGACGCCTGCCAGAAGGTCGAGCGCTTCGTGGACCTCGCGCAGACCTTCCACCTGCCGGTGGTCCACCTCGTGGACTGCCCCGGCTTCCTGATCGGCCTCGAGGCCGAGCGGACGGGCACGATCAAGCAGGGCGTGCGCGCGATGTCGGCGATCTGGCAGACGACGGTCCCGTGGTGCGCGGTGATCGTCCGCAACGCGTTCGGCGTCGCCGGCGCCGCCCACCGGAACGGTGGGCGCTACTGCACGCGCTACGCCTGGCCCTCCGGCCGCTGGGGCTCGCTCCCGCTCGAGGGCGGGATCGAGGCGGCGTACCGCGCCGAGCTGGACGCGGCGCCCGATCCGAAGGCGAAGCTCGCCGAGATCGAGGAGCGCCTGACCAAGCTCCGCTCGCCGTTCCGCTCGGCGGAGACGTTCTGGATCGAGGAGATCGTGGACCCGCGCGACACGCGGCCGCTCCTCTGCGACTTCGCGAACCTCGCGGCGCCGCTCCGGCGGCCCGGGCCCTCGTTCCACCAGATGCGGCCCTGAGGGCGCCCGGCGCGTGAGCGAGGCCTTCGCCCTGGCCGACGGCTGCGAGCTCTGCCGCGCCCTGCGCCTCACGCCCTGGTACCACGAGGACGAGATCTGCTGGATCGCCGAGTGCGAGGCGTGCGGCACGCCGATGGTCGTCTGGCGCTGGCATGGCATCGCGCCCCCGGCCGAGCACGTCACGCACATGCACGCCCGGCTGCGCGCGGTGACCGAGGTGCACTTCGGCGACTGCTACGTGGACGACAAGATGCGCAACATCCCCGACCACTACCACGCGCACGGGCGCCCCGCGGGCGGGTTCTGGGGCTGGGAGTTCCCGCGGCGCCCCGGTTGATGGACCTTCCCGTCAGGACCGCCGAGGAGCTGATCGACCCCGCCCTCGAGGCGCGATGGGCCGCGCGCCGCTCCGCGCGACAGGGGGAAGCCCTCCAGTGGATCCTCCGCGCCTTCGTCGCGCGCGGAGGGCCGATCCCGGTGGAGGGAATTCCCGGCGCCGTCCGCGACGCGGTGCCCGCGCTGGACGCGGACGACCTGATCCGGGTCCACGAGGGCCGCGTGGACCTCGCCTATCCGTTCTCCGCCGCGCCGACGCCGTTCGCGGTGCGGCTCGCCGACGGCCGCGAGCGGTACGCCTGCTGCGCGATCGACGCGCTGGGCGTCGCGCCGATGCTCGGCGAGCCGGTGCGCGTCCGGTCCGCGTGCCACCACTGCGGCGCGGCCCTGGAATTCCCGGTCGCGCCGGACGGACCGGGGCCCGAGGCCGCGGGCCTCATGGTGTGGGTGGGCCCGCGGGCCGAGGGCGCGCGGCGGATGGCGACCTCGCTCTGAACGACCCTCAACTTCTTCCGGTCGGAAGAGCACGTGCGGGCCTGGTGGGCGGCGAACCCCGGCGTCGCGGGAGCCGCCGCGACGGTGAGCGACGGCTTCGAGCTGGGCCGCCGGATCTTCGGCGACCTCCTGCGGGGAGGGGGGCGGGCGCCTTGACCCTCGGAGGCCCCCATGGATAATGGAGGCGCCGTCAAGGCGATGGGGTTCGCCTGAAACCGCCCGACGCGTCGGGCTGATGACCCCTACCGGAGTGACACCGGTAGGGGCTTTTTTTATGGACGCCGACAGGACCGAGCAGGGGACGCTGGCCGACCTCGAGCGCCTGGCGCGCGAGGCCGGGGCCGTCGAGCTCGCGCGCGAAGCCGCCGCCGTGGCGGAGCGGCTCCGCGAGGGGCGCTTCTACGTGGCGTGCGTGGGCCAGTTCAAGCGGGGGAAGTCGACCCTCATCAACGCGCTCGTCGGCGAGCCCGTCCTGCCGACCGGCGTCGTGCCCGTCACCGCCGCCGTCACGGTCGTGCGCTTCGGCGCGCGCGTCGCCGCGCGCGTCCGCTTCGGGGAGCGGGACTGGGAGGACTGTGACCCGCGCGCGCTGGCGACGTACGTCGCCGAGGAGCACAACCCGGGCAACGAGAAGGGGGTCACCGGCGTCGAGGTCTTCGTTCCGAGCCCGCTCCTCGCGACGGGCTTGTGCCTGGTGGACACGCCGGGCATCGCCTCGGTCTCGCCCGCCGGCACCGCCGCGACGCGCGCCTTCGTGCCCCACATCGACGCGGCACTCCTGGTCCTCGGCGCCGATCCGCCGATCTCCGGCGACGAGCTGGGCCTCGTCGAGGAGATCGCGCGGAGCGCCCACGAGCTGATCGTCGTGCTCAACAAGGCGGACCGGCTCGGCGACGCCGAGCGGGCGGAGGCGCTCGGGTTCACCGAGCGCGTGCTGGCCGAGCGCCTGCGTCGCCCGGTGGCGCCGATCCTCCAGGTCAGCGCCGTCGAGCGCCTGGCCGGCGGGCCGCCGGGGCGCGACTGGGACGCGCTCGTGTGGTGCCTCGAGGGACTGGCGCTGGGCTCGGGCGCGAGTCTCGTCCGGGCGGCCGAGGCCCGGGAGACGGCGGCCCTCCGCGACGCGCTCCTGCTCGAGCTCGACGCCGAGCGCGAGGCGCTCGAGCGGCCGCTCCACGAGTCCCAGGCGCGTGTGGCCTCGCTCCGGCGGGCCATCGCCGGCGCGGAACGGGCGCTGGAAGAGCTTGGTCCGCGGATGAGCGCGGTGCAGGAGCGGCTCCGGCGGGCCTTCAGCGAGGCGCGCGACGCGTTCTTCCGTGGGGCGCTTCGGGAGGCGCGGGCGGCGCTGCGTGCGCGGCTCGACGGCGTGTTCGCCTCGGGCGGGGCGCCGCGCGCGCGGGCCACCGGGGCGGCGGTCGACGTCGCGCGCGAGTGCCTCGAGCGGTGGCGTCGCGAGCAGGAGCCCGAGGTCGAGCGGCTCTATCGCGAGGGCATGCAGCGGTTCGCCGAGGTGCTCGGCGAGGTCCACGACCGGACAGCCGCCTCGCCGGAGCTGGCGCGCCTGTCCCGCCCGGAGGTCATGACGGGCGTCACGGCGCGGAGCCGTCTCGTCTACACCGAGATGCTGACCGCGGCGCCTGCCTCGGTGGGCGCGGGGCTGCTCGACGCCGTGCGTCCGCCGCGCGCCCGGCGCCGCAGGATCGAGCGCGCCGCCGCCGCGTACCTCGAGCGCCTGCTCGAGGCCAACAGCGCGCGGGCGAAGAACGACTTCCTGGAACGCGTGCTCGAGAGTCGGCGCGGGCTCGAGGCCGAGGTGCGCCGCCGGCTGCAGGACGTGGCGGCGGCCGCCGAGCGCGCGGTGGAGCAGGCGCGTCGGACGCAAGAGGCAGGAGCGGCGGCGGTGCAGGCGAGGGTCGACGCCATCGCCCGACTCCGGACCGAGGTCGAGGCGCTGGAGCACCCGGAGGCGTGAACGCGGCGCCGCCGACGGTGCGCCGC
>Ga0154364_1013_pt1 | contig 22940 bp, 24 predicted proteins | sample RifGroA2_FD_115892 | JGI IMG/M metagenome (GOLD analysis project Ga0154364, IMG submission 115892) | Candidatus Rokubacteria bacterium GWA2_73_35 | reverse complement strand
TCCGCAACCGGGAGCACTTCAAGACGGCCATCTACTTTCACTGTGGAGGCCTCGATCTCTACCCGGCGACCCACGGAATACCCGGATGAACCCTATTATAGAGGCCGGGCAGGGATCGCTAGGGCATTCGCTCCACCCGGCCGGGCCGGACCGCGGCCTCGGCAGTCATCCCGCCGACTTCGCGGGCGGCCTCGTCCCGGCCGGAACGTTCGGGGCCCCACGGGGGCATGCCCCGTGAGGCCCCGGGTCGGTGGAGCGGGCGACCGGATTCGAACCGGCGACGTCCAGCTTGGGAAGCTGGCATTCTGCCACTGAATTACGCCCGCGCGTCCCTCCTATCTTACCCCCGGTCGCGCCGCTACTTGCCTTCCTTGAGCGACATGTCGAACGCCTTGAGCCGCTCGTCGCTCCGCGCCTTCCAGGCGAGCCGCTTGCCGACGCCGTAGAGGTCGAGCTGCTGGTAGAGCGGCGCCGCGGCGGCGTCCTCGATCCAGAGCTTGTTGATCCGGCGGTACTGCTCGAGGCGCTTCTTCTCGTCCATGATCGTCTGCGCCTCGTCCGCCATCCGGTCGAACTCGGGGTTGTAATAGTTCGCCAGGATGCTCCCCGAGCGGAAGAGCGGCACGTAGACGGTCTCGGCGTCCACGGTCGGCGTGCCCCAGCCGATGAGCCAGACCGGCCCGGCCTTGTGCACGTAGACGTAGTTGTTGAGGTACGCGACGAACTCGTGCGCGCGCACGGTCGTGCGGATGCCCGCCTTGGTGAGCTGGCCGCCGGCGGCCTCGGCGACCTCCTTGTCGCGCACGTACCGGCCCTGCGGCGTGTTCAGCACGATGTCGAGCCCGTTCGGGTAGCCGGCCTCGGCGAGGAGCTTCTTGGCCCGGGCGACGTCCTGCTTGATCGGCTTGAGGGCCGGGTCGAAGCCGAAGTGGAGGCTCGTGAGCATCGTCGCCACCCGCATCGCCTTGCCGTCGAGCACGCCCTTGACGATCTCGTCCACGTCGAGGGCGTAGGTGATGGCCTGGCGAACGCGCTTGTCGGCCGTCGGCCCCTGGTAGGGGCCCACCAGCTTGTTCTTCGTGTCGAACTCGTGCGTGTAGAACATGAGCTGGATCGTCCGGATGGACGGCGCCGTGGACAGGAAGAGCTTCGGGTGCTTGTCGATGATGCTCCCCAGGTGCGGCGGGATGTTGACCGCGATGTCGATCTCGCCGTTCTGGAGCGCCGCCACGCGCACGGCGTCGTCGGGGATGGGCTTGAACACGACGGTCTTGATCTTCGGGGCGCCGCGCCAGTGCCCGGCGAACGCCTCGAGGACGATCTCCTCGTCCTTCGACCAGCGGACGAACCGGTACGGTCCAGTGCCGATCGGGTTCTTCGAGACGTACGCGGTGTCCTTGTCCTTGTAGGCCTTCGGCGGGTACATCGACGCCTGGTTGAACGTGAGCGCGTTGACCAGGGTCGGCCAGGGCTTCTTCGTGTGGATGCGGACCGTCGACGCGTCCACGATCTCCACGCGATCGAGCGGTCTGAACGGCGACGACCCGCGCGGCTGCTTGAGCAGCCGCTCGAGGCTGAACTTCGCCGACTCGGCGTCGAACGCCTCGCCGTTGTGGAACTTCACGCCCTTGCGCAGCTTCACCTCCCAGACCGTCGGCGCCACGAGCTTGGGCAGCTCCGCGGCGAGCGCGGGGACGATCTTGAGGCTCGCGTCGCGCTCGACCAGCGTGTCGAAGAGGTTGACGCCGAGGTTCGACGCCGGCGTCTCCTGCTGGTTCATCACGTCGAGCGTCGTGGGGTCGACACCCTGGGCGATGACGATCTTGCCCGACGGCGCGGCGGCGGCCGCCAGCGGCAGCAGGAGGGTGACGGCCAGGACCGCGAGGGTTCGCCAGACAATCATCGGAAGCCTCCTCGGATGGGGGAGATGGATGTTGAACGGCTGGCCTACTCTAGGGTCCGCCCGGGAGAGAGTCAAGGTACGCGAGCGCCTCCTCCCGCGTCCGCACGAGCCCGAGCGCCTGCGCCTCCCGGGCGCGCCCGAGCAGGCGCCCCACCGCGGGCCCCGGCGGGAGGCCGAAGCGGGCCATCACGTCCTCGCCGCGGACGAGCGGTGGCGCCGCGGCGGCGGCGTGCTCCTCGGCGAAACCCCCGAGCAGGTCGTGGAGCAGCGCCGCCCGCCGCCACGTCGCGAGCGGCGAGGCGCCGGTCACCGCCGCGGCGTCCACGAGCGCGAGCAGCAGCAGGTCGCGGGCGTCCTCGCCGAGGTCGCGGTAGAAGCGGTGGCGCGCGCGGCGCGTCAGCCGGCCCGAGGCCGCGAGGTGCATCGGGCGGAGGTGCTGGCGCACGAGCCGCTCGAGCACGGCGGCGGCCCGCGCCGGCAGCCGCCAGCGCGAGGCGAATGCCCGCGCGCGCGTCGCGCCGACGACGTCGTGCGCGAAGAAGCGGACGCGCCCCCCGATCTCCCGGCGCGTCTCGGGCTTCGCGACGTCGTGCAGGAGCGCGGCCAGCTTGAGGACCGTGCCCCGCGTCACGCCGCCGCCCAGGTCCCGGGCCAGGTGCGCGCCGAGCTCTCCGCCCCAGGGCCGGAGGCTCGCGAGCCGCGGCAGCAGCCGGTCGGCGCCCGCGACGGCCCGGAGCGAGTGCTCGAGGACGTCGAAGCGGTGGGGCGCCGGCTGCGCGCAGCCGCGCATCGCCTCGACCTCGGGCAGGACCACCGCCAGGAGCGCCAGCGCGTCGGCGCGGCGCAGCGCCCGCGCGGCGGCGGGCAGCCCCAGGAGCAGGAGCAGCTCGTCGCGCACGCGCTCGGCGGACACGCCCCCGAGCGCGGGCGCCACGGCGCGGATCGCCGCCGCCGTCGCGCGCGTCAGCCGGAGGCCGAGCGCCGCCTCGAGGCGCACCCCGCGGAGCGCGCGCAGCGGGTCGTCGGCGAGGACGCGCCGGTCGGGCGGCCGCAGGCGGCGCGCCGCCAGGTCGTCGAGCCCGCCCGTCGGGTCCACGACGCGCGCGCGGCCGTCGCGGAGCAGGTCGTGGAGCGGCACCGCGAGGGCATCCACCGTGTAGTCGCGCGCCGCCAGGTCGCCCTCCAGGGTCGGCGCGCGGAAGTCCGAGAGGTCGAGCCGCAGGGGGCCCGCGACCACGCGCGCCGTGCCGCGCTCCGGGTCGAGCGGCACGAACGCGGCGCCGACGCGCGCAGCGACCCGCCGCGCCAGGTCGAGCGCGCCCGCCTCGACGGCGACGTCGAGGTCCGCCGGCGCCGGCCGGCCGAGCCGGCAGTCGCGCACGACGCCGCCCACCAGCGCCAGGCGCCGCCGCGGCCCCGCGACCCGCGCGAGCGCCCGCAGCAGCGCGACCTGCCCGCGGCCGAGGCGGTCGAGGCGGAAGCTAGCCACCGGGGGCCGGCGGCAGGCCGAGGAAGCGGGCCGCGTTGTCGTGGAAGATCTTGCGCCGGACCTCCGGCGGCAGCCCCCGGTCCCACGCCCAGCGCCGCTCCTCGTCGTAGTCGTAGGGGATCAGCGGAAAGTCCGAGCCGAAGAGGATCCGGTCCTGGTGCGCGAGGAGCGTCGCGTCCGTGATGCCCCCGGGCTCGGCGCCGACGAAGGGCACCGCGCTCGGCGCGAGCGCCATCGTCGTGTCCACGTAGAGGTGCTCGAAGCGCTCGGTGAGCGCGAGGAACGCCTGGCTCTCGAAGCAGCCCATGTGCGCCACGCAGACCCGGAGCCGCGGGTGGCGCTCCATCAGGCGCCGGAACCCGGCGACGCCCGTGAACCCATCGCGGTAGGGCATCGTGCCGACGTGGAGCATGAGCAACCGCCCGGAGGCCTCGAGCCGCTCGTAGATCGGGGCCAGGCGCGGATCGTCCACGTGGAAGCGCTGGACGGAGAGGTGGAGCTTGAAGCCCGCGAGCCCGAGGTCCTCGAGCGCCTCGCGCGCGAGGCCGTCGAGGTCGGCGTCGTCCGCGTGGAGGGTGCCGAGCGCCACCGCGTGCGGCAGCCGCGCCGCCGTCTCCGCGAGCCAGCGGTTCAGCGCGCGCGCCATCCCGGGCTGGTGGGCGTAGCTGAAGAAGCAGAAGCGGCTCACGCCGCGGGCGGCGAGGGTCTCGGCGACGGCGGCCGGGTCGAAGGGGTGGGCGTTGACCCACCGGGTGCCGGCGAACCAGCGCTCGATGGCGCGCGCCAGCCGCTCCGGATGCAGGTGCACGTGCACGTCGATGCACGGCAGCTCCGGCGCCAGGCGCGCTCGCCGCTCGGCGCTCGCCACGCCGCCGCCGCTAGGTCAGCTCGAGGCCGGCCGGGCCGATGCGGTACTCGACGATCTCGTCGCTCATCACGCTCCCGCGGTGCTTGACCACGCAGAGCCGCCGCGCGAGCCGGCTGCCGGCGCGCTCGCTGCCCATCACGAGGATCGTGTTGGCGGTGGCGCCGACGTCGCCCATGGCGACCTTGCGCGCCAGCAGGTCCTCGAGCCGCGTCTCCTCCGTGGTGACGAGGAGCACCGTCGTGATCGCCTCGTGGTCGTAGCGGTGCGCGTCGATGAACGCGCGGTGCCGCCACACCGGCAGGCAGATCTCCATGCCGAGCGTCTCGGCGTCGCGGTGGACGATCTTGCGGTAGCACTCGTCGAACATGAAGAACTGGATGGAGTCCGCGGGGGTGTCCATGGGCTCCACGCCGTCGACGACGACCCGCCGCGTGCCCGCGGCGAAGTGGAAGTACATGAACGGCCGGACCGTGTAGAGCGCGTGGTTGTACATGGCCTTCCAGTTCCAGTCGAACTCGAGGCTGCCGTCGGGCGTCGGCACCTGGAAGTCGCGCACGCGCCCCACCCACCGGAGCACGTTGCAGTAGAACGCCTCCAGCTGGTCGGGCGGCGGGTACGGGTCGCTCATCGGCGTGACCGTATGGGTCCAGGGGCGGAGCTTCCAGTCGAAGAGCCGCGCCGCGTACTCGTCGTGCTGCTGCGAGTCGCCGCGGCCGTTCAGGTCGAGCAGGATGCCGCGCGCGGCGTCGGCCGCCGCACCGTGGTTGGCGACGGTGAGGCCGAGGTGGGTCTTGCCGATGCCGGTGGCGCCGTAGACCACCGTGAGGGTGCCCGGCAGGAGGCCGCCCCCCAGCATCGCGTCGAGCTTCGGCAGGCCGGTCGAGACGCGTTCCGTCATGACCGTGAATTCTACACCACGGGCCGCGACGCCCGGCCCTTGGCCCGGAACTGGCGCTCGTAGAGCGCCCGGAGCTCGGCGAGCGTCGTCGCCTGCCCCGGCCCCTTGTCGTCGCGGATCCGCGTGATGCGCGCGAACCGGAGGGCGAGGCCCGAGGGGTACGTCGGGCTCCGCTGGATCTCGTTGTACGCGACCTCGACGACGATCAAGTCGCGCACGCGCCCCACCCACCGGAGCACGTTGCAGTAGAACGCCTCCAGCTGGTCGGGCGGCGGGTACGGGTCGCTCATCGGCGTGACCGTATGGGTCCAGGGGCGGAGCTTCCAGTCGAAGAGCCGCGCCGCGTACTCGTCGTGCTGCTGCGAGTCGCCGCGGCCGTTCAGGTCGAGCAGGATGCCGCGCGCGGCGTCGGCCGCCGCACCGTGGTTGGCGACGGTGAGGCCGAGGTGGGTCTTGCCGATGCCGGTGGCGCCGTAGACCACCGTGAGGGTGCCCGGCAGGAGGCCGCCCCCCAGCATCGCGTCGAGCTTCGGCAGGCCGGTCGAGACGCGTTCCGTCATGACCGTGAATTCTACACCACGGGCCGCGACGCCCGGCCCTTGGCCCGGAACTGGCGCTCGTAGAGCGCCCGGAGCTCGGCGAGCGTCGTCGCCTGCCCCGGCCCCTTGTCGTCGCGGATCCGCGTGATGCGCGCGAACCGGAGGGCGAGGCCCGAGGGGTACGTCGGGCTCCGCTGGATCTCGTTGTACGCGACCTCGACGACGATCTCGGGGCGCACGCGCACCGTGTAGCCGTCGTCGGCGGTGGCGAGCGCGCGCAGGCACTCCGTCATCTCGACGAACTGGCGGTCCGTGAGGCCCTTGAACGTCTTGCCGACGTCGGCGAGGCCCGCGCCGTCCGCTACAGCGAGGTGGTAGTTCGAGAGCCAGCCGGTGCGGCGGCCGGAGCCCCGGTCCGCGGCGACGATCACGCAGTCCACCGTCTCCGCGGCCTTCAGCTTCAGCCAGCGCTTGCCCCGCCCGCCCGGCTCGTACGCGCTCCGGAGGTCCTTCGCCATCACGCCCTCGTGGCCGGCCGCGAGGGCCCGCTCGAGGAACGCGCGGGCGGCCTCCGCGTCGTCGACGACCGCGCGCTCGACGAGGTGGCGGCCGCCCGTCAGCGCCGCGAGCGCGGCCCAGCGCTCCGCGTACGGCCGGTCGATCAGCGAGCGGCCGTCCGCCACGAGGCAGTCGAAGAGGCGGAGCGTGAGCGGCAGCTCCCGCGCCAGCGCCGCGACGCCGTGCACCCGCCGGAAGCGGCGCATGAGCTCCTGGAAGGGCAGCGGGCGGCCGGCCCGGTCGAGCGCCAGCACCTCGCCGTCGAGGATGAGCGGACCGGGCCCGAGCTGCTCGCGCGCGAGCTCGACCACGTCGGGCAGGCTCCGGGTGACGTCGCTCAGGCGGCGGCTCCAGACGCCGATCCGCTCGCCCTCGCGGTGGAGCTGGATGCGCGCGCCGTCGTACTTGTACTCGAGCGCCGTGCGCCCGCCGTGCGCGGCGAGCACCTCGTCGAAGCCCTGCGCGAGCTCGGCGAGCATCGGCAGCAGCGGCACGCCGACGCTGGCGGTCGCCGCGGCGAGCGCCTCAGCCCCGTCCCGCGCCGCCAGCTCGGCGACCGCCGCGAGGTCGCCGAGCAGGAGCGCCGCGCGGCGCGCGGTCGCGGCCGGGGCGCCGGCCGCCCGGGCGATCGCCTCGAGGACGAGGCCGTCGGAGGCGCCGGTGCGCATCTCGCCCGCGAGGATGCGGCCGAGGATCCGTCGCTCGGGCGGGGTCGCCCGCGCCGCGAGCTCCCGGAGGCGCGCCGCCCTGGCCTGCCGCGCCCCGGCGCCCCCGGCCTCGGCGACCGCGGCGAAGGCCTCCGCGACGTCGCCGAGCGCGAGCGCGGGGCCGGCCGGGCCGGGTGGGGCGTCGGGCAGACGGCGCACGCCGAGGACGCGGGGGTCGGAGGCGGCGAACGCCCGGCCCGTCAGGAAGACCACCGCCGCCCGGGCCTCCCCGGGCGCGAGCCCTGCCAGGAACTCCGTGAGGAGCGAGAGCTTCGCGAGCCTCCCCGGGGAGCCCTCGAGCCCATGGCACAGCTCGGCGAGCTTCCGGAAATCGGTCATGCCGCCATTCTATGCGTCCCGCCGGGGAGTTCGGTCTCCTTGACTTATCCGGAGAGCGCGACCTACCCTCGATCCATGCGCCGGCGTGTCTGGTTCGACACGACCTCGCGCGCGGCGGCGACCGCCGCGTCCTTGCTCGGCGACGACTTCGACGTCGCCCCGCTGCCCGCGGCGGCGGTCGCGGGCCCCGCCGTGGTCCTCGTCGGCGCCGACGGGGCCCCGCGGCCGCCCGACGACGACGCCCAGCTCCGCGTGATCGGGCTCGTGGACGGGGAGGCCCCCGGGCCGTGGCCCGCCCACTGGTACGCCCCGCTGCCCGCGGGCGCCGGCCGGCCGATCCTCACCCGGATCGTGCTGAACGCGTTCGCCGACCTCGACGCGGTCACCGCGGTGGCGCGTCTGGATCGCGAGCTGTCCGAGCTCAACGCGATCGGCATCCGTCTCACGTCGGAGCGCGATCCACACGCCCTGTTCGAGACGATCCTGTCCACGGCGCGCGAGATCACCTGGAGCGACGCCGGCTCGCTCTACCTCGTCGAGGAGGCCCCGGACGAGACGCGCCGGCTCCGCTTCGCGCTGGCGCAGAACGACTCGATCGACCTCCCGTTCCGCACCACCACGCTGCCGCTCACGAGCGACAGCGTCGCGGGCCACGTCGCGCTGACTGGCGCGATCCTGAACCTGGAGGACGCCTACACGCCGCCTCCGGGGGCACCGTTCCAGATCAACCGGTCGTTCGACGAGCGGGCCGGCTATCGGACGAAGTCGATGCTCGTCGTGCCCATGCGCACGCCGCAGGGCGAGACGATCGGGGTCCTCCAGCTCATCAACTGCAAGCCGGAGCCCGACCTGGCCTTCCGCTCCCCCGCGGAGATCGAGCGGCTCGTGCAGCCGTTCAGCGCGCGCCACGAGAAGCTCGCCGGCTCGCTGGCCTCGCAGGCGGCGGTCGCGCTCAGCAACAACCGGCTCTACGAGTCGATCCGGCAGCTGTTCGAGGGCTTCGTCAGGGCGTCGGTTACCGCGATCGAGTCGCGCGACCCCACGACCTCGGGCCATTCCTTCCGCGTCGCGAACCTCACCGTGGCGCTCGCGAAGGTCGTCGACGCGACGACCACGGGCCCGTACGGCGCGTTCCGTCTGAGCCGCGACGAGCTGATGGAGCTCGGGTACGCGGCGCTCCTGCACGACTTCGGCAAGGTCGGCGTGCGCGAGCAGCTGCTGGTGAAGGCCAAGAAGCTCCACGCGGTGGACCTCGAGCGCATCCGCCACCGTGTCGAGCTGCTCAAGCGGAGCCTCGAGGTCAGGTACGCGAGCCGGAAGATCGAGCACCTGCTCGAGAAGGGGCGGCGCGACTGGGCGAGCCGCGCGACCGCGCTCGACGCCGAGCTGGCCGAGCGCCTGGCAAGCCTCGACGACGGCCTCGCCCGCGTGATGCTCGCCAACGAGCCGACCGTCCTCCCCCGCGACTTCGCCGAGGAGATCCAGCGCCTCACGCTTCCCACGTTCGAGGACCACGAGGGCCGGCGGCACGCGGTGATCACGCCCGAGGAGGCCCGGGTCCTGGCCATCGCCCGCGGCAGCCTGACGCCCGAGGAGTACCGGCAGCTCCAGTCGCACGTCGTCCACACCTTCCAGTTCCTGGCGCAGATCCCGTGGACCAAGGAGTTCCGGCGCATCCCGGAGATCGCCCGCTCCCACCACGAGAAGCTCGACGGCTCGGGCTACCCCTACGGCATGCGGGGCGAGGCGATTCCGGTCCAGTCGAAGATGATGACGATCGCCGACATCTACGACGCCCTCACCGCCGGCGACCGCCCCTACAAGAAGGCCGTCCCGGTCGAGACCGCGCTCGACGTCCTCCTGGAGGAGAGCCGCGCGGGCCACATCGACGGCGCGCTCCTGGATCTCTTCATCGAGGCGCGTGTGTACAGCCGCGCCGCCGCCGACTCACGCGACCAGTAGCACGCAGACGGCTCCCCAGGCGGCGAGCCCCCCGAGCGCCGCGGCCGCCCGCGCGAGTTCGCGGGCGAGCGTCGCGCTCCTCAGGTGTTGAGTGGAGCGGGCCAAAAAAAAGGCGCGCGTACTCCGGCGGTGCAGCAGCGTCCACGTCAGCGCGTGCGAGCTCATCCCGAACCTCCTCCGTGTCCACCCCGCGCTAGAAGCCGCGGAGCAGCCCGATGACCTTTCCGAGGATCCGGAGCCCGCGCTCGGCCGGATCGACGACGATCGGCTGCATCGCGCGGTTCTCCGGCTTGAGCACGATGCGCGGGCCGTCGCGCAGGAAGCGCTTGACGGTCGCCTCACCCTCGCCCCCGGCCTCCGACTCCACGAGCGCGACCACGATGTCGTTCGGCTGCGCCGAGTCCTGGCGCCGAACGAGCACGAGGTCGCCGTCCACGATGTGCGCCTCGATCATCGACTCGCCGCGCACGCGCAGGGCGAACACGTCCTCGCCCCGCCCGGGGAGCGCGTCGGGCGCGATCGGCACCTCGCCCTCGCGGTTCTCCTCGGCGAGCAGCGGCCGGCCCGCGGCGACCCGGCCGAGGATCGGCACCGCGACGCGCGCGCGCGCGAGCCCGCCGGGCGCGAGCGTCAGCGCCCGCGACGTGCGCCCGGCGGCGCGCCGCCGCGTCAATTCCCCCTTCCGCTCGAGCGCACGCAGGTGATCGAAGGCGGCGCGCGGCGTGATGCGGAACCTGGCGCCGATCTCGCGCACGGTCGGCGGCACGCCCTGCTCGCCCGAGAAGGCGCGGATGAAGTGGAGGATCTCCTGCTGGCGCGGGGTCAGCTCACGCATGGTGGCCTCCGTGAGCCGATATGATACTCAACTGGTGTCGAGTAGTCAACAAAACTGGAGTACAAGCAGAAAACACTTGTATTCCAGGACCTTATGGATCTAAACGGGCTCCCAGGGCTCGCAGACCGGGCACCGGCCGAGCCCCTGCTCCTCGGCCTCGGTGGCGCGCTTCATGTAGACGCGATCGACCTCGGTGATGCGGGCGGCGAAGGCGCAGTCGCGCCGGTGGAACAGGCGCGCGCCGCGCTTGGCCACGAAGGGCTCGCCGTGCTCCTCGGCCGGCGCGTCGGCCGGCACGGGCTCGGGCACGGGGATTTCCGCCTCCGAGGGCAGCGTGGCGACGGCTTCGGGCGGGGCCGGCGCGGGCTCGGACGCGATCACGGGCTCGGGCTCGTTGATGTGCAGGTTGGTCTCGACGGTGGAGCGGAACTCGTCGCTCGCGCGGCGGAACTCACGCATCGCGCGGCCGACCATGCGTCCGAGCTCCGGAAGCTTCGAGGGGCCGAACACGAGCAGGGCGATGACCCCGACGAGGAGCATCTCCTGCAGGCCGATGTCGAACATGGCGCTAGCTTAGCACGCGCCGGTCAGGCCAGACCGGCCAGGGTCGCGAGCTCGGCGAACGATCGCACGACGACGTCCGCCTCGCCCGGCGCCCCGCCCGCGGGCGCGTAGAGGACCGTGCGCATGCCGACGGCGCGCGCGCCGCGGATGTCGGAGGGCACGCTGTCGCCGACCATCGCCGCGGCGGCCGGCTCGAGGCCCATGCGCTCGAGCGCCATCCGGAACAGCGGCGCCTCGGGCTTACCGACGACCACGGGCCGCACGCCGGCCGCCACCGCGACGGCCTCGACGAGCGCGCCGCAGCCGGGCACGAACTCGCCGTCCTCGAGGGGCAGGCGCGCGTCCACGTTGGGTGTGACGAGCGGCGCGCCGGCCGCCGCCGCCCGGCTCGCCGCGGTGAGGCGCTCGTAGGTCAGCTCGAAGTCGTTGCCGACCGCCACCACGCTCGCGCGCCGGTAGTCCCGCACGTCCACGATCTCGTGGCCCGCGCGCGCCACGGCGCCCGCGAGCTCCGCCGCGCCGATCACGAGCACGCGCGAGGGCCCCCAGCGCCGGGAGATCATCTCGCCGATGATCTCGAGGGGCGTGAGGCAGTGGCGCGCGGCGGTCACGCCGAGCGCGTGCAGCCTCCCCCGGATGTCCTCGCCCGTCGCACGCGAGTTGTTGGTGAGGAACGCGAGCGCGCGGCCGGCGCGGTCGAGCCCGGCCAGCGTCTCGCGGGCGCCGGGGCTCAGGACCGGGCCGTTCCAGACGCAGCCGTCCAGGTCGAAGACGAAGCCGCGCACCCCGGCGAGCACGGGCTTACGTCGTCTCCTCGGCGCGCCGGAACTCCTCGATCGCCTCGCCGTACACGCGCTCCGTGCGCTCGGCGACGCTCGCCCAGCTGAACCGCTCCTCGACCCGGCGGCGGCCGGCGCGGCCGAGCCGCCGGCCGAGCTCGGGGTTCTCGAGCACGCGGCGGAGCGCCGCGGCGAGCTCGTCGGGGCGCGCCGGCGGCACGAGCAGGCCGGTCACGCCGTCCTCGACCACTTCGAGGATGCCGCCGACCGCGGACGCGACCACGGGCGTCTCGCAGGCCATGGCCTCGAGGTTGATGAGGCCGAACGGCTCGTACACCGAGGGGCACACGAACACCGCCGCGTGGCTGTAGAGCTGCACGACCGTGTCGACCGGCACCATCGCGTCGATCCAGAGGACGTTCGGGTGGTCCGGCACGGCGCGGCGGAGCCGCGCCTCGATCTCGGGCGTGTCCGGCGCCGAGGCGCAGAGCACGAGCTGCACGCCGGGCGGCAGCGCCCGCGCGGCCTCGAGCAGGTGGAAGATCCCCTTCTGGTCGGTGACGCGCCCGACGAAAAGCGCGTACGGCGGTCGCACGCCGAGCCGGTCCAGCGCGTCGCGCGCCTCCGTGTGCCGGAAGCGGTCGGGGTCGATGCCGTTGTGGACGACGACGACGCGCCGCGGCTCCACCCCGAAGTGGGCGAGGATGTCCTCGCGCATCCGCGTGGACACCGCGATCACGCGGTCCGCCGCCTCGACGGCGGCCTTCTCGATCCAGCTCGAGAGCAGGTACCCGGTGCCGAGCTGGTCGGCCTTCCAGGGGCGGAGCGGCTCCATGCTGTGCAGCGTGACGATCAGCGGAATGCGGTGGAGCGTGCGGATCCAGAGCCCGCCCATGTCCGCGTACCACGTGTGGGCGTGGGCGACGTCGGCGTCCACCGGGTCGCGCGCCATCGCGAGCCCGATCGAGAGCGTCTCGAGCGCCGGGGCGAAGCGGGGCCCGTCGGGACCGCCGCGGAGCCGCTCCCACGGCGTGTAGCCGCGCACGGCGATGCCGTCCGTCGCGGGCTCCCGCTCGCCGAAGCAGCGCACCTCGACCGCCATGCGGCGCCGGAGCGCGTGCGCGAGCTGGTCCACGACCACGCCCGCCCCGCCGTAGATGTGCGGCGGGTACTCGCGGGTCAGCAGGAGCGCCTTCACGAGGCGCCGGCGCCCTCGGCCGGTTCGTCCTGGCGCTCGAGCTTGCGCGAGACCGTGCGCGGGTCGATCCCGAGGAGCCGCGCCGTGAGCGTCTTGTTGCCCTTGGTCACGCGGAGGGTCTCCTCGAGCAGGCGCTGCTCGACCTCGGCCAGCGGCGTGCCGATGCGCACGGACAGCACGCCCTCGGGCAGCGGCGTCGCGCCGGCGATCTCCTCGGGCAGGTCGGCCAGGTCCATCTGCGCGCCGCGGGCGAGCACCACGCCGCGCTCGATCACGTTCTCGAGCTCCCGGACGTTGCCGGGCCACGCGTAGGCCTCGAGCCGCCGGATCGCCTCGTCGGTGAACCCGTCGAGCCGGCGGTTGTTCTTCGCGGCGTAGACGCGGAGGAAGTGCTGGGCGAGCACGCGGACGTCCTCCCGGCGCTCGCGGAGCGGCGGCACGTTGAGCGTGATCACGTTGAGCCGGTAGTAGAGGTCCTCGCGGAAGCGCCGGTCCCGCACCATCTGCGCGAGGTCCTGGTTCGTGGCGGCGACGATGCGCACGTCCACGCGCATCGTCCGCGTGCCGCCAAGCCGCTCGAACTCGCCCTCCTGGAGCACGCGGAGGATCTTCGGCTGCGTCACTGCCGAGAGGTCGGCGACCTCGTCGAGGAACAGCGTGCCGCCGTCCGCCAGCTCGAACCGGCCCTCCTTGCGCCCGGCCGCGCCGGTGAACGCGCCCTTCTCGTAGCCGAACAGCTCGGACTCGAGCAGGGTCTCGGGCAGCGCCGCGCAGTTGACCGCGACGAAGGGCCCCTTCGTGCGCGCCGAGCGCGCGTGGATCGTCTTGGCGACCAGCTCCTTGCCCGTGCCGCTCTCGCCCTGGATCAGCACCGTCGCCGAGCTGTCCGCGACCTGGTCGACGAGCGTCATCATCCGCCGGAAGGCGGGGCTCGCGCCGATCGCGATGCCCTGCTGCAGCAGCACGTCGAGGCGCTGCTGGAGCTCGCGGTTCTGCTGGATCAGCTCCCGGCGCTCGAGCGCCTGGCGGATGAGCCGCAGCACCTGTGCGCGCTGGAAGGGCTTGGTCAGGAAGTCGTACGCGCCGTCCTTCATGGCGCGCACCGCCTCCTCCACGGTGCCGAAGGCGGTCAAGAGGATCACGTCCACGTCGGGCGCGATCGCCTTCGCGGCGCGCAGCACCTCGATGCCGGTGAGGCCGGGCATCTTGAGGTCGGTGAGGACCAGGTCGATCCCGCCGCCGCGCAGCCGCTCGAGCGCCGCGTTGCCGTCGGAGGCCAGGACGACGTGGTAGCCCTCGCGCGTGAGCGTGCGCTCGAGGCTCTCGCGCAGGCCGGGGTCGTCGTCGGCGATCAGCAGCGTCGCGGGCTCAGGCACTCGCGGCCCTCTTGACCGGGAGCCGGATCGTGAACGTCGCGCCGCCGCCCGGCACGCTCTCCCAGCGGATCTCGCCGCCGTGCTCCTCGGTGATCTGCCGGGCGATGCCGAGCCCGAGGCCCGTGCCCTGCGGCTTGGTCGTGAAGAAGGGCTCGAACAGGCGGCCCGCCACCTCGTCCGGGATCCCGGGGCCGCTGTCCGAGACGGAGATCTCGACCGCGTCGCCGTCGCGCCGGCTCGCGAGCGTGAGCGTCCCGCCGCTCGAGAGCGCCTCGAGCCCGTTCTTGACGAGGTTCAGGACGGCCTGGCGCAGGAGCCCGCGGTCGATCTCCATCAGCGGCATCGCGGGGTCCACCGCGACGCGCAGCGTGAGCCCCTGGCGCAGCACCACGGGGCGGATGAAGTCGGCCAGGTCCTCGACCAGCTCGTTGATCGACTCCTCCTCGAAGTGCGGCCGCGGGAAGCGCGCGAAGGCGAGGTACTCCTCCGTGAGGGCGTCGAGCGTGTTGACCTGGTCGCGGATCGCCGTGACGAGCCCCTTGGCCTCCTCCATGTCGGCCCCGTCCCGCTCGCGCACGATGTCCTCGAGCATCTCGGCGTTCAGCTCGATCGCGCTGATCGGGTTGCGCACCTCGTGCGCGACCTTCAGCGAGAGCCGCCCGACCGTGGCCATCCGCTCGGCGACGAGCAACTCCTCCTGGGCGGCCTGCAGGCGCGAGAGCGTCCCGGTGAGCTCGACGTTGAGCCGCTCCACCTCGCCGCGCGCGCGCCGCTCGCGATCCGCCACGAGCCCGAGCGTGACCGCGGGCAGCCCGACGAGCGCGACGAGGATCAGGGGCGGCGTCCAGCCGACCCACGGCGGCACGAGCGCGGCCGAGGCCGCGTAGAGGCCGCCGGCGACCACCGCGGCGCCCAGCCCCAGCCACGGGCCGAAGTAGTAGGCGTTGACCGCGACGAGCGGGAAGAAGAGGAGGTAGAAGAGGCTCTCGCCGCCGCCCGTCAGCGAGAGGAGCACGAACACGAGCAGGAGGTCGATCGCGAGCGCGCCGACGAAGATCGCGCGCGTCGCGCGCGGGTTGACCGTCACGAGCGCGAAGATCCCGACCTTGTAGGCGGCGAACCAGAAGACCAGCGAGTAGATGTCCACCCGCTGCCGGGGCCGGAGCGGCACGAGGCCGAGCGTGGCGAGGCCGCCCACCATGACGACGGCGAGGAGCACGGCGAAGACGCGCTCGTCCCGCTCGAGCAGGCGGAAGATGGCGGGCCACGGCTTCCGTTCGCGTCGGCTCACGGGCACCCTCGGTGACTATATAACACCCCGGGCGCGCGGGCCCGCGGCCGCCCCGCGCGCGATCGGGTCCGGACCGGCCGGCAAGTTTCGGCTCGTACAGGTGGCGATCAGTGTATACTCCTGCCGTCTGGCTTGGTCGTCGGTTCGCCGTGAACCCTCCTCCCCGTCAGGCCGCGCCCCCGCTCTCCTTCCGAGTCCGGGGATCGCGCAAAGGGTCGGAAGCCAGAAGGAGTCCTCGTCATGGCGGTCAAACTGTTCGTCGGCGGTCTGTCATTTTCCACGTCCAACGAGCGCCTGCGGGAGGTCTTCGCCGCTGTGGGCGCCGTCGAATCCGCCAGCGTCGTCACGGACCGGGACACCGGACGGTCCCGGGGCTTCGGGTTCGTCGAGATGGCGACTCCAGAGGAGGCCGAGCAGGCGATCAGCCGCCTGAACGGCTCGAGTCTGGACGGCCGGACGATCCAGGTCGAGAAGGCGAAGACGCCCGGCGCCGGCGGCGGCGAGCGGCGCGGCGGCGGCGGTCGCGGCGGCTTCGGCGGCGGCGGTGGTCGCGGCGGCTCGCGTCCCGGTCGCTGGTAGCACACCTCCGACTCGCTTCTTCTTCTCCGCCCACCAAGGGCGGTAGTCTGTCGCCGTGCCCCTCGTCCTCCACACCGAAGCCTCGACGGGCCTGGGCGGCCAGGAGCGGCGCGGGCGACGTGCGGGCGCTCCTCCGGCTGCGCCGCCTGATGCGCGCGCGCGGCGTCGCGCTCGTCCACACCCATAGCTCGGCGGACAGCTGGCTCGGCGCCCTCGCGGCGCGCTCGCTCGGGCTGCCCGTGGTCAGGAGCCGCCACGTGTCCATCCCGATCTCGCGGCGCGGCGCGCTCGTCTACCGCCTGGCCCACCGCGTCGTCACCAGCGGCGAGGCGGTGCGGGCGATCGTGATCGGCGCGGGCATCCCCGCCGCGCGCGTCGCCTCGATCCCGGCGGGCGTGGACACGCGGCGCTTCCACGCGGGCGTCTCGGGCCGGGCGGTGCGCGAGGAATTCGGGCTCGCCGGCGGTCGGCCGGTCGTCGGCCTCGTCGCCAACGTGCGCGGCTCCAAGGGCCACAACGTCTTCCTCGAGGCGGCCCGGACGGTGCTCCGGGACGTCCCCGACGCCCGCTTCCTGATCGTCGGCGACGGCGTCGGCTTCGACGAGGTCCGCCGCCGCGTGCGCGACGCCGGCCTCGAGCCGCACGTGATCATGACGGGGTTCCGTCGCGACGTCCCGGAGGTGATGGCCGCGCTCGACGTGCTGGTGCTGCCGTCGGTCAAGTCGGAGGCGGCCTCGCAGGTGATCCCGCAGGCCTTCGCGGTGGGCACGCCCGTCGTCGCCTCCACCGTCGGCGGCAGCCCGGAGCTCGTGCGCGATGGCGAGACCGGCCACCTCGTCCCGCCCGGCGACGCGGGGGCGCTCGCGGCGGCGATCGTCGCGCTCCTGCGGGACCCGGCGGCCGCCCGCGCGATGGCCCGAAGCGGCCAGGCGATGGTCCAGGCGCGCCTCACGCTCGACGCCGCGATGGAGCGGACGACCGCGGTCTACCGCGCGCTGTTGGGGTCGGCTTGACGATATAAGAATATTCCTATATAAAGAGATGCCGTGGCCCAGGCCCCGGCGTCCCCCGAGTTGCAGGCGTTCAAGGCGGAGTTCTTCAAGGCGCTCGCCCACCCCGTGCGGATCCGGATCCTCGAGACCCTCCGCGGGCACGAGCGGAGCGTGCAGGAGCTGCAGGCCGCGCTCGCCCTCGACCAGCCCGCCGTCTCCTCCCAGATCGCCGTCCTGCGCCGCAAGAACATCGTCGGCGCGCGCAAGGAGGGCACGACCGTGCGCTACGCGCTGCGCGACCCGCTCGTCGGCGAGCTGCTCGACGTCGCCCGCCGGATCTTCAACGGCCAGCTGATCGACGCCCAGACGCTGCTGCGCGCCCTCCGCCGCGAGGCGCCCCGGCCCGGCCGACGCTGACCCGTGCTCCGCCAGCTCCGCCTCGCGCTCCAGACCGGCTGCGTGACCGAGCCCCCGCCGCGCGCGGCCGAGCTCGAGCGCGTCGGCGAGCGCGTCCGGACCGAGGTCGCGCGGCGCTTCGGCCGCTCGCTCGCCATCAGACAGGTGGACGCGGGGCGTGGATTGGGCCACCGAAGCTCACCAAGTCTGCTTGCTCACCCCTAGCGGCCAGCGGCTGGAGGAGCCGTTGGTGCCGCACACGGGTGCCGGGCTGGCGGCGCTGAGGACTCACCTGCAGCAGCGGGTGAGCGAGCCTAGCCGCATCGCGGTAGCCATTGAAGTACCGCATGGCGCGGTAGTCGACGCGCTGCTGGACCACGGCTGTCATGTGTACGCGATCAATCCCAAGCAGCTGGACCGCTTTCGCGATCGCCACACCGTGGCCGGCCAAGGACGATCGGCGGGACGCCTTCGTGGCCGCCGACGCCCTGCGCACCGACTGGGGAGCGTTTCGCCGACTCCACGCCGAGGACCCCCGGCTGCTCCAAGTGCGCGAGCTGTCCCGCGTCCACGCCGAACTCATCGAGGAGCATGGGCGTTTGACTAATCGGCTGCGCGAGCAACTGTGGCGCTTCTATCCCCAGCTCCTGGCGCTCAGCCCAGCGGCCGACGAGCCCCGGCTGTGGGCGCTGCTGGAGCGGGCCCCGACGCCGGTTCAGGGGCGCCGGCTCACGCTGAGCGCCGTGCGCGCGCTGTTGGCCCGCCATCGCATCCGCCGCCTCGCGGCCGAGGCGGTGCGCGGCGCCCTGCAGGAAGCTGCTCTGCCCGTCGCGGCCGGCACGGTGGAGGCCGCCAGCGAGCATGTCGGCTTGCTCTTGCCACGCCTGCAGCTCATCCACGCGCAGCGGATGCGGTGCGAACGTCGGCTCGAGCTGCTGTTGGAGCAGCTGGCCACGCCGACGGCAGGCGAAGATCCAGAGGAGCATCGTGACGTGACTATCCTCCGGTCCTTGCCGGGAGTCGGGAGAGTCGTCGCCGCCACGATGCTCGCCGAGGCGTCGCGGCCTCTGGCAGCCCGAGACTATCAGACTCTGCGAGCGCATGCCGGCGCGGCCCCTGTCACGCGCCAGAGCGGCAAGTCGCGGATTGTCTCCATGCGCCGCGCCTGCAACCGCCGCCTCCGCTCGGCCATCTTTCATTGGGCGCGCAACAGCATCCGGCTCGATGCTCACAGTCGCGCGCACTACCAGAGGCTTCGGACACGCCACGGTCACGCCCGGGCCCTGCGCGGGGTCGCCGATCGTCTGCTGGGCGTCCTCATCACCATGCTGAGAACCCGGACTCTCTATGACCCGGAGCGGCGGCAACGAAATGCCGCTTGACAACACGTGGGGAGTCCATCCCCCTCCGGGGGCGGCCCGAGGGCAGCCGACCTGCGGCGGCGCGCTCGCCCCGCCCTGCGCTTCGCGGGGCGACACGGCTCGCCAGACGGTGCTCCCGGGGCCCCCGCGCTCCGGGCTCGCGCCCATCGCCGTCGACGTATTCCACGAGACTCATGAGCGCGCGACCCGCGCCCTTGCGAGCCGTGAGCGCGTGCGCTAGGGTCGAGACGGGAGGAACGGAGCCGTGGACGACGACCTGCGACCCGAGCTCCGGCGGCGGGCGGGCGACCTCCTCGCCCGGCTCACGCCGGCGGCGCGCGAGGCGGTGCTGGTCCGGAGCTGGATGTCGCACGACGCGCGTTGGTTCAACGCGGTCGCGCAGGAGTACGGTCTCGAGGCCGCCAACCGGCTGAACAAGGTCGCGGCGCGCGCGGTCGGCCAGGCCGAGGCGCCGCGCGTCCTGCGCGCCCTCGCGCTCACACCCTCGGCGGCCCTCGACGACTGGCTCGTGGCCCAGGAGGCCCTCATCGGCCTGCTCGGCCCCGACCTCCTCGAGTATCGCGTCCGGAAGCTCGACGCCCGCGCGTATCGCGTCGAGGTGGAGCGCTGCTTCGCCTACGACAACGTGGTGCGCGCGGGCGTCGCCGCGACGTACGAGTGCGGGATCCTCGAGCGGGTCGGCGGCTGGCTCGACGCCCTCGGCCTCGCCCACCGGATGAACCCGTGCCTCGGCAGGTGCCTCAAGGCGCAGGGCCGGGAGTGCGCGTACGAGATCGCGCTCGGCGCCGCGGCGCCGGGCTCGGGCGGCACCGCCTAGCCGCGGGCCAGCTCGGCGGCGATCCTCCGGGCGACCTCCCGGGCGGCGGCGTCGGCGGCGACCACCTCCACGCGCGCGGGCGGCGCGCCGAGCCCGAGCTCGAGCGCCCGCGCGAGCTGGTCGGTGGCGCCGATCGGCCCGCGCCCCGCCGGCCCCTGCATCCCGGAGAGGCGCAGGAGCGCGATCGCGGCGGCGTCGAGGGCGCACCGGTCGTCGCTCGCGAGGAAGACGCCGGGCGCGACGCGCGTGCCCTGCTCGGGCCCGCCATCGGTGAACGCCTCGAGGCAGTCCATGACGCCGAGCGCCGGCCGCCACGCCAGGTTGGCCTCGGCGATCATCGCCCGCTGGCGCGCGGAGCGGTGGAGGTCCTGCATCCAGTCGTGGCGCGAGCCCGCGACCCGCTTGGCCACGAGGCCGACGGTGTTCTTGAGCGAGAGCGTCACGTGGCCGCCGAAGCGGTGGGTCTTGCAGCACATCGTCTGCACGGCGCAGCCGGCCTCGGTGAACAGGCGCGCGGCGTGGAAGTCCTCGGGCCAGTGCTCGGCGGCGAACGCGCGCCAGCCCTCGCGCGGCAGGTCGTCGAGCACGACGACCCGGCCCCCGGCGTCGGCGACGACGCGCGCGGCGCCGGTCCGCTCGAGCACCGTGCGGGTGTCGCCCATGCCCGAGCGCTCGCCGAGCGTGAGGGAGGCGGCGCGCCGGCGCTTGAGCTCGCCGAGGAGCGCGGCGAGCGTGGCCGGATGCGTCGAGGCGGGGAAGGGGTCGTCGCTGTTGTAGTTGGCCTTGAGCGCGACGTCCTTCCCCACGCACGCCTGGAAGTCGAACGCTTCCAGGCACGCCGCCACGGCCTTCGCGCGGTCGGACTGCTTGACGACGACGACGCGCCCGCGGGCGGGCGGCGTCGCGGCCGCGAGCCGCGTCGGGAGCGCGGCGGTGAGTCCCATGGCGGCACCTCCCTCGAGCACGGCCCGGCGCGTCAGCACGGCGTGGTGCTCCTCGCGCCCGTCGGGCGCTCCGCCCGTCAGGCGCCGTTGCGCGCGGCGAACCGGCGCATGTCGCCCTTCGCGACGCGCCCGTCGGCCTCGATCGCGAAGCCCGCGCGGGCCACCGCCAGCTCGGTGTCCCGGTTGGGGTGGCAGCCGCCGGTCAGCCGCGTCCAGAACGGCTGCAGGTGATCTTGCAGGCGGGCCTTCCAGGGCCGGAGTGACCGCACGTGCTCGAGCATCCGGAGCCGGCCGCCCGGGGCGAGCACGCGCCGGACCTCCGCGAGACCCCGCGCCGGGTCGCCGACGCTGCAGAAGCAGAGGCCGCTCACCACCGTGTCGAAGGCGCCCGCGCGGAACGGGAGCGCCTCGGCGCGCCCCTGCACCAGCAGGGTCCGCGGCGCCCGGCGCCGCGCGCGCGCGAGCGTCGCCCAGACGGGCTCGATCCCGACCACCCTGACGCCGTCCGTGTAGAGCGGCAGGTTGCGCCCGGTGCCGGCGCCGACATCGAGCGTGCGGCCGCGCGCGCCCGCCACGAGCCAGCGCCGCCAGTCGTCGAGCCCGAAGCGCTCGAGGACCGCGCACATCGCGTCGTAGAGCCACGGGATCTGCTCGAGGCCGCGCATGGCCTCGACTGTACCACGCCGGCGCGGCGGCTCCCGCGCGGCGCGCGCCCGTGAGAGAATCGGTCCCCGTGGAGCCCCCGACGCTCGTCTGGGTCGGCCTCGTCGTGACCGACGTCGCGGCGACGGCGCTGACGCTGGCCCGCGACTTCGGCCTCACGCGCGGCGACTGGGCCGCGGACCCCGGCGGCCGCACGATCCCGGTCCTCGGCGTGGGCGCTTGCGCGCTCGCGCTCTTCACCCCCGCCGATCCCCTCCTCGGGGGCGCGGCGGCTCCCGGCGTGCACCACCTCGCCCTCGGCGTCCCGGACCTCGCGCGGGCGGCGCAGGAGGCGGCCGAGCTCGGGCTCCGCCCGGCCGCCGCCGAGCCCGGGCTCGCCGGGGCGCGGCGCGTGGCGCTCGCCCTCGGGGCCACCGCCGGCGTGCGGACCTGGCTCACCGAGGCGGTCCCCGCCCCCGGCCCAGGCGGCGGCCGGGTGGCGCGCCTCGACCACGTCGGCGCGGCGCTCGCCGACAACGCGGCGGCGCTCGACGCCTTCACCACGCGGCTCGGCTGCCCGATCGAGAGCACGCAGACGGACCTCGAGGCGCGGATCCCCGTCGAGAGCTTCACCTCCGACCGGTACGGCGTCGTCCAGCACGCGCGCGAGCCCGAGCTGGTGGGCGGCCTCCGCGTGGCGTTCGTCACCGTCGGCGACGCGGACCTCGAGCTGCTCGAGGACTTCGACCCGCGCCACCCCGCCGTCGTCGCGGGCGAGGGCCCCGGCACGACGCGCAAGGACCGGAGCGCGATCGCGCGCTTCGTCGCCACGCGCGGCGGCGGCTTGCACCACCTGGCGTTCCGCGTCACCGACGTGGACCGGGCGCTCGAGCGCCTCGCCCGCGCCGGACACACGCTGCTCGACCCGCGCGGCCGCCCGGGCTCGCGGCGGGCGCGCATCGGCTTCCTGCACCCCAAGGGCCTCCACGGCGTGCTCGCGCACCTCGTGGAGCGCGAGGAGATCTGAGCGATGGGCCTCGGGATCACCCAGGTGGACGCGTTCACGGACCGGCCGTTCGCCGGCAACCCCGCTGCCGTGTGCGTCCCGCCCGGGCCCCGCGAGCCGGCCTGGATGCAGGCGGTGGCGCGCGAGATGAACCTCGCGGAGACCGCCTTCCTCGAGCCGCGCGCCGACGGCTTCGGCCTCCGCTGGTTCACGCCGACCGTCGAGGTGGACCTCTGCGGCCACGCGACGCTCGCGGCCGCGCACGTCCTCTGGGAGGAGAGCCACCTGCCGCCGGGCGTCCAGGCGCGCTTTCACACGCGGAGCGGCCTGCTCAGCGCCGACCGGCGGGGCGCGTGGATCGAGCTCAACTTCCCGGCCACGCCCGCTGAGCCCGCGCCGCCGCCGCCGGGGCTCGCGCAGGCGCTCGGCGCCCCGGCGGCGCACGTCGGCCGCACCCGGTTCGACTACCTCGTCGAGGTGGACGCGGAGGCGACGCTCCGCGGCCTCCGCCCCGACCACGCGGCGCTCGCCGCGCTGCCCGTGCGCGGCGTCATCGTCACGAGCCGCGCGGCGGCCGGGGGCTTCGACTTCGTCTCGCGCTTCTTCGCGCCGGCCGCCGGCATCCCGGAGGACCCGGTGACGGGCTCGTCGCACTGCGCGCTCGGCCCATACTGGGGGGCGCGCCTCGGCAAGACGGAGATGCTCGCCTACCAGGCCTCCGCGCGCGGCGGCGTCGTGCGCGTGCGCCTCGCGGGCGAGCGCGTCAGGCTCGGCGGCCAGGCGGTCACGGTGCTGCGCGGCCAGCTCGTCTAGCCCAACTTCCGCGGTCGCCAAGGGCGGAACGGCCGATTCACGCTGTCCGCACGTCGTAAGTGC
>Ga0154364_1055_pt1 | contig 23216 bp, 21 predicted proteins | sample RifGroA2_FD_115892 | JGI IMG/M metagenome (GOLD analysis project Ga0154364, IMG submission 115892) | Candidatus Rokubacteria bacterium GWA2_73_35 | reverse complement strand
GGCGCGCAGGTGGCAGGGCACGTGGTACGTCACGGCGCCGACGGGCCGGACGAAGCGCGTGTCGAGCGCGCCGTCCGCCTTGAGCTTCGCCAGGTACTCGAAAAGGTCGCGGGTGCTGCCGGCGACGAGCTTCGCGTCCTCGGAGCCGTCGAGCCACGGGTACTCCCGCTTGAGCATGTAGCTGCACGTCGGACCCGGCGCCACGATCTCGCGCCCCTCGCGCACCGCCGCGGCGAGGCTCCGGACGTTGTCCCGGACGAGCGCCCGCGCCTCGTCCACCGCGCCGCCGTCGAGGTACGGCATCCCGCAGCAGCGCTGCCGCGGCAGGCTCACGTCCACGCCGTTCTTCTCGAGCACGCGGACCGCCGCCCGCCCCGTCGCCGGCTCGTTGTACTCGACGCTGCACGTGGTGAAGAACGCGACCTTCCTGGCTGCGGGCGTCGGGGCTGTCGCCACGCCCGCCGCCTGCGACGCCCCGCCCGCCGCGCCCTTGCTCCGCCGCGCGAACCAGGACGAGAACGTCTGCCGGTGGAACTTCGGCAGGTTGCGGCCCTTGTGGATGCCGGCCACGGCCTCGACGAGCGCGCGGTGCGCGGGAAGCTCGTTCAGCCAGTTCGACACGGGCGCCGTCCAGCTCCCCAGCCTGCCGACCAGCTCGGTGTTGCCGAGCACCCTGTCTTGTAGACTCACGCCGCGCACGCGCGCCTCGGCCGCCCTCGCCCGGAGCATGAGCCGCGGGAAGTCCACTTCCCAGCGGTGCGGCGGCGTGTACGGGCAGTGGTTGTAGCAGAGCTTGCACTGGTAGCAGAGGTCGACGACCTCCTTCACGTCCGCTTTCGGCAGCTTCTCGACGTCGCCGTCCACGGCCTCCACGTCGAGCCGGTCGAACATCACCTTGAAGGACGGGCAGAGGGGCAGGCAGCGGCGGCAGCCGCCGCAGATGTCGTAGACCCGCCTGAGCTCCACGTCGACCTTCTCGAGGTCCCAGAACTCCTTCGAGCCGAGATCCAGCGTCCCCATGGCCGTCCTCCAGCCTCGATGGTCCTCCGGCTCCGCACCGCTGGTGCCCGCCGGGTCGTGGAGCTTCCGCGAGACCCGTGTAGTCAGGGTTGCCCGAGCCGCGACGCTCCAGCCCGACCTCCCGCGTCGTGGCTAGCGTGGTCGAGCGGGAGCGCCACGACCCGGCGGGCGCACACCGGGGAGGAGCTAGATGGCCTCGGCCGGGTCCTTGCCCGCGATCTGCTGCAGGCCCTTGTTGAACCGGCCCGCGTGCGACTTCTCGGCCTTCGCGAGCGTCTCGAACCACTCCGCCAGCTCGGCGAAGCCCTCGTCGCGCGCGGTCCTGGCCATGCCCGGGTACATCTGGGTGTACTCGTACGTCTCGCCGGCCACCGCCGCCTTGAGGTTCTTCTCCGTCTTGCCGATCGGCTCGCCCGTCGCCGGGTCCCCGACCTCCTTCAGGAAGTCCAGGTGACCGAACGCGTGCCCGGTCTCGGCGTCCGCCGTGTCCTTGAAGAGGCCGGCGATGTCCGGGAACCCCTCGATGTCGGCGACCCGCGCGAAGTAGAGGTACCGGCGGTTCGCCTGCGACTCCCCCGCGAACGCCTCCTTCAGGTTCTCGACGCTCTTCGTGCCCTTGAGACTCTTGCCTGCCATAGCTCCTCCTCTCTCAACCGAGCCGTGATCGGCCGCGGCGCCGCCGACACGCGCCGCAGCGCCCGTAGAACTCCATGCGGTAGTCGAGGATCTCGAATCCCGTGCTCGAGGCCATGCGCGCCCGCACGGCCGTCTGCGGCCGGGCCGGCACGTCGTAGATCCGGCCGCACGCGAGGCACGTGAAGTGATCGTGGGTCCCGGTGTTGCCGTCGAAGCGCATGCCGTCGGCGGCGGCTCGCTCCGCCAGCAGCCCCTCCGCGGCCAGCAGCCGGAGGTTCCGGTAGACCGTCGCGAGGCTCACGCGCGGCAGCCTCCGCCGCACGCGCCGGTACACGAACGCCGCCGTCGGGTGGGCGTCGGTCGTCCGGACCACGTCCAGGATGATGCGGCGCGGCCGCGTCAGCTTGAGGCCGCGGGCCCGCAGAGTGTCCACCGTGGTCGGCGGCGGCCCGTTGCGGGCCGCGCCGGAGTGGTGCGAGTGGTTATTAGTAATCATTATCAACTAAGCCGACGTGGAGTGTACCCGCGGGTCGGGACCCTGTCAACCGAACGCGCCTGGCGCCGTCCGTGCGAGTCCAGTAGAATATCCACCTCAGGAGGACCGCTCGAATGGCCCAGCCCCCGGGGCTCCGCATCGAAGGAGCCCGCCAGAACAACCTCAAGAACGTCTCGCTCGAGATCCCGCACGATCGGCTGACGGTCATCACGGGCGTGTCCGGCTCGGGCAAGTCCTCGCTCGCCTTCGACACGCTGTTCGCCGAGGGGCAGTGGCGCTACATCGAGTCCCTGTCCACCTACGCCCGGATGTTCCTCGACCGCGTGGACCGCCCCGACGTGGACCGCATCGAGCAGATCCGGCCCGCGGTCGCGCTCGAGCAGAAGAACCCGGTGCGGACGGCGCGTTCGACGGTCGGGACCGCCACCGAGGTCTACGACTACCTGCGGCTGCTCTACGCAAAGATCGGGCACGTGCACTGCCCGGCGTGCGACGCCCCCGCCGCCTCGCACTCGCCCGAGTCCATCGTGGACGAGCTGCTCGCCGCGTACCCCGGCGCCCGCGCGCTGATCATGTTCCGGCTCGCGATCGCGGCCGGCGTGCCGGCGGCCGAGTTGTGGGCGAGCCTGACGCGCCGCGGCTTCGCGCGCGTGCGGCTCGGCGACGAGACGGTCGACCTCGCCGCGCCGCCGCCGGACCTCGGCGACCGGCGCGAGCTCGCGGTCGTCCTCGACCGCATCGTGCTCGACGCGGCGCGGCGCCGGCGCCTCACCGAGTCCGTGGAGTCGGCGCTGCGCGAGGGCGGCGGCCGGCTCGAGGTCGAGGTGCTCGGCGCGGGCACCCGGGTCTTCGCCGAGAGCTTCCGCTGCACGGCGTGCGGCACGTCGCTCGAGCGGCCCCAGCCCCTGCTCTTCTCGTTCAACCACCCGCTCGGTGCGTGCGCCGAGTGCAAGGGCTTCGGCAACGTCCTCAAGTACGACGAGGCGCTCGTCGTGCCCGACCGCACGCGCTCGCTGGCCGGTGGCGCGGTCGAGCCCTGGACGCACCCGTCCGGCAAGCGGCACCAGCGTGAGCTCATGAAGGCCGCGCGCCGCCGGAAGCTCGACACGGATACCCCGTGGGAGCAGCTGCCGGAGGCGGTCCGCCGGCTCGTCTACGAGGGCGACGGGCGCTTCCCGGGGATCCGGGGCTTCTTCGAGGAAGTGGAGTCGTACCGCTACAAGCTGCACGTCCGGGTCTTCCTCTCGCGCTACCGCAGCCAGTCGCCCTGCCAGACGTGCCGCGGCGCCCGGCTCAAGCCCGCGGCGCTCGCCGTGCGCATCGCGGGGCTCACGATCGCCGAGTTCACCGCGCTCACGATCGACGCGGCGGCGCGCCTGCTGGCCGACCTGAAGCTCACGGCGTGGGAGGCCGTCGTCGCGCGCGAGATCCTGCGCCAGCTCAACGCCAAGCTCAGCTTCCTGCTGCGGGTCGGCCTCGGCTACCTCACGCTCTCGCGCCAGACGCGGACCCTGTCGGGAGGCGAAGCCCAGCGCATCAATCTGGCGAATCAGCTCGGCTCCCAGCTCGTGGGAACCCTCTACGTGCTCGACGAGCCGTCGATCGGGCTGCACGCGCGCGACACCTCGCGGCTCGCCGAGCTGTGCCGCGAGCTCGCGCAGGCGGGCAACACCGTCGTCGTCGTCGAGCACGACCCGGGCTTCATCGGGGCGGCCGACTGGCTCGTCGAGCTGGGGCCGGGCTCGGGCGAGCGCGGCGGCGAGATCGTGTTCAGCGGCCCCCAGGCCGAGTTCCAAAAGGCGACGCGCTCGCTCACGGCGCGTTACGTGTCGGGCCGCGAGACGATCCCGGTGCCGGCGTTCCGGCGCAGCGGCCGCCGCCACCTCGCGCTGGTCGGCGCGCGCGACCACAACCTGAAGGACGTGACGCTGCGCATGCCGCTCCACACGCTCGCGGTGGTGAGCGGCGTGTCGGGCTCGGGGAAGTCCACGCTCGTCCACGACACCCTCTACCGGGCCGCCGCGCGCGCCTTCAAGACCGAGTTCGCCTCGCCCGGCGCCTACGACGGGCTGACGGGCCTCGAGTACCTGAAGGGCGTCCGCCTCATCGACCAGGAGCCCATCGGCCGGACGCCGCGCTCGAACCCGGTGACCTACGTGAAGGCCTTCGACGAGATCCGCCGCCTCTTCGCCGCGCTGCCCCGCGCGAAGGCGCTGGGCCTCGACGCGGGCGCGTTCTCGTTCAACGTGCCCGGCGGGCGCTGCGAGGCGTGCCAGGGCGACGGGTTCCAGAAGCTCGAGATGTACTTCTTCGAGGACGTGTACGTCTCCTGTCAGGAGTGCGAGGGCCGCCGCTACCGACCCGACGTCCTGGGCGTGAAGCATCGCGGCCGTTCCGTGAGCGACGTCCTCCAGATGACCGTCGACGACGCCGTCGACTTCTTCGCCGCGCAGGGGAGCCTCGCACGCCGCCTGCGCGTCCTGCAGGACGTCGGCCTCGGCTACCTCCGCCTCGGCCAGCCGGCGACGACCCTCTCGGGCGGCGAGGCGCAGCGGCTCAAGATCGCCGCGGAGCTGGGCGGGCGGCAGACGGGCGAGATGCTCTACATCCTCGACGAGCCCACGACCGGCCTGCACCTCGACGACGTGAAGAAGCTCCTCGGCGTGCTCAACCGCCTGGTGGACGCCGGCAACACGGTGCTCGTCGTCGAGCACCACCTCGACGTCATCAAGTGCGCCGACTGGGTCGTCGACCTCGGGCCCGAGGGCGGCGAGGAGGGCGGCGAGATCGTCGCGGAGGGGACGCCGGAGACCGTGGCCCAGACCCCGGGCTCCTACACCGGCAAGTTCCTGGCGGAGGTGCTCCCGAAGCTCGGCGGTAAGAACGGCCGATCCTGACCGTGCGCGTCTTTCGGGGCTGGATCGTCGTCGCCGGGGCGTTCAGCGTCCTCTTCGTCGCCTACGGGGCCCAGTACTCGTTCGGCGTCTTCTTCTCGGCGCTCCTCGAAGAGTTCGGGTGGAGCCGCGCGAGCCTCGCCGGCGCGTTCTCGCTCTACGCCGCCGCCTACTGCGTCTTCGGCTTCCCCGCGGGCCGGCTCACCGATCGCTGGGGCCCGCGCCTCGTCATCGCGTTCGGCGGGCTCTTCCTCGGCGCCGCCCTCGCGGGCATGGCGCTCGTCACCCGGCTCTGGCAGCCGTACGTGCTCTACGGCCTCGTCGCCGCGCTCGGGATGGGCACCGCCTACGTGCCGTGCAACAGCACGGTCGTGAAGTGGTTCGTCGCGCGCCGCGGCCTCGCCGTCGGCCTCGCCACGGCCGGCGGCAGCGTCGGCACCTTCGTCCTGCCGCCGGTGGCCCAGCTCCTCGTGAGCGCCGCGGGCTGGCGCACGGCGTATGTGGTCTTCGGCGTCGGCGTGTTCGTCGTCCTCAACCTGATCGCGCGCCTCATGCACCGTGATCCCGAGAGCCTCGGGCTCCACCCCGACGGCGCCGCCCGGCCGCCGGCCGCGGCCGCCGGCGCCGAGGCGCCGTGGCCCCTCGGCCGGGCGGTACGCACGCGCGCGTTCTGGCTGCTCGGGGCGACGTTCACGGCGACGTGGATCCCCGTCTTCATCCCGCTCGTGCACCTGGTGCCGTTCGCGCGCGACCTCGGCTACTCGCCGCTCGTCGCCGCCTCCGCGGTGAGCGCGCTCGGCGTGGGCGCCGTCGTCGGGCGCCTCGTGATGGGGAGCGTCTCGGACAGGATCGGGCGCCGGCCTGCGGTCGCGATCGCGATGGCGGTCCAGGCCATCGCCTTCCTCGGGTTCCGCCAGACGCGCGGGCTCGAGATGCTCTTCGGCACCGCGCTCGTGTTCGGCTACTCCTACGGCGCGATCTCGACCCTCTTCCCCGCGATCGTCAGCGACTTCTTCGGGCGTGGGCAGGCCGGCGCGCTCGTCGGCTTCCTCTTCGCGTTCGCGGGCGCGATGGCGGGCTGGGGGCCGCTGCTGGCGGGGGCGATCTACGACGCGACCGGCAGCTACAACCTCACCTGGCTCCTGGCCGCGGCGCTGAACGTCGTCGCGCTCGCGCTGCTCTCGCAGGCGCGGCCGCCGCGACCCGCCGAGGCGTGACGGCCGGGCGCGCGATCGAGGGCCGCCCGCTCGGCCGGGTCCTCGGCTAGAATCCCCGCTGGGGGCGGACCGCCGGGCCGACCGCGAGCCGACCCGGCACGGAGGGCGGATGAAGACGCTGCGCGACAGGTACTGCATCGTGGGCGTGGGCGAGACGGAGTACTCGCGCGGCTCGGGCCGCACCACGCGCGCCCTGGCCGTGGAGGCCGTGCGTCGGGCCATCCTCGACGCGGGTCTCACGGCGCGCGACGTGGACGGGATGATGGACTACCAGTCCGGCGACTCGACGCTCGCCAACCACGTCGCCCCGGACCTCGGGATCCGCCTCGACTTCTACATGGACGTGGTCGGCGGCGGCTCCTCGACCGAGGCGCTCGTCGGCCTGGCGATGGGCGCGATCGAGACCGGCATGTGCCGGACGGTCGCGATCTACCGCTCGATGAACGGCTACAGCGAGTTCCGCATCGGCGGCACCGGCGCCCGGGCCGCCCAGCCCGTGCGCGGCCTCGACCTCGCCCAGGTCCCGTTCGGGATGCGGAGCGCGGGGCAGAACTTCGCGCCGACCTTCATGCGCCACATGTACGAGTACGGCACCACGTCCGAGCAGGTCGCGCACGTGAAGGTCGCCCACAGCAAGCACGCCTCGCAGAACCCGAAGGCCCTCCTCCGGGAGCGCGTGAGCGTCGCTGACGTCGTCGGCTCGCGCTGGATCGTCAAGCCGCTCCACCTGCTCGACTGCTGCCTCGAGACCGACAACGCGACGTGCCTCGTCGTGACCTCGGCCGAGCGCGCCCGCGACCTCCGCCACCGACCGGTCCACGTCATGGGCGTGGCCGGGCGCGTCTCGAAGCCGCGCCTCGACTTCCACTGGGCCCACGGCCCGATCACCCGCGTCGCGGGCTACTACGCCAAGGACATCGTCTTCGGCCAGGCGGGCATCGGGCCCGAGGACGTGGACCTCACCGGGTCCTACGACGCATTCACCTTCACGACGATGCTCCAGCTCGAGGAGTACGGCTTCTGCAAGAAGGGCGAGGGCGGCCAGTACGTCTCGAGCGGGATCATCGAGCTCGGCGGCCGGCGCCCGAACAACACCTCGGGCGGCCACCTCTGCGAGGGCTACACGCACGGGATGTCGATGGTCATCGAGAACGTCCGCCAGCTCCGCGGGACCGTGGACGACTCCTGCCCCGGCGCGGCCGAGGGCGTGCACAGCCACGACTACGCGCCGGGTCGCTGCCGGCAGGTGAAGGACGCGGAGATCGCGATGAACCTCGGCTGGGCGGTGCCGCCGACCGGCAGCGCCCTCATCCTACGGCGCTGATCAGGAGCCTCGACGATGCCCGAACCGGTGACCTACCGCGGCATGACGCTCCTCGTCCCCGACAACGACAGCGAGTGGAAGGAGTTCTACGCCCACGCGCGCGCCCACCGTCTCGTCGTGCGCCGCTGCGCGGTGTGCGGACTCCTGCGCTACCCGCCCAGCCACGCCTGCCCCTGGTGCATGGACCTCGGCTGGGCGTGGCACGAGGTCAGCGGGCGCGGGACGATCTACTCCTACGCGATCGTCCACCACGCGATCCAGCCCGGCTTCAAGGCGCTGACGCCCTACCCGGTCGTGCTCGTCGAGCTGGACGAGCAGCGCGGGCGACCGACGCCCGACGAGGCGCTCCGCATCATCGCCAACCTCGTCCGGCCCGACCTCACGCCCGAGGCGGAGGCCAGCGTCGCGATCGGCCGGCGCGTGCGGGTGGTCTTCCAGGACCTCGCCGAGCACCTGGCGCTGCCGCAGTTCACGCTGACGGACGAGCCGCCCGCGGGGCGCGTCTGGCGGCTCTCGGAATGAAGCTCGGCCTCGCGCTCTCGGTCCAGCACCTGCCCGACGAGCCCCAGCCCGCCCGCTTCCGCGAGCACGTCGAGCAGGTGCGGCTCGCGCGCGCCGCGGGCTTCGCCTCGGTGTGGGCGAGCCAGCACTACCTCTCCGATCCCTTCACCTACTTCCAGCCGATCCCGACGCTCGCCCGCGTCGCCGCCGAGGCCGAGGGCATGACGCTCGGCACGGGCGTCCTCCTCCTGCCGCTCCGTCACCCCGTCGAGGTCGCCGAGGAGATCGCGACGCTCGACGTGATCGCGGACGGCCGCCTCGTCTTCGGCGTCGGTCTCGGCTACCGCGACGTCGAGAACCGGGCGATGGGGCAGGACCCGAAGACGCGCGTCGGACGGCTCGTCGAGGGCCTCGAGGTCATCGAGCGGCTCTGGACCGGCGAGCCCGTGACGTACGCCGGCCGGCACTTCACGCTCGCCGACGTGAGGATCTCGACGCGTCCCGTGCAGCGGCCGCGCCCGCCGATTTGGCTCGCCGCGAACAGCGACGGCGGCGTCCGGCGCGCGGCGCGGCTCGCCGACGCCTGGCTCATGAACCCGCACACGACGCTCGCCACGCTCGAGCGCCAGCAGGCGCTCTTCCACGCGACGCGCCGCGAGCTGGGCCGCCCGCCCGCCGCCGAGGTGCCGCTCGTCAAGGAGTGCTACGTCGCCCCCGAGACCGCGACCGCCTTCGCGGAGGCGGCCGCGTTCCTCGAGGCCAAGTACCGCGTCTATCGGAGCTGGGAGCAGGACCGAGCGCTCCCCGCCGGCGAGCGCTGGAGCCCGAGCTTCGAGGAGCTGGCGCGCGACCGCTTCGTCATCGGCGACCCGGTGAGGGTCGCCGAGGAGATCGCCCGCTACCGCGAGCGGCTCGGCGTCACGACGCTGATCGTCCGGCTCCAGTGGCCCGGCATGGAGCAGGCCGCGGTGCTCCGGTCGATCCGGCTCCTCGGGGAGAAGGTGCTCCCGCGCTTCGCCTGAGCGCCGACGGGTGAGCCTCAAGCGGCTGCTTCCCAGGGAGCACGGCACGTGGGGGATGCTGCTCGTGCCGTGGGCGATCGGCGTCGGCGTCGCGCGCCGGCTCGCGTGGCCGGACCTCCTGCTGCTGGCGGCGATGCTGCTGCTCTTCCTCGCCCACAACCAGCTCCTGGTCTGGCTCCGGCTGCGCCTCGTCCCGGCGTCCGATCCTGACGCCCGGGCGCGCGCCCGCGGCCTCCTCCTGCTGCTCACGGCCGCGGGCGGCGTCGTCCTCCTGCCGGTGCTCGCGCGCGCCCGCCCGGCGCCGCTGCTCGCCCTCGGCGCCCTCGCCGCGGTGCCCGCGGCCGCGAGCCTGTACCTGGTCTACCGCAGGCTGGACCACGCGCTCGCGGGACAGATCCTGGCGCCCGCCGGCCTGGCCCTGAGCGCGCCGGCCGCGTACGCGCTGGCCCGCGGCGCGCTCGACCGGACCGGGGCGGCGCTCTGGGCGATCAGCTTCCTGTTCTTCCTCGGCGCCGTCCTGTACGTCCGCCTGAAGATCGACGCCCTCAAGCGGACCGCGGCGCTCGCCGCGCCCGCCGCCAGGCTCGGATTCGCGGCGCCGACCCTCGGGATGGAGCTCGCGATCCTGGGCGCCGTCCTGATCGCGCTGCGCGTCGGAGGCCTCTCGCCGTGGACCGTTCTCGCGTTCGTCCCGACCGCCGCGCAGACGCTCGTGGGCGTCGCGCGGCTCGACCGCCCGGCCAGGCTGAAGCGCGTCGGGATCCTCGCCACGGCGCACGCGATCGCGTTCGCCCTACTCGTGATCTGGCTCGCGTGAAGGGCGGACGCCCCCTGTGAGCCAGCCGCGCTGTCGAGGGACGCCACGGTTGCGCCGGGGCGTCCCGAGCGCCGGGGGGCTTGGGGGGCGCCCGGAGCCCCCCATGAAATCAAAACAGCGCGATCGGGTTGACCGGCGAGCCCGTTGCGTGCTGCAGCCTGAGCGGCGCGAGGGTCAGCATGAACTCCCAGCGCCGCCGCGCCGCGCACGCGCGCGCGAGCGCCTCGAGGTCGGCGTTGTCGATGAGCCAGAGGCCCATGCCGACGAGGCCCACGATGTGGACGACGTTGCCGAGCCCCGGGTGGGTCGCCGGACTCACGTCGTTGTGAGTGTCGGTGCCGAGCATCGCGATGTCGTGGGCGCGGAGCCACGGCATGGAGGCCACGTGCGCCGCGGGAGAGCCGTCCCTCACGGGGTGGCGCGGCGTCTCGAGCCGGCGCGCGTAGTAGCCGGTCCGGATGAGGAGGATGTCGCCCGGCTCGACGCGCACGCCCTCGGCCTGCTCGGCGGCCTCGAGGTCCTCGGGCATCACGCCCTCGCCCGCCTCGAGCGGGCGCCCCCGGAGCGCCGCGACGTCGAGCAGCACGCCCCGGCTCACCACGCCGTCGCGCAGCAGGTCCACCGACTCGGCCCGCGCGCCCTCGCGCGCGGTCACCAGGTTGCAGGAGCGGCCGTTGTAGATCTTCCCGTCCCAGAAGTAGTGGGCCGGCGTGTCGACGTGGGTGATCGTGTAGCCATGGAAGACCATGCCGATGAACTCGGCCGCGCCCCGCCGGGCGAGGAGGCGCTCGCGCGGGTCGTGGTCGCGCCCCTCGCCCGAGTCCACCATGAAGCGGAGCGGCTGGAACGAGGTGTCGGCGGCGATGTCGTTCGTCACGATCGGGCGCGCGCAGCTCACGGAGACCCCGTCCCTCACGAGCGCCGCCGCCCGCCGTCGCTTCTCCGGCGTGATCAGGTTGATGGTCCCCAGCTCGTCGTCCGTCCCCCAGCGGCCCCAGTTGCTGAGCGACGAGATCATCGCGACCACGTCCTGCTCGCTGAGCGTCCTCACGTCGTGAGCCTCCTCACGATGTCGTCGTACGCCTTGTCGGCCAGCGCCCGGACCTCGTCGCGCGTGAGCGGCTGGATCGGGTGCGGGACCACGACGGTGCGGTACTCCGTGGCGCCGAGCGCCTCGGCCTGGGCGCGCGCGGCGCCGACGAACTCCGCCGAGATCACCGTCGCGGTCGGGATGCCGTGGTCCTCGAAGAACACGCCGTCGTGCACACTGCACGTGGTGCAGGACCCTCAGTCGGCGAGCGCCTCGATCAGGACGTCGGTGGCCCCCGCGATCTCCCGGCGGAGGGCGTCGGGCGCCGGCCGGGCGAAGGTCGGCTTCTTCTTCCGGACGATGGCCTTCGGCCGCGCGCGCTCGTGGAGCAGCTCCTCGATCCGGTCGAGGAGGTGGTCCCCCTTCGCCTTCGAGATGTCGAGGAGCGTGATCGTCCTGCCCTCGAGGCTCGCGGGCCGGGGCGCCGTCTTCCGCGGCACGGCGACGGAATCGGTCGGATCCAGATAGTCGGCCATGGGTCTCCTCCCGTCAGGGGGTGCGGATCGGCCTCAGGACCAGCGACGAGCCCTTGGGAAACGTCCAGCCGGGCACGATCGCCGAGAAGCGGCCGGCGGTGCCGCCGGCGACGACGAGCTTCAGGTTCTCCGGGGCGCGGAACTTCGGGATCAGCGTGTCGTCGCGGGCGGGGTCAGCGAACTTGGCGAGCACGTGCTCGGGGAGCCCCTCGCCGCCGTCGCGGCCCGGCACGAGCTCGCGCACGGGGCGCCGCAGGCGCTCCCAGAGCCAGCGCCGGACGTCAGCCTTCTTCCAGCCCGCGTCGCCGAGCGTCGTCGCGTGCTCGGGCGAGAGGACGACGAGCGTGTCCCCCCAGTGGGTCGCCTTGTGATGGGACACGACCGCCAGGCTCGCGGCGAGCGTCCCGAGCAGGTCCTCCGGCGTGCGCGACCGATGGTCGTACACGCCGAGGGGCGCGTCGGCGGCCAGCACTGCGACAGTGCTTCCTCCCACTGGGAAGCCGTGCTCGACGGCAAGCGACTCCCAGGGGCTCGCCTCCTCCCGCTCGCCGATGCAGTAGCTGTAGCGCCCCGGGTGGGCGAGCGTGGACATGCTGACGACGCCCGGCGTGGCGCCGCCCACGTTGACGCACACGAGACGCAGCGCCCGGCCGATGGTGGCGTTCGCGCGCCAGCCGGAGCCGAGGACGCCGGCGCCGCAGTTGATGTCGAGCGCCAGGCGGATCGGGCCGTTCACGACGACGAGGGGCGACGGCGAATTGGTCGTCGCCGACACCCCGTGAAGATCGAAGGCGTCGTCGCAGACCGCCTCGACCGCGGCAAGCACGACCGGCAGGTACTCCGGGCGGCAGCCGGCCATCACCGCGTTGACCGCGACCTTCTCGACGGTGGCACGCCCGTAGTTCGGCGGCACGAGGGCGACCAGCTCCTCGGCACGCCGCCCCGAGGCGGCGACGGCGCGCGCCACGCGCGCGGGGGTCGGCGGCACGACGGGGAGGCCGTCAGTCACGCCCCGCGCGTACAGCTCCTCGATCGCGTCGGCTTCGGTCTCGGCGCTCGCGCGGGACATGCCGAGAGGCTAACACACTCGGGGGCGCGCCCCGGGCTCACGCGAGCGTGTGGCGCACCATCTTGCTCTCGACCAGGTAGATGACCATCTCGGCGATGTTCGTCGCGTGGTCGGCCACCCGCTCGAGGAAGCGCGAGATCAGGATGAGGCGGATCGCGCGCGGGATGGTCTTGGGATCCTCCATCATGAAGGTCAGCAGCTCGCGGAAGATCTGCTCCTTGAGGGCGTCCACCTCGGCGTCCTCGGCGCAGACCCGCCGCGCGAGCGCCGCGTCCCGGCCGACGAACGCGTCGAGGCTCTCCTTGACCATCCGCTGCGCCCGCTCGGCCATCCGCGGCAGGTCCACGTAGGGCTTGAGCTGCGGCTCGCGGCCCAGCTCGATCGCGCGCTGGGCGATGTTCACCGCCTGGTCGCCGATGCGCTCGAGGTCCGTGACGATCTTCATCGCGGTCGTGAGGAAGCGGAGGTCGCCCGCCGCCGGCTGGTGGAGCGCCAGCAGCTCCACGCACTTCTCGTCGATCTCCACGTCGTAGGCGTTCACCTGCCGGTCGCGCTCGACGACCTCGCGCGCCAGGTCGTTGTCGCGCTCGATCAGCGCGCGCATGACCCGGCGGATCTGCTCCTCGACGAGCCCGCCCATGGCGAGCAGCGTCTGCTTGAGCGCGTCCAGCTCCTCGTGGAAGTGCCGCTGCATGGGACGCCTCCGTCTACCCGAACCGGCCGGTGATGTAGTCCTCCGTGCGCTTGTCGCGCGGGCTCGTGAACAGCTCCCGCGTCACCCCGACCTCGACCAGCTCCCCGAGGAGCAGGAAGCCCGTGTAGTCCGAGACGCGCGCGGCCTGCTGCATGTTGTGGGTGACGATCACGATCGTGTAGCTGTTCTTGAGCTCGAGCATCAGCTCCTCGATCCTGGCCGTGGCGATCGGGTCGAGGGCCGAGCAGGGCTCGTCCATCAGCAGCACGTCGGGCTCGACCGCGACCGCGCGCGCGATGCACAGGCGCTGCTGCTGGCCGCCCGAGAGCCCGAGCGCCGAGTCGCCGAGACGGTCCTGGACCTCGTCCCAGAGCGCCGCGGCCCTGAGGCTCCGCTCGACGATCCCCTCGAGGTCGCTCCGATTGCGCACGCCGAGGATCCGCGGCCCGTAGGCGACGTTCTCGAAGACGGACTTCGGGAAGGGGTTCGACTTCTGGAAGACCATCCCCACACGCTGACGCAGCTCCGTGACGTCGAGCGTCGGGTCGTAGATGTCCGTCCCGCCGATGCGGATCGCGCCCGTGATCCGCACGCCGTCCACGAGGTCGTTCATGCGGTTGAGGCAGCGGAGCAGCGTCGTCTTGCCGCACCCCGACGGGCCGATGTACGCGGTCACGCGGTGCTTGGGCACCGACATGGAGACGTCCCGGAGCGCCCGCTTGGCGCCGTACCAGAGCGACAGGTGCTCGATCTCCACCATCGGCGCCTCCATGATACCGGAGGCGTCGGCGTGGGGGTTGAGGCTCCCGGCGACATTGACCGTCCCCACCATGGATCCCTCCTAGACCGCCGCCGTCGCGTACGTGCGGCGGAGCCGGTTGCGCAGGCCGATCGCGACCAGGTTCAGGAGGATCACGACCAGCAGCAGCAAGAGCGTGGTCACGAACACCATGGGCCGCGCCGCGTCCACGTTGGGCGACTGGAAGCCCACGTCGTAGATCTGGAAGCCGAGGTGCATGAACTTCCGGTCGAGGTGGACGAACGGCCAGAAGCCGTCCACGGGCAGCGAGGGCGCGAGCTTCACGACGCCGGTGATCATGAGCGGCGCCACCTCCCCGGCCGCCCGCGCCATGGCCAGGATGAGCCCGGTGAGGACGGACGGCATGACCGCGGGCAGCACGACCCGCAGCGTCGTCTCGAGCTTCGTCGCGCCGACCGCGAGCGACGCCTCGCGGAGCCCCTGCGGGATCGCGGCCAGCCCCTCCTCGGTCGCGACGATGACGACCGGCACGGTGAGCAGCGCCAGGGTGAGGGACGCCCAGAGGATCCCGCCCGTGCCGAAGGTCGGCGTGGGCAGCGCTTCCGCGAAGAGCAGGCGGTCGAGGCTCCCGCCGATCGTGTAGATGAAGAAGCCGACGCCGAAGACGCCGAACACGATCGACGGCACGCCCGCGAGGTTGTTCACCGCGATGCGGACGGCGCTGACGAACGCCCCCTGCCGCGCGTACTCGCGCAGGTAGAACGCCGCGAGGACGCCGAGCGGGGCGACCAGGAGGCTCATGAGCACGACCATCATCACGGTGCCGAAGATCGCCGGGAACACGCCCCCCTCGGTGTTCGACTCCCGCGGGTCGTCCGCCACGAACTCCCACACGCCGGCGGCGTAGTGGCGGGCCTTGGCGGCGAGGCCCATCGCGTTGGGCGCCCACGCGCGCAGCACCTGGGCGAGCGGCAGCTCCTTCGCCTTGCCGCCGTCGGCGGCGACCACCACACGCGCCGTCTGGCGCCGCTTGAGCTCGGCGAGGCGCGCCTCCTCGCGGGCGTAGCGCGCCCGGAGGGCGGCCAGCTCCGCCTGGATCGCGTCCACCCTGGCGCCGGCGGTGATCCCCCGGAGGTCCAGGCGGCGGAGCGCCAGCCGGGCCTGCTCCTGGGCGTGGTTGATCGCGCCGATGTCGCCCTTCTCGAGGGCGCGGATCTCGCGGCGCAGCCGCGCGGCCTCGGGCAGCCGCCGGGCGAGCTCCGCGAGGCCCGCGGCGCCCCGGACCGCGAGCACGCGGTCGCCGTCGCGCAGCGCCTCGATCGTCCCGAGCAGGGGCCCCCACTCGGTGCGCTCGATCACCACGACGTCGGCGGGGCGCTCGCGCCGGGCGATCCGCGCCTCGTCCACCCACTGGAAGTCCGCGCCGTAGAGGTCGCGGTTGCCGACCTGGAGCTTGATCCGGAACTCGCCCGGCTTGCCGGGGATCGCCTCGCGCTCGCGGACGATCCCGGTGAGCACCGTGCCGTCCACGAGCGTGGCGCGGAGGACGTCCGCCGGCCAGAAGAAGCCGAGCCCGTTCACGAGGATGAGCGCGACCAGCCCGACGACCAGGAGCAGGCAGAGCGCGAGCGCGCTGCCGGTCAGCCAGACGAACGGCTCGCCGCTCTTCCAGAAGCGCCTCACAGGTAGCGGTACCTCCGGCGGAGCCTGAGCCGCACCAGCTCCGCCAGCGTGTTCACGACGAACGTGAGGCAGAAGAGCAGGAACGCCGCCAGGAACAGGACGCGGAACAGCGTGCCGCCCTCGGGCGCCTCGGGCAGCTCGACCGCGATGTTGGCGCTGAGCGCGCGGAACCCGTTGAAGATCGACCACTCCATCACCGGCGTGTTGCCGGTGGCCATCAGCACGATCATCGTCTCCCCCACCGCGCGGCCGAAGCCGATCATGACCGCCGAGAAGATGCCGGGGCTCGCCGTCGGCAGGACGACCCGCAGCGCGGTCTGCCAGCGCGTCGCCCCGAGCGCGAGCGAGGCCGCGCGCAGGTGCTGCGGCACGTTGGCGAGCGAGTCCTCGGCGATCGTGAAGATGATCGGGATCACCGCGAAGCCCATCGCGATCCCGACCACGAGCGAGTTGCGCTGGTCGTAGGTGAGGCCGAGCGCCGACTGGAGCCAGGCGCGGTAGCTGCCGCCGAGCAGCGCCTGCTCGACGAGACCGCCCAGCACGAAGGCCAGCCACACCCCGAGCGCCGCCACCGGCAGCAGGAGCGCGACCTCGGTGCCCGGGCGGAGGCGGCTCCGGACCGCCGCGGGCAGCGCCCGCCACGCGGCGAGGGCCACCAGCACGAGGGCGGGGATCACGAGGTGCGTCAGGAAGATGCCGGGCACGACCTGCTCGACCACGGGCGCGAGCCACAGGCCCGCCAGGAAGCCCAGGACCACGCTCGGCAGCGCGGCCATGATCTCGACCACCGGCTTGACGTAGGCCTTGATGCCCGGGTGCATGAACTCGCTCACGTAGACCGCGGCCAGGAGGGCCAGCGGCACGGCCACGAGGAGCGCGTAGAACGTCCCCTTGAGCGTGCCGTAGATCAGCGGGGTCAGGCTGAGCTTGGACTCGAAGTCGTCGGTCCCCCCGGTGGACTGCCAGACGAAGGCCGGCTCGGTGTAGCCCTCGTACCAGACGCGGCCGAAGACCGTCCGGAGGGTGATCTCGGGGTGCGGGTTCGTCACCGCCCAGTGCGTGAGGCCGCCGGAGGCGTTCACGGCGAGCACGCCGTCGGCCTTCGGCGCGTAGACGAGGCTCCGGAGCGTCGACCCGTCCCCGGTGGCGAACGCGAGCAGCGTCTCGCCCGAGGTGCCGTAGCGGATGCGGACCTCGCCCCGCGCGTCGGCGGTGGCGAAGCCCTTGTCGCGCTGGGAGGCGGCGATCGAGACGACCGCGCCGTCGTGGCGCGTGAACTCGTGGATGCGGGTGAGCCGGCGCTCCGCGGCGCCGGGCGGGGCGAGCATCTGCCAGGACGTGACGCCGCCCCGGGCGTCGCCGACGACGAGCGTGCGGTCCCCGATCAGGAAGGCCAGGGCCGTCACCGGCGCCCCGGTGGGGCTCGCCGCGACCCACTGCCCGCGCGCGGGGTTGCCGCGGTCGCGCACGTCGTAGTGGACGACCTGGCCGCGGGAGGTGCCGACGAAGAGGTCCTCGGCGCGCGCGTCGAGCGCCAGCGCCGTGATCTCGCCGTCGGCCTCGACGGCGAGCGGCTGCGTGGATTCCTCCTTGCGGCCCGGCCCGACGAGCGCCTTCTTCTCCACGACCGTCTGGATCACGAGGTCCTTCGGCCCGACCTGCGCGACGCGGAGCGGCCCGCCTTCCGGGGCCGCGAAGGCGAGCTGCCGGATCGGGCGCCGCCCCTCCGGATCGAGCGCGACGGGCTCGCCGAACTCGGGGGCGGGGGTGACCGTGCGGCGGCCACCATCGAAGGTCACGTCGAACCCGACGGCGAGCGGCACGGCGCGTCCGTCGGAGGTCCCGAGCAGGAGCTGGTCCCGGCCGCCGCGCGCGACCGTCGTCACGCGCGCGCCCGCGAGGCCCGGCACCGGCGCCGGCGCAAGGCCGCGCTCGCCCCTGAGGGAGACGAACTCGACCACGCCGCCTGCCGTGACCCGGTAGGCGATCTCCCGGTACTCGTCCACCCCGACGGCGGCCCCGGCGGCCGGCGCGCTCGCGTCCCCGGCCGCCGCGTGCCGGCCCGCGACGACGGCCGTGGGCCGCTCGAAGAGCGGAGAGACCTCGCCCACAATGACGACGAGGATGGCGAGGATCGAGGCGATGATGATGATGCCGCCGAGCACGACGAGCCGGCGCGACACCCTGTCGAGGAGGATGCGCCGGCTCGTCCGCGCCCGGCCGAGCGTGAGGCTGGTGACGGCCACTACTGGATCCGGTTCAGCTCTTCCCTGGCGATCGACGCCGGGATCGGGAAGTAGCCGTCCTTCACGACCACCTCCTGCCCCTCCCGGGACATGACGAGCTTCATGAACTCGCGGGTGAGCGGGTCCAGGGGCTTGCCGGGCGCCCGGTTGACGTAGACGTAGAGGAAGCGCGCCAGCGGGTAGTCGGCCGAGTAGGCGTTGTCCGCCGTCGCCTCCACGCACTTGCCGCCCGGCTTCGCGGCGATCGGGACGGCGCGGACCCCGGCGGTGGCGTAGCCGATCCCGCTGTAGCCGACGGCGTAGCGGTCCACGGTCACGCCCTGCACCACGGCAGCCGAGCCCGGCTGCTCCTTCACGGCGTCCTTATAGTCGCCGTTCTTCAGCGCGTGCTCCTTGAAGAAGCCGTAGGTGCCGGAGGCCGAGTTGCGGCCGTAGAGGCTCACGGGCTTCGCCGCCCACTCGCCCGTGAGGCCGAGCTGGCCCCAGGTCTTGACGTCGTCCTTGGCCCCGTAGCGGCGGGACTTGGAGAACACCGCGTCCACCTGGGCCATCGTCAGGCACGTGAGGGGGTTGTCCTTGTTGACGAACACGGCGAGCGCGTCCACCGAGGTGCGGAGCGCGGTCGGCTTGTAGCCGTACTTCTTCTCGAACTGGTCGATCTCCGAGCCCTTCATCGGCCGGGACATCGGGCCGAGCTGCGCCGTGCCCGCGATCAGCGCGGGTGGCGCCGTCGAGGAGCCCTTGCCCTCGATCTGGATCTTCGCGTTCGGGTAGAACCGGTTGAACGACTCCGCCCAGAGCGTCATCAGGTTGTTGAGCGTGTCCGAGCCGATGCTCGAGACGTTGCCGCTCACCCCGCCGACCGCCTTGTAGGGCTGGAGGCCCGGATCCACCTTGACCTGCGCCGCCGCCTCGCCGCCCGCAGCGACGAGGAGGACCGCGAGAGCCGGCCCGAGCATCCAGTAAAGTCTCTTCATCATCGTCGTCTCCTTTTCGTGTCTGGGTTCAGCATGCTCTGCCGGTGTTTCCGTGACATGAACGGCGTGTTACGAATGCGTTACGATCCCGCGAGGGTGTCCGCGCCGTTCGAGGTCGCCGTGACCTCCCAGTCCTCTCGCGCCAGATCCATCGGCGCCGAGTGTCGACGCGCGCGGTTACAGGACGATGACAGCGGAGTAAATGTTGGGTGAACACCCTCGGCGAGCGCGAGGGCGTCGGGTCGAGGCGATCGGTCGGGAGGGTGTCGGGGGGAGCGGCCCTCGCTCCCCCCGACGTCGGATCAGGCGGGCGTCACAGCGGCCGGATCTGCACCTTCCGCCACTTGATCGGGCCGCCCTGGGCGCCTTTCACTCCGGGGCCGTACTGGAGCGCGAACGGTCCCGACGCGTGCTTGCTGTCCTGGATGCTCACGGTCTGGACGCCGTTCAGCTTGACGGTGAGCTGCGTTCCCTTCGCGGTGATCTCATAGGTGTTCCAGCGGCCGCCCGCCTTGTGCACCAGCGGCACCGGCACCGTGGCATGGTCGACGATCCCGCCCGTGGCGTACTTGGGGTCCGGCCGGATGTCCCAGATGTTCACCTCGTAGCAGGTCGCCGCGCCGACCTTGGCGGGATCGGAGCAGCGGATGAAGACACCGCTGTTGGTGTCCGTCGCCGCCCAGAACTCGGCGCGGATCTCGAAATCCGTGTAGGCGGCCCTCGACACCAGGTAGCCGCCCTTGCCCTTGTCGGCCACGACGGCACCGCCCTCCGCGCGCCAGTTGGCGTCACCGATCCGGTTCCAGTTGTCGAGCCCGGCTTCGCCGTCGATCAGCGTGACCCAGCCGCTGCCGGGCAGGCGGGCGCAGCCGGCCAGCGTGAATGCGAGGAACAGTAGCGCCGGGATGGAGGAAGATAAGCGTTTCACGTGGACCTCCTCTGGTGTGGGAGTCGTCGGCAACACGGACACAGCTCCCGCTCCGCGGGCCGCCACCCTTATATCGCGGCCGCGGCCGGGCCGCAACGAATCCGACTCCAGGCGGGCCGCCTTCCCGGGGTCGGCGCCCGGCGGCGCCTACGCCAGCTCGGCGAGCCAGGCGCGCAGGTGCGCGCCGATCTCGTCGCGGACCCGCCTGAACACGGCCAGCCGCTCCTCCTCCCCGCCCACGGCGCCCGACGGGTCGTCGAAGCTCCAGTGGACGCGGGTGGTCCGCGCCGGGAACACGGGGCAGCGCTCGTTGGCGGCGTCGCAGACGGTGACGACCCAGTCCCAGGGCTCGGCGACGAAGCGCTCGAGCGTCTTCGAGGCGTGGCCCGCGATGTCGACGCCGGCCTCGGCCATCGCCCGGATCGCCAGCGGGTGCACGCGCGTCGCCTCGGTGCCCGCGCTCGCGGCCTCGAAGCGGTCGCCCGCGAGGGCGCGGAGCCAGCCCTCGGCCATCTGGCTGCGCGCCGAGTTGTGCGTGCAGAGGAAGAGCACCCGCCGGCGGGCCGTCATGGCTGCGCGGCGGGGAGCGTGACCCGCACGGTCGTCCCGCGGCCCGGCGTGCTCTCGATCCCGAGCGTCCCGTCGTGGGCGAGGACCAGGTGCTTGACGATCGCGAGGCCGAGCCCCGTGCCGCCGAGCTCGCGCGAGCGCGCCTTGTCCACGCGGTAGAAGCGCTCGGTGATGCGCGGCAGGTCGGCGGGCGGGATGCCGACGCCGCTATCCGCCACCGCGACCTCCAGCCGGCCGTCGGCGCCCGGGCGCGCGCTCACCGTGACGCGACCGCCCTCGGGCGTGTACTTGACCGCGTTGTCCACGAGGTTGATCAGGATCTGGGCGAGCCTGTCGCGGTCGGCGTGAACGCGCGGCAGCTCCGCAGGGATCTCGGCGGCGAGTGCCACCCGGCCGGCCTCGGCCCGGGGCGCGATGATCGCGAGCACCGAGTCCACGACCTCGTCGAGCCGCACGGGCTCGAGCCGAAGCGCCACGCGCCCCAGCTCGATGTTGGAGAGGTCCGTGAGGTCGTCGAGCAGCCGGCCGAGCCGCTCGGTGTGGCGGAAGACGATGTCGAGGAACCGGCGCGCGTTCTCGCGCTCCTCGAGGGCGCCGCCGAGGAGCGTCTCGAGGTAGCCGTGGATCGCCGTGAGCGGCGTCCTGAGCTCGTGGGAGACGTTCGCGACGAACTCCGTGCGGACCTGCTCCAGCCGTCGCAGCTCGGTGACGTCGTGGAGCACCATGACCACCCCGACCTCGCCCCCGGCGAGGCGCAACGGCACCGCGGTCACCTGGAGCCACCGGTCGGCGGGCCCGGCGAGCCTCAGCTCGCGGCGCGACACCCCCTCCTCGCCCACGTCGCGGACGCCGCGGAGGATCTCGTGCAGGTCCACGTTCCGGACGACCTCGAGGAAGGGCTTGCCCTCGGGGCGCACCGCGCCGAGGCCGAACATCGCGCGCGCCCGCTCGTTCATGAGGAGGACCGCGTCGCGGCCGTCCACCGCGAGCACGCCCTCGACCATGCCGTCGAGGATCGCCGTGGCCTTGGCCTGCTCCTGCTGGAGGTCCTGGATCTCGCCGCGGAGCCGCCCCGCCATCGCGTTGAGCGCCCGGCCGAGCGTCCCGATCTCGTCGGGGGAGCCCGCGGGCGCCCGCGCCGCGAAGTCCCCCGCGCTCATGCGCTCGGCGATCGCCTGCATCTCGACCACCGGGCGCGTCACGCGGCGCGCGACGAACAGGCCGATCGCGAAGGCGACCGCGAGCGCGACGAGCCCGCCCCCGAGCACGACCCGGTGGACGCCGGCCCAGGCCTCGCTCACCACCGAGAGCGGCAGCGCCAGGCGCAGCACGCCGACCAGGCGCCCGCCGTCGTGGACGGGCAGCGCGACGTAAAGGAGCGGCGCCCGGACCGTCGCGCTCGTCCTGAGGTCGCGCCCGATCCGTCCCGCGACGGCCTCGCGGACCTCCGGCCGGCCCGCGTGGTCCTCGACCCGCCCGAGGTCCCCGACCGCCACCTCCGAGTCGCCCAGCACCCGGCCCTCCGCGTCGATCAGCGTCACGCGCGTCTCCGTCGGCCGCGCCGCCTGCACGAGCCAGGCGTGGATCTCCTCCGGCGGCGCGCGGCGCGCCAGGAGGCCGCGCGCGCCGTCGTGGAGGAGCCGGCCGGTGCTCGCCAGGCGCGCCTCGAGCGTCTCGACCGCGAAGCGCTCGAGGGCGCGGTTCAGGAAGAGGCCGGCGGCGAGCGTCGTCACGGCGACGAACCCCACGAGCGTCAGCGTCAGCTTGCGGGCGATGCTGCGCTGGAGGAAGAGGACGAGCCGACGCGGCATCACGCCTCCTCGAACCGGTAGCCGACCGACTTGACCGTGGCGATCCGGCTGCCGAAGTCCCCGAGCTTGGCCCGGAGCCGGCGGACGTGCACGTCCACCGTGCGCGACTCGATCTCGTCGGCGCGCGCGTAGCCCCAGACGCGGTTCAGGAGGTGCTCGCGCGAGAGGACCCGCCCGGCGGACTCGAGGAGCACCTGGAGCAGGTCGAACTCCTTGGGCGTGAGCGCGAGCACCCGGCCCTCGAGGGTCACGGTGTGCCGCGCCACGTCGAGCGTGAGCGGCCCTGCCGAGAGCACCGGGGTCGCCCCCGCCGCGGGGCGGGCGCGGCGGAGCACGGCCCGCACGCGCGCGACCAGCTCCTTGGGCGAGAACGGTTTGACGACGTAGTCGTCGGCGCCGACCTCGAGGCCCACCACGCGGTCCACCTCGTCGGCCTTCGCCGTCAGCATGATGATCGGCACGCCGGCGGTGGCCGCGTTCGCCCGGAGGCGCCGGCAGACCTCGAGCCCGTCGAGGCCGGGCAGCATCAGGTCGAGCACGACGAGCGCCGGCGGACGGGTCCCGGCCTCGCGCAGCGCGTCGGGCCCGCTCGCGGCCGTCCGGCACCGGAAGCCCTCGCGCTCGAGGTGGAGCACGATGAGGCCGCGGATGTCGGGCTCGTCGTCGACGACGAGGATCTCCTGGGTCAGCACGCTAGCCGCGGCAGGCGCGGAAATTCGCGTAGTCGCCCTGGGCGCTCGACCGGGTGTCGTCGGCGTCGGTGAGCACCGCGATGCCCGCGGGCGTGGGGGTGCCGGCGTCTCCGAAGAGCTTCCGCCAGTCCTCGAGGACGTTGACGCGCTCCTCCACCCACTCCCCCGTCCGCGCGGCGCCGCTCCGGAGCACGCGCACGCGGGTGAGGCCGTGGTTCGAGGCGAGCTGGCTGCCGGCCGGCACCTTCTCGCTCCAGACGTACTTCACGGCCTTCGGGCCGACGACCCGCGAG